>ENA-OPUE01000183-OPUE01000183.1-human-gut-metagenome-genome-assembly--contig:-NODE-183-length-57637-cov-4.655726_pt1 | contig 57637 bp, 61 predicted proteins | sample MGYA00241466_ERZ501924 | MGnify/ENA primary metagenome ERZ501924 (study PRJEB25962, sample SAMEA2042223) | human gut metagenome | biome: human gut; feature: human-associated habitat; material: faeces...
TTAGATTTTAGACAGTTCTATTATTTTAACTGTCTGCTCTAATGGGAGCATATCACGTCGGCATCACCTTCTGTGACTTTTTCCTTAATAACAATCAGGCCGCCAATTAAAACTGCTCTGTCCTCTGGCGCAAAACCTATTTTTTTAATAGCTTTATAAAAGAATTTCTGTTCCTCTGCTTCACTTTGCTGTTCCAGTTGCCGTATTTCTTCCTGCAACCTGCGCTGCGCGCTTTCATATTCATCTTTAAGTTTCTGTCTGCGTTTTGTAAGCTGCCGCAGTTTCAAAGTACTAACCGTACTCCTGCTCATTCAGACTCTCACTCCTTTTGCTTGTAAACAAATTCAAATTCGCTGTCAGCATATCCGGTTTCGGCTTTTTTCCGCAATAAATCATCCCGTATCGGGTATGGATTATTACGTATAATGTCGCTGGCAATCGGCGCAGCTATAAGGCGTTTACGGAAATAATCATTTTCGTAATATTTAACCTTATCCAAAAGTACCGGTGGAAAACCTGATGCCGAAATAATCTCCCTGTCGCCAAGGCGTTTAATCTCATCACTCGTCATCAGCGCACGTGCCTGTTCACTGTGGCTGTAAGTTTTCTTCGGAATTAAACCGCCGCTGTCCGATGTGCTTTCTGTGATAATCGTTTCATTGCCCATGAGCTGCTCTGCGTATTTTGCCGTATCATTATCGTTCGGGGCGTAAAAGATTTGTAAGTGGCAGTTCATCAATATTTGGTTATCTTTACCGTAAATACCGTTTATTTGAGGCAAGCCCTGGTTAATCAAAAACACTTTCATGCCGTAGCCGGCAATATAGGAAAGTGTTGCCGCAAAACTTTGCAGATTCCCAAGCGAGGAAAATTCGTCCATTAAAAACAGGCATTTATGCTTGTATTCCGTTTTTGCCTGGCCATTTATGTAAGTGCCTATGGATTTTGCATGATGGCGCACCATCATTTCAAAAAATAGGCGGAAAATAGGCGCAAGGCGCAAGAGGTCGGAAGGTGGCGTTACAAGATATAGTGACACCGGCTTTTTGTAATTCATCAGGTCATCAACGCAAAAATCGCTGACCGATGTATTCTGCGCAAGCACCGGGTCAAGATATTCTTTAAGAGCTGTATTTGCCGTGGAAATTATGCTTGCGCCTTCGTTTTCGGCTTTGGAGCATATTTCCGTAAATGCCTGGTAAATAATCGGATGCACATTTGGGAAAACGCGCAGACTTTGCGCATCGGGATAGGTCTGCCGTAAATCTTCCGGTGTAAAAAGCCGCTCCTCGTAACAACCTTTTACACCGTTCCACTCACGGATTTTTATGCCGACGTCAGGCACATGTTTAAAAATTTCCGTATTACGCTTCACTTCTTCTTCCTGAAAATTAATCAGGTCTTTCAGCGTATCCAGAAATCCTTTTGCTGTAGCCTTATCATTTTGAATATCGGTATTTGCTTTCATAAAAGCCGCTACCGAATACAGGTTTGGCGGATTAGGATATTTTTCCGGGTCAGCGTAATGCGCGTATTTTAAATGCAGCAGCACTGCCATAATTACGTTTGCCGCATTGGCAGTCCAGTGGTCAGGCTTACCCTTGCCTTCGTAATCGGCAATGATTGCCGCAAGGTTCTGCGCGGCAGATACTTCTTCCGGAGTGCCAATCGGTATTTCATCAAGCGGGTTCCAGCGTGCCGTGCTGCCGTCCGTTGCCGTAGGCTCGAACTTTATAACGGTATGCCCCATCCTTGTTTTTCGGTAGCCTGCCGTAATACCCCAGTTTTCCGATTTTATGTCATTTACGATAACGCTCTCTTTCCATCCGCCGAGAAGCGTCGGCACTATAAGCCCTACGCCTTTACCGCTTCTTGTCGGAGCGATAACGGCAAGATGCTTATTGCTGTTATCGCGCAGGTAAAAATGCGTCATCGTGACATAAAATTTAAAAAACAGGTCATATAACTTCACCCACGGATAAACGGTAACTTTATCTTTAAACGTGCCTGTCGGGCTGTAGCCCGGCAGGTTTTCCGCTTCTTTTACGGCTTTACCGAGCTGTGCTGAAAGGCTCTTAAAAGTACCGGTGGCCGGCTTTGTGTTTTCCAGCTTATATTGGAGCTTTTGGATTTTTGCGCGCAGCGCGTCCAGCTTTTTCCCGCGCCTTGCATCGAAAGCCATTTCGGCGTGCGCGTACTTTTCTTTTTTTGTGTTTTCCAGGCTGCGTAAAATACTTGTCAGAAATTTTGTAAACCCCGAATCGTAAAGACCCACAACCACACCGCTGCCGCTTATTAAATCCATTTTCAAAATGTCTTTATACTCAGCCCAGCGTGCGCTGCCGTGGCTGTCCGGTTTCTTTTTCGGTGCCAGAAAATACAGCATCAGCGCTGTAACAACAATGCCACCGAATATGTACGGCGTACCGCTGTTTATGATATGCGGTATGTATTTTTTCAGCTCCATATACCAAACAATATATTTATGCGGAGCGTAAAACGGACCGCTTGCAACGGTAAAAAGCGGCTCACCCAAAAGCGGGTCAAAATTACAGGCCTTCGCCACTTTTTGCGTTGCTGCGCTTAACCCCCAAATAACCGGGAAGAACGAAAATAAAACCGCAATCAGTTTATTCATACAGGTACTCTCCGAGAGCAAAATCCTGATTGATAAATACACTGAACTGATAACCAGGCGAAATTGTTATGGTCGGCGCTATATTGGCATCACGCTCTACAATCGTCTGCGCCGTGTCAAGTATGCTTGCAACAGACCCCGCAACAGCTTCTTCACCCGGACTGCGGTTATCATAACCGTTGGAATCGCCCGTGGCAGACTGCGCTGCCGCCGCAAACAAAGCAGCTAAAAAGGCACTACGGTAAAGCGTACTGCTATGGTCATCGTATTTATCCTGAAGGCCCAGATACCCTGCGCCGTCAATACCCTGCTGGTCAGGCAGATTAACAGATGTGCCGTTAGGGAAAATAAGTCTGGTAAAGATGACGCCAAGGCGTTTATTGCCCCTGCTGCCCGCCGTACCGGACGTGCCAATAAGACGCGTTCCCTGAGGTATCAGAAGGTACTTGCCGGTTAAGCTGTCATACACGTCCTGGCGTACCTGTGCCACAACGTCACCGCCCGGGCTGTCACTCGTAATACCGGTAAGCATTGTTGCAGGTATTACCGTGCCAGCACTCAATGTGTAGCCTGTTTGCCTGCTGTTATTTTGCGTAAATACAGGCGCGGATGTTCCGGTAAAACCCTGCTCCGCCGCATTTGCGGTCTGCCCGCCTATATCGAATAAAATAGGGCTAGCAAGAATGGCTGCCGCTTCTTTAGCTGCCCTTACCGCTGCGCTTTCACCATTCCTTGTACCGGTATATTGCTGCGGCACATTGACCGGCTGAGTGTATCTTACAGGCGCGGCGCTCGCGGTACTATTCCGTTCCGCTTTCGGTGGCTCCGCTTTTTTCTTCGGCGCTTTTTCCAAATCTTTTTTCTGCCGTTCGTACTTTGCAATATCAGCATAAGTATCGGGCAATGCCGCCGCCGGATTATTGGTGCGGGTATTAATAGTAGAAAGGTCAGCCTGCTCCGACTTCTTTTCAACGGGACTTGTCATAAAATTACTGAATACGGAAGCAACGCCGAATATCAGCACGCCGCCCGCAAGGATTTTAATAAGGCTGCCTTTTAACGTTTTGGCGCCATCTTCCGGCGCATCCTCGTCAGGCGTTTCAATATTGCTTTGCTCCGCAAAAACATTGCCTTCATTTTCATCTACATCTTCTTTGCCGAAGCCTAATTTAAACTTTAACTTTTCAAGCCATTCTTTCATTTTTTAACCCTCCTGCGGAACAATATCCACACTTGCGTCCGAGCCGAAACTCAACCGCGCGTGTTTAAAGCAGCGGTCAGCAATCATCATCGAGCCTTTAACCCTGTAATTTACAAGCGTCAGTTTACCGTCAAGCTCAACATTGTATAAAACTGGCAAATCATACCTGTTATTTTTCGGAATAACGATATAGGTACGGATGCCGTCATCAAATATCGTTTTCGGGTATATGCTTTCGTCAACGTTTTTCTTCTTTTTGAGCTTATAATCAAAATTGAGTTTTACGCCCTGCTTTGTACCCTGCTGCTCCGCGCGTAAAGATTTTCTTATTTCTTCCGAGCGCTCTATTGCCGCCTGTTCGGCAGCTTCTTCATCAGTAAACTGCCATGATACCACCGGCGTATAAGTATCCGTTGCGTTAAGCACCAGACGGTAACTGTGCAGCTGTGTATTGATAATCATATTGGTACGCGCAGATTCAACCTTCGGCTTGATGTAAATATGTGTTACATTACCAACCGTGGAACGGTCTACCATCCACTGCAAAGTATCACCGGCTGCAATGTGAACCACGCCTTCACCTGGCTTTAAGGCAATATCCGTAATGTACCCGGCTTTACAGTTAATTTCATAAAGGCTCTCCGGTTTATATTCAAAGTTATATACACTACCTATTGTTACAGCATCCGGCAGTGTATAAACCGCTTTCGGACTTTCCGCATAGCAGCTTATTTGTATTGCTGCAAGTAAGGCTGTTAAAACAATAATCTTTTTCATTTTTATCAGCCCTCCTGGTTTTCGCGGCTGTAATTTAAGTCCGCAATTCTTAAACCGAGCGGGTTAATTAAAAGCTCCTGCTCTTTGGTAGGCGGATTTACCGTTACAGTAAAAAGCGCCACATAAAAATCTTTTTTGCCAGTAGCACTGCCGCTTACGCTGTATTCGTCTTCGCTCCAACGCACTTGATACGTTCTATTCGTACCAGGTTGCAGTTGAATAGAGCGGATACTAACCTGCGTTGTACTGCGGCCGAGCCTTGAGAGCTGATTTTCGGAAGCAATCATGTTGTTAAGCTTTTGCGCCGCCTGCGGTGTAAGAAAATGCTGTGCTGTATTCCAGTTATTTTTATAAAGCACAGGGTCAAGCGGAATAGTACGGATATTCGAAACGAACCTGCTTAAAAAATGTTTTATTTCTGCTTCCTGCGGCGTGTAATTTGTGGTAACAAGCCTATTACCTACTTCAACCTGCCCTGTTGCATTATCTACACGCACTACATATGTTTTGTAATTAGCGAAAACAGTAACATACACCATGCAGACAATGCAGACTGCAAGTGTTATAAGCAGCAGCACATTACGTTGCTGCGCTTTATGTTTATCATAAGCAAGATTATTCAGGTCATTTTGAAAAATGCCAGCAGCTTTTTTGTCAAAAACACTTGTCGCTTTTCCTTTTGGGAAAAATTTCTTTTGTTCATCAAATTCCATGGACCAACGCTCCTTTTATTTATTTCATTTTTATAATATACTTTTTTGATATTTTTGTAAATACTATTTTATTATAATTATTGAGATTTATCATTTTACTTTATTGCTATATTGTATTTTTATTATGATTTTGTTAAAATCAAAATATGAAGTCCGAATAAAATCGGACAAAAAACCGTAATGCGCATTTACACCAATCTCTATAAGATTGGTATGCGCAAGCCCGGCGCTTGATCGAACCGGCTTAGCCGGATGCCTAACGGCACAGTGAATTTGCCTGCTTTGCGGCAAATAAAAAAACCGGCCCAAGACCGGTTAAACATAAAACATTAGCGTGGTATCTGAATATGGCACATTATTATTTTGAAAACAAACCACAGCCAAGTGGCAAAGGTGGTAATAAAATAGCAAGTTCTCTGCATTATAGCTACATCTGCCGCGAAAACAAATATGCTAATATCCGTGGTCGTGAAGAAGATCTAGTATATAAGGCTTCCGGCAATCTTCCTGCATGGGCGCAAGGTAATGCTGACTCATTTTGGAAAGCTTGCGAAGAATATAAGCCTACCAATTATAGAGCCTACAGGGAGTTTAAATTCGCATTGCAGGAAGAACTGTCACTCGAAGATAATATTGCTATGGTTATGTCCTTTATAGAACAAAGCGGAATTAGCGCAAACCACGCTTATACTTTTGCCATTCATGATAAACCTGCTGCTTTTGATGATGAGCACCGCAATATTCACTGTCACCTGATGTTTAACGAAAAAATTATTGAACCCGGACGTGCATTGCCGGCCGATATGTATTTTGCCAAATATGCTGAAAACAAAGACGGTGAAGCTACCTGTGGTTATCGCACAAGCCGTGAATTTATTTCCAAACAGAAAACCTTTGAACTGCGCACTATGTGGGCGGATATTGTTAATGCCAAATTTGCAGATCGCGGTATTAATGCTTCTGTTGATGAGCGAACTTTACTCGCACAAAAAGAAGAACTACTGGCACTTGGCAAAACCGAAGAAGCAGAATATTTTGACCGCGAACCCGCTCCCCATCTCGGCAGCACATACCGCAACCCTAAAACCATGGAAAGAATTCGTGAAAAAATTGAGCAGCTCGAAAACTGCCCTAATGATGACTGTTACAATTTTGATGACGAACTGAACGAAGCAAACGAACAGGATAGAAAAATTCTTGCCTTTGCTAAAGATTTTCTGCTGCGCAAAATTGGTAAACAAATTCAGCATGAACGCGAAAAACTCTTTGCCGAAATGCAGGCAAATAAAGAGGAAACCGAAGACCTTTCTTATGCTGTTACCGCAGGCGATTTAACCCAGCGTCTTACCATACTTGCAGATGCCGCAGTTTCCGAAAGCAAAGTACTTCTTGAAGAATACGATAAAATTAAAGAAAACATTGTAAAAAATGATTATATAGAACATAAAGCTGCCTATAATGCCTTGGGCGATGATGGTAAAATTTACCGCAATCTTCGCATAGATTACAGCAAAGTTTTAAAAGAACTGAAAGCAGCACAACTTGCGCGGGATAATGCGCAGGCACGCGCACAAAATCTCGTTGGCGATATTTCATCAGTCGCCGATTGGCAGGCAGAAAAACAAAAATATTATGCTGCAAAAGAAGAAGTTAAAACGCTTCTTGCTAAACGCTCTGAACTCGGCAGCAAAATTGCCACCTTCAAAGGACGCTTAAATGCACCTGAAATGGTTAAACGTGTCAATGAATACATCAATGAAATCAAAGAAAACAATAAGCTGTTACAGGAAAAGGCAAAAAAAGTTTACGGAAAATATATTTTAAAAAAGAAGCAGGCTACCCGGTATTACGAAGTTATGGATGAACTGCGTAATTTAGGCACAAGTACTGTCATTTTTGCTACTAAAATACCACCTGCACTGCAAACTTATTCCAAAATTCTCGGCACTGTACCGCTTACCGAACTTGATAAAATTACCTCCGAAAAAGATAAGTATTATATCCTTCAAAGAAACAAGAAAGATGGCTCTGCCCTTGCAGTTAAACTCAACGATGACATAAAACTTGGCAAAGTTCCTGTATATACACTTACTCTTGATAAAAATAACGATGGGAAAGAAACCGTCAAATCCGCTAAAATTACCGGAAAAATATCTACTTATGCACAAAATGATACTCTTAAAAAGCAGTCTTCTAAAGGTCATGACTATCCTATTTTGGGAATTGCCATTGAACGTAAACTAACAGAACTTGCCGCAAAAATTGTGGAAGATAATAACATACGTATTGACGCATATTGGAATGAAGAACATTCCGTTGTTCATGATAAATTACAAGAGGCAGAACATAAATTATCCCAAGGCTGGAGCCTATAATGAAATATGGTTTTTACTTCGCATAAAAATGTGCTAAAATAATTCAAAGAAATTGTATTGATTGATTTTCACCTCTTTGTATCGTATAATGATACAAAGAGGTGAAAATAGATGATTTTAACAATGCAGCAATTAAATGATAAGCTAACTGCCGAAGGCTATTCTAATATCAGGACAAAAATACAACGACTTATACGAGATGGAAAATTAACTCCCGTTACTCGTGGGATATATGAAACTAATGCAGCCATCCCAGGATATTTACTTGCAAGCATTATTTACAGTCCATCTTATATCTCTTTTGAATATGCACTTTCCTGGCATGGTTTAATACCTGAAGGAGTTAAAGTATATACCTGTGCAACTAACAATAAAAAGAAGTCCAAACTGCACGAAACTCCTTTTGGTATATTTACTTACCGCGATATTCCACTCAAAGCATATCCATATGAAATTAAATTATGTATCGAAAATGGATATAGCTACCAACTTGCAACGGCAGAAAAGGCGCTATGCGACCAGCTTTATAAGATGCCGCCAGTAAAAAATCAAAAAGAATTGCAGGAACTTTTATTTAACAACCTGCGCATCGAACCGGATACATTAAAAAAACTTAGTTTTGATACTTTATCCAAACTGGCACCTTTATATCATGTACGCAATTTAAAATTATTAATAGCCCTTGGAGGTAAAATATGGAACAAATAATAAATCAGATGCTTGCGGCTTATCCGGCTGTATCTATCACTGATAAGAAAAACGCCTTAAAAGAAGTAATGCAGGAAATAGTCCTTTGCGGCCTTTCCCGCACTGATTTTTTCAAGCATGCTGCTTTTTATGGTGGTACTGCCCTGCGCATTTTTTATGGACTTGACAGATTTTCCGAAGACCTTGACTTTTCGCTGGATGCCAAAAATGAGGCTTTTAATCTTGATGATTATGTCAATATGCTGGAAAAAGAAGTCAACTCCTATGGTTTAAATTTTAAAATAGAAACCAAAACCAAAACTAAAGAATCTGCAATTAAATCAGCTTTCTTAAAAGGCAGTACTAAAGAACATTTGTTATTGTTTTATTCTGATAATGAATTTATTAATACCATAGCACCTGGAGAGCTCATAAAAATTAAACTTGAAGTAGACGTTAATCCACCGGGTTTTGCAAATTACGAAAACAAATACCGCATGGTACCTATTCCTTATGCTATACGCCTTTATGATGAGCCTTCCCTTTTTGCAGGTAAATTGCATGCAGTAATCTGCCGAAGCTGGAAAAACCGTGTAAAAGGCAGAGACCTTTACGATTACATTTTTTATTTAACCAGAAAATCTCAATTTAATTTACTACATCTACAAGCCAGGTTAATAGACAGCGGTTATTTAGATGCTGATGAACAGTTAAGTATTGACGATGTAAAAGCTATCCTTAATGAACGATTTGATAAAATTGATTTTAACCAGGCAAAACAGGATGTATTGCCTTTCATTAAAAATCCGCAGACATTAGATATATGGTCACCGGAATTTTTTAAGGCAATTACTAATGATTTAAAAGATACTGATATCTAAAAAGAGATACCATAACTAACTTTCTACTTGTTCCTTTAACTTGACAATAATTGAAAGTTTATAGTAAAATAGCAAACGTGTCTGTTATTATAATGTGTACTTTTTCATTATAATAATTTAGGATCTCCTGTGATGAAAAATTTGCTGAAAAACCGGCAACGGATTATAGGTGCGCAACTATACCAATGCCGGTTTTTTAGTTTTACTGCAAAAATGAGTAGAAAGGGTAGTATCTTATGTCATCTTCATGTAGACTGTGTAAAAAAAGCGACATTTTAAGAAATAGCCATATAATACCAAAATTTTTTTTTGAAGAAGTAAAGAAACTTTCTCTAACCAAAATTATGAGAAATGGCATTAATGTCAACAAACCTCGACAAGATGGTATTAAAACTAAATTTTTATGCCAACATTGCGAAGTATTATTTAGCAAATATGAAAAGTACTTTTCAGAAAAAATTTACAACAATTACACAAATAAAGATTTTTCATATATTTTAAATTCAGACGATGATGAACTTCGTTATTTTATATTATCTTTTGTATGGCGCTACATCAAATATTATTTAGAAATGAATGAAACATCTCCCGAATCATATCCTTTAGAAATAACACCATTAGAAATGGAAAAATTGGAAAACCTTCTAAATGATTGGCGTCTTAATTTATTACAAGAAGATCACAAAGCTATAAAAAACTATGGAATGTTTATTATTCCATATGACGATATAAAACCAACAAATAATCATCTTTATGATTTTTTAAATCTGAATTCTGTTGCGCCTGATTTTTCTTTTTTAGGTGAAGAAGATAAATTTGAGTGTGGTTTATTTTTCTTAAAAGTCCCTCATTTAATATTCACTTTTACAATTTGGGGGCATTATAATAGCTTGAAATCTAATAAAGTCGGCCAAACAATTAAAATTAGAGATACTAAATTCGATAAAATCTTCCTTGATTATGTAGAAAAAAATGTAAATATTTTTGAAAAAAGTAAACAAAATTTAAGTGACAAACAAAAGCAAGCTACAATTGAAAGAGCACTTAAAGCCCAAAATAATTCCACAAAAAATCAATAAGCAGAAGGTGAGAAGTTTAAAATGAATAAATTTCAACGTAAAAATCCACGTATTAAAGAAAAATTGCAAAAATTACCTTATATTTTCCGTTCTTACAAAGGCATTGGCCCCTGCAAGGCTTGGAAAAATTCAGATTATAAAAATTATCGGCTTATTACCTATGAAAATAATTCCGTAAATTTATCTTTGTTTATTTTAGATTGCAGTATGGTATCCGGCAGCGAAAGTAAAAAGTTACGCAGCCAGCATATATACCGCGCTGCAAAAATGATGAAATTATAACCCAAAACTGGCTGAAAAATTTCAGCCAGTTTTTTTATACTTGCATTCTTATTTTGTTCGTTTTATAATATATTTAACAAACTTCTGTTTGCTATAATATTATGAGGAAGCTGCCATGCGTACTATATTACACGTTGACCTTAATAATTTTTACGCCAGCGTTGAATGTTTATATAATCCTGCGCTGCGTAATAAGCCAATAGCTGTTGCAGGCGACCCTGCTAACCGGCACGGCATAATTTTAGCCAAAAACATGCCGGCTAAAAAGATGGGCGTCAAAACTGGGGAAGCCATCTGGCAGGCAAAACAAAAAGTACCAGATTTAATTTGCGTCCCGCCGCAGTATGATAAATACCTGCGCTTTAGCCGGGCTGCCAGGAAAATTTATTATAGGTACACTAATCAGGTAGAAGCCTTTGGCATTGACGAATGTTGGTTAGACGTTTCTGGTTCATTAAATTTATTCGGCTCCGGACTGGAAATTGCTGAAAAAATCCGTCAAACCATGAAAGACGAACTTGGGCTTACCGTCAGCATCGGCGTATCGTGGAATAAAATTTTTGCAAAATTTGGCTCGGATTATAAAAAGCCGGATGCCGTAACTTATATTACTCCGGAAAACTATAAAGATATAATATGGCCATTACCTGTCGCAGAACTCCTATATGTTGGGCATGCCACGGCAGATAAATTAAACAGGCGGGCTATATTTACTATAAGAGACTTGGCAGAACGCGACCCAGTTCTATTAAAATTAGCCCTTGGCAAATGGGGGCTAATTTTATCCGATTTTGCCCGCGGCTTGGATACTGCGCCAGTACGAATTATAGACGAACGCAGTGCAATAAAAAGCATCGGTAATGGCGTTACTACGCCGCGTGATATTACAAATGCCGATGATGCTAAGTTAGTATTTATTTGTCTATCAGAATCCGTGGCAGCACGTTTGCGTGAAAATGCTTTAAAATGTACTGGAGTTGAAATTACTTTGCGGGATAATACCCTTTACACCATAAACAGGCAGATGCAGCTCCCCTACCCCACTTATTTTTCTGAGGACATTATCAACGCTGCTATGCAGCTTTTATATAGGAATTATGATTTTTACGCCGGCAAGCACCTGCGGTCTTTGAGTGTTCGTGGTATTAACCTAGTAACGGCAGATGCCGGTATCCAACTGGACCTGTTTTGCGATGCTAAACTCGACCAAAAAGAAAAACTGGCAAAAGCAGTTGACCAGCTCCGGTATAGGTTTGGGCATGATGCAATTATGCGCGCTGCATCATTATTGGATGCCAAGCTGCGCATCAACCCAAAAGACGAACATGTAATACATCCTTATTCTTATTTTCGTTAAAGGAGGCATTTTAAATGGATTATTTAGAAGTCACTGCTAAATTTGAAGCCGGCACCGGAAAAATTTTTCCGCAGTCTTTTATTTGGCATGATAAAAAAATCTCGATTGATAAAATTATTGACGCACGCCCGGCAGCATCATTAAAACATGGTGGTCAAGGAATGCGCTACACCTGCCGTACTGGCAATAAAGATTATTACCTCTTTTGTGATGAAGGAAAATGGTTTTTAGAAGTTATAGTTTAATTATAATAAAAACAAGGCACGTCCCGAATTTAATACTCGGTTCGTGCCTAATTTTTATAAATCACTGTATTTTGTTGCCGTTTCCTCATTAACTTTCCGCACAGCACTAATAATATAATCAGCTAAACTTTTACCTTCCATAAGTGCAAGCATTTTTGCTTTCGCATGTACATCTAACGGAATTGCAAGGTTATACATTTTCACATTAGTTTTGCCTTCAATATTCTTTGTTTTTATCGGTTTATTTTCTGTTGATTTAATTATACTTTCACCACGCATGAATTGTTCCTGCACCAGTTCCAATTCTTCTTTTGTCATTTTCGGGCGCATTGGAATATTTTTCATCAGTAATCACCCTCACTTAAAATTTCTTTTATTTCTTCAACAAGAGCACGCAACTCTGCTGCGGCTTTAATTGAATTTTTTTCTTCTTTTGCATATTCAATTACATTCATTCCGTAATAACTTGACTCATTAAAAGCTATCCTATCTCCAAGCTGTGATTTTAAAATTTTTACATCGTATTTATCACAATATTCCTGTAACGTTGGCGCAGCAGCATTTATTATTTTCATTTTTTTATTGGTTACAACCTTATTAAGCAACAGATAATTTTTTTCATAACCAGGTAACATAGAGCGTAAATCCCTTAAAACTTCGAGCGTTACTTCGGTCGCCCATAAATCATATGCACCATAACGAACCGGCATTAGCAGCATACCATATTTAGATAGTAATACAGCGGCACGCATCAATTCGTTATCACCCGCTCCGGCATCAATAATAATATAATCAAAATTATCATAGTTTTGAATATTCTTTAAAAGCAAGGGAGCCGGCATATAAATTGTTGAAATTTGTGCCAAGTCATCGTTGGCATTCCGAATTTGTGAAAAAGCTAATGCAGACTCCTGCTTGTTATCCGTGTCAACAAGCATTACTTTTTTCCCTTCAGAGGCAAGTGCCGTACCAACATTAGTCGCAATCGTTGTTTTACCTGCTCCGCCTTTTACGTTTACTACTGATATTACTTTCATTTTTATGACCTCCGTTTTTATTTTATTTCAAATATATAAGTTTTAGTTTGATTATCATATTTTCCATAGTTTTATATGTAAAATATGTTTCCATATCTTACATGTATTTCATATTTTTCATATTTAACTATGGTATATTAATTATTTTGCCCTGCTTTTGCTATAAGCAGAAAGATTAATAAATAGGCTTATAATTAGTGATAAAGCATAGCATTTGCCTAATAAAGTATATCTTTCACTTGATCCAATATAATACAAAACCTCTTTAACATACCGCTTGTTAATTGGTCCCAGATAACGGCTATCAAAAGATGTTTCCGGTTCATTTAAAAACAATGCGGAATCTTCCGGTACAACATATTTTCCTGGTTTAATATGTGGTAAACCCTGTTTATCGTTACTTATTGGATAACTGCGTCCAAGCGTAATAAGTTCTTTTCCTGTAACATGATACTCTGTACCAGGAAGCGCACGGCAAACTTTAATAAGATTAAAACCGGCCTTTTTATCAAGTACAGGTACATCAACAGGCAGCGAAACGAGATAATAGCAACCAGGTGTTAAAGGAACGCTTGTATTATCACTTTGTATGTCAAACATTGTCATATATACGCCATGTGGCGCAGAGTCCGATTCATTGATATAAAACATTTTATATTCAAATATTCCGAGAAAATTTAATACTGCAAGAGCTGCACATATAAGACTAATGCCAAAAGCAATAATCATATTTACTGATGCAATGGCTTTTACATAAATCATAAATTTAGACATTTTATTGCTCATTTTATCACCATTTAATTATTTACTTAATCTGTACAACTTGATTTTTAATCTTTATATAAAATTCACCAACAAGTTCATCCAGTCATCTTGGATTAATCATCCATATCAATCTCCTTTCTTTTAAATATATTCATATGTTTTGATACTTTACATATATGTCTTATATAACATATATGTAATCATACTTTTTATATAAGACGTCCGAATAATATCGGGCGTCTCATATTTTCACTAAACAGAACGATAACGGCCAAACCCACGGTATTTTAGTTTTTTCATGTTCAAAGCTATTTTTTCAAAATAGCTTTGGACTTCTTCATATGCCATATTAGATACAATACAACCGCCGTTACACCAAATATCATAAGCACAGGTACGTTTATTAAAATACACACTGTAATTATTTTTAAAATAAATTTTAAAAGCGCTAATGCTTAAATTTAATTTGCCGGCATCGTATTCTATAAGTTCATCTCTATCCACGTAAATCACATTGCCCTTTCAAGACCTTTACTTTTACTGCGAGTACGGGTTTTAACTTTAGGCTTAACTTTTTCTTCTTCCTTCTGTTCAGCTTTTTCATTAGCCTGAACAGTATGTTCAGCGGCTTTGCTCTTTTCAGCTTCCTGTTCTTTTACAACTGAACCGAATTGTTCCATCCCTTTCTCCTGTTCCTGCTTATTCTCAAACTTCTGCTCTTTGTTTTGTTCTTTTTCAAGAGTTTTGCCGAGCATTTTGGTATTTATATAATCCAACGCTTTATCTGCAAGCCTTGCGGCGCGGAACAGCTCATCGGGATTTTCTTTCAAAGCTTTAGACCAGCTTACGATATACGCTTTATGGTTTTCCTTATGCTTTTCATCAAGAGAAAAGCCGTATTCCCTTGCCATATACATCGTGGTAAGTTCTGCTACAAGTTCTTCACGAGCATATTTTTCACTTCCAAATCCGCCACCCATATCGCGGTTAAGACGGCTCTCATGTCCTGTTGAATGAACAATTTCATGAGCAGCCGTGCCATAAAAATGACTATTATCATCAAAACGTTCTCTAGGTACAATATGAATTTCATCAAGTGCCGATGTATAAAAATTTTGATTCATCTGATCGTAAAAAATTTTCGCTTCAGATTTTTGCAACAATAGTTCCATATCATCACTACGCAGCTTGTCTTTGTTATTATTCAGTTCATCATCAGGCGGAAGCCCTTCAATTTGGTCACCGTTAAAAACAACATATGTCTTTACAAAAGCTATATTACGCGGTTCCATTTTTACTTCTTCACCGTCTTTGGTTTTAGCAGCCACCTGTTCCGGAACAAGCTCCTTAATATCAAAATACTCAATAGATGTGCCCTTTGATCCTTTTTTGATTTTATAACCTTTTTCCTGAGTCTGCTTGAAAGTCATCCAGCGGCGGTCTTTAAAACCATTTTTATATGCAGAATATCCAAGCCGAATTATATTTCCACCACGGTAAGGACTTTTAGTTACCGCATTTATGGCCTGTGAGGATGTAAATCCTTTGTCCCACATAAAAACCTTGCCTTTTTGCATATCATTTATTATTTCTTCAACCAACGCTTTGCGTTGGTCCTTAACATATTGCGGCATATAAGACATTTATTATCAACTCCTGTTATCTAAAATTTACTTAATCACTATATCTAAAACATAGCAATTATAGCGTTATATTTTGTTTTTAAGCGTTACTGAGATTTTTTCAGTATAAAGTTAAGCATATAACTTTAAAAATGCTTGTGGGAAATTTTTGAAGCTGAATTTTAATTTCACTTATGTTCAGCGTCATTACCGTTATGTAATTCTTTTTCTATTTCTTCTTTTTCGGCATCAGTCAGCACATCCTCATGCTCAATAACACCATATTTATCTTTTTCCAATTCGTTCATAAATTCACCCCCCTCCAAGTTCCTGCAATCAATAAGCAGGCTTACATTTTCACCAATTTTTTCTGATCTGTTAAACATAACTTTAACCACATTTTTACCGTTATACGCTAATAACCCATTGTTTTGTTTTATAACGCAATCAGTATTTATAAGTTCTCGGCCATCATGTTTAAGGGTTATATTCATAGCGCTCTCCTTTCATGTTGAGAATAGAGCAGCTTATACAAATCAGCACGGTTTGTACATTTACAAATCTGCATATATGGCGTATCACAATTGGTTATATATTCATATCCCTTACCACCGCAAAGAGTGCAACAACTTAATGCTTTTGGAAGATAATCAATCCATGTACCGTCACGCAGAAAATTCTCAGGATTTTTAATGTATTTCTGCTCAATACGCTCTAAAGTAATTTTGCTTTTATATTTTTTTACAGCATCCAAAATATCTATTTCAGGTACTCCAGATGACAATAAATAATTCCATTGTTTTTTAGCTATTTCATAATTACCAAATTTCTTTGGATATTCCGTTATGAAACTCTGAAAGTTATCCACTGACTCGCATGTACTATTTACTACTGTATTACTATAAGGTGTATTAGTATTATTTTTGTCTTTGTCTTCGTCTTTATCTTTCTCTAACGCTACACTTTCGTTACTAGGCGTTACATGCCCGTTACAATATAATAACTCGTTACTTTGTAGCATTTTAGCGTTACATTGCAACTTTTCATCGTTACAATTTAACTTTTCTTCAACCTCTGCTACTTTTTTGTTACTTTGTAACGATATGTTATCCACAGTTCCAAACTCGTTCTTATCTGTTACATTTTCGCTACATTGTAACGATGATGATAATCTTTTTATATCTTCTTTATTTAACTCTTTTGTTTTTTCTTGTTCCATTAAAAGCATTTTCCTTCTTTCACGCATTCGTCGAACACGTTCTGTCGATTCAGCTTCAGAACCAACATTTTTGACAGCTTCGGGCAGAGAAAATTCAGATCCATTAATATCTACTTGCACCAAAAGTCCATGAGCTTTTAAATATAATACGGTCATTTTTACATTATCTGCTCCTTCGTCAAACTGCAATGCCAATTCTTCTTCCAAACTATTTTCAACCCCATCAAAACGAATAATTCCATCATTATTTATTGAAATCAAAAGCATTTTGAGGTAAATAATAACGTAAGTATCACCCCCTGCAAGTCTTCGTAGTTTTTTTATTTCTTTTGTGTTAAAAAAATCTTCTTTTAATTTCAGCCAGTAGTAACGTTTTTTCTTAGCATTTATCATATTGAAAATCTCCTATCACAAAATTTTTATACGTTCTTTTCTTGGTCTACCACGGCGTTTAGGTAATTCCATTTGACCAATTTGCAATTTATGTACAATTTCTTTAACTTTTGCAAGTTCCAAAACATAATGACCCATCGCCAACTTTTCAAGCCATTTATCAAAAGCTAATCTATGTACTTTTATTGACTGACCGGAAAAAAAACAAGGAAAATCACTTTTTCCATGCTTCGCAAGCACTGCATGGGCCTTAATCTGAACCAATGCTAAATTTCCATATTCAGCTGCTTCTTCACTTGTTAAAACTGCTTTATGCCAAATTGGTATTTTTTCTACAGCCATTTTCTACACCACCTTATTATTTATTCTCAGGTAATAAATCAACTACTGAACAATTTAGAATTCGAGCTAAACTTTTTAATTTTTCGGTACGCGGAACAGCCCTACCAGTTTCCCATTTTGCTACGGTTGAACGATTTATATTTAACTTATTGGCGAGTTCTTTTTGTAGCAAATTGTTATTTATTCTTAGTTCTCTAATTTTATTCAACACATTCACCCCCATTAAGCTATGTGATTTTACTTCACCTGTATTATATGTTATGTTTCTTCACTTGTCAATCGCAAGTTATTTTCAATCACATCTTTAAAAGTGAAAACTATTCACTTATAATTAAGATGAGGTGATATTCATGAACACATCAGAAAGATTACGTTATCTACGTGAAAAAGCAGGCCTTTCCCAATTGGATATGGCAAATAAATTAAATATAGGTAGAACAACTTATGTAAAGTATGAAACTGGCGATAGCAAGCCAGTAAGAAAATTAACTGAAATAGCAAATATCTTTAATGTTTCGGTAGATTATTTATTGGGAAAAGAACCTAACCACGAAGTTGATATTTATAACGAAACATATACAAAACAAGAACGTGACTTAATAAAAAAATACCGTCAGCTGGATGCTGACGGCAAAAACTTAGTTAAAGTTATGATTAATACTAGATTGCAACAACTTACTAAAGAATCTAATATTAAAGCCATTTAGTTTATTATTCAAGTAATATTAACTTATAGCTATATAATATTTTGTTATAGAGTTCATAACAAAATATTATAAATATAATAAAAAATTAGAAAGGAGGTATAATATGAGTACTTTTTTATCTGAAGAAGAATTAATCAAAAAATACCGCCAGCTCGATACTGACGGTAAAAATCTGATTGCAGCAATTATTGATGAAAGAATTGCACAATTAAAACTTCAAAGTAAGAATACCACGTAAGCGGCAATATGATTTTCCCAACTAAATGGAAAAAAGACATTGATGATTCTTTACTTTAAAGCAAAAGCTTATTGACAGCTAAAATTTAGAGGAGGATGAAATCATGTCTACATTGCGTAAAGATGGACGCTTACAAAGCAGCGTTACTATAACAAATCCATACACAGGCGTTAAAGAAAAGAAATACGTTTATGGTTATTCAGAAGAAGAAATACAAGCTGAAAAAGAACGTTTAATAAGAGAAGTTGATACCCTGTTTTTAATTGATATGTCCTTTAAAACGTGGTGTGAAGAATTTATACGTATGAAATACGAAGAAAATTTAGAATACACCACAGTAGAAAATTATGAATATAACATAAATAAATATATTCTGCCGCAAATTCCTAAAAACTTAACTGTATCAGGTGTAGCTATTTATCACGTCAAAAATATTTTAAGAAATATTAAAGGTCAAAGAACAAAACAACTTGTTTATACTATTTTAAACGGAATATTTAATGCGGCAAAACGTGAACAACTTATTGAAAAAAATCCATGCGAGTATATTTTAAAACCCAAATACAATCCAAATAAGGCAAAAATAATTGTACCTAATATGTACCTTACGTTAATGCACACAATTCAAGGAACCCAACTGCAATATCTATATACTTTTGCCTGGGGTACAGGTATGAGGCGTGGTGAAATATCGGCACTTAGATGGTGCGACTTTGACGAAGTAAACGGAACTATTACTATTGAGCATGCAGCAAAACGCACCAAAAAACGTGGTGAATATATTGGAAAACCTAAATCACACACAAGTGAAAGAAAACTTAAACTTTCCCCTTCCACTGTTAGAAATCTTCAACTTTGGAAAGAAGTTTTAAAAGAAATTCTATACGAAGCCAAAATTGCATGGGATGATAAAGGTTATATCTTTAGGTCAACCAAATGGCCTGACAAAAAATTACCAATTGGCACAATTACCAATACTTTCGGGAAACTCCGCATAAAATTAGGTTTTCCAAAAGGTGTACGTTTCCACAGTTTCCGTCCAACCAATGCCACTATTTTAGCTGAACATAATATCAACCCTAAAAAAATTCAATTATGGTTAGGTCATTCTTCCGCGGCATTTTCGCTTAACCAATATGTCCACGCTACACAAACAATGCAAATTGGTATTAGTGATGCAATAGAAGCTGAAGAAATTAGTTACGAACAACTATTTAAGCAAAGTACAAATATCAATTAAATAAGCTCAGGCTGTCAAACAGGCTGTCAAAATTTATTTTGAAAATAAAAAAGGGCTTTGAGAAAAACTCTCAAAGCCCATAAATTCATGGCGGAGAGGGTGGGATTCGAACCCACGGTACGTTGCCGTACAATTGATTTCGAGTCAAACACCTTCGACCACTCGGACACCTCTCCATATTTAATTAGCCCGGCTGTAAATTTTATTTAAAGCCAGCTATATTATTATACTATTAATTTTACTTTTTGCCAAGTGGCATAATTATTTTTGTTTCTGCTGCTTGTTTTCCTCACGGCGCTTTTTAAAAAAATCCTTTAATACAGCGGCACATTCTTCTTCGCAAACACCGCTTGTAACTTCTACAGCATGGTTAAGGTTAGTATTGCTTACAATGTTAAAAATAGATTCCGCAGCGCCTGCTTTAAAATCCGGGCAGCCGTAAACAAGCCTTTTCAGGCGGCTGTTTACAATAGCTCCGGCGCACATAGGGCACGGCTCCAGCGTTACATAAAGCGTTGCGTCATTTAAACGCCAGCGTTCCAAAACAGCGCAGGCTTCAATAATGGTAATCATTTCGGCATGGGCCGTTGCATCATGCCAGGTTTCGCGCATATTATGCGCTGCCGATATAACTTCACCGTTTGCAACAAGCACCGCGCCAATAGGTATTTCACCGCGTTCTGCAGCTTTTTTTGCTTCTTCTATGGCAAGCTGCATATAGTATTCGTCAGTTTTGGCCTGCATTTTCAAGTTCCTCCTGTGCCTGCATTAATTCTTCCCAGCGCTGCATTAACCGGTCAATTTCTGCCTGCATGGCTTCGTGTTCGGCTGCAATGTGTTTGCTGTGTTCCAAATCCACGTGGTTAGCAGGGTCTGCCATTTGTTTTTCAAGCACACCCAGCATAGCTTCCTGCTCGCGTATGCTGAGTTCCACCTTTTGCAGCTGTTTGGCAAGTTCTTCGGGGCTGTAGCGGCGCTGCGCCTTTGCCTTTTTGCCCTGTGCCGGTGCAGGTTTCTGTTCTTCTTTTACTGTTTGTACAGCAGCTTTTTTTACCGGTTCTGCCGGAACAGGTTCAGCAGCTTTACGTTTTTCCTTTTCTGCAAGGTAATATTCATAATCGCCTTTGTAATCCTGCAGGGTATGGTTTTCAATTTCCCAGATGCGCCCGGCAATTTCACCAATAAAGTAACGGTCATGGCTTACAACCAGAAGCGTGCCGTCAAAGGCCTCCAGCGCAGCTTCCAGAGTTTCGCGCGCCAGAATATCAAGATGGTTGGTAGGTTCGTCCAAAATTAAAAAATTAGCTCCGTCAAGCACCAGCTTTAACAGCACCAGCCTTGCCTTTTGCCCACCGGACAAAGTTCCTATTTCTTTAAAAACATCATCGCCATGAAACAGCATACCGCCCAGCAAAGAGCGTGCATATCCGTCGTCCATGCCGTATTCCGTTAAAAAATTATCAAGCACGGTTTGTTTTTCGTCAAGCCTTTCATAACTTTGTGAAAAATAACCGACTTTAACACGGTTGCCAGTTTGCGCTTTGCCTTTAAGCGGCGCTATTTCGCCAAGCACAGTTTTTAAAAGCGTTGATTTGCCGCTACCGTTAGGCCCTATTAAAGCTGCTTTTTCACCGCGGCGCAGCACAAGGCTGATATCTTTTACAAGCACATTATCCCTGTAGCCCACTGTTAAATCATCCAAAATCAGCACGCGCTCGGCCGATTCCGGAGCTGGCGGCAGTTTAAGCTCAAATTCTTCGTTATGCACCGGCGCTTCCATGCGTTCCAGCCTGTCAAGCTGCGACTGGCGCCCGCGTGCCATTTTACTTTTTATGCCAGCCTTAAAACGGCGGATGTAGGCTTCAGTTCTGGCAATAGAATCCGGCTGGGCAGCATAGGCAGCTTCAAGCGTCGCCGTCTGTATTTCTTTCTGTGCCATGTATTTGGTGTAATTGCCTTTAAATGACTGCAAATGCCCGCCTTCCATTTCCAAAATGCGGGTAGCGACATTATCCAAAAACTTTCTGTCATGGCTGACGATTAAAAGGCCGCCCTTAAAATCCTGCAAATATTTTTCCAGCCATTCCGTCATTCGGATATCCAGATGGTTGGTAGGTTCGTCCAGAATCAGAAAATCCGGGCTTTTTACCAGCGCCGCAGCCAAAAGAATACGTGTTTTCTGCCCGCCGGAAAAATTCTGCGCCGGTTTATCCCATACTTCTTCCGTAAAGCCAAGGCCGTTTAAAACTATTTTAATGCGTGTTTCGTAATTGTAACCGTCTATATATTCATAACGGCGCGTTACAGACGCATATTCATCAAGAACTTTATCAAGTTCTTCACCCGGTTTTAAATCTGCGGCCTGTGCTTCCAGCTTTTGCAGGCGGCTGCGCATTTCAGGAATTTCAGGGCAGGAATTCAGCATAAACTGCCAAAGGCTGCCGCTGCCGATATTGCCGAAGCCCTGCTCCACGTAACCGACGCGCGTACCTGCTTCAAAGCGCACACTGCCGCTGTCGCTGTATCCATTTTGCAGCAGGCAGTGCAAAAGTGTTGATTTGCCGCTGCCGTTAACACCGACAAGCCCTATTTTTTCACCTTTATCTATCATAAAGCTGACGTTTTTAAAAATTGTTTTTACGCCGAAGCTTTTTGCCAAATTATCAACAACAAGCTGCATAATACATCCTCTGTTTCCTTGTGTTCTCGAATTGCTATTATATCAAAAATTTACCTGCCTGCAAAGCAAAAAATAACACAAGCACCGCAAGATGCCTGTGTTATTGCAAGTAATTTTATTTTAGCCGTTATATCCGTACGGATGGCTTTGATGCCACTTCCACGCCGATTTTATAATTTCTTCAACCGTACTGTGCTGCGGCTGCCAGCCAAGCTCTGCTTTTATTTTGGCAGAACTTGCCACCAGAACGGCAGGGTCACCGCTGCGGCGAGCTTCTTCGGTTACGGTAAAATCAACGCCGGTTACTTTTTTGGCAGTTTCAATAATCTCACGCACGCTGAAGCCTTCTTCGCTGCCAAGATTGTAAATTCTGCTTTCGCCGCCGTTTACCAGATGTTTAAGCGCCAATACATGGGCAGTTGCCAAATCTTCCACATGAATATAATCACGCAGGCAGGTTCCGTCTGGAGTCGGATAATCCGTGCCGAAAATTGCTACTTTGTCGCGCACACCCTGGGCTGTTTTTAAAATCAGCGGAATTAAATGTGTTTCCGGATGATGGTCTTCGCCGATATCTGCCGTAAGCGATGCACCGGCAGCATTAAAATAACGCAGTGCAACATAGCGCATATCATACGCCATGGCATAATCTTTCAGCATGCCTTCAATAACAAGTTTTGTGCGCCCGTAAACATTGGTAGGCTGAGTCGGAAAATCCTCGCAAATCGGCGTTTTTTCCGGTTCGCCGTACACCGCCGCCGTTGAAGAAAATACAATGTAATCTACACCGGCTTCTTTCATGGCCTGCAATAAATGTAGCGAGCCTTCCACGTTGTTTACATAATATTTCGCCGGGTCGCTCATACTTTCGCCAACAAGGCTGCTTGCCGCAAAATGAATAACGGCGTCAATTTCAAACTGCGCCATAATATGCTTTAAAAACTGCACATCACGGATATCACCTTCCACAAGCTGCACATCATCGCTTACGGCTTCCGGATGCCCGGTAGAAAAATTATCATATACAATGGGAGTAAAACCCTGTTCTTTTTTAAGTACATTAACAACATGCGAGCCGATATAACCGGCGCCGCCTGTAACCAAAACATTCATGCCGTTACTCCTTGTTTACATCAACAATATGTTTTAAATACTCCAGCAGTTTGCCACGCATTTCCGGGCGTTTAAGAGCATATTCAACAGTTGCTTCAATAAAGCCCTGTTTGTCGCCCACATCATAACGGCGGCCTTCAAAACTATAAGCATACATCGGCTGCTGTTTTGCCAAAACGCGCAGTGCGTCCGTCAGCTGAATTTCGTTGCCGCGTCCGGGAGGCGTATTTTCCAGAATATCAAAAATTTCCGGAGTAATAATGTAACGCCCCAAAACCGCCAGGCGAGAAGGCGCTTCTTCCTGCGCAGGTTTTTCCACCATATCTTTTACGGTATAAGTGCGTGCTTCTTCCGTCGGCGCACCGTCAATAATGCCGTAGCTGGATACTTTTTCCGGCGCAACTTCCTGTACGCCCAAAACGCTGAAGCCGCGGCGGTCATAAACATCTATAAGCTGTTTTAAAGCTGGTTTTTCGCTGTCAACAACATCGTCTCCCAAAAGCACCGCAAACGGCTCATCGCCGATAAAACGGCGTGCGCATAAAATAGCGTGGCCAAGTCCGCGCGGCTCTTTCTGGCGGATATAATGCAGGTTAATTTCCGAAATACGGCGCACCATTTCCAGCTGTTCAAACTTGCCGGAAGCTTCAAGGCTCATTTCCAGTTCCATATTGCGGTCAAAATGGTCTTCAATGGCACGTTTGCTCTTACCGCTGATGATAATAATATCTTCAATGCCGGAAGCAAGTGCTTCTTCGATAATATACTGAATAGTCGGCTTATCAACTATCGGCAGCATTTCTTTCGGCGTGGCTTTGGTTGCAGGCAAAAAGCGTGTGCCAAGCCCGGCTGCCGGTATTACTGCCCTGCGTACAGGTTTAATTGTTGTCATTTTATTCGCTCCTTATGCTTCTTCTCCGCCGATAACGGCCAGAATTTCTTCGGTTTTTTCTTTCAAAAGCTCTTTGTCGCCGCGTGTTTCCACATTTAAGCGCATTACCGGTTCCGTGTTGGAAACCCTTACGTTAAAGCGCCAGCTGTCATATTCAATGCTGAGCCCGTCCAGCTTGTCAATTTTGCCGTCGCCATATTTTTCTTCAATGGCGGCCAGTACGGCTTTGCTGTTTTCAACCTTGCGGTTAATTTCACCGCTGCACGGGAATTTTTCCATTCTCTCGCCGACGAGCTCCGAAAGTTTTTTACCTTCGCAGCACATCAGTTCCGTTACCAGAAGCCACGGCAGCATGCCACTGTCGCAGTACGAAAAATCACGGAAATAATGATGGGCGCTCATTTCGCCGCCGTATACAACGTCATTTAAGCGCATGCATTCTTTCATAAAAGCATGCCCGCTCTTGCAGCGCACAGGCACGCCGCCTTTTTCGGCAATAATTTCTTCCGTGCTCCATGTCAGCCGCGGGTCATACATAATTTTGCTGCCCGGCAGTTTCTTTAAAAACGCCGCAGCCAAAAGGCCCACAATGTAATAGCCTTCTATAAATTCGCCCTTTTCGTCAAAAAAGAAGCAGCGGTCAAAGTCGCCGTCCCATGCGATGCCAAGGTCTGCTTTTTCTGCCACTACCTTATCGGCAGTAACGGCACGGTTATGCTCCAAAAGCGGGTTCGGTACGCCGTTGGGGAAACTTCCGTCCGGAGTTTCGTTTATTTTTATAAATTCAAACGGCAGATGTTCCGCCAGTTTGGCAAGCACCGGGCCAGCGCCGCCGTTGCCGGGATTGGCAACAATCTTTAATGGCTTAAGATTTTTTACATCAATATAGCCTAAAAGATGCTCAATATAATCGGGCATAATGTCTTTTTTTATCAGTTTGCCGCGCTCTTTGCCTGCAACAACAACATGGGGAAATTCCCCTTCTTCTGTCGCCATTCTGCCGATATCCATCAAACCAGTATCGGAAGAAACAGGCCTTGCGCCGCTGCGCACCAGTTTCATGCCGTTGTAATCGGCCGGGTTATGGCTGGCAGTTACCATAATGCCGCCATCGGTATTTAAATGCGCCGTAGCGTAATAAACCATCTCCGTACCGCACTCGCCGATATCATAAACGTTGCAGCCGCCGTCACGCAGGCCATCTGCAACGGCATTGGCAAGCTCCGGTCCCGTCAGGCGGATGTCATGCCCAACAACGGCGGTTTCCGCAGCAAACATGGCTGCAAAAACACGGCCAACCCTGTAAGCCAGTTCGGCATTTACCTCACCCGGAACAATACCGCGTATATCATATGCTTTAAAAGCTTTTTTACTAAGTTCCATTTTATCTCTCCCCGTCAGCATATTTTCACGATTAATATATTTTCTATTTTAAAAACAAAAATCCTGCCTGTTGCAGCAGGATTTTATTAAATTGCATAACCGTATTTGCTTAAAACATTTTCCGCAGCCGGGCCTAAAAACCAGCGTATTAACGAAAAGAACGCCTGACAGTTGCCGTTATCGTCCGGAAGCAGAAAACTTTCTGCAAGCACATTTAAAAATTCTTCCATATCTTCGCCTGCCGCAAGGGCATTTTCTATTTCGTCCTCCAGCATCATTACAGCTTCGCGGCGCATACGCATTAAGCGCGGCGCGTTAAGGTTCAGTTCGCGGATGGTATTGCGTGCCTTGCGCACCAACTCCGGCGGGCAGGTATCTTCATCAACAATCATGCGCCCAGTATGCGCTGCATAACGGTAAATACGCACGTCCGCCGGTATTTCCAGCGGGTTTAAAATGCGCTCGTTAATAGGCTTGCCGCCTTTTGGCACATCGCAGCTGCGGTCAATTTTGCGCTTTGAAAAACGTTCCTCTGCATCTTCCACATTCGGCTGGCTGCCGCCATGGCAAACCCCCAGCAAATTCTGCCAGTCAAGGTGGTAGTTATGCACGGCAAAATCCGTTTCGCTTTTGGGATAAAAATGCTCCACGCGGAAGTCGTCAACCTCGCCTTCCTCATCGGCAAAAGTAATATTAATTTCGCAGTAGGCGCAAAGCCCGTGCTGGTCTTTTAAAAGCTGTTTTTTTACTTCGCGGTAGCCGCGGCGGTTTGCACGGCGGAAGCGTTCCCATGTTTCGTACGGGTTTTCTTCGGCAAACTTTCGCAGACCTTCCGGTGCCTGCGGCGACTTAAATATTCTTTTCATGCTGCTTTCTCCTGAAGGAACGCATTCTTATATCCATATCCGCACGCAAAAGCGCCGGTTCGCGCCCTGCCGCCCATTTATCAAGGCTCTTGCGCAGTTCAAGCGCTTCTGGGCAGTCCCATTTGTCTTCCGATACCAAGTCAAGATACCGTTTTAATTCTTTTACAACCGGCACGCACTGCGGCCTTGCATCTACATTCTGAATATCCTTCAGCAGCTGATAGCTTGCCGCGCCAAGCGAAAAATCCGGCTGGTAAATATCTATCAAATCGTTGTTCCAGCGCAGCGCGCGGATTGACTGAGGCGGTACCGTTGTAAGGACCTGCGGACTGTGCGTTGTAACAATGAACTGCACCAGCGGAAAGGCCTTGCGCAAATCATATAAAACAGTCTGCTGCCAGGAAGGATGCAGATGCATATCCACTTCATCAATAAGCACGATACCGGGAGTTTTTAAAACAGCATTAATGCCTAAATCCGGGTTCAGCCGCACCATGCGGTAGCTTAAATCAGCAACCATGCTGATAACGCTTCTTGCACCGTCGCTAAGTGCTTCTATCGGCAGAATGCCGCGCGTTTTATGTTTAAGCACCAAATTCTGCCTTACAAAGCTGTAATCGATATCGGTCCAGCCCATGCTGCCTATACAGGTTACAATAGCCTGCTCTACGGCTTTAAAAACTTCGCGGTAAGGGTTTTTCTCAGTTAAATGTTTTTCGGCAATAATTCTTTCTATCTCTACCGCGCTCATAATGGCGTATTTTACCCAATGGCCAAAATTAGCGTAAGATGACGTCGATTCCAGGCAATCCATATAGCCGCTGCTGCGCTCCAAATCAATATTTTTAATCGTGTTGCGCAGCTTGCTGTCCTTCCAGATACGCCCCGTTCCATAATAAGCAATTACCGGCAGCACAACTTCGTTGTCATCTTTCGCGCGCAGGGCTTCCACCATACGTTTGCCGTAGCTGCTCAGCATTTTGGCATGCTGCATAGTGGTGCGCCCCTTGGCGTTATTCAGCTCACGCTGCCATTTTATATGCTTGCCTTCAACATCGCCTTCCGCGCCAATAACAACCGGATACTGGCTTTTCATACGCAAAATTTCCAGCTGGCTTTTGCTTGCCGTTTCCACGGTCTGGCGCACGTCCGTTTCGTGAATATTACGCGCCTTACCGTCCGAAAAGCAGGACAAATACGGCCCCATGGCTATGGCAACCGCATCAAGAATAGCGGTCTTGCCCTGTCCGTTTTCGGCTACAATAACCGTAAGCTCTTTGTCAAAATCAATTTCAAATTTATCGTAACAGCGGAAATTTTCAAGATAAAGTTTGGTAATATACACTACTTTCACCCCGCAGCCTTTTATTATTTACTTTTATTGTACCATATCCGCGTAAAAAATTCCTTTTGGCAAAACAAATAAAAAATCCGCAGCTGCAAAGATTACAACCGCGGAAAACTTCAGGTTTTAATTTTTACCCGGTTTAACGGCCACACTGTACAAAATGCCAAGCACCAGCCCGACAATTGAAGGAACAAACCAGCCAAAACCGGCGCTGTAAAACGGTATTACATCCTTAAAAAGCGCTTCTGCCGTTTTCATCGGCACACCTGCTGCATTAAGGCCGTCAATAATGGCAAAAACAATCGTAAACGCCAGCGTTGAGCGGTACACGCATGCACGCTTAACCGGCATGAAAGCCATCATTACCAGCACAATAACAATAGGATAAAGCAGGCACAGCACCGGTACCGACAAGGAAATTATTTTGGTTAAGCCAACATTGGATACCGCAAAGCTGAAGATGCAGATAATGGCAGCTATGCGCTGATACTGCATTTTGTATTTCAGCACCTGTTCCAGATAGGAACCTGCCGATACCGTAAGGCCAATGCTTGTTGTAAGGCAGGCAAAGAAAATCATCAGGCACAAAACCACATTGCCGGCAGTGCCCATGTAATAATTGGCAATGCTCGAAAGCGCTATTGCACCGTTATCGGATACGCCAAACACAGACACGCTTGTTGCACCGGTATAAGTAAGCGAAACATAAATTGCCGCTAACAGCACAGCCGCAATAATGCCGGCCATAATACAGGTACGGGTCAGCACGCTGCCTTCGGAAATACCGCGCACTTTAATGGAATCAATAACAACCGTGCCGAACAGCATCGTTGCCAAAAGGTCCATTGTATAATAGCCTTCCTGGAAGCCCTTCAAGTACGGCATGGAAGCATAATAACCGCCGGCCTGCTGAGGTTCGCCCATCGGATTCATAAATACCTGCACAACCAGAATAGCAATGCTGATTAAAAGCAGCGGCGTTAAAATTTTGCCTACCCAGTCTACAATTTTGGAAGGATTAACGGAAAGAAAATACGTTACCACAAAAAAGAACAGCGAATACAATGCCAGTCCCAAATCATAATTTTCTGCGGAAATAAACGGAAGAATACCTACGTCAAAAGAAACCGCACCCGTGCGCGGAATTGCAAAAAACGGTCCGATTGTAAGTACCGTTACAACAATAAGCGCCTTGGCAAATTTGGGATGTACCGGCAAAGCCAGTGCTTCCGGGTTGGAAGCGCGCAAAAGACCGATGGCAATAATGCCCAAAAGCGGAATGCCTACACCGGTTGTACAAAAACCGGCCGCTGCCGGCAAAAAGTTAACGCCTGCCGACTGGCCCAGCGCCGGCGGAAAAATTAAATTGCCAGCACCGAAAAACGAAGCAAAAAGCATCAGGCCGATTGGCAATATTTCCATAAAAGTAAGTTTTTGTTTCATAAGGTCTCCAAGTTTTCAAAAATTAAGGCTGCATTTTAAAGCAGCCTTAATTTATTTTATTGTCAAACTGCATCAATCAATAAGTAAACGGTAATATTTCTTTTTGCCTTTGCGTACCAAGAGGCTCTTATCGGCGTCAAACATTTCCGGGCTGAGCTGCATTTCCGCATCGCTTACAGCAGTATCGCCAATATACAGGCCGCCCTGCTGCACCATCTGGCGAGCTTCGCGTTTGCTGGAAAATACCTTTGCTGCCGTAAGCACGTCTATCAGTTTGGCATTTGCCTGTTCTGCCGTCAGGTTAACGGTAGGCACATCAGTCATGGCACCGCCGCCGCCGAACAACGCTTCAGCAGCCTGTTTGGCTTTTTCGGCTTCTTCTTCGCCATGAACAAGTTTGGTAACTTCATAAGCAAGAACTTTTTTAGCCTCGTTAATTGCGGAATCTTTCAGGCTGCCAAGGCGGCGCACTTCGTCCATGGGTAAAAATGTTAAAAGTGCGAGGCAGTTTTCCACATCGCTGTCGTCAACATTACGCCAGTACTGGTAAAAATCATACGGAGATGTTTTTTCCGGGTCGAGCCATAAAGCGCCTTTTTCCGTTTTGCCCATTTTTCTGCCGTCGCTTGTAGTTAAAAGCTTGCAGGTCATGCAGAAAGCAGGTTTCTGTTCCTTGCGGCGGATAAGTTCCACACCGGCCAGCATGTTGGACCACTGGTCATCGCCGCCCATTTCCATTATGCAGCCGTATTTTTTGTTCAGCGTCCAGAAATCATAAGCCTGCATAATCATATAGTTAAATTCAAAGAAGGACAACCCGCGCTCCAGGCGTTTTTTAAAACATTCTGCCGTCAGCATTCTGTTAACGGAAAAATGTACGCCAACTTCACGCAGAAGTTTAATGTAATTAAGGTCAAGCAGCCAGTCGGCATTATTAACCATTATTGCCTTATCATCCGAAAAATCAATAAAGCGTGACATTTGCTTTTTAAAGCAGGCAATGTTATGGGCAATAAATTCCGGCGTAAGCATTTTGCGCATTTCATCCTTACCGCTCGGGTCACCAACCATGCCGGTACCGCCGCCCAAAAGAACAATTGGGCGGTGCCCTGCCTTCTGCATATGGCTCATTGCCATTAAAGCAATAAAGTGGCCGACATGCAGGCTGTCAGCTGTCGGGTCAAAGCCAATATAAAACGTGATTTTCTCCTTTTCAAGAAGTTCACGGATTTCTTCTTCATGTGAAACCTGTTTTAAAAAGCCGCGTTCAGCAAGAACGTCATAAACAGACATCAATCTACCTCCAGTCTAAATATATAAAAAATCGCATTAAGCCATAATATGTATTATACAACTTAATGCGTTTATTGGCAAATTTTATAAAGAAGAAGTGCAGTGCGGGCAGCGGGTAGCGTCATCAGCCACAGGCTGGCGGCAGTAGGGGCACAGGCGCGGAGCCGGTGCCGGTGCGGCTTTGGGCCTGAAACGGTTAATTTGTTTTACAACGATGAAAACGGCCAAAGCAATTATTAAAAAGTTAATTACGGTATTAATAAATACACCGTACGAAAGAACGGCAGCGCCTGCATCGGCCGCAGCTTTAAGCGAAGGATAATCCTTACCGTCCAGCGCTATGAATAAATTGGAAAAATCTATCTTGCCGATAAGCATACCGAGCGGCGGCATAATTATATTATTTACCAGCGAAGTGGTAATCTGCCCAAACGCACCGCCTATTACAACACCTATTGCCATATCCATAACATTCCCGCGCATGGCAAAATCTTTAAACTCGTTCAAAAAACTCATTACATCAACTCCAGTTTTAAATTTTAGATGCAATATTTTATCTTATTTCAGATAAATTTGTCAAATCCCATGCTATTGACTACGTTAAAACAATAAACTATAATTAATTAGTAAAGCAAAAGGAGGAAGAACAATGAGAGATGATCTGGTAGTACCGGGCGAACATGAAGAAGATTTTGTTTTGGCAAGGGATGCCAAAGTTGTTACCGTTCCTTTTTCGCCTTTGGAATTACGTATGTCTAAAGAAAAACCGTACCTTATGGAAGGACTTGCCAAATTAAGGGAAAAACTCGGCGAAGATGATTTTAAACGCCTTATCAGCAAGGTACACAATATAAACCTCAGCGGCGACAGAATTATGATTGTTGCCGAAAGCGAGCTGCACCGCACGAACATTGAACGTGAATGCCTGCCGCATATTGCCGAAGCATTCAACGTAAAATTCATCCGCGTTGTAGTTGAAGGTTAAAATTTTTTTAAAAAAGTATTGACATTTTCTCACTTATTATCTATAATACATTTTGTTGCAGTAATTAGCACACTGTCGGGGCGTGGCGCAGTTTGGTAGCGCGCTTGTTTCGGGTACAAGAGGCCGTGAGTTCGAATCTCGCCGCCCCGACCAACTAAAAAATTTAGAGCCGTTTTATAACGGCTCTTTTTTATTTTATTAACCGCAATTATGTACTCATTCATTCTTCTTAATTACTTTTAAAATTAACATTTTAGACTTCAAATCATTTCACAAAAATATTGCATTAGCATACTTTAGTAGTATAATATTTTCAGGACTAAAAGTTTTTATTTAGGAGGGTCTTTCTTGAATAATAAATTTAAAAAAATTGTTGCCGTACTGGCGGCGCTTGCAATTTTAACATGCGGCTGGTATTTTTTTTACTGGCTGAAAACACCGCAGCATTCCATTGCGCTTATAGCCGATGCAGTACGCCAGCATGATTTAAAAACTTTCGAAAAGCATGTCGATATGGACAATCTGTACAGCAAAGCCTATGACGATGTTGTTGCAGTAACCTTCGGTTCCGACAAGAATGCCAATCCCATTATTGTTGCTATTGTTAAAGGCATTAAGGGGCTTGCCGTACCGCTTTTAACAAGCGAAACCCGCAGCTACATTATTCACGGCGACAAGCCTGACGGCGATGCCGAAGTGCAGAAATCAATTCCTGCCGGCAATGAAAACGGAGCAGAAATTGTAGATAATTTAAAAAGCCGCACCGGTTTCGGCTCCTTAAAATATGAAGGTGTAGAAAACACAGATATTAATGACGATAACGCCATTGTAAGCATTAAACTGCGCGACGAAAAATTAAGCAGGGATTTTATTTTAAAAATAAAAATGCAGCAGCTTGACGATGGCTTGTGGCGTTTACTGGAAATAACCAATTTGCAGGATTTTATGAAAGAACGCGAAGAAGCCGTCAATGCAAAGCTTGCTGAATTAAACAAGCCGATTGCCGGACAGATTGACGCCAACGTTAAACTTGATAAAAAACTGCTGCAAATTACTTCCGTACACTATTCGGCCATTATCCGCATGCTTGAAACCGAAGTAAACCTTACCAACACCTCCGGCAAAAACATTAATTATATAGCCGGTATGCTGGAGCTTTACGGTGATGACGGCAAAATTTTTTACAGCGGCAGTTTTGCCAGCAACGCTGTTTTAAGAAACGGCAGCAGCAAATTATATAAATTTGATTTTGAACTTAATCCGTATGTAAAAGAAGATGCCGCAGTTATCAGCAGCGATTTAAGCAAAGTAAAATGGAATGCTTATTTAACAAATGTAGCTTTTGACGACGGTTCATCGTTTGATTACTTAACTGAACTGCCAAAATAAACTAAAAACACGAAGCATTAATCTGCTTCGTGTTTTTTATTGCCTTTATTGCCTTTATTGCCTTTATTGCTTTATGCTTTAACTTCCGCAGGCATCGGTTCTCCGTTTAATCCTGCCAGAATATTTTCCGCTGCCAGCTTTGCCATAGCATCGCGCGTTTCAACTGTTGAACTTGCGATGTGCGGCGTAACTGTAATATTATCAAGCGTCAGCAGTTTATGCGTACCGGGTAATGGTTCGGGGTCGGTAACATCAAGCGCGGCATAAGCAATATGCCCGCTGCTCAGCGCATCATAAAGCGCTTCCGTATCCACAATCTTGCCTCTGGCAATATTAATAAAACGCGCACCCTGCTTCATTGCTTCAAACTGCTTTTGGCCAAACATGCCTTCCGTTTCCTTAGTCAGCGGCACGGTAACAAGTACAAAATCAGAAGTTTGCAGCAATTCTTCAAAGCTTACATACGCAGCACCCAATGCTTCATCATCACTGCGGCGGCGCCGGTTATGGTAAATAACGCGCATATTGCTTGCCAAAGCACGTTTTACCACCCTGCTGCCTATATCGCCCATGCCTACAATGCCCAAAGTTTTGCCGGCAAGGTCAACGCCAAAACCAAGGCCCTTGCGCTCACCCCATTTGCCGCTTGCAACATGCTGCCAGCCGCGCGCTATTTTGCGCGCACTGTCAATTATAAGTCCGTAAGCCAAATCTGCCACGGCAGGAGAAAGCACGCGCGGAGTATTGCCAATACGTATGCCGCGGGCATTGCATTCCGCAACGTCAATATTATCGTAACCCACAGAAGCCTGCGCAATTACTTTTAAATTAGGCGCTTTGTCAAGCAATGCGCCGTTAATTTTTATATTGCCAATAGAATATAAAGCATCTGCCTGTATCAGCCAGCCGTCAAAAATATCTACCGGAGTGCGGCCGCCTTCCTTCCACGCCAAAAGATTGGTATTGGCGTCCAGCAGGTCATACGCCGTTTTACGCAGTTTGCCGCTGGTAACAACAGTCATGTTTTTTAATTCTGCCATACTTTCACGTCCCTTACTTATTTAAAGGCACAATTTCTAACCAATAGTTATCCGGGTCGGTAATAAAATAAATGCCCATTGCCGGATTTTCATAAACAATGCAGCCCATTTCTTTATGTTTGGCATGTGCTGCTTCGTAATCATCAACGCCAAAAGCGAGATGGAATTCGTTTTCGCCTAAGTTATAGGGTTCTTTGCGGTCACGCAACCAGGTCAGCTCAAGCTGGTGCGGGGTCTGCCCATCGCCAAGGTACACAAGAATAAAACTGCCGTCCTCTGCATTCATTCTTTTAACTTCTTTCAGCCCAAGCGCTTTTTCATAAAACGCCAGACTTTTTTCTAAATCGAGCACATTAAAATTATTGTGTATAAACTTAAAATTCATTATACCCTCCTCAAGTATTTAAAAAGATTTGTTTTACAAGCAGTATCGCCATTGCCGCTGCCGCAACAACCTTGCCTATAATCGCAATAAATTGCAGCTTTGCCGCCTTCCACGCCAGTTCAAACGCATCGTCGCAGTCCATCGTTTGCGAATACTCGTAAACAAACGCCATTACAAACGAACCCATGGCGCCGCCAAGCACGCTGCCGAACACAGGGAACACGCCCGTGCCGAGCACTGCACCAATAAACGTGCCGATGCCGATAAGCCCTACCACGCTCCACGGCAATTTATGCCTGCGGATACCGAAAAACGATACTATAAATTCCCATAATTCACCAAAAACATAAATCAGCACCAATGCAGACAAAATACGTCCGTCAAAATATTTTGCTTCATCAAAACAGGCAAATCCTATCCCTGCCAAAAGCATCAGCGTATTGCCGGGCAGCCCAATCAGAGTTAAAAGCGGCCCCACGATAACGATAAAGGCTGCTGCCAATGCTTCCAAGAAATATTCCATACCCTGCCTCCTTATGTTAATTACTGCCAATATTATAACATAATCCGCACTGCTTTATTTGTAACTTTTGTGAATTATTGTTTTTAATCTGCCAAAATGATAAAATATTTATAAATAAACTTGTTAAAAGGAGCTTATATGGAACAAATTATTGAAATTTTAACGCCGTGGGCAAAGCCGTTTCTGGTTTTCTGCGGTTTTATGCTGATAAGATATCTTTACCGTACCGTAATTCTCCGCTTTTTGCAGCTTTTAAACAACAAAATGTCTTTTGAGTACGGCGGCGATATTCTAGATGCTTTCGCCAAACCAATACATATTTTTCTTTTTATCCTAGGCGTTTATGCTGCCTTAAACTGCTCGCCCATTACTTTTGTTACCGACCATCCGGCCATTGATAAATTCCTGCGCAGCAGCTTTATTATCGCCATCTTTTGGGGCATTTACAATATCAGCGACATTACGCACGGCATTGCACTGAAAATTTTAACACGCGCCGAAATTAATATCGAAGATTCCCTTGCCAACATTCTTTCCACCATGTTCCGCATTTTAATTGTGGTTATCGCAACCTTAATGATTGCCAAAGAATGGAATTACGATATGAGCGGCCTTCTGGCAAGCTTAAGTATCGGTTCTTTAGCGCTTGCCTTTGCCGCCAAAGATGCTTTGGCAAACGTATTCGGCAGTTTTGTAATTATTGTTGACAAACCCTTTAAAGTAGGCGACTGGATTTCTGCCAACGGCGTTGAAGGCACTGTTGAAAAAATTACCTTCCGCAGTACCTGTATACGCACTTTTCCGCAGGAGCTTGTGTATGTTCCAAACTCGCTGCTTTCCAACACGCCAATTATTAACTACACCAAGCGCGAAAAACGCCGCATTGAGTTTTTGCTGGGTGTTACCTACGATACAACGCATGACCAGATGCAAAAACTTGTAGAAAATATACGCACCTACCTTACAAACAGCGAACTTGTTTACAGCGACACGGTTATGGTTTACTTCCGCGATTATGCAGACAGCAGTCTGAACATTTTTATTGTATGTTATACCAAAGCCAGCGATACCAAAGGCTTTTTGGCAGCCCGAGAACAGATTAACCTTGATATTATGAAAATACTGGAAGAAAACGGCGCTTCCTGTGCCTTCCCAAGCACCAGCGTTTATTTTGAAACTCCGCTTAAAACCGAAACCAAAAACAACTGAATACAAAAATAAAAAGGCAGCCTTAAAAGCTGCCTTTTTATTTTTATGCGCCATTGCTTCGCTGGAACATTTTAAAAATCATTTTAAGCTTATTTAAAACTAATTTTTATCGCTGAACAAGTCATTTTCATTTTGTTCGGTCATCTTTAGATCTGTTTCAAAACTTTCTGCCTCATAAAGTTTTTTATTAATTACACGGCTGCGGCGTTCAGCGGCTTCAATATGCCCGCTTGCTTCCTGCAATTTTTTGCGCGTTTTGTCAAGCAGCGCTGCAAACACGGCAAAATCCTGCTTAACGCCTGCAATAATGCGCCATACTTCACCGGTACGTTTTTCTATGGCCAAAGTGCGGAAACCAACCTGCAAGCTGTTTAAAAGTGCCGCCAGAGTTGTAGGCCCTGCAACGCAGACACGGTATTTGCGCTGCAGTTCTTCCAGCAGTCCGGTAATGTTTACCGCTTCCGCAAAAAGCCCTTCTGTCGGCAGATACATAACCGCAAAATCAGTGCTGTAAGGCGGGCAGATATATTTACTGTTAATATCGGCAGCTTCGCTTTTAAAACGTTTTTCAAGCTGCTTTAACGCTGCTTCTGCCGCTGCGGCATCAGCATTTTCACGCGCCGCCAAAAGCCTCTGGTAATCTTCCTGCGGAAACTTGGCATCCACCGGCAGCCATACAGTCTGTTCGCTTTTTCCCGGCAATTTGAGGGCAAATTCCACCCGCTCGGAAGCGCCCGGCTTTACGGCAACATTTTCGGCATACTGCTCCGGCGCCAGCATATCCTGCAAAAGTATTTTAAGCTGCATTTCACCCCAGATGCCGCGGTTTTTAACATTGCTTAAAATGCGTTTTAAATCGCCTATTCCGCCGGCAAGGCTCTGCATTTCACCAAGCCCGCGGTGTACTTCTTCAAGCCTGCGGCTTACAAGGCTGAAACTTTCGCCAAGCCTGCGTTCCAAAGTGGAATTTAACTTTTCATCTACAATAATGCGTATCTGCTCTAAATTTTTTTCGGTGCTCTCGCCTATTCTGTCAAAACGCTTGTCCAGCTGCTCCGATAAGCGGTCCGCCGCAGACTGGTTTTCCATACGCGCCGCACGGGCAAGTGTCGCCTGCTCGCTGCGCAGGTCGCGCAGGCCTTCATACATGCGCCGTTCGGTTGCCTCAAAATGCCGCACAAGTTCAGCAAGGTCTTTTTCATCAACAGCACCGACACGGCTGCGGTACAGCATAAAAATTACCGCCAGCTGTAAAATTATTATAAACACAAGTATTATTACAGTAAAATCCATAACGCACCTGCCTTTTTGCAATCTTAATTTATAATACACTATTTTATTACACTGTGCCAGCATAATTTCGCACCCTGTTTTTACAGCAAAAATATTTTTTATCTTTTTTTACAAAATTTTATACTGCCCGGCAGGATTTTATATTTATTTAGCGAAGTTATAATCAATCAAACGATTGATTAATCTGATTCCATTTTCGGGAGGATTGTTATAAATGAAAAATTTTATGGAAAACCTGCACTTAACCAAAAAACAGTGGCATTATCTTGGCGCAGTTTTGGGCGTTTGTTTAATTTATTTTGCTTTTACTCATTTTAAAGGCAGCGAAGCTCCGCAAAAAACAATTCCTTATGTGCGCACAGTTACGGTAGGAACACAAACCGGCAGCAATTATGATGTTTACCCGGGTGAAGTACGCGGACGTTATGAAAGCAATCTTGCTTTTCAGGTTACCGGCAAAATAATCAGGCGCCAGGCCAACCTTGGCGATACCGTAAAAGCCGGTGAGGTTTTAATGGAAATCGACCCGCGCGATGTTAACGAAAGTGTTAATTCCGCAAGAGCTGCCGTAAGCGCCGCTTCGGCAAACTTTCTGCTTGCTTCTGATAACGCCCAGCGTTACAGAACTTTATATACGCAGGGCGCCGTAAGCAAAGCAACGCTTGACCAGTACAACACCCAGCTTGAAGCACAGCAGGCGGCGTTAAATCAGGCCAAAGCACAATATCAGGCGGCACTGAACCAGCTTAATTATACGCGCTTAACAAGCGATCACGACGGTGTTGTATCCTCCGTTACCGGCGAAGTTGGGCAGGTTGCTGCTGCCGGTACGCCTGTAATAACCGTTGTACAATCCGGCGAAAAAGAAGTGCATATTTATATTCCAGAAAATAAACTTGCTTCAATTCACCCCGGCCAGAGCGCAGTTATAGATTTCTGGGCGCTGCAAAACGTTACTGCCGAAGGGCAGATAAGAGAAATTGCGCCGATGGCAGACCCTGCCACCCGTACTTATGAAGTAAAAGTAAGCATTAACAATATGCCGCCGCAGGCAAAGCTCGGCATGACGGCCAAAGTAAGCTTCACCGGCGACAGTTCTGATATTGTAACTCTCCCGAAATCTGCAATTTACCAAACCGAAAACACACCTCGGGTATGGATAGTAAAAGATAACCATGTAACCCTTGTGCCGGTAGAAATTGCCGGTTACGAAAACAACAGCGTTAAAATTAAAAGCGGACTGCAAAAAGGCGACATAGTAGTAACAGGCGGTACAACAAAATTATCTGCCAATCAGGAAGTACGGCTGGAAGGTGAGGAATAATGAAAAACGGCAATCTCGCTTCATGGTCTATTGAACATAAACAGATAATTTACTTTTTCATGTTTCTTTGCCTTGTTGCCGGTATTTATTCCTATAATATTCTCGGCCGCTCGGAAGACCCGGTATATACGGTTAAGCAAATGGTTATATCGGCTGCATGGCCCGGCGCAACAGCCAAAGAAATGGAAATGCAGGTTACAGATAAAATTGAAAAAGAAGCCCAGACCCTGCCGGATATTGATTACCTTACAAGTTATTCGCGCCCGGGGCAGTGCGTTGTTAACGTTTACCTTAAAGAGCATGTTCCAACCGATAAGGTACGCAGCCACTGGCTGGAACTGCGCAATATTGTAAACGATATTAAAACAGACCTGCCGGAAGGCGTTTACGGGCCTTATTTTAACGACCGTTTCGACGATGTATACGGCAATATATACGCAATCACCTCAGAAAGTTTTGGTTACGAAGATATGCGTAAAGAAGCCGAAGAAATTAAACGCATTTTTTATACCGTGCCCGACGTAAAAAAAGTTGAACTTATCGGCGTGCAGCCGGAAAAAATTTATCTGGAAGTATCCAACGATAAACTTTCACAGCTTGGCATTTCGCTTGATACGCTTGCAAGCGCCATAAAATCGCAGTCTGCAGTTGTGCCTGCAGGTATGGCAGAAAGCACAGACAACAATGTTTACCTGCGCCTTACCGGCTTGCCGGATACACTGAAAGAAATCGGCAGTATCCCGGTTAATGCCAACGGGCGCATTTTCCGCCTTGATGACATTGCCAAAGTTACCCGCGGTTATGCCGACCCTCCCGAACCCAAAATTTATTTTAACGGGCAGCCTGCCATCGGCATTTCTATTTCCATGGAAGACGGCGGCAACAATATCCGCCTCGGCGAAAACCTTGCCAAAACCGTAGCACAAATAGAAAGCAGGCTGCCGCTGGGCTTTGAACTGCACCAGGTAGCCAATCAGCCGGAAGTTGTTAAAAACTCTATCGATGAATTTACCCAGAGCTTAAAGGAAGCCGTTATTATAGTTCTGGCAGTAAGCCTGTTCAGCCTTGGCAAACGCTGCGGATATGTTATTTCCGTATGTATTCCGCTTGTGCTGCTCGGCACTTTTATCGGCATGTACGCACTTGGCATCGACCTGCACAAAGTATCGCTCGGGGCTTTAATTGTAGCCCTTGGCATGCTGGTTGATGATGCCATTGTTGTTGTGGAACTGATGGAAATAAAACTCGCCGAAGGCTGGGAACGCAAACGTGCGGCGGCTTATGCTTTTGAAACCTGCGCTTTTCCGCTTTTAACCGGTACAATTATAACCTGCGTAGGTTTTACGCCGATATATTTTTCACGCGGCAGCGTTGGCGAATTTGCGGGCAGCCTGTTTACCGTTATCAGCCTGGCACTGATGCTTTCATGGGTTGTATCGGCAACGGTAGCGCCTGTATTGGGTTACGAATGGGTTCACCCGAAAAAAATTGCCGAAGGCAGCGCATATACAACTCCGTTTTACCAAAAATTCCGCAGCCTGCTTACATGGTCGCTGGCACACCGTTTAACGGTAATTGCCGTAACCATAGGCATTTTCTTCGGCTCGCTCTTTTTAAGCAAATTCATCAACAAAGAGTTCTTCCCTCCTTCCGTACGTCCGGAACTTTTAACCGAACTTAACCTGCCGGAAGGAACGAGCATTAAAACAACCGAAGAAATTGCCCTTAAAATTACATCCGAAATTAAAGATGACCCCGATATTGCAAGTGTAGCTACCTATATCGGCGAAAGCGCACCGCGTTTTGTGCTTGTTGCAGAGCCCGTACAACCGCGCGAAAATTACGCACAGCTTGTCATTCTGGCAAAAGACGTAAAAGCCAAGGAACGTGTTTCGCAGAAAGTTTCAGCACTTATTAACCAAAAATATCCGGAGGTTTTAACTTACAGCAAATCCATCTCCCTTGGGCCTCCGTCCGAATATCCGGTTATGCTGCGCGTTTCCGCACCGACTGATGAACTTGCCAAAAGGTATGCACAAAAAGTGCGCGAAGAAATGGAAAAACATCCTGCTGTTATCATGACCAGATTTAACTGGATGGAAAAAACGGGCGCGTTAAAAGTGGAAATTGACAATGACAAGCTGCGCCAGATGGGTATTGACCGCCAGACTGTATCCATGGCCTTGCAGGCAGAACTTTCCGGCTACACCGTAGCACAGTATTACGAAGGCGACCAGGCTATTGATATTGTTTTCCGCCTGCCTGAAAGTGACCGCGAAAAACTTTCAGATTTAAGAATGCTGACCATACCGACTCCTGGCGGCAGCGTATCTTTGGAACAGGTGGCAAACATCAGCTACGAAGCCGAGGACAATATGATCTGGCGGCGCAACCTTTTGCCGACAGTTACTGTTAATGCCGGTATCAGCGAAGGCTATACCGATAACGATGTTGCCCAGCAAATTTATGATTCCCTTGCGCCTCTGCGCGAAGAGCTTCCGCCCGGTGTCGCCATTGATATCGGCGGGCCTTTGGAAAACAGCAATAAAGCACTTAACTATTTAATAGAACCTGTGCCTGCCATGTTTATCGTTATGATAATACTGCTGATTATGCAGCTTAAAGATGTGCGCAAAATGATTGTAATTGCCTGCACGGCGCCAATGGGCGTTATAGGCGTTATGATTGGCCTTTTGCTGTTCGGTTCATCACTTGGTTTTCTGGCGGAACTTGGTATTTTGGCACTGACGGGTATTATCATACGCAATTCGGTTGTACTGCTCGACCAGATTGACCAGCATCTCGAAGCAGGCATGCCGCCTTATGAAGCTGTTTTGGAATCCGCCATAGTGCGTTTCCGCCCCATTATGCTCGCGGCTCTTACAACGGTGCTTGGCCTTGTGCCAATGTTTACCAATCCGTTTTGGGAATCCATGGCAGTAGCCATTGCCTGCGGGCTGACTGGTGCAACCTTGCTGACGCTTGTTGTGCTGCCTGTAATTTATTCTTTAATGTTTAAAATAACAAAGCCCTGAAATTATAAAGGAGCACTGTACTTATAAAGTATAGTGCTCCTGTTTTATTATTTATAGCTTTATGCACGGCATCGGCTGATACTGTTTCAGCAATACAAAATGCTGTGGCTCCTCCGTTTACGGTCAGGCTTCGCAGCTGACCTTCCGAAGAAATTTCGCTTGATTGCAGCCGCCACAGTTTTGTTTATTGCTTTACAGCACCAGCCGATGCCGCTTTCTATTTAATTTAAACTTTATAATTAACCTGTCATTTATTTTCCAGCAAAGCAGCCAGTGCACGCATGGCAAGGGCATAACCCATAAAGCCAAGCCCGCAAATCTGCCCCAGGCAGGCTGGAGCTGTTACAGATTTATGGCGGAACTCCTCACGCGCATGCACATTGCTTAAATGCACCTCAATAGCGGGCAGCGCCACGCCTTTTAAGGCATCCAAAATTGCCACGCTGTAATGGGTATATGCGGCAGGATTAATAACAATGCCGTCATATTTTCCGTATGCGTCCTGAATAAAACCTACCAGCTCACCTTCGTAATTGCTCTGGCAGATTTTAACATTAACCCCGATTTCTTCTGCCTGCTGCAAAATAAAAGCACACAAATCGGCGTAATCTTTGGCGCCATATACGTTTTTTTCGCGGATACCCAGCAAATTTATGTTAGGCCCGTTAATTACCAAAATATTTTTCATTTTTTCATCTCCCCGGCAATTTTTACAAGCTGGCTCAACACATTTTCTATGCTGTCTGCATTTTTTACAATGTAAGCGGCATATTTTCTGTAAAGTTCTATTCTTTCGTTATAAAGCTCATAAACCCGCTGCGTTCCGGCAGCCAAAAGCGGCCGCGTTTTAATTTCAACGTCATTTACAATAGCGTCTGCTGGGCGGTCTATAAAAACTATAATGCCGTTTTTGGCATAAGCAGCCATACTTGCCGCTTTTTTTACAACTCCGCCGCCTGCCGCAATAACGCAGTTTTCTTTACACGCCAAAAATTCAGCCGTCCGCTGCTCAGCTTCGCGGAAAACTTCTTCGCCCTGAGCAAAAAACTCTTTAATGCTGTAAGGCTCCCGCTGCTCCAAAACGTCGTCGGCGTCATAAAATTCCATTTTAAGCTTTGCTGCCAAAAGTTTGCCAAGCGTTGTTTTTCCGCAGCCGGGCATACCAATTAAAACTATATTTTTCATTATTTTTCTGCCAGCCTCTGCATAATTTTCACTGCCAAATCAGTACCCAGTTTGCGCTGCTGCCAAATTTCCTGCGCTGCCACGGCCTGTGCCGCCAGCATTAAAAGCCCGTTTACGGCTGGTTTTCCGCAGGAGCGTGCCATACGCAAAAATTCGGTTTCAGCAGGGTTATAAATTAAATCTGCCGCTGCGCCGAAATTTTTAATAACCGCTTCCGTTACGGGGCTTACCCCTGTTTTTGGGTACATCCCCACAGGCGTACAGTTAATGATAATATCGCCATTTTCACCTGCAAGTTCTTCATAACTCAGGCAGCGCGTTTTTATATTTCCGCAAATTTTTACAACCTGCTGCGGAATTGCCTGCGGGTTTCTTGAAACAAGCAAAATTTCCTTTGCACTGCTTTTTGCAAGGTACTGCACTACTGCGCGCGAAGCGCCGCCAATGCCGAGCACGACTGCTTTTTTGCCTTCTGCTTTAATGCCGTAATATTCCAGCATCATGCCAAAGCCGAGCCAGTCAGTATTATATCCGCAGCTTTTGCCGTTACTAAAGCTAATGGTATTTACGGCGCCAATGGCTGCTGTTTCAGCAGATATACTGTCCAGAAACGGCATGACTTCTATTTTATGCGGAATAGTTACATTAACACCTGTATAGCTTTGCGCCAGTTCCGGCACAGCTGTTTTTAATGCTTCTGCCGGAAGTTCCAGCAATTTATAATCCGCACCAATGCCAAGTTCTTCAAAAATCATTCCGTGTATTTGCGGCGACAGGCTGTGTCCGAGTTTTGCTCCCAATAAGCCAAAATGCTGCATCACTATCTCTCCCGTCCCATATCGCTGCGGTAGTTGCCTAAAATTTTAAAATACGCGCAGTTATCTTTCAGCATACGCACTGTTTCCTGCACATTGGTATCGGCAAGGTTGCCCACCAAATCAATATGAAAAAAATATTCCCACGACTTACCCTCAATCGGGCGTGATTCCAAATTGGTAAGGTTTAATCCGCTGTGGTAAAAATACCCCAATACACGGTACAGTGAACCAGGCTCATGCTTAACTGCTATTACAAGCGTAATTTTATCGGCATCGGCACTGTGCTCCGCCTCGTTGGCAATGATGATAAAACGCGTGGTATTATTACCGTTATAGTTAATATTGGCAGCCAAAATCTCCAAGCCGTACAACTCGGCAGCCTGTTTGCCTGCAACGGCTGCTTTATGAAGGCTGCCGCTTTCTTTAACGGCTTCCGCACTTTTAGACGTGCTGTAATACGGAATTAATTTCATCTGCGGATATTCCGCAAAAAAATCCTTGCACTGGGCAAACCCCTGCGGGTGTGAATACACCTCGGTAATTCCGCTGAGAACAGCACCAGGCAGAGCCATTAAATTATGCTCTATCTTCACGCATTTTTCACCGGCAATATGGCAGTCATAGCGGCGCACGAGGTCATAAACTTCCGTAATGCCGCCGGTAGAAGAATTTTCAACCGGCAGGACGCCATAACGGATTTCACCGTTTTTTACGGCTTTTACCACGTCTCCAAACACGGAATAGTAATGCCTGTTAATATTTTTTCCCGCAAAATATTCTTCCATAGCTTTATGGCTGTAAGAACCTTCCACGCCAAAGCAGCCTACTTCAAGCGGCACTGTTTCTACAGGTTCAGCAGTTATCTGCTGTTCTTCCATTTTGCGGGCAATGGCCATAATTTCTTCCATCAATCCGGCTACTGCCGGAGCGTAATTTTTGTTGCGGAGCTTGCCCTGTGCTTTTTCTATTACCTTCAGCTCTCTTGCCCTGTCGCGCACAGGCAGGTTATTTTGCTTTTTGTATTCGGCAACGCGCAGCACTGCCTGCAAACGCCGTTCAAAAGCGTTTATTAAATTACTGTCGGCTTCGTCTATTTCCCGGCGGATGGCTTCCAAATCAAGTTTTTCTGTCATTTTATTTCTCTCCTGCCAGCAGCATATCCAAAATCACCCAGGCGGCAACACATTCAATTACAGGCACGGCGCGCTGCACAATACAGGGGTCATGCCTGCCTGTAATTACCAGTTCCGTATTGCTTTCCGTACTTAAATTAACTGTTTTCTGAACTTTGGCAATGCTCGGCGTAGGTTTTACCGCTGCTTTAAACAGCACCGGCATGCCGTTGGTAATACCGCCGGTAATGCCGCCGTTGTTATTGGTGTAAGTTTTTACCACGCCGTTATCGTAATACATCTGGTCGTTAGCTTCGCTGCCCTGCATCTGCGTCAGCGCAAAGCCTTTGCCAAACTCTATGCCTTTAACCGCAGGTACGCTGAACAAGGCATGTGCCAAACGGCTTTCCAGCGAATCGAAAAACGGGCTGCCGATACCGGCAGGCAAGTTGATTGCCATGCACTCAATTACGCCGCCAACCGAATCACAGCTTTGTTTGGCAGCTAAAATCAGCTGCTGCATTTCGTTTCCGGCAGCGTCATCCAGCACCGGAAAAGTTTTCTGTGCCAATTCAGAAAAAGTATCCGCACTTTCGCTAAGCTGATTAAACGGCATATCTTTTACGCCTGCAACTGCCGCTATATGCGCGCCGACGTAAATGCCACGCTTCGCCAGAATTTGCTTGGCTACGGCACCCATAAAAACCAAAGGCGCGGTTAATCTTCCGGAAAAATGCCCCCCGCCGCGGTAATCATTAAAGCCGTTATATTTTACTTTGCCGCTGTAATCGGCATGCCCTGGCCGCATCACATTTTTAAGTTTACTGTAATCGCCGCTGTGCTGGTCGCTGTTGGGTATTAAAACGCATAACGGCGTGCCTGTTGTTCTGCCTTCAAAAAAACCGCTTTCAATTATAAAAGCATCTTTCTCGTTCCGCGCTGTTGCAAGCGGGCTTTTGCCCGGCGCACGGCGCTGCATTTCTTTTTTTACAGCGTCAAGGTCTATTGCAAATCCCGGCGGCAAACCGTCTATTACGCAGCCTATGCCAAGCCCGTGCGATTCACCAAAAATAGTAAGTTTTATTTTTTCACCCAAAGTTGCCGTCATAAATTTTCTCCCTGCTCATATTTGCCGCCCAAGCAGGAAAAATCCTGCCAAAAGGTTGGATATGATTTTTTTACGCTTTCACTGCCTTCAATAATTACAGGCTCACGGCAGACAAGGCTTGCCACTGCCATGCTCATGGCTATGCGGTGGTCGTTCCATGCAGAAACAATTCCGCCGCACAGCCCTTCCGGCTTGCCGTGAACGATAAGGCTTTCGGCTTTTTCTTCAATATCTGCGCCTAACTTATTAAGTTCTTCACTAATGGCGTGCAGGCGGTCACATTCTTTAATGCGCAAACGCCCGGCGTTAATAATTTCCGTAGTTTCTTCTGCCACAGCAGCAGCCACGGTCAGCACCGGAATTATGTCCGGGCAGTCAGCGGCATCAATAACAGTGCCGTGCAGGCGGCTTGTTTCTGCCAAAAGCCCGCCGTCAGCTGCGGATATTTTGCCGCCCATCGCCTGCAAAATATCTTTTACTGCCCTGTCGCCCTGCAAAGAAGCTGCTTCCGCACCGGCGCAGATAATATTTCCGTTAAGGCACCCGGCAGCAAGCCAGAACGCAGCCTGCGACCAGTCGCCTTCTACAACGGCGCTGCGGCATTGATATTTTTGCCCGCCGGGCACGGTAAATGTTTTATAATTGTTGTTTATAACCTTTATGCCGTATTTTTTTAATGCGGAAAGCGTTAAATCAACATAACTCTGGGATTCCAGCGGCGTGGTAATAATAATTTCCGAATCACCTTCAAGCAGCGGCAGCGCAAACAGCAAACCGCTGATAAACTGCGAACTTACATTGCCGGGCAAACTAAATTTGCCGCTGCGCAGCCTGCCTTCCACTTTTACAGGCAGCCCCTGTGCCGGCGCGTATTTAACGCCCTGCATATCAAAAATATCATAATACGGTTTCAGCGGGCGTTCTCCCAAGCGCCCAGCGCCCGTAAAAGTAACAGGCGCCCCGCACAACGCGCCAAGCGGCAGCAAAAAACGCATGGTAGAACCTGATTCACCACAGTCACATTCATCATCAGTGGCTTTTACCGTGCCTTCACCGTACATTTTAACGGCACTGCGCCCTTTAAACCGGCTTGCTGTAAGTTCCGACTGTACACCAAGCGCTTTTAAACAGCGCAGTGTTGCCTTTATATCATCCGACATGCTTATATTGTCTATAACGCTTATGCCCTGTGCCAGCGCGGCGCAGATAATTTCGCGGTGCCCCATGCTTTTGGAAGAAGGAACATTTACAGTTCCGCTTAACGCCCCCGGATATATTTTAACTTTAGCCATCTTTAACTCCGTTTAATATATTCAGGCAAATCCTGCCAGTTTGTTTTCTGCAAAAAACTCGTGCCGATATTTTTTAAAATAACCAGTGTAATACTGCTGCCGCTTTTCTTTTTATCCATACCGGCAGCCTTCAAAAGTTCTTCATTGCCGTAATCAGCATCAACAGGCAAATTATATTTTTTCAGCACATCATAAATTGCTGCCGCAGTTCCGCTTTCCGTCAAGCCAAGCCGTTCCGTCTGCCTTGTTAATAGCAGCATGCCTATGCCAACGGCTTCGCCATGGGTAAAACTTTCATAATTACTGCATTTTTCCACCGCGTGCCCTATGGTATGCCCAAAATTAAGTACCATACGCTCGCCGGTATCAAACTCGTCATGCTCTACAATTTCTGCTTTTATTGCGCAGCAGCGTTCAACAATGCCGCCGATATTTTCCAAAAGTTCATCATCATCACGCATAGCGGCAATTTTTTCAAACAACGCCCTGTCACGTATGCAGCCATACTTAATTGCTTCCGCAAGCCCGTCGTGCAAAAAGCGCACCGGCAAAGTTTTTAAAAGCGTAGTATCAATAAGCACCAGCTTAGGCTGATAAAAATTTCCTACAAGGTTCTTGCCGGCAGGCAAATCAACCGCTACTTTGCCGCCCACACTGCTGTCAATCTGTGCCAGCAGCGATGTAGGAATCTGCACATAATCAACGCCGCGCAGAAATGTTGCCGCCGCAAAGCCGCCAAGGTCACCCGTAACACCGCCGCCAAGCGCAACTACAAGGTCGCTGCGGGTAATGCCTGCTTCCGCAAGCCTGTCATAAATTCTGGCAAGCTCCGCCAGGCATTTGCTTTTTTCCCCGGCAGGAAAAACTATGCGCGTTACTTTAAAGCCGCTGCCTGCAAGCGCCGCCTGCAAACGTTCTCCATAAAGCGCATCAACATTGCTGTCGCTGATAACGGCAGCGCGCTGCGCCTTGCTGATGCTGCGGATTTTTTCTCCGGCAGCCTCCAAAAGCCCTGCAGCAATTTCTATATTATAGGATTTTGCACCCAAATTCACCCTGATAATGCTCATAAAACAATTTCCTTCCTGTGGCAGGCTGCCTTTTGCAAAAACTCCTGCAAACCTTCACGGTTATTTTCGTTAATCAGCTTCTGCAGCGTTTCAATTTGCGTTCTAAAATTTTCCAGTTCGCTTAAAACATTTTCGCGGTTTTCCAAAAACAAATCGCTCCACAAGCCTGCGTTAATATCGGCAATGCGCGTTACATCACGGAAACCGCCGCCAATAAACCAGCAGCTTTGCCCGCCGAACCTGTCACTGTTAATAAGCGCCGCCGCAGCTGCATGCGGCAGATTGCTGGTATAGGCAATAATTTTATCGTGGCTTTCAGGCGTTATTTCTTCCACATGGCCGCAGCCAAGACAAAGCGCAAAATTCTTCAGCCAGTTAACTGCAGCTTTACTGTTTGCAGATGTAGGAACAACAATGTAATTGGCCCCGTTAAAAATTTCTGCCTGCGACATATCATAACCATTGCCCTGGCGCCCAGCCATCGGGTGGCCGGAAATAAATTCCGCCCCTTCCGGCACAAGCTGCTGCGCCTCATATGGCAAACTGCCCTTTCTGCCCGATACATCCGTTATTACTGCGCCTTTTTTTATAAACGGCGCTGCCTGCCGCAAAAATTCCGTAACCGCCTTGGGGTAGATGCAGCAGATTATTACATCTGCCTCAGCCAGATAAGCCCCGGCATTTTCATAAGCGCGGTCTATTACTTCGTCTTCCAGTGCCTGCTGCAAAACATTTTTATTAACATCCACGCCGGTAATGTTTTTTACGCCCAATCGTCTTAACGCTTTGGCATAAGAACCGCCTATCAGCCCCATGCCGATAATGGCAAAACATTGTTCCTGCAATTTGCTGCAAAAGCCTGCGTCCACTAAATTCACTCCTTCTATCCTTCCATACTACCAATTATACTGCATTTTACAGTTCTCTGCCCACAATCTTGGCAATGCCGCTCAGTTCACCCATCAAACGTGCGAAACGTTCCGGTTTAAGCGACTGCGCACCATCGCACAAAGCGTGTTCCGGGTCATTGTGTACTTCAATTATTAAACCGTCCGCGCCTGCTGCAACGGCAGCTTTTGCCATCGGCTCAACCATCCACCACAAACCTGCTGCATGGCTCGGGTCTACAATAACCGGCAGATGGCTTAATTTTTTAACTGCTGGAATCGCGCTTAAATCAAGCGTATTGCGGGTGTAGGTTTCAAATGTTCGGATGCCGCGCTCGCACAAAATTACGTTATCGTTGCCGCCGGCCATAATGTATTCCGCCGCCATCAGCCATTCTTCAATAGTTGCGGAAAGGCCGCGTTTTAACAGCACCGGCACGTTGGTTCTGCCAAGTTCTTTTAAAAGTTCAAAGTTCTGCATATTGCGTGCGCCAACCTGAATCAAATCAACGTCTTCAACAAAGCGTTCCAGCATTCTGGCGGACATAATTTCCGTTACAATCGGCAGCCCGGTTTCTTTACGTGCTATTTTTAAAAGGTCAAGCCCTTCTTCTTTTAATCCCTGGAAAGAGTATGGCGATGTACGCGGTTTGAAAGCACCGCCGCGCAGCAATGTTGCACCGGCAAGTTTTACAGATTTGGCAACGCCGACAATCTGCTTTTCATTTTCAACTGAACACGGGCCGGCAATAACAGCCAGCTTGCGCCCGCCTATTTTTACGCCGCTTACGTCGATAACGCTGTCTTCCGGGTGGAAGCTGCGGTTGGCACGTTTAAAAGGTTCCTGAACGCGCATTACCTTATCGACGCATTCGTTAACCTTCAACATATTCATATCCAGCGCGCTGGTATCGCCGATAACACCTAAAATAGTCTGGCCGCTGCCGACGATTTCATTAATCTGATAGCCTCTGCCTTCAAGATTTTCCTTAATTTTTTTCCATTCCTGTTCCGGCGTGCCGGGTTTCATTACAATTACCATATTTCTCTCCCCTTTAATAATATTTGAATTTTTGATTAAACCTATAAAAAAAATCAGGCCTCGTAAGAGAGCCTGATTACAAAAACTTGTTTAATTTACAGCCAACTGCTGAAGTCAAGGCATCTGTTTACGGTATAACTTCTATGAGATTTTGAGCATGCAAAACGGCCAGCGCTAAAGTAAAAATAGCCCTGGCTAAAGCCGAAAAAGTATGCACTTTTAGCATTTTGCTGCCAAATCTGTTCCATAAATACACACACCTTAAAGTTATTTGATGTTGTAATTTTAACCTGCCGGAATAAAGCCGTCAAGCAAAAATACAAATTTTGGCAAAAATATTTTTTGCGCAAATTATTTTGTAAACAATGTTACAGCAATTTACATAAGCGCCGTTATGCCGCGGTATAACGCCGTGCAGGCGCCGATAACGACAAAGGCTTTGCTGAGCCGTATAAATAAACGCTGGTTAATTTTATGAAAGCAGCGCTCACCAAGCCACATGCCTAAAAGCAGCGGCAGTGCAGCATAAACTGCAAGCAGCATTAAATCAGCACTGATGAAACTTCCTGCTGCCAACAGCGATGCCATTGTGCCAAGGCTGCCGAAGGCAAAAATCCAGCACATATTGGCGCGCGTTACCGTTTTATCACGCCCTTCTGCCAAAAAATACAGTGCCACCGGCGGGCCACTGATACTCGTCATTGCCGCCGAAAAACCGCTTATAAATCCTGCTGCAATGCGCCCGGCAGTTTTATTCTGTATGTTAATTTCAAATTTTCTGCCCATTAAAAGCATTACGGCAAGCAGCATTATGCCCAGTAAAATTTGTAAATACGCCGCCGGTATGGCATTTAAAACGTAACCGCCGGGAATGCTGCCCATAATACTGCCGAAAACGGTTACCAAAACCGTATGCCACTCAAAATCGCGGCGCGTATTCCACAGCGCCACAACTTTGGCAAGAAACGTGCCAAAAATAATAAACACCACGGTTTCTTTAGGCCCTAAAACCGGCATTAAAAACGGCACTGCCACCAAAGAAAGCGTAAAGCCTGTAACGGCAAAAAACAAAGAAGCTATAAAAACACTTAACGAAATATATAAAACAAACAATATATCCGTAATTTTCAGCCTCCTTTCTTTTGCCTTTTATTATGCGTAAATTTTACAATAAAGCCGTTATGCCGCGGTATAACGCCGTGCAGGCGCCGATAACAATAAAAATCTGCGTAAGCTTTATAAACAAATGCTGATTGATTTTATAAAAACAGCGTTCGCCAATCCACGTGCCCAAAAGCATAGGCAGAGTAACATAAGCCGCCAGCAGCATTAAATCGCCGCTGATGCTGCTGCCCGAAAGAGCCAGTGAAAACATGGTACCAATATTGCCGAAGGCAAAAATCCAGCACATGTTGGCACGCGTTACAAGCTTATCGCGCCCTTCGGTTAAAAAATACAAGGCAACCGGCGGCCCGCTGATGCTTGTTGTTGCAGCGGAAAAACCGCTTAAAAAGCCTGCCGTTATACGCCCAACAGTTTTATTTTTAACGCTTAAATCCAAGTGCATGCCCATCATGAAAAGCACAATTACAAGTACGGTTCCCAGCAAAATCTGCAAATATGCCGGTGATATGGCATTTAACAAATAACTTCCCGGCAGGCTGCCGAGCACACTGCCTGCAACCGTTACTGCCACAGTATGCCATTCAAAATGTTTGCGCGTATTCCACAGCACAATCATTTTTACAAGGCAGGTGCCAAAAATTATAAACACAACCGTTTCATGCGCACCCAAAACAGGCATTAAAAATGGCACTGCCACCAGAGCAAAACCGAACCCGGTAACAGTGCTGAATAAAGACGCCATAAATACACTTATTGAAACAAAAACAATAAGCAGTATGTCTGTCATTTTTTATTGTTCTCAGGATTTTCCAGCAGAATCGTCCAGCCTTCTTCCTGACGAATCAGCCCCTGACGTAAAAGACGCCCCAGGGCACGTTTAAACGCAGCTTTGCTGATGCCGAACTTTTCTTTAATAATTTCCATCGGCGTATCGTCGCAGTAAGGCATTTTACCGCCGCGTTTCTTTAAGAAGTTTAAAATATCTTCCGCATCGGCAACCATAGCATGTTCCTTCTGCTGGCGCATGGAAAGGTTCAGCCTGCCGTCGGCACGGACATAAGCCACACGGGCGGTAATTTCCTGCCCGAAATCAAGCCTGCCGCCGGGCACTTCGCTGCGGTGCAGAAAGCCTAAAAAGCGCTGGCTTGTAAAAATGAAAAAGCCTTCCGGCAAAATATTATAAATAGTACCGGTTACGGTATCCCCGACTTTAATGCCGGTAGCCGGTTTGGATGCCTTCTGCATTTCCTTGTCCACGCGCATGCTTACAGCCTGACGGCCCGTTTTATCGCGATACAGCTTAACCCATACAAGCTGCCCCGGCGACACATGCCCGCGCATCTGGCTGTACGGCAAAAATACGCCGCGCTCTGCGCCGATATCGACAAAACCGCCGTCGCGCGTAACGCTTAAAACTTTAACATAGCCAAGCTGCCCTTCACGCATTTTGGGCAGTTTCATGCTGGCGGTAAGGCGTCCGTGCGGGTCGAGATACAGGTAAACCTTAACGGAATCGCCAACCTTTACCTCGGTTTCCTGCTGCAATTTATGCAGTAAAATATCGTCATCGGTATTGCCGGTGCCTACGTCCAAAAATACACCCATTTCAGAAGCACGCACCGCTTTTAAAGTTACGACATCACCGGGACGGTATTTGGCATGCGGCTGCACTTTATTCATTTTCTTCCTCCGCAAAAGATTCCGAAGGAGCGTCTGCCCACAACTGTTCCAAATTATAAAAATCGCGGTCTTCTTCTAAAAAGATATGCGCCACGCAATCGCCGTAATCCATTAAAATCCAGCGGCCTTCGGCATATCCTTCTGTATGGGAAGGCAGAATACCTTCTTCTGCCAGTTTTTCTTCAATATTGTCGGCAACAGCTTTAACAAGCGTTACGTTATCTGCGCTGGCAATAATAAAATAATCTGTCAAGGGCGAAAGGTTTTCCATGTTTAAAAGCAAAATATCCCTTGCCTTTTTGTCAGATGCTGCGGCAGCGATTTTGCGTGCTACCTGCTGAGGGGTTAAATTCATTGTTCAGCCTCCTTTGCTGTGTTGTCATTATTTTTTATGTTTTCTTCTGCCTGTCCGGCATTATCTGCTGTAGAACTTTCGTTTTCCCCTTCGTCTTTCATATAGGGAATACCCAGTTCATCTAAAGTTCTTTCAACCTGCTGCTGCGAAGTGCGCCAATAGCTTATGCCGTCGGGCGCATCATAAAAATCGCCGTAAAGCATGCAGCTTTTTAAATTCTGGTCGCCAAAAAGTTTAAAGGTATTGGCAGCCTTAATCATCGTCATGGTATCCATATCGGTTTTCACATGGCGGGCTACCGTAGAAAACAGCGCCGGTATTTTGGTAACGGTATCAATATTAAAAATCTGCGCCGCCAGTGCCATCATAAATTTCTGCTGGCGCTGCACGCGTCCGATATCGCCAAGCTCATCCTTGCGGAAACGCACATACTGCCCGGCAAGTTCACCGTTTAAATGCTGGTAGCCGTGCTTGATATCAATTACAAGATCGGCATAAGGGTCTTCGTAATACATGTCCTTGTCAACGTATAAATCAACGCCGCCGATAAGATCGATGGATTCTTTAAACGCGCGCCAGTCTACAAGCACATAATAGTGGATAGGCACGCGCAAAAGATTGGCAACGGTTTGCTTGGCAAGCATTACGCCGCCGTAAGCATACGCCGCATTGATTTTATCATGCCCTTTATGCCCGGGTATCTGCACCATGGTATCGCGTGGCATGGATACAAGCGCCACTTCGTTGCCTTCGGGGTCGAAACTTGCCAGCATCATGGCATCCGTACGCTTCGGTTCGCTTTCTGCCGCTTCGCTGTCGCCATCGTCAATGCCCAGAAGCAATACGTTAATGCGGCTGTTAAGCGTTTCATCCGCCGTTATTTTGCTGTCGGCACCAACAACATCTACCTTGGGCGGTGCAATAAGATTATCATAGCACCATACTGCGCCCCAAAAACCTGCTGTTACAACAGCGGCCAGCAGCACTATAAAAAATACCAGCCTTCCCCATCTCAGCCTGCGTTTGCGGTGCGGGCGCTGCGGAAGGTTATCTTCTTCTAAAGCCATAAAAATCTCCTAACAGCAAGTTTACTTTTTTAATTTTACAATCAGCTGGTTATATCCAAAAATGCAGTCCGGGTGGATTAAAAGTTTATTATCCAGCAAATATTCAATGGTATTGGCGTAAGATTTAACCATGGCTTTTTCCAGATTTTCAAAGCAAACCTTACGCAGTTTTTCCACGCCGTCAAAATCCCTGCCCGGCTCAATCAGGTCGGCCAGGTATACAACCATATCCAGCTCCGTCATATCAGGAGCACCGGTGCTGTGCAGCCTGATGGCTTCCAAAATTTCCGGGTCGGTTATGCCGTATTTATGTTCCGCAAAATAAGCACCCATTTTTGCATGCAGCAAAATCGGCTGGCGACGTTCCACATAATCAACTTCCATGCCAAGTTCTTCGGCTTTTTCAACCTGTTTATCTGTCGGCACTTCACGCCCGCAGTCATGCAAAAGTGCGGCAACGGCAACTTTTTCCTGCGGCATGCCGTAATGCTCTGCCATTTTCAGCGCCGTTTCGTAAACGCCGAGCGAATGTTTAAAACGTTTGGGCGGCAATGCTTTTTCCAGCATATCCTTCATTTCCTGAATTGTAAGCATTTATTGTTTCCTTCCTTCCGCTTAACGGTATAAACCCTTCTCTAAAATGTAGTCACGCACCGCTTCCGGCACCATGCCGTCAATGCTTTCGCCGTTTTTTATGCACTCGCGTATTTCCGTTGACGATACGGGCTGCTCCGGCATTTTTAAAAGCATAATTTTTTCTTCGCCAAGCCCGCCGAAATATTCGCGCGCACGGGCAAAGGCTTTGGCATAACCCGGCCTTGCCACGGCAACAAACGTAACTTCATTCAGTAATTCATAAATATGGTTCCATGTATTAAGCTGAGGCACGGAATCCGCACCAACAATAAAATACAGCTCATATCCCGGATACTGCTTTTTTAATTCCAGCACCGTATCATAAGTATAGGAAATGCCGCTGCGTTTTAACTCCACATCGCTGACATCAAAATAAGGATAATCCTCTACTGCCAGCTCCGTCATGCGGTAACGGTCTGCTGCTGGAGCAAACTCCAGCCCTATTTTATGCGGTGCAATAAAGGCCGGCACAAAAATTACCTTATCCAGATTAAGGGTACGGTACACAAATTCCGCGCTGCTCAAATGCCCTTTATGAACAGGGTCAAAAGACCCGCCGATAATGCCCAGCTTTTTTACTGTCACAGCTGCTTTCCTCCAAAATAAAACATATCTATCAAGTAATTATATCACATCTTGGCAAAAAATTGAGCAATTTCTTCCAATATCCAGATAATTATTGCAAAAAAAATTAAAGCTTTCAGCCGGTCTTTAATATCAAAAACAGTTTTAGGCCTTCTAAGATATTCATAGAAGGCCATTAAAACTTCTTTATATGTAGTTTTATGCTTTTTATTTTTGCCGTTATTCATAGCGCAGTGCCTCAATCGGGTCGAGCAGAGCAGCCTTGCGCGCCGGGTAAATGCCAAAGAACAAGCCTATGCCGACCGAAAACAGTACCGCTATTAAAATTACAGGTACGGAAATTATCGTCATCCACCCCGCAAAATAACTGATGGCATAAGATGCGCCGACGCCAAGCAGCACGCCCAGCGTACCGCCGACAATGCCTATAACCATCGCTTCAATTAAAAACTGCAGCAAAATATTATCGTATGTTGCGCCCAAAGCTTTGCGGATACCGATTTCACGCGTGCGCTCCGTAACCGAAACCAGCATAATATTCATAATGCCAATGCCGCCTACCAGAAGGCTGATTGCCGCTATGCAGCCCAAAAGCATGGTAATGGTATTTGCCGTTTCCATCATGGTATCCATTAACGCCGCCAGATTGCGCACCGTAAAATCATCATACTCATCATCCTGAATTTTATGGCGCACGCGCAGGAGCGCTTCCACATCAGCCTGCACCTGGTCAACCACATTTTCGTTCTCTGCCTGAATGGTAATACGGCTGATGTAAGTAATGCCCATCATACGGTTCTGCGCTGTTGTAAGCGGAATAAATACCACATCATCCTGATCCTGCCCGCTGGAGGACTGGCCTTTCGTCTGCAAAACACCAACAACTTTAAATGGCGCCTTATTAATGCGCACGGTTTTGCCAACAGCATCTCCGTCCGGGAACAAATTATCTACAATAGTCTGCCCGATAACGCAGACACGGTCACGGCTCGTAATATCCCGCTGGTTTAAATTACGCCCGTCCTCAAGCTGATAATTGCGGATATCGAGAATATTCGGCGTAGTGCCTTCAACACTTGTCGTCCAGTTCTGGTTGCCCGCAACAAGCTGGTAAGAACGCGAAACCGCAGGTGCTACGTGCGCAATGCCGTCAATCTGTTTTTCTATTGCTTCAGCATCTTCGGCAGTAAGCCTGGCGCCTTCGCCCATCGGCAAACGCGCGCCGCTCGGCGTGCGCCCGCCGCTCATTACAATTAAAAGGTTGCTGCCAAGGCTGGAAATATTGCTTTTTATCTGCTCCTTAACACCAAAGCCAAGGCTTACCATGGCTATAACAGCACCGACGCCGATAATAATGCCCAAAAGCGTTAAAAAAGTACGCAGTTTGTTGGTAAGCATACCGTCAAGCGCCATTTTAATGGATTCGTTAAACATCTGCCGTCACCTCCACTCGTCACTGACGAGTTTGCCATCGCGCATAACCAAAATGCGTTTGGTCTGCTGGGCAATATCCGGTTCGTGCGTAACCATAACAATGGTTTTGCCCTCATCATTCATAGCTTTAAAAATATCCATAATTTCATAACTTGATTTCGTATCAAGGTTGCCGGTAGGTTCGTCCGCCATAATAATGGCCGGATTATTAACCAGCGCACGGGCAATAGCCACACGCTGGC
>ENA-OPUE01000191-OPUE01000191.1-human-gut-metagenome-genome-assembly--contig:-NODE-191-length-56257-cov-4.284278_pt1 | contig 56257 bp, 51 predicted proteins | sample MGYA00241466_ERZ501924 | MGnify/ENA primary metagenome ERZ501924 (study PRJEB25962, sample SAMEA2042223) | human gut metagenome | biome: human gut; feature: human-associated habitat; material: faeces...
AAAGCCGCAGGTGTGGGAGCTTTTAACCATGCTTGAAGAAAGTTACAATGAAGAAAACCGCGGCTTATGCCTGCGCAAAGTGGCGGGCGGCTATCAGCTGTGTGCCAAGCCCCAGCATTATGCCCTTTTAAAACAGCTGGAGCGCGTGCAGGAAGTAAAATTATCGGCAGCGGCAATGGAAACTTTGGCCATTGTTGCGTTTAAGCAGCCGGTAACGCGCGGCGAAATGGAAGCCATCCGCGGTGTTAAGGTGGACGGCGTTGTAAATACGCTTCTGGAATACGGGCTTATCTGCGAGGCAGGGCGCAAGGAAGCGCTCGGACGCCCGATTCTTTACGCAACGACAGATAAATTTTTGCTTACTTTCGGGCTTAATTCACTGAAGGATTTGCCTGCTTTGCCGGATGAGGACAGCAGCGGGCCTGAACAGATTTCGCTTTTGGACAGCCTGAAAGATACAGACAGCAATATACAAAATGACGGAGTATAATACATGGAAGAACGATTGCAGAAAGTGCTGGCGGCAGCCGGAGTTGCTTCGCGGCGCGAAGCCGAAAAATATATACTTGGCGGCAGAGTGAAGGTTAACGGCAAAGTCGTTAAAGAACTCGGCACCAAGGTTGATGAAAAGTGCTTTATTACCGTTGACGGCAAGCCCATTAAACGTGAGCGCAAGGCATATTATTTGTTTTACAAGCCGCGCGGAGTGGTAACAACCATGAGCGACCCGCAGGGCAGGCGTACCGTGGCCGATTATGTTAAGGATCTGCCGCAGCGCGTGTTCCCCGTTGGCAGGCTTGACTATAATACGGAAGGGCTTTTGCTTTTAACAAATGACGGCGTGCTGGCGCAGGGGCTGATGCACCCGAGCCGCGAGGTAAACAAAACTTACCGCGTGGGCGTGCCGGGCATTGTGCCGCAGGAAAAACTCGATTTGCTGCGCCTTGGCGTTAAACTTGATGACGGGATGACTGCTCCTGCCGTTGTAACGCTTCTGGAATATGACCACGAAAGAAATATGACATATTTTGATATTACCATACATGAAGGGCGCAACCGCCAAATCCGCCGTATGTGCGATTATATCGGCTTTCCGGTGCGCAACCTTAAACGCATTAAGTTTGGCACGCTCAGCTTAAAGGGCTTAAGCAAGGGCAAAATGCGCGAACTTAACGAGGACGAGGCAGAAACTTTAAAAAAGGCGGCAAAGCTTAATGGCTAATGTACTTGTTATCGGCGGCGGGGCTGCTGGCCTTTTGGCAGGCATTGCCGCAGCACAGAGCGGCGCCCGGACCGTAATTTTAGAAAAAATGCGCCGCCCCGGCAAAAAAATACTTATTACCGGCAAAGGGCGCTGCAATATTACAAATAACTGCGATTTGCAGGAAATTATTAAAAACATACCCGGCAACGGCCGCTTTTTAAACAGTGCGCTGCGCCGTTTTACCAATCAGGATATTGTGCAGCTTCTGGAGGATAACGGCCTGCCTACCAAAGTTGAACGCGGCGGCAGGGTGTTTCCTGTAAGCGACAAAGCTGCTGACGTTGTTGACACTCTTGTTAAAATTTATAAAAATTACGGCGGCAGGCTGCTTACAGACTGCAAAGTAAAAAGCATTACGGCAGAATTCGGCAAAATAACCGGTGCTGTAACTGCCGACGGGCAGAAATTTACGGCCGATGCCGTTATTCTGGCGGCAGGCGGGTCATCTTACCCGGGCACCGGCAGCGACGGCAGCGGCGTGAAACTTGCCAAAGCGTTGGGGCACACCATTGTACCGCTGGCGCCCAGCCTGGTTCCGCTTGAAAGCGATTCGCCCTACATTGCAGGATTGCAGGGTTTAAGCCTGCGCAATATAGAAGGCACCGTTTATGCGGACGGCAAAAAAATAGGCTTGGAGTTCGGTGAAATGCTCTTTACGCATTTCGGCGTATCGGGCCCGATAATACTTTCGCTGAGTAAATGCGTGGCGGAAGCCTTTGCCAAAGGCGCGCATGATGTTGAACTTGCTATTGATTTAAAGCCTGCACTTGATAAGGACAAGCTGGACGCACGTTTGCAGCGCGATTTTACGCAGTACAGCCGCAAGCAAATGCCCAACGGCATGAAGGATTTGCTGCCGCAGAGGCTTATTGCGCCGGTGCTGGACCAGGCGTTTATTGATGAAGAAAAATTTGTCAACCAGCTTTCGCGCGCAGAACGCCGCCGCCTTGTTGATGTTTTAAAAGCATTTACGGTGCCCATTACCGGCACAAGGCCGATAGCGGAAGCCATTGTAACGGCGGGCGGCGTAAGCCTGAAGGAAATAGACCCTAAAACAATGGAGTCCAAATTAATAAAAGGGCTGTTTTTTGCGGGCGAAGTAATGGATATCGACGGTTATACGGGCGGCTACAATTTGCAGGCGGCGTTTTCCACTGGTTATGCCGCAGGCACCTTTGCCGCACAAATATAAAAACAGGTGGGGATAAAATGAATGCACAAAAACCGGTAATTGCCATCGACGGCCCGGCCGGTGCCGGAAAAAGCACCATAGCCAAACTGGTCGCAGGCAAACTTGGTTACATTTATATTGATACCGGGGCCATGTACCGCTCCGTAGCGTGGAAGTTTCTGCAAACGGGCAAACCGTTCAGCCCGGAACTGGTAGAAAAACTGGCGCAGGAAATGGTAATTACTTTTAAGCCCGAAGCAAACGCCAACCGCGTTTTTGTTGACGGCACGGAAGTTACGGAAGCAATCCGTTCTCCGGAAGTAACGGCCGTTGTTTCCAAAGTATCCGCCGTGGGCGGCGTGCGTGCTGAAATGGTAAACCAGCAGCGCCGTATGGGCGAAGCCGGCGGCGTGGTTATGGACGGGCGCGACATTGGTACCGTGGTGTTTCCTCATGCACAGGTAAAAATATATTTAACGGCCAGCGTTAAGGAACGCGCTATGCGCCGCTATAAAGAAATGCTTGCCAAAGGCGAAAAGGTTGATTTGGCAGAACTTGAAAAACAAATCGCTTTCCGCGACAAACAGGACAGCGAACGTGAAATTGCTCCGCTTAAACAGGCTGACGACGCCGAGTTTCTTGATACTTCCGACATGACGATAGACGAAGTGGCAGAGCATATTTTAAAAGCAGTACAGGAGAAATAAGATGCTGTATTCATTTTTGGATGTTGTACTGGGAATTTTGTTTAAAATTTTTCTGCGGCTTGAAGTACACGGCGCGGAAAATATTCCCAAAACAGGCCCGCTTGTTATAGCAAGCAACCATTTAAGCCTGCTCGACCCGCCGGTTATAGGCGTTGCGGCGCCGCGCAAGGTGCATTTTATGGCCAAGCGCGAACTTTTCGTGCCGGTGCTCGGCTATATTTATAAAACTCTGGGCGCGTTTCCGGTTAACCGCGGCGGCGCGGACAGGGCGGCAATCAAGCACGGCATTGAAATTCTGCAAAGCGGCGAGGTGCTGGCGATATTCCCGGAAGGGACGCGCAGCAAAACCGGGCAGCTTGGCAAACTTGAGCCGGGCGCGCTGATGATGGCTGGAAAAACCAGCGCCGTTATTGTGCCGACGGCAGTAAGCGGCACGGATATTAAGCGCTGCGGCAGGCTGTGGCCCAAGGTTGTGGTAAAATTCGGCACGCCGGTGCCTTTTCCGCCGGTTGGCTTAAATAAAGAGGTTTTGCAGGATTTGACAGATAAATTAACGGCAGACATAAAAGCTCTGCAGGGAGTGAAGTAACATGCAGGTGTTTGTGGCAGAGCCTTGCGGCTTTTGCTATGGAGTTAAGCGCGCAGTGGATATGGCGCGCGGCGAGTGCGGCAAAGAAACGCACGCGGCAACTTTGGGGCCGCTTATACATAACCCGCAGCTTACGGCGGAACTGGCAGCAGGAGGAGTAAGCTGCTGCGACAGCCTTGACAGCTTTGAAAAAGGCGATACGGTTATTTTCCGTTCGCACGGTGTTGGGCCTGAAGTTTACGCCGCTGCGGAAGAAAAAGGGCTGAATATTATTGATGCAACCTGCCCGCATGTGCGCGCAGCACAGTTAAAAGCAAAAAAATTGGCCGAAGAAGGATATTTTGTTATAATTATCGGAGAAAAAAATCATCCTGAAGTAAAAAGTATCTCGGCATGGGCAGGAAAAAATGCTATAATAGTAGAATATAATAAAGATATTGCCGGTATACCCGTTGCAGATAAATATGGAGTTACGATTCAGACTACTTTTGAGCTGGCAAAATTTGAAGAACTGCTTGCCGGAATTCAAAAAGAAAGGCCGGGAGAGTACAAAATAGAAAAAACTATCTGTACGGCAACAAGCGAGCGTCAGAATGCCGCGAGGGAACTTGCGGGAAAAGTTGATGCATTTATTGTTATCGGCGGTAAAAACAGCGCCAACACAAGGCATTTATATGATATTGTGTCTGCACGCTGTAAAATTGCATACCACATCGAAACGGCTGCGGAATTAAAACCGGAAATGTTTCGTGGTTGCACCAAAATTGGCATAACGGCCGGTGCTTCGACGCCGGACCGATTAATCAAGGAGGCTTTATTTGTAATGGAAAACATGGAAAACATGGAATCTTTTGAAAGTATGCTGGAGCAGAGTTGGGAAAACAACGACATTTATCCCGGCAAAATCGTGAAGGCTACTGTTATTCAAAAAGATAAGGATGAAGTTTATGTAGACTTTGGCTATATGAAAGAAGGCGCCATCGCTTACAGCGAATGGGCTGCCGGAGATCCTGAAGAAGTAGCAAAAACCATTAATGTAGGCGACGAAGTTGAAGCAAAGGTTATTCCCGGCACTTCCAAAGATGATTTTGTACGCCTTTCTAAAATCCGCGCCGAACAGGACGCAGCATGGAAAAACGTTCCCGAGCTTGCTGAAGGCGAAAAACGCCCGGCAACCGTTAAAGTTCTGCGCGTAATTAAAAACCGCCAGAAAAACATTGTAGGCCTTGCCGTTGCAGTTGAAGGCGTTGAAGGCTTTATGCCCGCATCCCACGTTGAACTGAAACGCGTTGAGGACTTCACTCCGTATATCGGCCAGGAACTGGAAGCAGAAATTATTGAAGTTGACACTGCTAAAAAACGTCTGGTAGTTTCCCGCCGCGATTTGCTGCGCGCTGAACGCGAAGCAAAAGCACAGGCATGGCGCGAAGCTAAGGCTGCCAGAGCTGCAGAACGTGCAGCAGCACGCGAAGCTGCTGAAGAAGAAGCATACAACAGCGTTGAAGAAGGCCAGGTTGTACCGGGCAAAGTTCTGCGCATTGCTGATTTCGGCCTGTTTGTAGAAGTAGGCAAAGGCCTTGTTGGTCTTGTTCACAATACCGAACTTTCCTGGGACCGCAACGTAAAAGCAAGCGATTTCGAACCCGAAACCGAAGTTACCGTTCTCATTAAGAAAATTGACCGCGAAAATAAACGCGTTGCCCTCAGCATTAAAGCTACTCAGGAAGATCCCTGGGTAACCGAAGCAAACGCACTTCCGGAAGGCGCTATCGTTAAAGGCATTGTAACCCGTTTCCTGCCTTTCGGCGCTATCGTTAAAGTAACCGACAGGGTAGAAGGCCTTGTACACGTATCCGAAATTGCCGATACCCGCGTTGAAAAACCGGAAGACGTTCTTGAAGTTGGCCAGGAAGTTGTTGTTAAAGTTATCAAAAAAGATATGGAACACAAAAAAATCGGCCTGAGCATTGCCAAAGCTGCCAAAGAAAAAGAAAAAGCAGAATACAGTGCTTACCTTAACAACAAACCGGAACTGACTCTTGACCTTTCCGAACAGCTTGAAACTTTAAAATAATTTTACGGTGGTAATTAATGTCGCGTGAACAGAGGAAACTTGACCATATCAAATATGCGCTGAAGCTTGGTGACGGACCGCTCACCAACGGTTTGGAGAATGTACATTTTGTGCATAACTGCCTGCCGGAGCTTAACCCGCAGGATATAGTCCTTTCCTCACAGTTCGGCGGCATTTTCTTTTTATCTCCGTTTTTAATCAACGCCGTTACAGGCGGGGCAGATGCCGTTACGGAAATTAACAGGCGGCTTGCGCGTGCGGCAAAAAAAGCTGGTGCGGCAATAGCGGTAGGCTCGCAGTACGGTTCTGTTAAAAATAAAACCAACTACCAAAGCTACGAGGTTGTACGCGAGGAATACCCGGACGGCATTGTTTTTGCCAATACCAGCGCGCTGGCTACGCCGGAAGAAGCGCTGGAGGCTGTGCGCATGCTTGACGCCGATGCTTTGCAGATACATTTAAATCCTGCACAGGAACTGATTATGCCAGAAGGCGACAGGGATTTTAAAGGCCTATTTGCCAATATGCAGCGCATACTTGATAAATGCCCTGTGCCCGTAATAGTTAAGGAAACCGGCTGCGGCATGGCGGCGCGGCAGGTTAAGCAGCTTTTAAAAGCGGGCTTTACCTGTTTTGATGTTGGCGGTGCAGGCGGTACAAATTTTCCGGCTATTGAGGCGGAACGCTACGGCGGCACGGCGCTTTTAAACGGCTGGGGGCTTAATACGGCTCAATCGCTTTTGGAAGCGGGCGGAGTATGCGGAAGCGAAGGTTATATTGCAGCCTGCGGCGGCATACGCAGCGGTTTGGACGCGGCAAAGTCACTGGCGCTTGGCGCGGATATAGCCGGTATGGCCGGCAATGTGCTGGAAGCGGCTGTAAACAAAGGCGAGGACGCGGCGGCAGAAATAATTTTGCAGGCCGAAGAAGAACTGCGCATGCTGATGCTTTTAACGGGTTCTTCCGATATAAAAAGCCTGAGGGCAAAGCCGCTGTATTTTACAGGCAGCCTGCTTGATTTTATGCAGTGCCGCGGTTGGGAACCGGCAGAAGTTGCACGCTCAAGAAGATAAAAAATAAAACGGTATAACATTTTGTTATACCGTTTTCTGTATTATAGTTTTAATTAAGATACTTTTATTAAAATTTAGATGTAGTTGCAGCATTTAGGTTCTAATTGGCGGTATTTAGGTCCGTAAATTTTGCTCATTGTTCAATCGCAAAATTTGCGCAGCTTTGCTGGCACAATTATTTCCATCGTTATCACTCGGCACTAATTGGCGCTCAGCCAATAAAAAAGAAGCCGAATACCAAGGTATCAGGCTTCTTTTATAATCCGTAACAATCAGATAGCGCGGTTAACTTTACCGGAACGCAAGCAACGGGTGCAAACGTTAATACGTTTTACAGAACCGTTTACAACGGCTCTTACTTGCTGAATGTTCGGTTTCCAAGCGCGTTTAGAATGTCTATTGGAATGGCTGACGTTACAACCAGCTTGAATACCTTTGCCGCAAACTTCGCAAATGGATGCCATGAGTCCCACCTCCTTAACGTAATTCCAGCATCAGTTACAAATTTAACAGAAGTATCATACCATAGAATGAAATTAAAAGCAAGTTATTTTTAGATTGGCAGTGTGATTTTATGTGGTGGCAGGAGCCAATTACAAAATTAAAGGGTATAGGGCCTAAAAAAGCGGCAGATTTTGCCAATTTAAACATTTTTACCATTGGCGATTTGCTGAACCGTTACCCCCGTACTTATGTAGACCAGAGTAAAGTTAAAACAATAGCGGAGCTTGCAGCAGACGGAGAAAAGCAGCTGTTTTGCGCTGAAGTTTACCGTGTGGCGGACAGAATATCGGCAAGGCGCATGCGTTATACGCTGGTAACGCTTAAAGACGCTACCGGCTTTGCGGAGCTGTATATGTTTGCGCATCAGCGTTTTCAGACGCGCAATTTTAAGCCGGGCACGCAGCTTTTGGTGGACGGCAAGGTGCAGCCGGGGCGCGGCGCAAAAATGGTAACGGATGCTTACGTGCAGATTTTAAAAGACGGCGAAAGCGCTTCTGCACCCGGTATTTTGCCGGTGTATGCTTTAAGCGGCGCTCTGACGCAGCAGAATGTGCGTACAGCCGTTAAAACGGCTCTGGCCATGGCAGAAGACTACCTGCCGGAATCGCTGCCGCAGGAGATAATTGACGCCAAAAAATTGCCTCCGCGTTTTGAAGCCGTTAAAAACATTCATTTTCCTGTAAGTTTTGCGGAACTTGCCCGGGCACGCAGCCGTTTTATTTTTGAAGAACTGTTTTTATTGCAGTGCGGGCTTTTGTATTACCGCAGCAGGGTAAAAAGCACGCGCAGCGGCATAAAAATGGCGCCTGACGGCACGCTTTTGCAAAAAGTGCTGGCGCAGCTGCCTTTTAAACTTACGGAAGCGCAGCAAAAGGCATGGCAGGATATAAGCCTTGACATGCAGGATAAAAAGCCCATGCACAGGCTTTTGCAGGGCGACGTCGGCAGCGGCAAAACCGTTGTATCAGCACTGGCGCTTGCCAAGGCTGCGGAAAACGGGTATCAGGCCTGCATTATGGTGCCGACGGAAATTCTGGCTCAGCAGCATTACGAAACTTTGCAGGCATTTCTTGAGCCTGCCGGTATCAGCTGCGGGCTGTTAACCAGCAGCGTTAAAGGCGTGCGCCGCCGCGAACTTTTGGAAAACCTTGCAGCAGGCAATTTGCAGGTGCTTGTCGGCACGCATGCTTTAATACAGGATGACGTTATCTTCGATAAGCTCGCGCTCGTCGTTACGGATGAACAGCACCGCTTCGGGGTTGAGCAGCGCGCCAAACTGGCAAATAAATCGGCTTACGAGCCGGATGTTCTGGTTATGACGGCAACGCCGATACCGCGCACACTGGCGCTTACGGTGTATGGTGATTTGGACGTTTCGGTAATGAAGGGTATTCCGCCGGGAAGAAAGAGCATAAAAACGCTGTGCTACACCGGTGACAAGCGGCGCGAGGTTTACGCAGGCATGGTGCGGCAGATTAAAGCCGGGCACCAGGCATATATCGTCTGTGCGGTTATAGAGCCGGGTGAAATGCCGGGCGTGCGCGCGGCAGCGGAAGTTTATGAAGAATTGCAGCGCACTTTTTTAAAGGATATACCCTGTGCACTGCTGCACGGCAAAATGAAGCCTGCCGAAAAAGAAGCGGTGATGGAAAATTTTGCCGCCGGTAAAATAAAGGCGCTTATCAGCACTACGGTTATCGAAGTTGGTGTTAACGTGCCAAATGCCACACTGATGATAATTGAAAACGCCGACCGTTTCGGCCTTGCCCAGCTGCACCAGCTGCGCGGGCGTGTAGGGCGCGGCGAAGCGCAGTCTTTCTGCGTGCTGCTTACTGATTCGGAAAGTCCGGAAACACTGGCGCGCCTTAACGTGCTGCATACCTCAAACGACGGTTTTTACCTTGCCGAGCAGGATTTAAAACTGCGCGGTGCGGGCCAGCTGTTTGGCCTGCGGCAGCATGGCTTGCCTGATTTATATATTGCTGATATACTTCAAGATACAGATGTTTTGATAGAAGCGCGCGCCCTTGCCAAAAAAACGCTGGCAGACGCAGGACAGACGGCAGAAATTACCAAAGTTCTGGACGCGCAGTTTGACGAACGTTTTAAACGTATATTCAATTCGTAACGGAGGCCCCAATGCCGGAAGAAAAATGGTATCAAAACCCGGAAAAAGCATCACAGGCGGCTGCGGTAATTATTTTAGCCCTGGCCGCTTTGTTAACGTGGCTGTTTGCCGGTGAAGAAGTTAAAAAAATGTTTGCCCTGGCCGTCAGCGGCGATGTGGAAGCGCTGGCAGCGTATTTCCGCTCTTTTGGGGCGTGGGCAATGCTTATCAGCTTCCTGCTTGATGTATTAATCAATGCGGGCAGCATTTTCCCGTCCATCTTTATTTCTACCGCCAACGGGCTTATTTTCGGCTTGCCGCTGGGCATTGTAATATCGTGGCTGGCAGAAACAACCGGCGTTGTTATCAGCTTCTGGCTGATGCGTTATCTGTTCCGCGGCGCTGCCGAGAAAATGATTGCCAAAAGCCCGATGCTGATGAAAATTGACGATTTGAGCGGGCGCAAAGGGCTGCAATGGATGGCGGCGGCAAGAATGCTGCCGTATTTTCCGTCCGGAATTTTAACGGCGATTGGTGCGGTAAGCAAAATTTCCACGCGCGATTACATTATTGCCAACCTTATAGGCAAGTTCCCTTCAACGGCGCTGGAGGTTGTTATAGGGCACGATATTGTTAATTTTCAGCAGCACAGCGAACGCCTTGCCGTGCTGGTAACGGTGGCAATACTTATTTTTGCCGCTTACAAATATTACTACAAAAAATAATTGTTTTCTTTTAGCACTCTGTTGTGTTTTCTTTGGCTGTAAGGTATAATTAAACCAGCAGTTATTTTAAAGAAGATTCAAAAGGAGGCAGCTATGAGCAAACACCAATTTACGGATATCCGCGTTGCCATCGAGCCGGATAATCCTTCCATCCAGCGTCTGGAGTTTAAGTGCATTAAATGCGGAAACTGCAAAACCGTCTGCACCGATTATATCGGCGTATGCGGAACTTATGACCTTAAGGCAACGGGTGATAAGCCTATCTGCATTAACTGCGGGCAGTGCGCCAATGTTTGCCCGGCAGACAGCATTACCGAAAAAATAGAAGCGTATCAGGTAATGGCAGAAATCCGTGATGAGGATAAAATTGTTATTTTCAGCACTTCGCCTTCCGTGCGTATTGCTTTGGGAGAAGAATTCGGCATGCCCGATGGCAGTTTTGTTGAAGGCAAAATGGTTGCGCTTTTGCGCAGGCTTGGCGCAGATTATGTGCTTGATACCAACTTTGCCGCCGATATGACGATTGTGGAAGAAGCAAGCGAGCTTTTACAGCGCATTACCGAAGGCAATAAGCCGCTGCCGCAGTTTACCAGCTGCTGCCCGGCGTGGGTTAAATTTGCAGAAACGTATTACCCCGAAATGCTGCCGCATATTTCCAGTGCCAAAAGCCCTATCGGCATGCAGGGGCCAACCATTAAAACTTATTTTGCCAAAAAGATGGGCATTGACCCGCGCAAAATTGTTAACGTGGCAGTTACGCCCTGCACCGCCAAAAAGTTTGAAATCCGCCGCGGCGAGATGAATGCGGCCGGGCGTTACCTTGGCATTGAAGATATGCGCGATATGGACTACGTTATTACTACGCGCGAACTGGCAATGCTTGCCAAAGACGAAGACATTGATTTTGCAGCGCTGGAGAATTCTGCCTATGATGATTTAATGGGGCAGGCGAGCGGCGCAGGCGTTATTTTCGGCAACACCGGCGGCGTTATGGAAGCGGCAATCCGTACGGCTTACTGCTATGCAACCGGCAAGGACGCACCGCAGGCTTTGTACGATTTGCAGCCGGTGCGCGGTATGGACGGCATCCGCGAGGCGGAAGTTGATATTGAAGGCACCAGAGTTAAAGTGGCTGTTGTTTACGGCACTGCCAACGCCCGCAAACTTATTGAAAAAATTAAAGCAGGCGAAGCAGAGTACAACTTTGTGGAAGTTATGGCCTGCCCGGGCGGCTGCATCGGCGGCGGCGGTCAGCCCAAAGACAAGGAATATAAAGGCGATGCTCTGCGTGCGGCACGCATTGAAGGGCTTTACAAGCGCGACAGCAGCATGAAGCTGCGTTTAAGCCACGAGAACCCGGAAATTAAAGCCTTGTATGCAGATTTTTACGGCAAGCCGCTGAGCGAACTGGCAGAACAGATGCTGCATACCGTATATTTTGACCGCAGTGCGGATTTGGGCGGCGTATATATCGCGCCCGGCGCGGAAAAACAGCCGGCGGCAGAAGAAGCTGCACCGCAGCAGGAAGCAGGCACGCATAAATGGCGCTGCAAGGTTTGCGGCTATATATATGAAGGCGAAGCTTTGCCGGATGATTATAAATGCCCTCTGTGCGGTATGGGCGCCAATATGTTTGAAAAAATAGAATAGTTTTGCCAAAGCCTCTGCCTTAAAAACGGGCAGGGGCTTTTTGCTGCGTAAAAAAGCAAAAAAATTAAAAAATTTTGTAAAAAATAGTGAAGGAAAATAAAAAATGTTGTAGAATATATGGCAGGTAAACCAAAAATGAGAGAAAATTAGGAGGACAAAAAATGCATAGTTACAGCATTGAGCTTGGCGGCAGAACGCTGACGATGGAAATCGGCAAAATTGCCAAGCAGGCCAACGGCGCAGTATTAGTGCGCTATGGCGACACTGCGGTAGTAGTTGCTGCTACCGGTACCAAAACACCGCGTGAAGGTGTAGACTTTTTCCCTTTGACTGTTGATTTTGAAGAAAAAATGTACGCTGTGGGTAAAATCCCCGGCGGCTTTATTAAACGTGAAGGACGCCCGGCTGAAACCGCTATTTTAACCAGCCGCCTTATCGACCGCCCGATTCGCCCGATGTTCCCGGAAGGCTACCATAACGACGTGCAGATTGTTGCAACCGCCGTTTCCGTAGACCCGGACAACGCACCGGATATTCCGGCAATGATTGGCGCTTCCTGCGCACTTTCCATTTCCGATATTCCGTTTGAAGGCCCTATCGCCGGTGTGCGCGTAGGCATGATTGACGGCCAGTACATCATTAACCCGACCATTGAACAGGCTAAAGTAAGCCGCCTGAACCTTGCCGTTGCAGGCACCAAAGACGCTATTTTGATGGTTGAAGCAGGCGCCAAGGAAATCAGCGAAGACGAAATGCTGGACGCTATCTGGTTCGGCCACGAAGAAATTAAAAAGCTGGTTGAATGGCAGGAAAAAATTATGGCAGAAGTTGGCAAACCAAAAATGGAAGTGCCTGTTTACGAACCTCCTGCCGAACTTGCCGCAGAAATTGAAGCTTACGGCGCTGAACAGCTGAAAGCAGCCCTGATGGATGCCAACAAGCTGGAACGCGAAGAAAACGTTGCCCGCATTAAAGCTGAAATCGCCGACGCATTTATGGAAAAATATCCTGACAATGCCAAAGACGTTGCTTATATTACCCAGAAACTCGTTAAAAAGATTGTACGCCGCACCATTTCCGTGGATAAAATCCGCCCGGACGGACGTGCGCTTGACGAAGTACGCCCAGTAACCTGCGAAGTAGGCCTCTTAGCCCGCCCGCACGGCAGCGCGCTGTTTACCCGCGGCCAGACCCAGATTTTAAACGTGCTGGCACTGGCTCCGCTCAGCGAAGCACAGACTTTGGACGGACTTGGCGTAGAACTTACCAAACGTTATATCCATCACTATAACTTCCCGCCGTACAGTGTTGGCGAAACCAAACCGCTGCGCAGCCCGGGCCGCCGCGAAATCGGCCACGGCGCACTGGCAGAACGCGCACTTTTGCCGGTAATTCCTTCCGAAGAAGAATTCCCGTATGCAATCCGCCTGGTTTCCGAGACTCTGGAATCCAACGGTTCTTCCTCCATGGGCAGCGTTTGCGCAAGCACCCTTTCTCTTATGGACGCAGGCGTGCCTATTAAAGCACCGGTTGCCGGCGTAGCAATGGGCCTTGTAAAAGACGGCGATTATTTCACCATCCTTACCGATATTCAGGGCCTTGAAGATGCTCTCGGCGATATGGACTTTAAAGTTGCCGGGACTAAAAACGGCATTACTGCCATTCAGATGGATATTAAGATTGACGGCATCAACAAGGAAATTTTCAAACAGGCTCTGGCACAGGCTAAACGCGGCCGTGAACACATCATGGGCATTATGCTTGACTGCATCTCCGAACCGCGCAAAGAACTGTCCAAATATGCTCCGAAAATTACCACCATTCATGTTGACCCCGAAAAAATCAGCAAAATTATTGGCCCCGGCGGCAAAACCATTAAAAAGATTGTTGAAGAAACCGGCGCCAAAATTGATATTGAAGAAGACGGCCGCGTATATATCGCCGCAGTTAACAGCGAAGAAGCTGCAAAAGCTATCGATATGATTAACGGCATTACCGCCGAAGCAGAAGTTGGCAAAGTTTACACCGGCAAAGTTACCCGCCTGATGGCATTTGGTGCTTTTGTTGAAATTCTGCCGGGCAAAGAAGGTTTGGTTCATATTTCCCAGCTTTCTACCGAACGCGTAAATAAAGTTGAAGATGTTGTTTCCGTAGGCGACGAAATCGTTGTAAAAGTTACGGAAATCGACCAGAAGGGCCGCATTAACCTGTCCCGCAAAGCAGTGCTGGCAGGCGGCTTAAGCAAATAATTTAAGTAAAAACTAAATCCCGCTGAATTATTTTCGGCGGGATTTTTTATAATGAGGTGTACTATGAAATTACGTGGCTTTGAAAAAATTACTTCCTTTAAAGAAGTCGAATTCCCCATGCCGGAACGCAAAACAAAAATGGCAGCTGGTTACGATATCTGCCTGCCGCAGGATGTTACCATTAAGGCGCATACGCTGCAAATGGTGCCGACCGGTGTGAAAGCCTATATGCAGGATGACGAGTTTTTGGGCGTGCATATCCGCAGCAGCATGGCGGTAAAAAAAGGGCTGGCGCTGGTAAACAACGTGGGCATTATCGACGCCGACTATTACAACAACGAGGACAACGAAGGGCACATTATGCTGGGGCTGTATAACACGACGGACAGCGATGTTACCCTGGCAAAAGGCGAGCGTGTGGCACAGGGCATTTTTTATAAATACCTTACGGCCGACGGCGACAGCGCCGACGCAACCCGCAGCGGCGGTTTTGGCAGCACGGGCGAAAAATAAACTGTACCCTTATAAATTAAATAATACTAAAATTTAAATTACCGGTTTTAAAAGACTGTTTGTAAGTGCAAACGCGCTTGCAGGCAGTCTTTTTTTGCGTAAAAACGGAGTTAAGTTAAAGGGCAATAGTAGAAATTTTATTTTAAAAGTGATATAATACATAATAATTGATTGTAAAATAAAGTTATAAATAAGTTTTAAATAAAAACTGAACTCAGGGTGAGAAAACGTGGCAGAAAATCTGCAAAAAATAAATAAGTATACCAATATTATTTTACCGTTCGTATTAATTTGTGTTGACTATATCGCTATAGTATGTGCAGAAGAACTTGCATTCAACTTCCGTAACTTCTACACTGGAAACCACAGTTTACATATCTCCTGGCTTAACTTCTGGGTAGTATTCCCGCTGCTTTATTTAATCTTTTTAAATATTGAACAGCTCTATAACCGCCGCGCTCAGTTCTGGCAGATAATCCAAAAACTCTTTATCGCCAGCTGCTACGCTGTTACCAGTATCATCATATTACTCTATATAGCACGCATAGCAGGCTCAACTTCAAGAATGTTTATCGCAGTATTCTGGATATTGAGCTTTATTCTGCTTGTTATCTTCCGCTACATAGTAAAAAAGATACTGGAAAAATATCAATTACTGCAAATACCGGTACTTATCATTGGCGCAGGTAAAACAGCAGAGCTACTTGTACAAGGCATCAAAAACGATGCCGGTATGGGGTATAAAATAATAGGGCTTTTAGAAGACAACAAAGTAGAACAAGGTATTCTTGAAAATTATCCAGTGCTCGGTAAATTTACAGACGCTGAAGAAGTAATAACAAAATACAATATTAACCACGTCTTTATAGCGGCTCCCGGTTTAGAGCAAGGAAAACTTACAAAACTAATCTACAAAGTACAGCCCTTAGTAAAAAGCATGGGCGTCATACCAAACCTCGTAGGCGTACCAATGGGTGGCATAGAAGCAGAAAGCCTTTTTAACGAAAAGTTGATGCTGTTAAGGCTTAAAAACAACCTTGCAAGACCAATAAACAGATGGATAAAAACAATCTTTGACTACGTGCTTACCATGACCGGCACCATAGCAATATCGCCGATATTACTAGTAATAGCTCTATGGATATATAAAGACTCACCGGGGCCGGTAATATTTAAGCACAGGCGTATAGGAAAAAACGGCAAAGAATTTAACTGTTATAAATTCCGCAGTATGTGCGTAGACGCCAAAGAAAAATTAGAACAGCTGTTAAAAACAGACCCGGACGCAAAAGCTGAATGGGAGAAAGACTTTAAATTAAAAAATGACCCGCGTATAACCAAAAGCGGGGCATTTTTAAGAAAGACAAGTTTAGACGAACTGCCGCAGATATTCAACGTACTGAAAGGGGAAATGAGCCTTGTAGGGCCGCGCCCGATAATAAGGGACGAAATGGTAAGATACGGAGAATACATCAATGACTACCTTATGGTAAAACCGGGAATAACAGGCATGTGGCAGGTCAGCGGCAGAAGCGACATCGACTATGCAGAACGTGTACTTTTGGATAGCTGGTATACAAGAAACTGGAGCGTGTGGTTAGATATAACGCTGTTGTTTAGAACATTTAAAGTAGTATTACTCAGAAAAGGTGCGTATTAAAATTGGAAAAACCAATACGTGTACTGCAAATATTAGGAATTGTAGCCAATGGTGGGGTAGAAGCGGTAATAATGAACTATTACCGCAATATGAATAAAAACAAAATACAATTTGATTTTGTAGTACATAATGATGCTGATGAAAACTATATAAAAGAAATTTTATCGATGGGGGCAAAAGTTTATAAAGTTACTCCATATAATCAAAACGTTTTTAAATTTATGTATGAAATATATCACATTATAAAATCTAATCAGTATCAAATAGTTCACTCCAATATGAACGCACTTAGCAGTTTTGCCTTATTGCCAGCTTATTTAGCAGGAGTTAAAGTACGTATACTGCATAATCATACTACGGACAGCAAAGAAGAAAAATTGCGCAGTTTAATAAAAAGAGTGCTGCGACCATTTGCGAAATTATTTGCGAACCAATATTGGGCTTGCAGTAAATTAGCTGCCGAATGGATGTATGGCAAGAATGCAGTAATAAATAGCAAGATAACAATTATAAATAACGCGATAAACCTTGAAAAATTTAAATTTAATAAAGAAAAGCGTGAAAAATTAAGGAAAGAACTTGGGTTAGAAAATTGTTTTGTAATCGGTCATGTAGGACGCTTTATGAAACAAAAGAACCATGAATTTTTGATTGATATTTTTAATGAAGTATTAAAACAAAAGAAAAATGCCAGATTGTTGCTTATTGGAGATGGAAAGCTAAAGCTGCAAATAGAAGAAAAAGTAAAAAAATTAGGGATTAAAAGCGCAGTTATGTTTTTAGGCGTAAGAAATGATGTAGCAGATTTATATAACGCTATGGATATATTTGTATTACCGTCTTTATATGAGGGGTTACCTGTAGTTGGTGTTGAAGTACAGGCAAATGGGTTACCATTTATTTGTTCTGATAAAGTTACTGATGAAATATTGTTGACAAATAATATTAAACTGCTTTCTTTACGCCAGCCTAAAACAGTATGGTGTAATGCAATATTAAAAGCAGAACGCAAAGAAATTGTAAATAATGAAGATATTTTGCTAAAAAATTTTGATATAAAAAGTGAAAGTAGAAAATTGGAAAATTTGTATTTGAAGTTTTAAATTGGTGTAGAAAAGGTAGCTAAAATGAAAATTTTTGTAGAGTTGTTTCATGGTTTGGGTGATACAGTCTGTGCGTTACCTATGTTAAAAGTTTTAAGAGATAATTATCCTGACGCATACATATTGATTGCAGTAAAAGGGCAGGCACAAGCAGACATAATAAAATCTTCAAATATAGCTATAGATGAAATAATTCTTTGGAATGTATATAAGAATTCTATTTTGAATAATATAAAAATAGTACTTAAATTACGTTCTTCTAAATTTGATTATGGTATAAATGCAGTTCATACTCCGGTAACAAAAGCTAAATTGTTAATGAAAGCTGTTGGTTGTAGAAAGTGTATAGGTATTCAGCATCAATTTAATAAAAGTTTTGATGATTTGAAAGATAAATATCACTTTGTAGAAGCGAATCTATTGGCAATTAAACCAATTTGTAAGCTGCCGGAAATGAAAATATATCCAAAGCTTTACATGAATGACGAAAGCTTAAATAAAATACAAAATAAATTTTTAAAATTAAATAATATAAAGCCCAATATTGGTATTTGTATTGGCAACGGCGATTATAGCTTAAAAAATAAATGGATTAGAACAGGCAAAGTTATAACTAGAGGATGGGGCATAGAAAATATAAATAAATTAATAAAAGAATTATTGAATTATGAATATAATATTGTGCTTTTGGGCGGAAATCAGGAAAAAGAGTTATTGTTACATATTGATACAGAATCTTTAAATAATAAAAATTTATTAAATTTAGTAGCAGTAACAGATGTAAATGAATCTATTGCTGCGGCAAGTTTATGTAATTTAGTTGTTGGTATTGATACGGGAATGCAGCATATAGCAGCAGCAAGTGGAAGCAAAACTTTATCTATATTTGGGCCAACAAACCCTATAACACACGGTGCATATGCAGATAATGCTGAATTTGTTGAAGCAGATGTAGAGTGTAAATATTGTTATGGCACGAAAATGTATGTTGAGTGTAAAGATAGAAAATGTTTGAAAAATATTAGTGTTGATATTGTGTTAAATAAAATTAGAGAAATAGTATAGGTGATGATGAATGAAACCTAAAGTAGTAATTGCATTATCTATTTATAAACCTAATTTAAAATGGTTGGAAGAATTATTGATTTCATTAAATAATCAAACTTATCAAAATATAGAACTATTGGTTTGGAATGATTGTCCAGAAGATAAGTATGAGTATAATAAATTTTTTAGTAAATACATTAAAAATTTTAAATTTTATATAAAGTATGGAGAAAAAAATTTAGGTGTTAATGGTGCGTTTGAAGAATTAACTCGGTGGGCAGAAGGAGATTACATTGCTTATTGTGATCAAGACGATATTTGGATGCCAGAGAAGATAGAGAAAATGCTGAATATGGCGTCAGAATTAAAAGCGGATTTAATATGTTGTGAGCTTATGTTAATAAATGAAAGTTCTAATCCTTTAAATAAGAAAATAACTTTAGATAACAAGATTTTAAATGATAAACTTTTTGAATATGCTATTATGCATTGTTTAGTTAATGCTTGTGCTATGTTAGTTAATTTAAAACTAGCAAAAAAAAGCTTGCCATTTCCAAATATTGAAAAAGAATATCATGATTGGTGGATAGGAATTTATGCTTCACTATATGGAAAGGTAGTATTTGTAAATGAAGTTTTAATGAAATATCGAATTTACTCGAATAATACTAGTGGTTTTTATGGATTAGCTGATATTTATACAAAAGAAGATTACTGTAAAAAAAGAATATTAGTATTTAAGAAAAAAATTAATTATGTGTGTTATAGGTTTAGAGATAATATTAATATTACTAATAGAATAGATGAAATAAATCGTTATTCTAAACTAAGATATTTATGGTTTAGTAAGCCGTCGATAAAAGTTTTTATTAATTTAATTAAATTGACTTATATAAATAGACGTGCTGTATTTTTTGATTTTGTTTTTAAGTTTTTACCAAATAGTTTATTTAATGTTTTGATAAATAAAATAAAAAAAGGTAGTTGTTAAAAAATGAAAGGCATAATTTTAGCAGGTGGCAGTGGTACGCGTCTTTATCCGCTGACGATGGTTACAAGTAAACAGTTATTACCAATATATAACAAACCGATGATTTATTATCCGTTATCTACGCTTATGCTTGCAGGAATTAGGGAAATTTTAATAATTTCTACTCCGCATGATTTGCCTAACTTTGAAAAATTGTTGGGTACTGGCGAAAGATACGGGCTTAAATTAATCTATAAAGTACAGCCGTCGCCTGATGGCTTGGCACAAGCATTTATTTTAGGTGAAGAATTTATCGGCAGTGACAGTTGCGCTTTGATTTTAGGCGATAACATTTTTTACGGCGCTGGCCTAAGCAAACATTTAAAACAGGCTGCGAGTAATAAAACTGGTGCAACTGTATTCGGTTATTATGTAGATGACCCGGAACGCTTTGGTGTTGTTGAATTTGACGCTGACGGCAAAGCAGTATCTATCGAAGAAAAACCTGCGCAGCCTAAAAGCAACTACGCAGTAACAGGTTTATATTTTTATGATAACAATGTCTGCAAATATGCTAAAACACTTAAACCATCTGCTCGTGGCGAATTGGAAATTACCGACTTAAACAAAATTTATCTGCAAAATGATAAGTTGAACGTAATTACGCTGGGGCGCGGTTATGCATGGCTTGATACAGGAACGGTAGACAGCTTAAACGAAGCCGCGGAATTTGTAAAAGCTGTAGAAACAAGAACTGGCATACCCATTGCTGTGCTGGAAGAAATTGCCTACAACAACGGTTGGATAACCAAAGAGCAGCTTTTGGAAAGCGCAGCTAAATACGGTAAAGCTCCTTACGGGCAGTACCTTAAAAAAGTTGTTGACGGCAAAATAAAATATTGAACTTTAGAGGCAGATAATAATGAAAATAACTAAAACAAAACTTGACGGTGTAGTAGTAATAGAGCCTGATGTATTTGGCGATAACCGCGGCTTTTTTATGGAAAGTTGGAATAAAAAGAAAATGGAAGAAGCCGGGCTTTTTTATAATTTTGTGCAGGACAATCATTCTAAAAGTACGGTAAAAGGTACGATTAGAGGAATTCACTTTCAAAAAGGTGATAAAGCTCAGGCAAAGCTTGTGCGCTGCATAAAAGGTGTTGTACTTGATGTTGCAGTAGATTTACGTAAAAACAGCCCTACTTTTAAACAATGGGTAGGCGTAGAGTTAAGTGCAGAAAATAAAAAGCAGCTTTTAATTCCGCGTGGTTTTGGTCATGGCTTTGTAACTTTAACAGACGATGTAGAATTTTTGTATAAAGCGGATAATTATTACGCACCGGAAGCTGATGCCGGAATACGCTGGAACGACCCGGACATTGGCGTAGAGTGGGGCGTAGAAAATCCAATTTTATCTGAAAAAGATAAGAAAAATCCATTTTTAAAAGATTGTAAAGATTTATTTTAGTTATAAGCAGACCCGCGGCTTAGAAGGCCGTTGGTCGAGTAAGAGTTTATTATACAGGTGATTTGATTGTGAAGGTTTTAGTAACAGGTGCTAATGGGCAGCTTGGGTACGACGTTGTAAAAGAACTGCAAAAACAAAATATAGAATGTTACGGTACATCGCGCCAAGATTTTGACATTGTTGATTTTGGAGCTACGGAAAATTTTATTAAAAATTATATGCCAGATGCAGTAATACATTGCGCTGCTTATACTGTCGTAGATAAGGCAGAAGATGAACAGGGGTTATGCTATTTAGTTAACGCTTCAGCAACAGAAAATATTGCCAAAATTTGTAAAAAAATAAATGCTAAAATGCTTTACATCAGTACGGACTATGTTTTTGACGGCACAAAAGATGGTTTTTACGAAGTTGACGATGAACCGAATCCAATAAATGTTTATGGTAAAACTAAGCTGTTAGGAGAAGAAGCAGTACAAAAAATTTTAGATAAATATTTTGTTGTACGTATATCATGGGTATTCGGTGAACATGGCAATAACTTTGTAAAAACAATGCTGCGTTTAGGAAAAGAACATAAAGAAATAAGCGTAGTTGCCGACCAATACGGAAGCCCAACATACACAGCAGATTTAGCACCGTTAGTGGTAGAGATGATACAAACGGATAAATACGGCATTTACCACGCAACTAATGAAGGTGTATGTACCTGGGCAGAATTTGCAGAAGAAATTTTTAAAATTGCTGATATAGATATTAAAGTAAATCATATAACTACGGCTGAGTATCCAACAAGAGCTAAAAGGCCTATGAATAGCAGGTTGAGTAAAAATAGTTTGGTTATTAACGGTTTTTATGTTTTAAAAAATTGGCAAAATGCTTTGAAAAATTATTTGCAAAAATAATATGCGAATCAACAGTAATTTATTTAAAAACATATCATATTCGTTTACCGCTAATATTACATCAATGCTGATATCAGTATTGATGATAATTTTTATGCCTAAATTTTTAGAAGTACAAGATTATAGTATTTGGCAGTTATACATTTTTTATAGTTCATATTTAGGATTTTTTCATTTTGGCTGGCTTGATGGCATTTATTTGCGGTATGGCGGTTATGAGTTTGAACAACTTGATAAATTAAAGTTTAGTAATCAGCTATATTCGCTATTTTTATTTGAAGTAATTATTACGGTTATTTTATTAAGCTATATTTACTTTGAATTAGCTGATTTGCTGCAAAAAGAAATACTTATTTTTGTTTCTTTGCTTTTACTTCCGGTAATACTTTACACATTCAGCAGCTTTATTTTGCAAATAACAAATAGAATAAAAGAATATGCAAAACTTATTTTATTTGAAAGACTTACTTTTGTTTTTTTTGTTGCTTTGTATTTAGTTTGTGGCTTTAGAAGTTATATAGGATTATTATATATTGATTTATTTGGCAAAATTTTGGCAATGCTTTTTGGAATATACCTAATAAAAGGCATTTTAGTTTTTAATTTTACTAAGTTTACTGTTATAATTGCAGAAATATGTGAGAATGTAAACGTTGGTTCAAAATTATTATTTGCCAATATTGCCAGTATGCTTATTTTAGGAATTATACGCTTCGGCATATCGCAGTATTGGAATGTAGTTACTTTTGGTAAAATTTCTTTGGCATTAAGTATTGCTAATTTTTTGATGGTGTTTATTAACGCTGTAAGTGTTGTATTATTTCCAGCTTTAAAGAGAATTAATGATGATGAATTAAGAATTGTTTATCAAAAAATAGATATAGTTTTAACAATAATCTTATTATGTACGTTGACATTATATTATCCTTTAAAATATATTTTAAATTGGTGGCTTCCGCAGTATGTTGATTCATTGATGTATGTATCTATCTTATTCCCAATATGCTTTTTTGAAAGTAAAGTAGTTTTATTAATAAATACTTATCTTAAAGCATTAAGGCAGGAAGCTTTGTTATTAAAAGTAAATTTTGTTACTGTTGCGTTAAGTGCGCTATTAACATACTTTTGCGTAGTATATTTACATAATTTACAATTTACGGTATTTTCAATTCTAGTCCCATTTTTGTTTAAATACAGCATTTCTAAATATTTTTTAATGAAGAAACTGCAAATATCAGACAGTTTTAGTGAATTAGTATTAATTTTTGCTTTTGTAGCCATAAATTCATTGCAATTTAACATACTGTATAGTTTTGGTATTTACTTATTTTTCTTTACTATGTATTTACTGCTTAACAAAGCTAAAATAAAAAATTTGCTTACATCTTTTTAGGGAGGATTTGGCGTGATTTATTTATTGTTAATAGTGTTTTTTATTATGCTGTATTTAACATTTATAAAATTTGATAAAGATATAATAGCGCCGCCTGTTGTTTTAGTCGCAGGTTACACTTTAAGCATAGTTTGTGCAGCTGTTAATGTTAAAAATTGGGGTATTGATTTACATTTGAATACATTTTTTGTATTGGTTTATGGTACGCTTTTATTTGTTATTACTGGGTATATTGTAAAAAAGTGGATGGAAAAAAGGGCAAGTTGCGAGGCAGCAGTACGTCAAAAATTTAATGCTATAAGTATTGATATTAAATATTTATATGTGTATATTGCATTCCAAGTTTTAGTAATGTTAATATGGGTATGGAATATTTATAGTGTAACGGATTCATTAGGACAGTATAATAGTTTGGCAGAAAGGATGGTTGCTTTTAGACAATGGAGTTCTTATGGTACAGTGTGGATTAGCAATTACTTTTATGTGTTTATTAACCAATTTAACCAAATTTCAATGATTTCACCTTATTTATTTTTGTATATTATTGTGTATAATTATTTTGCAAATAAAAATCTACATAATGCTACTTTTTTGTTTATATCTATAATATTATCAATAATGCAAATACTTTTAACTGGTGGAAGGCTAAATGTAATTGCATTATTTTTGAGTGGTTGTTTATATTATTTTCTTTTTTATTATAAATATTATAATAGAAGATTTTTGATTGATAGAAAATTTTTAATAAAGTTATTTATTTTACTTATTTGTGGTGGAATTGGATTTTATTATGCAAAAGTTATCGTCGGAAGGGGTGATGATATAAATATTGGTGATATTATTCCTTATTTAACAATGTATGTAGGTGGTCCAATTCAATTATTAGATATGTTTTTACAAAAGCCAATTGAAGTATCAGATATTTGGGGCAAGGAAGTGTTTTCTACATTAAATTTTCAGTTAATTAGATTTGGTATTTTAAATATAGATCCTTATATTATTCATTTAGAATTTAGAACTGCTGAAACGGGAGCTTTTTTGGGAAATATTTATACAGCGTATAGATCTTATATATATGATTTTGGATTTATTGGATTAACTATTTTACCAATAATTTTTTCCGGTTTTGTAAATTATTTGTATTATATGGTTATTTACAAATGTAAATTTAGCAAAGTAAATTTAATGTTTCTATTTTATTCATCAATCTTTTGGGTTATATTTTTTGATTTTGTAAGAAGTTTCTTTTTTTCAGCAATTTGTTCATTTATAGTTATTAAGCAATTAATTTTCTTAATAATTTTAACAGCTATTTTTGTAAAAGGTTTTAGAATTAAAAATTTATGGAATAATAGAAATTTGGAGGCTGATTAATGAAACTCATCATTACCGGCGGGGCCGGGTTTATAGGAAGCAACTTTATATATTATCAGCTTAAACATTATCCGGAAGATGAATTTATTTGCTTGGATAAGTTGACGTATGCAGGTAATTTAAGTAGCCTAAAATGTGCTATGGAGCAGCAGAATTTTAAGTTTGTGCGTGGTGATATTGCCGACCGTGAGTTTGTTTACAGTTTGTTTGAAGCAGAAAAACCGGATATTGTGGTGAACTTTGCGGCGGAAAGCCACGTTGATCGTAGCATTTTAGAGCCGAAGTTGTTTTTAAAAACTAACATTATCGGTACTGGCGTGCTGATGGATGCCTGCCGCAAGTATGGCATCAAGCGTTATCATCAGGTGAGTACGGACGAGGTTTACGGTGATTTGCCGCTGGACAGACCGGATTTGTTTTTTACAGAAACAACGCCGCTGCATACATCGAGCCCTTATTCTGCCAGCAAGGCAAGTGCGGATTTACTGGTTTTGGCATACCACAGAACTTACGGTTTGCCGGTAACGATTTCCCGTTGCAGCAATAACTATGGTCAGTATCATTTTCCGGAAAAGCTGATTCCGCTGATGATTATCAATACGCTGCATGATAAAGCACTGCCGGTATATGGTGATGGCGCTAATGTGCGCGACTGGCTGTATGTGGAAGACCATTGTAGTGCTATAGATTTAATCATCCGCCGTGGGCGGGAGGGCGAAGTTTATAACGTAGGTGGGCATAACGAAAAAAGTAATTTGGATGTTGTAAAAATTATTTTAAAGGCGCTTGGCAAAAGCGAAGATTTAATTACTTTTGTAAAAGACCGCCCGGGTCACGACAGGCGTTATGCAATTGACCCAACAAAAATACATAATGAACTTGGCTGGCTGCCGCAGACGAAGTTTGAGGATGGCATAGCCAAAACTATTGAGTGGTATTTAGCTAATAAAGACTGGTGGCAGGAAATTATCAGTGGCGAATACAAAAAGTATTACGAAAAAATGTATAAAAACAGAATATAAATAAAAATCGTCTGTTGAGTGAACTGCACCCCAAAAGTTAAGCTTTTGGGGTGCAGTCATATACAAGTGGAACTGAGTGTGTTTTTTACACCTTACTGACACCTTATTTCATTAATATGAAAACGGTTTTGCCAGCTACAATTTATTTTAAATTCTGCGCTGTAAAAATAAAATACAATTGCAGTATTTGTGTTATAATAAACAGTAAACATCTATTGGAGGTTAATCGTGAGGCTAAAAAAATGTTTTCAAACTCTGGTAATTAGTTGTATGGCATTTTTGCCTTTAAACGCTTTTGCTTCTGATGAACTTATTACAGGGCGCGGTTTGCCTGAAACTTATACAGAAGTAACTGCGCAGAAAACCAGTTCCGGTTCAACACTTATTTTTTCTGACAGCCCGGAAATGGTTTACAGAAATGGCGTTTTGTACCGTGATACCGTAAGCGGTGATGTAAGGATTTTCTTTCATCATGTAAATGCAATGGAAACCAATAAAAAGCTCGCCGTTATACTCAGCAACGAACAAATGCGCCCGGTTAAATACAGCGTTGCCAACAACAGCATCGGCAATGCGGGCTGGCATTATTTAAAGGTTGGCAAGGAAACACAGCAAAAATATTTTTCCGGCGTTCATAATAAAACGGAAGGAAACCTTGGCTTTGGCAAAAATGCTGAACTTTTAACCGGCAAAGGCTATGTGCTTGAACCGGCGCAGCTTTTGGTAGGCACTATTGATTTACACACTGATAAGCCTGTGCAGGTAAGCGTTATTATGTGCGACGAAAAAACAGATTTGGATTTATACAATGAATACGCACCGGTTCAGCCTATGGATGAGCATCCGTTAAGGGGTACTTTTGACGATGCGGACTGGAATTACACTGTATCTGCGCCGCTGAATACCGATAACAACAAGGTGTATATGCTTGAACTGGCATCCGAAGAACAGGGCTTTGCGCGCGGTAAGGACGGTACAACCGGTAAAGATGCTGTAAATTACGGCAATTATGGCATTGTTTATTCGGTTAATTTTGCAATCAGCGGTAATAAACCGGCGGCAATGTACTTAAATCCCTTGGGCGGGCTGTTTGCCGGTTACGGCGTGCTGAAAAAATCCGGTGAAGAAAAGGTTTTGCCTTTGCCGCAGGATAAAGTGGCAATAGGCGACAGCTACGACGATTTGCTTAAACTTGGCGTTTTGGAACCGGGAACATACAGCTTTATCTGGTCGCCGCCGGGTGCTTCCAACCTGCCTGTAAGGCTGTATTGGATGCAGGACGGCAGTTTATAATAAAAATCAGGGGCAGAAATGACTAAACAACAACCACCATTTAAATTAAACGACATAATTGAAGTAAATATAACAGGGCTTGGCAGCAGCGGCGAAGGTGTGGGCAAGGCTGATGGATTTACGGTTTTTGTACACGGCGCCCTGCCGGGAGAAAAAGTATCCGTAAAATTATTTCAGGTAAAAAAATCTTATGCTTCAGGCAGAATTTTAAACATTTTGGAAAAATCTCCGCAGCGCGTTAAACCGCAATGTGTTTTTTATGAAAAATGCGGCGGCTGTCAATTGCAGCATTTAAACTACGAAGGGCAGTTAAGCGTTAAAAGGCAGCAGGTTAAAGATGCCATTGAGCGTATTGGGCATATTACCGGCTGCGAAGTGCTGCCGGTGCTGGGCATGGAAAATCCGTGGCATTACCGCAATAAAATGCAGTTTCCGGCAGCTAAAACAGAAGGAAAAATTCAAATTGGCTGCTATGCGGCTTTAACCCATAACGTTATAAATATTGATGACTGCCTTATCCAAAAGCAGGCTAACAACAAAATTATGCAGGTTGTGCGCTATTGGATGCAGCAGTTTAATATTTCTGCTTATGACGAAACTACCGGCAAAGGCGTTGTACGCCATGTTATGGGGCGTGCAGGGGCTAAAACCGGTGAAGTTATGGCTGTAATTGTTACAGCCTGCTATGATATTCCGCATGCAGGCGAGCTTGTAACAATGCTTAAAACTGAAGTAGACGGTTTAAAAAGCATTGTGCAGAACATTAATAAAAAGCGTACCAACATAATTATGGGTGCTAAAAACCGTGTTCTGTATGGCAAAAGCACAATTAAAGACAGGCTTGGCAATTTAAAATTTAATATTTCGCCGCTGTCTTTCTTTCAGGTAAACAGCGCACAGACCGAAAAGCTTTACGCTACAGCGCTGGATTTTGCTGCGCTGAGCGGTAAAGAAACGGTTATTGACTGTTATTGCGGTACAGGTACTATTTCGCTGTATCTGGCGCAAAAGGCACGCAAAGTGTACGGCATAGAAATTGTTGAGCCTGCCATTAAAGACGCCAACGAAAACGCCAAAGCGAATAATATTGCAAATGCAGAGTTTATTTGCGGCGATGCTGCCGTGGAAATGCCGGCGCTGTTAAAAAGCGGCGTAAAGCCGGATATTGTGCTGCTTGACCCTCCGCGCGCAGGTTGTGATAAAAAGGTTTTGGCGGCCATTGCCGGAGTAAAACCTGAAAAAATTGTTTATGTATCATGCAATCCTGCTTCTTTAGCACGCGATATGGCATTTTTAACGGAAAACGGCTATAAAGCAGTAAAAGCACAGCCGGTGGATATGTTCCCGATGACGGTGCATATTGAAACGGTTGCTTTGCTGATGTTAGAAAAATAAAAGTTGAAACAGGCATTATACTTTTGTATAATGCCTGTTTTGCATAAAAAAGAGCGGCTTGCCGCTCTTTTTTAATAATATTTTTAATTGTTGCCATCAAAAATACTGCCGCTTTCCAGCAATTTGCTATCGTAAATTGCCGGAGATTCGCCGGGGTTTGTTAAATGCGGCGTTAAAATCATAATAACTTCGGTTTTTGTTTTGCTGGTGGTGCGGTTTTTAAACAGTTCGCCTAAAAGCGGAATGTTTGATAAGAACGGTACTTTTTGCAGCCGTTTCTGTTCTTCTTCATTGATTAAACCGCCTATTACAAGAGTTTCACCATCACGCATCCTGACGGTAGTATCGGCTGTGCGGCTGGTTATTTTGTAGTTTTTCAGTTCGGAAATAAGCGTGGGGGTACTGACTTCCGTATGCACAACCGAGGTTATCATACCATCGCTGCTAACTATCGGCGTATATTGCAGTTTAATACCGGCGTCAACGTAATCGGTGGTGTTGGTTGTAACTGAGTTTTCAATTTTTTCCGTTGTAACAGGAATGTGATCTCCTATAAATATGCTTGCTTCACGCCCGGGGATGGTTATTATGCGCGGTGTTGCCAGAATTTTGGCTTTGCCTTTGGCAAAAAGGGCGTTTAAAGCAGCGTTAAAACGGAATTCATAATTAGCGCCAAAATGTACTACGCCGCCAAAATTTTCGTTATCAGAATCATCGTTATCGTCGTCATTGCCGTAGTAATTGCTGTTTTGCGGTATTTTATCCCAGTTCCAGCTGATGCCGAGGTTTTCGCTGTCTTCGCGGTTTACCGCAATTATTTTGGCTTCAAGCGTTACCTGCTGCGTGGCAGTATCAAGCGCGGCTACTGCGCTGCGCAGGCGCATTTCATCGGTGGGGGTGCCGGTAAAAATAATGCTGTTGGTAACAGTATCGGTGCTTATTTTGCTGTTGGTGCCAATAAGCGGAGCCAGTGCCGTTTTAAGTTCTTCCGCTTTGGCGTAGTTCAGTTTAATAATACTGGCCGTATCGTTAAATTTTTCCATGCCTGAGGCAGAACCAACCAGTATAACATCGCCGGTAAGGCGGTAACTTAAACCTTTGGCAGCGGTAATTATACGCAGGGCGGTGTCAAAAGGCACGTCTTTAAGGTTAAGCGTAACTGTGCCCTGTACGGAACTGTCGGCAACAATGCTTTTGCCGGAAAGTGCTGCAACAGAAGCGAGCACATCGCGTACCTGGCCGTCGCGCACGTTAAGCGTAATGCCGTTTGCATAAGCCAAAGGCGAAGCCGCAGCTAACAAAGCAGTTAAAAGAGCAGTAAAAATTTTAGTCATGGGCTGTTCCTCCTGCTTTTAGCATAAGCGTTTGGGAGCCTTTTTCAAGCAGTACGCTGTTTGGGGTGATACTGCGTACTATAAAGCCGTTAATTTTGCTGCCCGGCTGATAGTAATTGCTTTGCCCTGCAAATTCCATAATTGCCATGGTGGTGCTGCCGTTTTGTACAGTTCCTTTTAAAACAGGGGTTAAGGCGGCGGTTTGGCGTTTAATATCCGGCGCGGCCGGAGCCAGAAATGGGTTGCGCTGCGGTTTGATACTTTTGGCAGCCGATGGCAGTTGTATGGGGGTAAAAACTGCATGGCTGCTTACCGGCGCATGTTTTTGCGCAGTGCCTGCAAGCGTAAACTGCAAAGCGCTTAAAATCAGCATTGTACCTGCCGTTAAGCATAAAACAAGCGGCGGGCGTTGTAATTTAATGTGTTCCAGAAGCTGTTCCTCCAATAAACCTCCGGTATCCGCAATTTCGGTTCAATATTATACCATAAAAATTTACTTGAAGATATTATTTTTGCTGGTTATAATAATAAAGCTGCAAATTTTTGTAATGGAGAGAAAAAGTTGATAATACAAACCGAACGGATATTGTTTAAAAAAGATGAAAACGCTGATGCCGTAAAGGCGGCTGACGGCCTTATTGCCAAAGCCGCTGCAACTGGCGCGAGCGATATACATATAGAGCCGGGAGAAAACAACGCGTGTGTGCGTATGCGTATCGACGGCGTTCTTTACAAAGAAGCCGAAATGAATAAAACGCTTATGCAGGCTGTTGTTTCGCGCATGAAGGTGCTGGCCGGCATGGATATTGCCGAAAAACGCCTGCCGCAGGATGGCAGCATTAAGCTGGAACTTGACAGACGCAATATTGATTTGCGCATATCTTCGCTGCCGACTATTTTAGGAGAGAAAATAGTTATACGTATTTTAGACAGGGAAAAGTTTGCCCTGAATTTGGATGAACTAAGTTTTACGCCGGAAAATTTAGCGCTTTACCGCAGGCTTTATAATTACGGCAGCGGCATTGTGCTGTTAACGGGGCCGACCGGCAGCGGCAAAACCACAACGCTTTATGCCACGCTGGCAGAGCTTAACAGCAGCGAACGCAATATTGTAACCATAGAAGACCCTGTGGAATACCGCATTAACGGCATAAGCCAGGTTGCTGTAAACGAAAAGGCCGGGCTGACCTTTGCAAGCGGGCTGCGCAGCATTTTGCGGCAGGACCCGGATATTATTATGCTTGGTGAAATACGCAGCCTTGATACGGCAGCAACTGCCATACGTGCAGCGCTTACCGGGCATTTGGTGTTCAGCACGCTGCATACCAATAATGCCGCGGGAGCGGCGGTGCGGCTTGTCGATATGGGTATAGAGCCGTTTTTGGTTGCATCTGCCCTGCGCGGAGTTGTTGCGCAAAGGTTAGTGCGGCGCATTTGCCCGCACTGCAAAACGGCTTATGCCGCAAACGCGGAAGAAAAGGCTTGTTTAAACATTAACAGCAGCGACGGTTTAACGCTTTATAAGGGCAGCGGCTGTGAAAAATGCCGCGGAACAGGTTATTTAGGGCGCATGGCTTTGCAGGAGGTAATGCCTGTTGTGCCGGAACTGAAAAAATTTATTTTGGGCAAGGCGCAGGAAGAAACGCTTTTTGCGGAAGCAGAAAAATTCGGCGCGGTAAGTATGCGCAGTGATGGAGTGCAAAAAGTACTAAAAGGGCACACTTCTTTAGCAGAAGTTTTGCAGGCCGTGCATTAAGGAGTAAAAATGCTAGAACATATTTTAAAAGAAGCCGTGCGCCAAAACGCTTCGGACGTGCATATAAAAGCAGGCGCAGTGCCGGTATTCAGAATTAACGGTGTTTTAAGCAGGCAGAATTTATCTGCTGTAAGCGAAAATGAAATTACATCTTTTATTGAGCAGTACGGTTCCCGTGCCGTTAACAAAACAGAGGCGGATTTTTGCTGCCGTATTGCTGGCGCAGGAAGCTTTAGGGGGCACGGATATTTACAGAATGGCTTTCCGGCACTTGCCGTAAGAATAATAAAAAGTGCAGTCCCAGCGTTATCAGACTTGAACGCTCCGCCTGTTTTGGAGAAGCTTGCCATGCAGCGCAGCGGGCTTATTCTGGTAACCGGCCCGGCCGGAAGCGGCAAAAGCACAACCCTGGCGGCTATGGTTAATTTTATTAACCGTAATAAAAGTGCGCATATTGTTACTTTGGAGGACCCGCCGGAATACAGGTTTACGGAAGATAAAAGCATTATCAGCCAGCGGCAGGTTGGCAGTGATACCGCCAGTTTTGCACTTGGCCTTCGTGCGGCACTGCGCCAGGACCCTGACGTTATTATGATTGGAGAGCTGCGTGATGCACAAACTGCTGCCGGTGCAGTTTCCGCTGCCGAAACAGGGCATTTGGTGCTTGCAACGCTGCATACGCGCAGTGCTGTTTTGGCAGTATCGCGTATGCTGGATTTTTTTGCGCCGGAAAAACAGCAGCAAATGCGTGCGCAGCTTGCAGAAAATTTACAGGGTGTTATAGCGCAGCAGCTTGTTCCTGGCTGCTACGGCGAAAGAACGGCAGCTTTTGAAGTTTTAACCTTTACACAGGCCGTGCGCAGCCTTTTGCGTGACGGAAAGGCACATCAGCTTGCAAGTTATATGCAAAGCGGCAGGCAGCAGGGAATGCAGTGCATGGATTACGCATTGGCATATTTGGCAAAAACAGGGGAGATAACAAAACAGACAGCACAAGAATATGCTTTTGATATTGACTTGCTAAATAAATATTTATTGCAGTAAAAAACTGCACCGTTAAAGCTATTGTGCATATCATAGCTTTTGGTGCAGTTTTTTGTTTAATTTATTAATTTGTTTATTGCTTCTTCTTCTGGCGTTACATAATATGTTGTCTGGTTAGTGTAAATAACAAAGCCGGGCTTGGCACCGCTAGGCTTTTTTACAAATTTTCGCAGGGTACAGTCTACGGGTATTTTACTGCCGCCGCGGGCTTTACTGAAGTATCCTGCCAGTGTTGCTGCGGCTTGAATGTCTTTTTCATCTGCCTGCGGCAGAGTTGTTTTTAAAATAACGTGCGAACCGGGAATGTTTTTTGTATGGAACCATAAATCATTGCCGCTGCCGATTGAAAAAGTAACGTAATCGTTTTGTTTGTTGTTTTTGCCGATATATAAAGCTGTATCTTCCGAAAGTTTAATAATTGTTGGTGTCGATTTTGCCTGAGGCATTTTATTTTTGGTATTTTTTACGGTTATAAAACCTGCGGCAGCAAGTTCTGCCTTAATTTCAGCAACTTCGGCCCTTGTTTGTACAAGTTTAAGGGCAATGTCGATACTGCCAAGATATTCAACTGCTTCTTCCGTAAGTTGCAGTTGTTCTTTAATTTCTGCCTGCGCACGTTTTAATTTATTATAGCGCTTATAATATTTTTGTGCGTTTTCGTTGGCGGTTAAATCGGGCGCCAGTTTTATGGTCAGCGGTGTGCCGTCATAAATATTTTCAAGTGTACATTCGCTGCTGCCTTTGGTAATGCGGTATAAATTTGCCATTAAGGTATCGGCAATAATGCGCTGCTGTTCAGCATCTTCCGCCGCGGCAAGTTCTTCTTTTAAAAGCAGTATTTTCTTCTGCAGCTTTTCGGTTTCCGTATTTACTGTTTTGTTTAAAACCTCCTGTTCCGGCAAAAGAACGGGCGTAAGGCTTTGCGCAAAAGCAACGGCGCTGTTAAGGGAGGCAAACTCTTTTACGGTTTCGCCGCCAGTAAGCTGCAAAGGTTTAAACGGAAGAATTGTTTTAACGGTATTGGTGCGGGTAATAATGGCATATACAGGCGCAGTACTGGCTTTGGCCGCGTTAATATTTTTTTGCAAAGTGCCTATGGCATCTGCCAAAGCGGCAGCATTTTCGTTTGTAATACCTCCTTCGGCAGTTATGCCTGCAAATTTTAAAAGCTGGCCTGCAGTATACTGCCCAATGCCGGTTGTAGCTGCAATAAGTGCTTTTTGCGGCGGCAGGGGCAGGTTTTGTGCCGCTGAGGCAATATCCACCGGGGCGGATGTTAAAATATCCAGCCCTTCCTGCGGCGGCGGGGCAATGTAGGCAAGCCCCGGCAGAATCTGGCGGTAACTGCTTAACGCTTTGCCAATGTGTTTCAGGCTGTCTAAAATTACGCCTTCGCTTACAAAAATAATATTGGCGTTTTTGCCGGTTAGTTCAAAAATAAGCTGTTTGCTGATAATTTGCCTTGCGCTGCCTATGCTGCTTATTTCCATTGTAACAACGCGGTCCAGGCCGCTTTGCGTTATTTTGGTAATGCGCCCTTCTTCCAGATGCTTGCGCAGAAGCATGCAGAAAGCAGGCGGGGTTTCAGGGCGTTCCGGCGTTTTATCCGGCATATATAAATAGGGCGAAGCACCGGAAAAATCCGCAGCTAAAGTTATAACGGCATTTTCGGTTTTAACAAGCAGCAGAAGGCTGCTTTTGTTAGGCATAAAAACTTTGTATATTTTGCCGCCGAGCAGCTTTTCCTGCAGCCGGCTTGTGAGAATATTTATTGTAATACCTTCCAAATTCATGGAAATTCTCCTTTTTTCTTTAAAAATTTGCGTTTTTCGTTTGCTTATGAAGTCATAATAGGGTATAATATTATTTCAAGAATAAGTATACAACAATTTTACTAATTTAGAAATGCGGCGGGAGGTTTTATTTTGCTTAAAAGTATGACTGGTTTTGGCCGCGGCGAATATGAGGATGAAAAGTTTTCGGCAACGGTAGAAATGAAAACGGTAAATCACCGTTATAATGAAGTGGCTATCCGTTTGCCGCGCTTTTTAAATCCCCTGGAGGACAGGATACGCAAAACTATTTTGCGCAGTATTAACCGTGGGCGCATAGATGTATTTATTACAGCAGATTATGTAAATGACGGGCTCTGCACCGTTAAAGTAGACAGGCCTTTGGCGGCGGCGTACCATAATGCTTTGCAGGAAGTTGCCGAAGCTGCCGGTATCGGCGGCTGCAAGCTGGCCGAGCAGGCAGAAGTATTGTACCTTGCGCGCTGCCCGGACGTTATCAGCGTTAAAGAGGGATTTTTTGACGTTGAAACCATCTGGCCGCAGCTTGAGCAGGCTTTGCAGCAGGCTGTTAACAACCTTGTTGCCATGCGCGAAACGGAAGGCGGCAATATTTACGGCGATTTTATCAAGCGCGCCGCGCTGATTGAAGAAAAACTTTTGCAGATAGAAGCACGTTCGCCGCAGGTTGTGGAAGAATACCAGGAACGTTTGAGCGAACGCATTAACGACCTGCTTGAAAAATATAACCAGACTGTAGAGCCGGAACGCTTGTTGCAGGAAGTTGCCATTTTTGCCGACCGTACAAGCATTACGGAAGAAATTGTAAGGCTGAAAAGCCATATCAAACAATTCCGCGAAATTATTAACCTTAATCAGCCGGTGGGCAGAAAGCTTGATTTTCTGGTGCAGGAATTTAACCGCGAAGCCAATACCATTGCTTCCAAGGCCAATGACTACACCATTGCCCAGCTGGTGGTAGACATTAAGGCAGAAATTGAAAAAATCAGGGAACAGATACAGAATATCGAATAAAAGGAGGCTGCTTTATGGATATTAAGCTTATTAACATAGGCTTTGGCAATATAGTTGCTGCCAACAGGATTATTTCTATTATCAGCCCGGAATCTGCGCCGATAAAAAGAATTATTCAGGAAGCGCGCGATAACGGCACGCTTATTGACGCAACTTACGGGCGCAGAACACGTGCGGTAATTGTTACTGACAGCGGCCACATTATTTTGTCGGCCGTACAGCCGGAAACCGTTGCCAACAGGCTTGTACAGAGCGATGATGAAGATGAAGAATAACGGCTGAGCAGGGGAGGGCTTATTTTGAAACCAAAAGGATTGCTGCTGGTTTTGTCGGGTCCGTCCGGCGCCGGTAAAGGTACAATCTGCCAGATGCTGCGTGAAAAGCTGCCGGATATTGGCTATTCGGTATCTGTAACCACCCGCGCTCCGCGCGAGGGAGAAGTTGACGGCGTAAGTTATTTTTTTAAAACTGTTGAAGAAGTTAAAACCATGATTGCCGAGGGCGGCCTTTTGGAATATGCCGAAGTGTACGGCAACTATTACGGCACGCCTCGCGATTATGTTATGGATTTGCTTAATCAGGGCAAAGATGTAATTTTGGAAATTGATATTCAGGGCGCTTTGCAGATTAAAAAGCGTTTCCCGGACGGTGTGTTTGTGTTTATTGTTCCGCCTTCTCTGGATGAGCTTTCTTCGCGTATTTACAAACGCGGCACAGACAGCGAGGAAGTTATCAAAAAACGCCTTGCATCCGCCACGGGCGAGCTTGCTTACGCCAGTGAATATGACTATATTATAGTTAATGACATTGCCGAAAGGGCCACGCAGAAGGTTCTGACCGTTATGGAAGCAGAACGTTACCGCGCCGCCCGTACATATTTTATTATTGACGAAATTTGCCATTGCAGAAAAGAGGAGTGATTTTAATGTCTATGGTAGATCCTTCCATCGATTATTTAACAGAAAAAGTTGACAGCAAATATACTCTGGCCATGCTGGCTGCCAAACGCGCACGCGAACTGACTGTGCCCGGGCAGAATCTTCCGGAAAAGGAAGTAAGCATTGCCTTGAAGGAAATTGCAAACGATACCATTACTTATGAGCGCAATCAGGGTAAATAAGGGAGGCGCCGGCCTTGTTGAAGGGTAAGAAAATTGTTTTAGGTGTAACAGGCGGCATTGCCGTTTATAAAGCCGTTGACCTGGTGAGCAAACTGCGCAAACAGGGTGCAGAAGTGCGTGTCGTTATGACAGAACATGCCCAGCAGTTTGTAACTCCGCTGACTTTTAAGGAAATCAGCGGCAATAAAGTTGCTGTTTCCATGTGGAATGCCAATCAGGAATTTAACGTTGAACATATTGCCCTTGCCGATTGGGCCGACCTGTTTATGGTTGTGCCGGCAACGGCCAACATCATTGCCAAAATGGCATACGGCATTGCCGATGATTTGCTTTCGACAACGCTGCTTGCGGCACATTCACCGGTTATTGTGTGCCCTGCCATGAATACGCATATGTATGAAAACCCTGCCACGCAGGAAAATATTGCCAAAATTAAAAGCCGCGGCATTGTGGTGATGCCTCCGGCAAGCGGCGTACTGGCCTGCGGTGCCGTTGGCGCAGGGCGTTTGCCTGAACCTGCGGATATAGTTAATTTTGTAAAGGACTTTTTTGCAAAAACGGAAGGCGATATGCGCGGCCTCAAAGTTTTGGTAACTGCTGCCGGTACGCGTGAACCCATTGACCCGGTGCGTTATGTGGGCAACCGCAGCAGCGGTAAAATGGGGTACTCCATTGCACAGGCAGCGGCAGAACGCGGCGCAGAAGTAACCCTTGTTACAGGGCCATGCGCGCTTACACCGCCGCCGAACATTAAAGTTGTAAATGTAGAAACAACGCAGCAGATGATGGATGCGTGCCTTGCCGTTTACGACGGCTGCGACATCGTTATCAAGGCGGCGGCCGTTGCCGATTACCGCCCGCATGATGTGGCAGCGCAGAAAATTAAAAAGAAAACCGATGATGCTTTAACGGTTGTAATGGATAAGAACCCGGATATTTTAAAAACGCTGGGTGAACGCAAAAAAGGGCAGTTCCTTGTTGGTTTTGCAGCAGAAACCCAGAACCTTATTGATAATGCCAAAGAAAAAGTTACCAAGAAAAACCTTGATATGATTGTTGCCAACGATGTAACAATGCAGGGGGCAGGCTTTGGCAGCGAAACCAATATCGTAAAACTGATTTTCCCGGACGGCAGCATTAAAGAACTGCCGCAGATGAGCAAGTACGATGTTGCGGAAGAACTTTTGAACACCGTTCTGCGCTTAAGGAAATAATTGTTGCCTTTTTTACATAAATTGGATATAATATCATAGTAACTTAATATTACTCATCAAGAGCTGGTGGAGGGATTGGCCCAATGAAACCGCAGCAACCATTGCATTAATGCAAACGGTGCTAAGTCCTGCGAGTTAATCGAGAGATGAGAATGTCGGTACAATCAGCGGCGCTCTCACAGAGGGCGCTTTTTTATTTACATAAGGAGGAACAGAATGAGAAAATTATTTACTTCCGAATCTGTTACGGAAGGGCATCCTGATAAAATTGCCGATCAGATTTCTGATGCTGTGCTTGATGCTATTCTGGCAGAGGACCCGCATGGCCGTGTTGCCTGCGAAACCGTAGTTGCAACCGGGCAGATTCATGTTGTCGGCGAAATTTCTACGAGCTGCTATGTTGATATTCCTAAAATCGCGCGCGAAACCGTTATCAATATCGGTTATGACCGTGCTAAATATGGCTTTGACGGCAATACCTGCGGCGTTTTGATTTCCATTGACGAACAGTCGCCGGATATTGCGCTTGGCGTTGATAAATCTCTGGAAGCAAAAGAAGGCAAGGCCGATGAGAACGAAGTAGGCGCCGGTGACCAGGGCATGATGTTCGGTTATGCTACTAACGAAACACCGGAATATATGCCGCTGCCTGTTTCTTTGGCACATAAACTTTCCCGCCGTTTGGCAGAAGTACGCAAAACCGGCGTTCTGCCTTACCTGCGTCCGGACGGAAAAACCCAGGTTACCGTTGAATATGACGACGGCAAACCCGTACGCATTGATACGATTGTTATTTCCACGCAGCATGCTCCGGAAATTGCGCTGGAACAAATCCGCCGCGATATTATGGAATTTGTTGTAAAACCGGTTGTACCGGCAGAAATGCTTGATGACGAAACCAAATATTATATCAACCCGACCGGACGTTTCGTTATCGGCGGCCCGCAGGGCGACAGTGGCCTTACCGGACGTAAAATTATAGTTGATACTTACGGCGGCATGGCCCGTCACGGCGGCGGTGCTTTCTCCGGCAAAGACCCCACAAAAGTAGACCGCAGCGCAGCTTACGCAGCACGTTATGTAGCGAAAAACGTTGTTGCCGCAGGTCTTGCCGATAAATGCGAAATTCAGCTTGCTTATGCAATTGGCGTTGCACAGCCTGTTTCCGTTTTGGTAGATACTTTTGGCACCGGTAAAATTGACGACGACAAAATTGCCGAACTTATTAAAAAGAACTTCTCTCTCAGCCCGTCCGGCATTATTAAAACGCTGGATTTGCTGCGCCCGATTTACAAGCAGACTGCTGCTTACGGGCATTTTGGCCGTACCGATGTAGACCTGCCGTGGGAACATACCGATAAGGCAGAAACTTTAAGAAAACAGGCCGGACTGTAAAATTTTAAATTTTAAACTGCGTTAAACTGCACCCCAAAAGTTAGACTTTAGGAGGTGCAGTTTTTTTATTAAAGTATTTGTCAGGATATGGTAAAATAAATAGGTAAAGTTTTAGTTGGAGTTTTGTATGAGATACGTTAACGTAGCAATAAATTTACCTGTTAAAAATTTGTTCAAGCAGTTTACCTACGCTTTGCCGCCGCAGTTTGGCTATATAGGCGCAGGCTGGCGCGTAATAGTTCCTTTTGCGCGGCAGACAACGGAAGGCTTTGTTGTTGGCGAAGCAGGCAGCGATTTGCCGGAGCCTGAAAAATATAAAGAGGTTCAGGCAGTTATAGGCACTGAGCCGTGGTTTGACGGTGAAATGCTGGAAGCTGCCCGCTGGCTGGCAGAATATTATATGTGCCCGCTTGCAGAAGCAATGCGCCTTTTTATTCCCGGAAAAAGCAGCATAAAACGCCATGCTGTTTATGACGAAAACGGCAGGCTTTTATATTATGAACTGGAAAACCGCCTGAAAGAAAAAATGCAGTATTGTTATGCCATAACGGAAAGCGGCAGGGTGGCGCTGGCCGAAGGCAGCAACCGTGCTAAGGCGCAGATGGCGGCGCTGCAAATTTTGGCGCAGGCAGAGCGTGAACTGAGCGCAAAGGAGCTGGAAGCAGCAGGTGTAAGTGCTGCTATTTTGCGTACCCTGCTGCAAAAGAACTGGTGCAGCCGCAATGAACAGCGTGTTTTGCGCAACAGCTATGCCAGTAATAATACTTTAAAACAAAGTTTTGATTTAACAGAAGAACAGGCACGGGCTGTTGAAGTTGTAAGCAAAGCAATTACAGAAAAAAAGCAGGAAACTTTTTTATTGCAGGGCGTAACCGGCAGCGGCAAAACGGAAGTATACCTTAATTTAACGGCAAAAGCGCTTGCAAAAGGACGCCAGGTACTGGTACTTGTGCCGGAAATTGCCCTTACGGCGCAGATAGTAAAGCGTTTTCAAAGCTGGTTTAAAGGCTGCATTGCCGTTGTGCACAGTAAACTATCGGCAAGCGAAAGGGCAGATGTTTTTTATAAAATACGCAATAACGAAGCGCAGATTCTAATTGGCGTGCGTTCGGCTGTTTTTGCGCCTTTTGCAAATTTAGGCCTTGTTATTATTGACGAAGAACACGACCAGAGCTACAAACAGGAAGAAAGACCATGCTATCATGCCCGTGAGGTAGCACTGCACAGGGCAAAATATTTTAATATACCGTTAGTTTTAGGCAGCGCAACGCCGTCGATAGAGAGTTATTATGATGCCATAATGAAGCGGTTTAAGCATCTGCGTTTAACTGGCCGCCCAAACGGCCAGCCGCTGCCAAAGGTACAAATTGTTGATATGCGCAAAGAATTGCAGAAAAGGAATTTTTCGGTGCTGTCACGCGCTTTGCAGCAGGAGCTTGTGCGTACTGCTGCGGCAGGAGAGCAGGCAATAGTTCTTTTAAACCGCCGCGGTTATTCAACCTTCGTGATGTGCCGTGACTGCGGTGAAACCATTATGTGCCCGCATTGCGCCGTGGCTTTGGTTTACCATGAAGAAGAAAAAGCCATGCTCTGCCATTACTGCGGCAACACCATGCCTGTGCCGGAAGAATGCCCCAAATGCCACAGCAGGCGCATAAAATTTTTCGGCACCGGCACGCAAAAAGCAGAAGCACAGATTGCGGCTTTGCCGGAAGTAAAAGTTTTGCGTATGGACCAGGATTCCACGCTGCGCAAATTTGCACATGAAGAAATTTTAAACGCTTTTTCAAGCGGCAGGTATAATGTGCTGATTGGTACGCAGATGGTTGCCAAAGGGCACGACATACCAAATGTTACGCTTGTCGGTGTGCTTTCGGCAGATTCCATGCTGAACATGCCGGATTTCCGTGCTTACGAAAGAGCGTTTTCGCTGCTTACACAGGCTGCGGGGCGCGCAGGGCGCGGCGATAAACCGGGGCATGTAATTTTGCAGGTGTACGATGCGGATAACCGGACTGTTCATCTTGCGGCGGCGCAGGATTACGATACTTTTGCAAAAGAAGAACTGCTGCGGCGTAAGGAGCTTAACTATCCGCCTTATGCGGCGTTTTTAAAAATAACCGTATGGGATAAAAACGAAGAACGCGCTAACGGAACGGCTAAGGAAATAGCTGATTTTCTGGAGCGGCAGGCAAAAAATACGGATGCGGAAGTATTTGGCCCATTTGCCGGTATTATTGGCAAAGTGCGCGATTTATACCGAGTTAACGTGCTGGTAAAAAGCACACAGATAAATATATTTAAAACAGCGTTATGGCAGTCGCCGTACCGTGACATGAAAAATGTTTATTTTGACGTTGACCCGTTTAATGTGCTGTAAAATTGCCCGTATAACATTTTTTGTGATATAATAATTATTATGAGAGCGAATTTTAGGAGGATACTGTGAGTAAATTAAAAATACTAGTTGCCGGAGACCCTGTGCTGCGTCAGAAAGCACAGGAAGTTGAACGCATGGATAAAAAAACTCTGCGTCTTTTGGACGATATGGCAGAAACCATGTATGCCGCTAACGGCGTCGGGCTTGCAGCGCCGCAGATTGGCGTTTTAAAACGCATTGTTGTTATTGATGTTGGTGAAGGGCTGATTGAGCTTATCAACCCTGTTATTACTTACCGTGAAGGTTCTGCCGTTGGGCCGGAAGGCTGCCTTTCCGTGCCTGATTACGAAGGTGAAGTGGAACGCGCGGAAATTGTGCATTGCGAATATTATGACCGTAAAGGGCGTAAAATGCTTATTAAGGCAGACGGGCTTTTGGCAGTTTGCATTCAGCACGAACTTGACCATTTGGACGGAGTGCTGTTTATAGACAAGGCCAAAGTGCTGATGCCGAAGGATTTTGACGGGGAGCAGTAATGATGCGTATAGTATTTATGGGAACCCCTGATTTTGCCGTTGCCAGTTTAAAGGCACTGGCAGAGCAGGGTACAGATGAAATAGTTGGTGTATTTACACAGCCTGACAGGCCCAAAGGACGCGGGCAGAAAATGCTTATGACGCCGGTAAAAGAATATGCGCTTGAACGTGGCTATGAAGTTTACCAGCCTCAGCGCGTAAAAACGCCGGAAGTTATTGAACTTTTACGCGGCCTTGCGCCTGATTTAATTGTAGTAGCTGCTTTTGGCCAGTTTTTGCCGAAAGAAATTCTGGAAATGCCGAAGTACGGCTGCATAAACGTGCATGCTTCGCTTTTGCCTAAATACCGCGGAGCTGCGCCGATACATTATGTAATTTTAAACGGCGAAACCAAAAGCGGCGTAACAATTATGCAGATGGATATCGGTATGGATACCGGCGATATGCTTGCAAAAGCGGAAGTTGAAATTACGCCGGAAATTACCATGGGCGAACTGCACGACAGTTTAAAGGAAATTGGCGGCAAACTGCTGCTTGAAACCGTTGAAAAAATAAAACGCGGCGAAATTACGCCAGTTAAGCAAAATGATGCTGAAGCAACTTACGCACATTTGCTTACGCGCGATATGGAAGCCATTGACTGGAGCCTGCCTGCAGCGGAGATTCATAATAAAATACGTGCCTTTAACCCTGCACCGGGCGCGTTTACTAATTTGCCCGGCGGCAAAAAACTTAAAATATGGCGTGCGGAAGTTGCCAGTGGCAGCGGCAGCAAAGCAGGTGAAGTTACCGAAGTTTTAAAAAACGGGTTTAAAGTTGCCTGCGGCAGCGGCGTTCTTCTTGTTACCGAAGTACAGCCGGAATCGAAAAAACGTATGCCTGCTGCGGTGTTCTGCAATGGCCGCGGTATTAATAAAGGTGATATTTTAGGTTGAGGTAAGTAAAGCAATGGAAAGTGTTTTGAAACCGAAAAAACGCATATTTGTTTCGCTGACATTGGCCAGTGCTTTTTTGGGAGCGGTTTTTATTTATTTATGCTGGCGTGTGGCCTTGCCGGGGCTTGCACAAATCAGTTCCACACTGCCGGTGATTTTTGGCAGCGTTGGCATTGTGGTTGTAATAGCACTTTTGGCAGCTGTCAGTGCTATTGTGCTTGCAATTTTAGGCTTTCCAATCATCAAAACATTTTATTTTTGGGCCTGGAAAGCCGTTAATATGCTGTTTCCCTTTGCTGTTGGGCTGGGGCGCATTTTTAACATACCGCGCCAGAGAATAGAACAGTCTTTTATTGAAGTAAGCAATCATCTGGTACGCCAGCATAAAATAAAAGTGCCGGCATCAAGAATTATGATTTTAACGCCGCACTGCATTCAGCTTGATACCTGCGCCCATAAAATTACGCGCAATATCGAAAACTGCCGTCAGTGCGGACGCTGCTGTGTCGGCGGAATGCTTGGGCTGGCACATAAATACGGAATTCACATGGGCGTGGCAACAGGCGGCACTTTGGCTAGGCAGATGGTAAAAGAAATACGCCCGAAAGCAATAATTGCCGTTGCCTGCGAGCGCGATTTAACCAGCGGCATACAGGATGTTTTTCCGCTGCCGGTTATAGGTGTTTTAAACGAAAGGCCGTTTGGCCCATGTTTTAATACAAGGGTTGATATTAAGAAAGTAGAAGCAGCTATTTTAGACTTTTTAGATACAGAGGAAGCAGATGACAGAAAAAAGACAGGCAAATAAAAAAATAAAAAAAGATACTGCAAGGCAGATTGCGCTTGAAGTAATTTGTGCCGTTATTGATGGCGGCGCTTATGCCAATATTGCCCTTAACAAAACCCTGCGCACTAAAAAAACGGATGACAGGGACCGCAGGTTCATTACGGAGCTGGTCTATGGTACCATAAAAGCAAAAGGTACTTTGGACTGGCTTTTGTCGCAGTTATCGGCAAGGCCTTTGGCAAAAATTGACAAGGTAATTTTAAATATTTTGCGCATGGGGCTCTATCAGATTTTTTATCTTGATAAAGTACCGGTTTCGGCGGCATGCAATGAAAGTACGGAACTTGCTAAAGCCGCAAGCCACGTCGGTGCGGCAAAATTTGTAAATGGCATTCTGCGTTCTGCCGTACGCGGCAGGGAAGCGGGAACTTTGCTGTTTCCTGATAAATCTGCCGATGCAGCTTTAAACCTTGCCTTAACGAAATTGCATCCGCTGTGGCTTGTTAAGCACTGGTTAAAGCAGTTTGGCGAAGAAGAAACAGAAAAATTGCTGGATTACAATAATTTGCCGCCTGTTTTAAGCCTGCGTACCAATACGCTTAAAACAACACGCAGCAAACTTTTGGAAGTTTTAAAAGAAGCAGGCTTTGAAGTAGCTCCTTCCAAATGGTGTGATGAAGGAATTGTTTGTACTAAAACCGCAGGGATTAATGTTTTAATGGAAAAAGCACCGGATGCTTTTTATATGCAGGATGAAAGCTCCATGCTTGTTGCGCATGCAGTATGCCCGCAGCCGGGGATGACAGTGCTTGATTTGTGTGCTGCGCCGGGCGGGAAAACAACTCATCTTGCTCAGCTTATGCAAAATAAGGGCAGAATTTATGCCTGCGACATTCATCCGCATAAAATGGAGTTAATTAAAGAAAATGCCGTAAGGCTTGGCATAGATATTATAGAACCCGTACTGATGGATGCTTCTGTATTTAAACCGGAATGGGCAGAAACTGCTGATTGTGTCCTTGTGGATGCGCCTTGCAGCGGCTTTGGCGTATTAAGGCGCAGGGCAGAAGCACGCTGGCGTAAAAATAAAAAAGATTTGAAAGTATTTCCGCCGCTGCAAAAAAGCATTCTGCAAAATGCAGCACGTTACGTAAAACCGGGCGGAAGGCTTATTTACAGTACCTGTACTTTGGAGCAGGCAGAAAATAACCTGCTTGTCAGTGAGTTTTTAAATGCCAATACGGAATTTGAATATGCCGGGTTCAGGCATCCGCTGACCGGCGAAACAATTAATGAGCTGCAGCTTCTGCCGCAGCGTGATAATGTTGACGGCTTTTATATCTGCGTAATGCGCCGCAAGGAGCTGTGATTATGAAAAAAGAAATTTTTGGCTTAACGCCGGAAGAATTGCAGCAGGAGTTTGTGGCAGCAGGTTTGAAAAAATTCCGTGCTTCGCAGGTTTACCAGTGGCTTTATAAAAAATGTGTTTTTAAATTTGAGGAGATGCACAATCTCTCCAAGGCAGATATAGCCGTTTTAAATGAAAAATTTACGGTTATGCCTGCCAGTATAAACATTTTAACGCGCTGGAAGTCGTCGGACGGGCTTACGGAAAAGCTGCTGCTTGAATTGCAGGACGGCAATTCCGTGGAAACTGTTTTAATGCACCACGATTACGGTTACAGCGTTTGCGTGTCGAGCCAGGTTGGCTGTGCCATGGCCTGTGCTTTCTGCGCAAGCGGTTTAAACGGCTGCGTGCGTAATTTAACGAGTGCGGAAATTATTATGCAGGTTTATTTGTTTAACGCCATGATAGCTCCGCAGCAGGTAAGCCGTGTTGTAGTGATGGGCAGCGGCGAGCCGATGCTTAACTATGATGAGGTTACGGGTGCTTTAAAATTTCTGCACCGTGAGGATGCGGCGTTTATGAGTTACCGTAATATGACGGTTTCTACCTGCGGAATTATACCGGGCATTGAAAAGCTGGCGGAAGAAAATATACCAATTAATCTTGCCGTTTCGCTGCATGCCGTAAAAGATGATGTGCGCACTCAGCTGATGCCTGTTAATAAAGGCTTTCCGTTTCCCGAGGTCATTGCCGCCGCCGAAAAATACGCGCGCGCAAGCGGCAGGCAGGTAACTTATGAATATATTTTAATAAAAGATAAAAATGACAGCCCGGAGGATGCGCAGCTCTTAAGTAATTATTTAAAATTTAAGCACGCATCGGTAAATTTAATTCCGGCCAATCCGGTACCGGAAAAAGGTTTTGAACGACCAACAGCAAAACGTATTGAAGGATTTTTAAGAATTTTACAGAAAAATAAAATTAATGCCACTATCCGCAAGGAGATGGGCAAAGATATTAATGCAGCCTGCGGACAGCTGCGGGCGAAGTTTAACGATAACAAGTGAGTTATTCAGGGGGCGCTGTATGATAGCGGTCAGTAAAACAAATACCGGCCTTGTGCGTACTGCTAATGAGGATGCCTTATTAACGGACGGACCGGAGCTGTTTGCCATCGCTGATGGCATGGGCGGTTATGCCGGCGGTGAAATTGCCAGTGTGGAAACAATTAAAGTTTTAAAAGAAGAAAAAAAGAATTTTGCCGGGCTTACCGGAGAAGCCCTGTGTACGGCTTTAAAAGAAGCTGCTTCCAAAGCTAACAGCCATCTGCGCAGCCTGGTATGCAAAATGCCTGATTACGAAGGCATGGGCACAACTCTGGTTGCCGTGTATCTGGCGGAAGACAAAAAAGCCTATGCTTTAAATATTGGCGACAGCCGCCTGTATTTATGGCGCAATGGCCTGCTTAAGCAGATAACTCAGGACCATTCTTATGTGGCCGAGCTTTTAAGCAAGGGCGATATAACAACTGATGAAGCACGCCGCCACCCGCAGCGCAATGTAATTTTAAGGGCTGTCGGTGCGGATGAAGGGCTTGATTCAGACGTTTTCAGCTTTGAAACAGAGCCGGGCGACAGATTGCTTTTGTGCAGCGACGGGCTTTCGGACATGGCTGCCGATGATGAAATTGCCGCCGTTTTGAAGGAAAAAAATACGGAAAAAGCGGCGGATGCTTTAATTGAACTTGCGCTTAATAATGGCGGGGGCGATAATGTTTCGGTGATTTTAATAGACTTTTGTGCGGAGGAGATATAAATGAACAACGGAACAATTTTAAAACAACGTTATAAAATCCTGCGTCACATTGGTTCAGGCGGAATGGCCGAAGTTTATCTGGCGGAAGATTTGCTGCTTAACAGGCAGGTAGCCATAAAAATACTGCGCGACCAGTTCAATGACGACAAAACGCTTCTTAACCAGTTTAAGCATGAGGCTCAGTCGGCTGCACGGCTTTCCAGCCCTTCTATCATAAATATTTTTGATGTTTGCGAAGAAGAAGGCAAGTCTTTTATAGTTATGGAATATGTGGAAGGCAAAACCTTAAAAGACCTGCTGGAAGAAAAAGGAAGGCTTTCGCCTTATAAGGCTGTTTGCATTGCCGAAGATATTGCAGCGGGGTTAAGCCATGCGCACAGGCGCAATATTATTCACTGCGATATTAAGCCGCACAATATTTTAATAACTGAAAACATGCACCCCAAAATTGCTGATTTTGGCATTGCCAGAATGATAAGCAATATGACTATGGTGTATACCAATTCGGTAATTGGCTCGGTGCATTATTTATCTCCGGAGCAGGCAAGCGGAAAGCCCGTAACTGCCCAGAGCGATATTTATTCTTTGGGCATTGTGCTTTACGAAATGCTTACTGGTCATGTGCCGTTTGACGGCAATACGGCAGTTGCCGTAGCCATGATGCATGTTGAAAAAAAGCCGCCGCCTCTCAGCACCTACGTTGACGGGCTGCCGGTATGTTTGCAGCATGTGATAGATAAAGCGCTTGCCAAAGATTTAACCAAGCGTTATGCCAGCGCGGAAGAAATGCGCCAGGATTTAAATTCCATCAAAAATAAAATGGAGAAAAACGGAGAAGCAGAGGATTACACCGAAGCAGACAGCTTTGTTGACGAAGTTAAAGAAAAATCTGCTTTGGTGACGGATGAAACGGAAGTTCCGGAAGAAACCATTGTAATGACGGTTCCTGCCGCTCCTGCAAAACCGAAAGCTAAAAAAAGCTGGCTGCAAAAAATGAAAGAAACCCAGCTTACACGGCATCAGCAAATTATGCTTGCGGCTGTGGTAGTGGTTTTATCGGCAGTATTTCTGCTTATAGGCAACGTGTTTAGCCGTGAAACTGTAAAAGTGCCGGATGTAACAGGCAAAACCGTTGTTGAAGCGCAGCAGATACTGGAAAATGCAGGGTTCAGCATAACCCTGAAGGAAGCCTACGACGATAAAGTAACACCGGGGCTTGTGCTTGAGCAGGACCCTGCCGGGAATGAAATGCGCAAGGAAGGCAGCGCCGTTTATTTAACTGTAAGCAAAGGTATTGAAATGGTGGAAGTGCCAAACCTTGCAGGTAAAAATCTTGCCGACGCACGCAAAATGATAGAACGCAAAAAACTTGCGCTTGGCAAAGTAGAAACCGTTTTCCGCGAAGACGGCAGCGGGCTTGTTATTGAACAAACCCCTAAAGCTAACGAAAAAATACGCCATGGCGAAAAAGTAAATCTTGTAATTTCCGAAAAACCGAAAGAAGTTACCATTCCTTCCGTAGTTGGCAAAGCATCAGGCGAAGCCATGACGGCGCTTGAAAAACTCGGTTTTAAAAATATTACCGCACAAAGCGTGGGCAGCAAAAAAGTTGCCGGTACTGTTTTGAGCATTACGCCTAAAGAAGGCAGTAAAGTTTTGAACAGCACTGATGTTGTGCTGCGTGTTTCCGACGGCGTAGGTACGGCATCTCAGAATAAATATGCCGAATTTGTAGTGCCTGACGGAGCGAAAAAACAAAAAGTAAAAATTGTTGTGGTTGATGACGACGGCGAAAAAGTAGTTTATGAAGGCACCAAACGTGAAGGCGTGCGCATACGCCAGAAAGTTGAAGTAAGCGGCAGTGCCGTGGCCAGATTCTACTGTGACAATAAACTTATAGAGGAGAAACAGCTTTGACAGCAGGCCGCATTATAAAAAATTTTAACGGGTATTATTATGTGGAAACGCCTGATAAAGAAATTGTTACCTGCAAAATAAAGGGTAAAATGAAACAGGTGCGTTTTTCCGCCGTTACGGGAGATATGGTTGAGTTTGAAAAAAATCCTGACGGCGAAAGCATGATTAAAACTATTTTGCCGCGCCGCAATTTTATGGAACGGCCGGCAATGGCTAACCTTGACTGCATTGTAATAGCTTTTGCCTGTGCAGACCCGGATTTCAGCTACTTGCTGGCAGATAAAATGCTGGCGTTTGCTGAACGTGCCGGTATTGAAGCCGTTTTATGCCTTAATAAAACAGACCTTGTAAGTGAAACGCAGCTTGAAGAAATTGCCGGAGTTTACCGTAAGGCAGGCTATACTGTTTTTACTGTATCAACTTTTAACGGAACAGGGCTTGAAGCGCTGAAAGAATATTTAAACGGCAAAATCAGCGCATTTGCCGGGCCGTCCGGTGTCGGTAAATCATCCATGCTTAACGCCCTGCAGCCCGGCATAGCATTGCAGACAGGCAAGGTAAGTGAAAAAATCGGGCGCGGGCGGCATACAACACGTTATGCCCAGCTTCTGCCTTTTAACGGCGGCTATCTTGCCGATACACCCGGTTTTGGCAATTTGCTGGCTGAAAATATCGACGCACGCGAACTTTATAAGTATTTCCGTGAATTTAAGTATTTTGAGCACGGCTGCAAATTTGTTCCGTGTACGCATACGCACGAGCCGGTCTGCGGCGTAAAAAATGCGGTGGAAGAAGGCAAAATTGCTGCAAGCCGCTATGAATCTTATCTTGCAATTTTAGACGAAATAAAATTACTGAAAGAAAAGAGTGGTAAAAGATGATTAAAATAGCACCATCTATCTTATCTGCTGATTTCGCCTTTTTGGCGGACGAAATTAAAAAAATCGAAAAAGCCGGTGCGGATTGGGTTCATATCGACGTTATGGACGGCAACTTTGTGCCTAACCTTACTTTTGGCGCTCCCGTTGTAACCAAAATACGTAAAGTAACGGATATGTTTTTTGACTGCCACCTAATGGTAGAACACCCGGAAACATATATTGATGATTTTGCCAAAGCAGGTGCGGATATGATTGTTGTTCATGCAGAAGCAACCAAGCATTTGCACCGCTGCCTGCAATATATTAAAAGTAAGGGCGTAAAGGCCGGTGTGGCACTTAACCCTGCAACGCCACTCTGCATGGTGCAGGAGGTTTTGGGCGATGCCGATATGGTGCTTTTAATGACGGTAAACCCCGGCTTTGGCGGGCAGAAATTTATAGAAAGCGTTGTGCCAAAAATTGCGGCGCTGCGTAAAATGATTGACGAAAAAGGCCTGACCTGCGATATACAGGTTGACGGCGGCATTAATGCCGAAACCAGCAAAATTGTACGTGAGGCCGGTGCCAATATTCTGGTTGCAGGCAGCTACGTTTACGGTGCGGAAGATACTGCCGCAGCAATTGCAAGCTTGAAAGCATAAAATGTTTTAAATTCAGATATATTCAGATTAGAGGAGGAATAAAGAATGCTCGAAGCAGGAATAAAAGCGCCTGATTTTACTTTGGAAGATAAAGACGGTAATTTGGTATCGCTGCACGACTTTGCAGGCAAAAAAGTAGTTGTATATTTTTACCCGAAAGATTCTACGCCGGGCTGTACTCGCCAGGCCTGCGCTTTCCGCAACAATTACGGCGAATATAAAAATCTTGGTGTGGAAGTTATCGGCATCAGCAAAGACAGCGTAAAATCGCACAGCAATTTTGCAGCCAAACAGGAACTGCCTTTTATTTTGTTAAGCGACCCGGAGCGTAAAGCCATTGAGGCTTTCGGCGTATGGCAGGAAAAGAAAATGTACGGCAAAGTAAGCATGGGCGTTGTGCGCAGCACTTTTGTAATTGATGAAAACGGTGTTGTTGAAAAAGTTTATCCGAAAGCAAAGCCCGACACCAATGCCGAAGAAATTCTGGCATATTTAAAAGGCTGATTTGTTAATTTTAATGTTTAAAATGATACAAATAACTTGTCTTTAAAGGCATATAATGGTATAATATATTAAGAAAAATTATGACTTCTTTTGAGAGAGTGGGTATTTTACCCGCTCTTTCCTCTTATTAGGGTTAAGAAAAAGCGGAGGTGAATTATGCAGAGTGCAGAGATTGAAAAACTGGTAAGCGGTATGGCCGAAGAAATTTTGCAGGGAACAGATATTTCGCTGGTTGATGTTGAATATGTGCGTGAAAAAGATTGGTATCTGCGTATTTATATTGATAAACCGGGCGGCATCGAGATTGATGACTGCCAGATGGTAAGTGAAAAGCTGACGGAAATTTTGGACGCGCGTGACCCTATCAGGGATAAATATTATCTGGAAGTTTCTTCACCGGGTATTGACCGTCCGCTTAAAAAAGACAAGGATTTTGAAAGTTTCTACGGCAAAAAAGTGGATATTAAATTTTTTGCGCCTTGGGAAAAGAACAAAGAAATAGTTGCAGTTCTGACAGCGCATGATGAAAATACCATCAGTGCTAAACCTGTTCTTAAAGGACGCGAAAGCAAGAATCCGGTTGTATTTGAAAGAAAAACGATTGCCATGATCAGGCCGCACATAGATTTTTAAGGTTTAGGGGGAGTAAGAAAAGTGAACGCAGATTTTATTATGGCCGTGCAGGAATTAGGCAAGGAAAAAGGTATTGAGCCTTCTATTTTGTTTGAAGCTGTTGAAGAAGCATTGGTAACTGCTTATAAAAAGAATTTTGGCAGCAATCAGAATGTACGTGTTGATTTAAACAGAACCAGCGGCGAGCTGCATGTATATGCACAAAAGCATGTTGTTGAAACTGCTGAAGACAGTGCTAATGAAATTACTCTGGAAGATGCACGTAAAATTGACCCGCGCTATGAACTTGACGATATTGTGGAAATCGAAGTAACGCCGAAAAACTTTGGCCGCATTGCCGCACAGAACGCAAAACAGGTTGTTGTTCAGCGTATCCGCGAAGCAGAGCGCGGCATGGTGTTTGAAAAATATTATAACCGCGAAAACGACATTGTTACCGGCGTTATTCAGCGTATGGAAAACAGAAATGTTTACATTGATTTGGGCAAAGCAGAAGCTGTTTTAACGGTTGGCGAGCAGATTCCCGGTGAAATTTACGAATACCATGACAGAATGAAAACCTATATTTTAGAGGTACGCAAAACAAGCAAGGGCCCGCAGATTATGGTTTCCAGAACCCATCCCGGCCTTTTGAAACGTTTGTTTGAACTGGAAGTGCCGGAAATTCATGACGGTTTGGTGGAAATTAAATCAGTTGCACGCGAACCGGGCATGCGTTCCAAAATTGCAGTTTACACCAAAGATGAAAACATCGACCCGGTAGGCGCCTGCGTAGGCCAGAAGGGCATGCGTGTACAGGCTATCGTAAACGAGCTGCGCGGCGAAAAGATTGATATTGTAAAATACAGCGATGACCCCGCTCAGTATGTTGCCAACGCATTATCTCCTGCCAAGGTTGTAAGCACCGAGATTTTGGAAAGTGAAAAAATCTGCCGTGTGGTTGTGCCAGATTACCAGCTTTCTCTTGCCATTGGCAAAGAAGGGCAGAATGCACGCCTGGCAGCAAAACTTACCGGCTGGAAAATTGATATAAAGAGCGAAACCCAGAGCAAGGAAGAGCCTTTTGAAAGCGCCGGGGGTGAAGCTGATGAAGCAGCAGAAGATTAAAAAAGTGCCGCAGCGCAAATGTGTCGGCTGTGGTGAAATGAAAGACAAAAAGTCACTGCTGCGCATTGTACGTTCTCCGGAAGGTGAAATATCGCTTGATTTAACAGGCAAAAAATCCGGGCGCGGAGCTTATGTCTGCCGCAGCCGGGAATGCATAAAAAAAGCCGTTAAGGAAAAACGCCTGGAACGTGCTTTGGAAAAACCAGTAACGGAAGAAGTTTATGCAAAACTGCTGGAGGATTTGCCCGATGGACAATAGACAGGTAGCTTTTGCATTGGGGCTGGCGCAAAAGGCAGGTAAAGTTGCAGCGGGGGATTTTGCAGTACGCAGCGCTTTAAACGGCGGCAAGGCAAAACTGATGCTGATTGCTTCTGATGCGGCGGAAACATCCCGCAAGGAACTAGAATACCTTGCAAAGTCAGCTGGTGTTAATATTATTACAGGGCCTTCGCGTGCGGAAATAGGTTCGGCTATAGGTAAATCCCCGCGTACGGCCGTTGTAATTACGGATAATAATTTTGCAGCAATGATACAGAAAAAGTGCCACGATTAAGTTTGGAGGTGGATGAATGGGTAAGCATAGAATATATGAAATAGCTAAAGAATTGGGAAAAAGCAACCAGGAAGTAATTGATGTACTGGCAAAAAATAACATTCAGGTTAAAAGTTTAAGTACTGTGGATGACGCTGCCAAAGAAATGGTAGTGCGCGCATTTGCCAAAAAGCCGGTTCAGCCGGAGAAAAAGCCTGCGCCTCAGCAGCAAAAAGCACAGAACAATGCTCCGAAGGCAGTGCCGGCAAAAAATGACGCTAATAAAGCCAGTGCCCAGAAACAGGTTAAAGTACAGGTGCAGAATCAGCCTAAACCGGTTGAAAAAAATAAACCCCAGCAGGATAACAAACCGAAGAACGCCGGTAATAAACCTGCTCCTGCGCATAACGAACAGCGCAATCAAAATCAGGTTAAAAATAATAACCAGAATAACCAAAACCATAAGAAGAACAATCAGCCGATGCAGCAGCATGGCAAGGGTAATTTGCAGCAGGGCCAGCAGGGCAAAAACAATAAGCAGAACCGTCCTCAGCGCCCGCAGGGAGGTATTTTTATCGGACCGAAAGGACAGCAGTCCGGGCAGGGTTCCCAGCAGAACCGCAGTGCCGCAGGACAGCAGCAAAGCCGTTTTGAAAACCAGAACCGCGGCAGCCAGCAGGGCGGCAAACAGCAGTTTAACAAAAAACGCAATGAAAAACCGCAGATTAAAGGCCAGTATGCAAGCCGCGACAGCCGCAACATGCACAGCCGCGACCATATGATGAAAAAACGCCCCGGCAGCAGCAAACCGCAGCAGCCGGCAGTACAGGCACCGGTTGTAAGGCCGTCACGCGTTGAAGTTGGCGAAAGCATTAACGTTAAAGACTTTGCAAATCTCATTAAACGCGAAGTTAATGAAGTTATCAAAGCCTTGTTTATGCTTGGCGTAATGGTTACCATTAATCAGGATATTGATTTTGAAACAGCAGAGCTTGTAGGCACGGAATTTGATGTGGAAGTAGTTCCGTTGCCGCCGGAAGAAGACCCGACCGAAATTCCGGAAGTTGAAGATGACCCGGCAAAACGTGTGCCGCGTCCGCCTGTAATTACGGTTATGGGCCATGTTGACCACGGTAAAACCTCATTGCTTGACGCTATCCGCAAATCCAATGTAACAAGCCGCGAAGCAGGCGGTATTACCCAGCACATTGGTGCTTATCAGGTTAACTATCAGGGCAAAAAGATTGTATTCCTTGATACCCCGGGCCACGAAGCATTTACGGCAATGCGTGCCCGCGGCGCGCAGGTAACCGACGTTGCGATTTTGGTTGTAGCTGCCGATGACGGTGTTATGCCGCAGACTATCGAAGCTATTAACCATGCCAAAGCAGCTAAGGTTCCTATTATTGTAGCCATTAATAAAATGGACCGCCCGGGAGCTAACCCCGACCATGTTAAACAGCAGCTTGCAGAACATGAACTCATTCCGGAAGACTGGGGCGGCGATACCATTATGGTACCGGTTTCCGCACATCAGAAAACCGGTATTCCTGAACTTCTGGAAATGATTCTTCTCGTTGCCGAAATGCAGGAATTAAAAGCAAATCCGAACCTTCCTGCACACGGTACCATTATCGAAGCGCAGCTTGATAAAGGCCGCGGCCCTGTGGCAACCGTTTTGGTTCAGCGCGGTACTTTAAGCATCGGCGATACGATTATTGCAGGCACAGCTTACGGCAAAGTACGTGCCATGATTAACGACCGCGGCGAAAAAGTTAAAAAAGCGCTGCCTTCAACACCGGTTGAAGTGCTTGGCCTGAACGAAGTGCCTATGGCTGGCGATATTTTGGACAGCACTGACGAAAAAACAGCCAGAAGCGTTGCCGAAAAACGCCTTGCAAAACGCCGCAGCGAAGAAATGCAGCAAAACGCTAAAGTATCACTGGATGATATTTTCCAGCGTATTCAGGAAGGCGAGCTGAAAGAACTGAATATTGTTGTTAAAGCTGACGTTCAGGGCACGATTGAAGCACTTAAATCGTCGCTTTCCAATATTAAAAATGATGAAGTAAAAGTAGTAGTAGTTCATTCCGGCGTTGGTTCCATTACCGAATCCGACGTAATGCTGGCATCTGCTGCCAATGCGCTTATCATTGGCTTTAATGTCCGCCCGGATGCGAATGCCCGCAAGGCTGCCGAAACCGAAAAGGTAGACGTACGTACTTACAGGGTAATTTATGATGCGATTAACGACGTTGAAGCAGCTATTAAAGGCATGCTCGCGCCGAAATTTAAAGAAGTTATTCAGGGGCGCGTGGAAGTACGCCAGCTGATTACAATTTCCAAACTGCTTATTGCAGGCTGCTATGTATTGGAAGGCAAAGTTACCAATTCTTCCAAAGTACGCGTAGTACGCGACGGTATTGTAGTTCATGAAGGCGAAATTGACTCCCTGCGCAGATTTAAAGATGACGTTAAAGAAGTTGTGGCAGGCTTTGAATGTGGCATAACACTTGATAAATTCCGCGATATTAAAGAAGGGGATATTTTTGAAGTTTATTCCATGGAAGAAGTTGCCGTTGACTGACAGGTACTTGTTATGGCAAGATTAAGAGTTGAAAAATTACAGGAAGCAATTAAGCAGGAACTCAGCAAAATTTTGCTGCAGGATATTAAAGACCCGCGCATTAAATTTGTTACCGTAACCGGCGTTGAACTGACCGACGATATAAGCCTGGCCAAAGTTTATGTAAGCCTGTACGGAACGGAAAAAGACCAGGAAGAAGCATGGCAGGGGCTTAATAAAGCCGTGGGCTATATGCGTACGGAAATTGCCAAAAGAATCAGGCTGCGTTTTGCACCGGCACTGATTTTTGCCAAGGATACTTCCATGGAATACAGCGCGCATATTGAAGAACTGCTGAGAAAAATTAAACAAGAGGAAACCCCGCATGAGTAAAAATTGTACGCTTGAAGAAATTGCCGGGCTCCTTTTAAAAAACGAAAGTTTTGTATTGTGCCCGCATGTGAGCCCTGACGGTGATGCTTTGGGCTCAACGCTGGCGCTGAAAATGGCACTGGAAAAAGCCGGCAAGCAAGTTACAGTTATGGTAGATGATGATGTGCCCAAGGCATTTGGCTTTTTGCCGCAGCTTGACAGTTTTGTAAAACCGGATGTAAATAATCCTGTTGTTGCAGACCTTTTGGTTGTGCTTGACGCAAGTTCGCTGGACAGAATCTAGTCTGGCACGGGCATTCTACCCGGCCATCCTTGCCTGCTGGAACAGCGAGGAAGG
>ENA-OPUE01000193-OPUE01000193.1-human-gut-metagenome-genome-assembly--contig:-NODE-193-length-56015-cov-5.132219_pt1 | contig 56015 bp, 49 predicted proteins | sample MGYA00241466_ERZ501924 | MGnify/ENA primary metagenome ERZ501924 (study PRJEB25962, sample SAMEA2042223) | human gut metagenome | biome: human gut; feature: human-associated habitat; material: faeces...
GATAGAAGTTCTTGGTTCAGGAATTGTACATCCAAATGTTTTGAAAATGAATGGATATGACCCAGAAGAATATAGTGGATTTGCATTTGGAACAGGAATTGACCGTTTAGCAATGTTTAAATATGGAATCCCTGATATGAGATATTTATATGCAAATGATGTAAGATTTTTAAAACAATTTGATAGAAAAGATATTGAATTTGCTGCAACACATTCATGTGATTATTTAGCATTATCATTTGTTAATACTCCTGAAGATGTTATTGCTGCTCGTAAGATTGTAGAAGATGCTGGTGGAGACGCTAGAATTATTTCTAAGATTGCAAGTCAAATGGGAATTGATAATGTTGATGAAATTAACTATTACATAAAGCAAACCGGAGATTATAATTTAAGTGTTAGAGAGTTAAGAGAAAAAATAAAATCTAAAGAATATCAAAGACTAGAAGATAAAACTAAATTAAAACTAATTAATAAGGAAGAAACAGCAGTAAGTGATTTTATAAAAAATCCTATAGTAATAAGAAATAAATACAGCATAGATAAAGAATCTATAACAGAAAAAATATTGCAAAGATTGATACTTGAGGATATACCATCATTTTTAAAAGAATTAGGTGAGGGTTTTACATTCGTTGAAAATGAATACAAAATCAAAATAAATAATACTTACAATTATATAGATTTATTATTATTTAATTATATTTATAATTGCTTTGTAGTAATAGAATTAAAAGTAACCGAACTAAAAAAAGAACATATCGGTCAAATACAAATATATATGAACTTACAACAAAAAAAGAAAAAATAATTTAAGAAAGAAGGTATATGTTATGAAGTATATTACTGTTCCCACAGGACGTTTCGCTGTTGAAGAAGATGCTGCTGCTGCAAAACGCAGAGAAATTGCTGAACGTCTCAAAAGAGGTGAATCCGTCAATGTAACTCCTTCTGGTCAGATTGTTGAGCCTAATGACCCTCAGGCACAGCTGAATAGAACGCTAAAAGCCCCTGAAGGAAAATTGGCATAAGGAGGGCAATGATGGCTGGATTCTACTGGTATGAAAGAAACCCTCAGCTTTTTAATGATGAAAAGCAGGCTATGAATTTATATTTCCCTAATTTTGTCTTGGACAGATTGGCTGACGGCAGAATTTGCTGGGTTGGTAACCTCAATCCAAGAGGTGCAGATGGTGGAACATGGACTTTGATGGTCGTGTATGATCATAACCATCCGCACAACAACACGTATGGTGGCTCTCTGCGTGTTTATTCTGTGAAACCCGATCTAAACGAATTATACAAGGCGGCTGGCTCTCTTCCTCATGTATTGAGAGATGCAAATGGCGACCTTTATATGTGTACAGCAAGAAAAGAAGATATTGACTCTGGCAATCGAACTACCTCTGCAGCAAAAGCTCTCGGCTGGGCAGCCAAGTGGATTTTTGCAGTAGAAGGCTGGCTTGCCGGTGAAATCGGTGACGAAGTATTTGAACATACTTATTGATAATACCTGAGAAGGAATGATGAAAGGAGGTGCCGTGATGCCAAGGTGCGTAGTTTTTTCAGAGCGAGCATTTACTTCTATTTTGGTCGAAACACAAGAAAAAATTCGGACAGAAACTGGTGGCGTATTCTTGGGATACAGAAAAGGCGATGTCTGGTATGTTATCGAGAGCGTTGATCCTGGTCCGAACTCATTTTTCCAACCTGCTTACTTTGAATATGATCAGGATTATATAAATCATCTTATCAACAAGGTTTCAAGATTGTATTCTCCGCAGTTGGATTTAATTGGATTATGGCATCGACACCCAGGTTCATTTGACTCCTTTTCCGGAACCGATGATGGAACAAATACTAAGTATGCTGAATTGAACGAACAGGGGGCTATCTCTGCATTAGTCAATATAGACCCTCAGTTTAGATTGACTGTGTATTCTGTAACGTTACCACTTAAATATGAAAAGATTAAGTATGTGGTTGGTGATTCTTATATTCCACAGGAGATGCTTACGCTGAGAAACAGTGCATCCTTGCAACAACAAATGGAAGTATCGTCACCACAGCAGGTAACTCCAAATTCGCTGAAACACAAGTGGCTTGCAACCAAGCGAACAAAAGGCGGAGAAATACTCTCCCAGAAACCTGCACATAAAATAGAACTCAAGGAATTTTCGTTCCATGAAGCAATTTATTGGTTCCTTCAGCAGAGAACATATAGTGACATCAAAAATCCTTTGATAAAACTTCCTAAAGAAGATAAAGGCGATGCCCTTCTGTACATTCTGGAAAAGCTGGATGATGACCTCAAATTTCTAACACAGCTTGGTGTCGAATGCCAAATGAGCATTAGTTCCACAGACTCTTTAGTTTTGAAAGAAAGTGAACCTCCAACAAAAACTCATCCCCGTTTTGAGTTATCCTTTGGTTCACAAGGCAATGAGATTCTCTTTTCTTTCAATGAATGTTGCTACAAATATCATCCCGGTCTTTTTAAGGATGCCTATTTAGAATTCCTGTCGAAAGAAGGTGCGGATCATTGAATCTTATAGGAGTTAAACCGAAGAAAATCGTGTTCTTCCCCGATATTCTGTTTGAAAAGAAGTATACTGGAGAACTCTGGGGCAAGCACTTTGCAAAATCGAAAGTATTTAATGTTTTCTCTAATGAGAAAAGTGAACAGTATGCAACGATCCGCTTGGGTGAAATCTTTGCAGCGAAACCAGACGAAATACAGCCGGACACCCTAATCGGATGGTGGGATGCTGAAAAGCTCCTGTTCCAATTTAATGATGAAGAATATGCTTACCAGAAATACAATCTGTTTCAGAACATCTTCTCTCGAAACACAGGTATTTTAGAGTCGGATATGCTGCGTAATAAATGTGCATTTATCTTAGGATGCGGCTCTGTTGGAAGTCTGGTGGCATTAGAACTCGCTCGTGCCGGTATCGGTAAATTCGTTCTAGTGGATAACGACATCTTGGAATATCACAATTTATGCCGACATCAGTGTTCAATCTCCGAAGTTGGTGAATATAAGGTAGATGCATTAAGACGCAGAATCCTTGAAATCAATCCATCAGCTGAAGTCGAACCGATTGTATCGACTGTAGAAATGCTTGATCGCCCTGTTTTTGATACTTACTGTCAGAAAGAACAGACAGTATTGATTGGATGTGCCGATAACCGTTCTGCCGATGTGTATGCCAATTCCATTTCCGTAATGTATGGAATTCCTTTCCTGAGTATCGGCTTTTGGGAAAGAGCTTTCGCCGGTGAGATCTTCTACTATCTGCCGGGAAAGAATATGCCGTGTTATAAATGTGCGTTGGGTGATGGAAACTCGATGTCACAACGCACATCAACAAATCGTAGACTATACACCAATGAAGAAGATCTGAGCAAAGTGAATTTTGAGCCAGGTATTTCCGTGGATATTAACTTTGTTACTACCATCGGGATCAAGTTGCTTTTAGACATTTTTAACCTTGATAACGACAAATATACTCCTCGCCTTTTGCCGACACTGACTCAGTACACATTAGTGTGCAATACGAACAACCCAAAAATTGGCGGCGAGATGGCGGAGATATTCAGTTACCCTTTACAGGTAACAACCTCATTACAGGTAGGACACTGCGCTTCCTGTCCTCCTTGCGAATTTGAATAGAAAGGAATGTGTGGCGATGAACGAAAATCATTCTGAAATGTATAGTGCCAATTCCAGGTATTATGATTTGCCAGTAAAAGAACCATGGGTATGCGGCAAAACACTATACTCTGTTATCACCATCGGTTCAGCAGTTTTAATCGGTATTGCCGCAGCTTGCTTTTTCGCACTGTGGCTCTTTGGCAAGGTTACGCTGACCGCAACAGGTATAACCCTAATCGGTGCTTACTATGCAATATTTGCTATGTTTGCTCCTTTCATCTTGTTCTACTCTTGCATTCATGGATGTTCAAAGTTCAATCGGAAACTTTTTGACGAGCGTGAAAACAATCGTTTTAATGCTACAGACATCCTTTATGCAATTCAAGCTATATGCGTAGCATTGCTGAAAACAGCGTTAATTTACTACCTGATTGCTATTTTTTCGTCACCGGTAGTTCTGATAATCATTGTTTTGGTTGCAGCTAATTCTGTTTTTAAGATTTTCAGATGGTAGGTGAAGAATAATGGCTCGTTTACAAAATATTATTGATGATTTTAATGAAGCCATTGCTGAGGTAGCTGTCGTGTGGCAAGAACAGCGTGGCAATTTTACAGACAGTAAAATAGAACAGTTTGGAACCAATATCTTGAGACCTGTATCCAATGCCGGTGCCAGGATAAATGTCCAAGCAGAGCTGCTTAATGCTGCGATAAAAAAATTAGCTGAATGTGACTTGATCATTCGCTATTAGGAGGGGTGAAATTTGCAGCAATTAGGAATGAACTACTTATACACAAAAGTCTCATCGGTTAGAGAACAGTTGATTTTATTTGCCAGCCAAATGGAATCTCTCGACCGTGAGTATAATGCGGTTGTTTCCGAATTGGAAAACTCATTTGTGGAAAGCAAAGGATTTTGGGAACGTACTACTGCTGAGAAAAAAAACACTGCATCCCATAATGCAGGAGGCGCATTGGAACGACTCAACGAAATGGCAAATGGCTTAAACCTACTTGATGTTCAGCTAAGCCAAGTGGATCAAAGCTATGCAAAAAGGCGCGATGCCCTCTCTATGGTAGTCGCTCCGAACATTACATATCAGACCGCAGAAGCATTTTTGTCTCGTATGGAAGCGATTGCACAGGAAGCAAAGAAAATTGCTTCAGAATGTTCATTGACTGTAAAAGCACAACCTTTACAGGAATTTACGATGCTTTTCTCAAGCAAGCGTAAACAGCTTTATGAACGACTGGCAGAGTTGATCGTAGAGGGAAAAGCTATCCGAGACAAAGCCTTTACTGCTATTCAGCGGAATCTGACTGAAACCAACACACAGTTAGATGCAAAAAAAGAAATAGAAATCGACAACGCTGCGACTGAAACAGCTGATTTATTGGCAGCATTGGAACAAAGACACAATGAAGAACTTGCATCTACAATCGTCTCTTATGAAACGATAATAGAACGAATTCTGCCAAGGACAGACATTGAAAACCTGAGAGTTCTTTCGGATAGTCTGCGTAATCAGGAACTGTTACCAAGTACTTTTTCTGAGTTCGTTCGTTTTGGCTCTTATGGCGCACCTCTCGGAGATGTCGCTTATAACACTTATGTTATTTCTATGGTAAACCGCCTTTACTTCGGTTTCATTGAAAACCAGAATTTGTGTTTGCCTGCAATTCTCGATCTAAGAGAAAGAGCGAATTTTTTGCTGTTCGATGAAAGCGAGTCCGTGCGTGTACGAAGTGCAGTTAATTCGCTGATCTATTCTCTCCTGAGTAATCAGCCTGCGTCTCATCAGAAATTTATTCTGTTTGATCCAGAAGGACGTTCTCAGGGTTTTGCACCATATCTGGAGTTTATGCGTAGCAATCCGGCCGTGATGTACAACAAGGTATTCACAACACAACAGCAGCTGAGAACACAAATTGAAGAGCTTTCGACATTTATTGACGAATTCAGCCAAACCAAACTTGCTGACAACCCCGATATTTTTGCTTACAACCGTATCTCTGTTGGACGGCCAGAATCACTAAAATGCCTTTGCTTGTTGAACTTCCCAAAAGGTTTCGATGAGCAAATGCTTGAACAGCTCTATAACATCGTGAAGAACGGCAGTAGCTGCGGTGTTCAGTCGGTTATTCATTTTGATGAAGGTGCCATCAGAAATTCGAGTAGTACCACCTATGTTGACCTTCTTGCAAAGATAAGAGAAAACTGCATCTGTTTGCAGGCATCTACAGATGGTTGGTATTCAGACAATGGTACAAGTTGGGCTTTTAATACAGCGCCTAACCAAAAGACAATGACTAATTTTAGTGAATTGTATGGCTCTAAATATGCTGAAGTTACCAGTTCGATTCTGCCAATTACCAAAATCATTCCTAAAGATACATGGTTCACGGGAGACTCCAGCGCACTATTCTCAGTGCCAATCGGTAAAGATGAAAACGGAATAGTACAATATCTTGAATTTGGTGATCCTGTTTCTAAGGGAACATCTCATCATGCACTTATTACCGGTTCGCTTGGTTCTGGTAAGTCTACATTGCTACACACGATTATTATGAGTGCGCTTATGACTTATAGCCCGGATGAATTGAATTTGTATCTGTTGGATTTCAAGAGTGGCACTGAATTCCAGGTATATGCCAACCATAAGATACCTCACATAAAAGTCATTGCTTTGGATGCCATGCAGGAGTTCGGTCAGAGTGTTCTGGACGAATTGGTGGACATGATGCAGAAGCGACTGGATATGTTTACCGAAGAAACACAAAAAGGATACCCGGTCAAAGATATCACAAGCTATCGCAAATATACCGGCAAAAAGATGCCACGAATTCTGGTCGTTGCGGATGAGTTCCAAGTGCTTTTCAGCGAAGCCCATAATCGTCGAGTTGCCAATACTTGCGCTACAAGGTTGGCTGATATTATCTCGTTGTATCGTGTTTGTGGTATTCACTTTGTATTGGCTACTCAAACCATGAGCCGACTTCGCAATGGTTTTACTGTATCGCCGTCCACATTAAGTGAAATGCACGTTCGTATTGGTCTGAAATGCTCGGAACCCGAATGCAATCTTCTGTTTGGTGATACAAACGCCAAGGTTGCATTTGGCAAGATGGGAGACACTAAGGGAACTGCTGTCTATAACGAGAACTATGTTATGGAGAAGCCTGTTGGTTTCAAAGTGGCATTTTGCGACACGGACACTCAAAGTCAGATGCTCGAAACTATTGAAGCAAGATACGGCTTAGTAGAACCTGCAAATGCTACCAAAGTCTTTGTTGGTGAAACTGTCCCGAACCTCTCCGAGTGTCCAGGATATACGAAGTTCGACTCTCTTGAAGCGCTTTCAAATGTTCCTATTTATTTGGGAGATCCGATTCGCATAGGACAGCCGGTTACTCTCAATGTAAGTCGCATGAAGCGCAGCACATTGCTTGTTGTCGGAAGCGAACATCGTATGAGTGATCAGATAATGGCGGTGTATATGAGCAACGCCATTAAGTCTGAGCCGCACAAGTTGACAATGGCAACAGAGCAATCTATCTATTTGTTTGATGGTCTTTCCTTGATGGGTGAACCATTTGCAGAAAAGGTTGGACGTGTTGTCAATCGAGGTGCTGCTGATATTAAGTTGGCAAAAGACGTTTTTGATGTTCTACCTCTAATTGATGAGCTGTATTCCATTTATGAAAAGAGAAAACAGCAGCGTATGAGCATGGGAGGGCGAAAAGCCCAGTATGCTACTATCCACATCGTAATTAACGACTTCCAGTGGATAGAGCCGATTGTTCTTATGCTGAACAACAAATCTGTAGATGACTTCGTTGTGACCACCAATGCTCCAGATTCATCATTCTCTGATGGTGGTGATGATTTATTCGGATTTATAAACACACCGCATAAAAACGACTTGAGTGGAGTTATGGATAGTTTTTTGGCTGACTTGTCGTCAGTAAAAACTACCACTACGTCCAACATATCCTATCACAAGAAGTTAATGACTTTGATCGAATCAGGTTATACCTATGGCTTTAATGTGGTTATGAGTTGCCCAGACTTTATCTCTATCAAAGAAATAATTTACGAATGTATTCCTAAGTTCCAAAACAGAATTCTATTTGCGCTTAGCGATAAGGACGCAGATCGTATTATATTTGAAGCACGAGTAGAAAATCTAAAATCCAACATCGCCCTGTATTACGACGGGGTCAACCCGGCTTATCAATTTAAGCCTTATGACATTATTTAAGAAAAGGAGTTGTTTTTATGGCAGGTAAATCTTCCCCGGAAGCAATGGATCGTATGATCAACAACATTACAAAGTTTATTCAGGTTCAGCAAAGTGTCGCTCAGTCCTTAAAAAGCGATTATATCGCAGTTGGTGAGGAATGGGACGATAAACAGTATCAAAATTTGGGAGCAGTTATTGACCAGGCTGTTGCCGCTCTCTCTTCCAACTATGCGGCTCTGTCCGAATGTACTACAAGACTACAAGTCCTCAAGAGAATGTTAGAGGATTATCTTTCTCATCAGATTTAAGTAATGGGGTCAGAACATGGGCGACGGAGTAAATACTAATGTAGAAGCCCTTCACGAAATTAAAAACAGCTTAGTTCGTTTTCAAGAGCGTATTGTCCCCTTACAGGGTGAACTTACTCAAGCGTTTCAGGAAATTGATGAACAGCTTGCTGACGGAATCAAACGCAAATTGCGTAAAATCGAGGAACGCCAAAGAAAAGGAACTGACGAAGGTCGTACAGACTCCTTTGCCTGTGATACCTGCGGTGGCAGAATTTGCCTAAAAGTATTGGGCGACACTACCCACTGCCGAGAAGCAGGATGCAATGGCACATTGCATCGAGTTTATACGGATCGAAGCTATTCTTCTGCTCAGCGCAACAATGATAAAGAAGAACTTGAGCAAATGCGACAAGTTGTAAACACCTATAATCAGCAAAAAGCGGATTTTTTACAGTTGTTTTCTTCGTTTTTCTCATCTGAAGCCGGTGATGTGAACAGAGGAGTTGCTTCCCTTGCAAGCTGTATCAGTATCTTGGAACAGTATTTAGGAACTGATATTTCGCTTGATGAAGGCTATGAACTAGAAGAAACTAAAAAAAAACGTTAAACGCATCAGCAACAAACAGTTTGGAACGCGCGGAAAATGGAGCTTTGGAAGTCCAGTTGATGTCGGGCTTATCCGATGCCTTTATTTCAAAACTCCCACAAAAACGTCGTTCCACTGTTCATACTGCTTATGCAAATGCACCTGACTATATCGTAACTGCCATAAATCAGCATTGCGACCAACTCAACTATGTGCGAGATACTAAGTACCAACAAGATCAATTTGGTCACTATATACTCAACGAGTACGGGATGAGAAGCAAAGAGCCATGCCACTACTCGCAGGAGAAAAAATATATCGCTATGCACGATGAAATGACTGATGCTGAATATGCAGATGTAATTCAACATGAACTTGGTCATTTCATCGACGATATTTTAGGGCGACCTTCAACCGGGACTGTATTTAGACAAGCATTTTCTGATGTAGCTTCACGCTACAACGCTGATACGCTTGAAGGAATAAGACTTCTCAATGATATGCTTGATGATGCTTTTTCTACTAGTGCTGCGTTTGACCGTAATGTTACAGATATAATTTCCGCATTGACTATGAATCATCCTACTGTAGTCAGCCGATTCAACGACGAAAATGTAGCGTATTATCGCCATAAGGATGCCTATTGGAATCGCAGAAACGAAGATGGAACAAACGCTGGAATGAGAGAAAAGGATAGTTTCGCAAATGTTTTTGCAATCGAAACTGGTAATTATCGAATCTCGACAAACTTTGTCGAAAGGTGGTTCCCAGAACTGTCCATAGCTCTTAGGCAGAGTGTGGAAGGAGCATAACGATGGATATGTATGAATTCGGCAAGTTATGTCAGCCGTTAAACAAAAAATACAAAGAACTATTTGGATATATTCCTCACCAGATGGACTATCCATGTACCAGAGATGAGTATATAGATGCATTGTCCCTGGCAATCAGTGAACAGAAAGAATTATTTCACTTTCTTCCCGGATTAGCGAGAGAACAATAAACAATAAAAGGAGGGAGAATACCGATGGCGATCAGAATAGGTGAAGATGGAACTATCATCAACGGCGATGAAGTGATTTCCAATAGAGAAACGGTCATTCGAGATGATGGAACTATCGAATCTTCCAATATTGCAAGCAGCCCTGCACCACAGAGAACCTATATATCTCATGCTGCTCCTGTTTCCCCGCTTGAAAACGGAGGAAATCGCCAGAGCCAAACATCTGAAGTACCTCAAGTTCCGGTTGTTCAGCCTGAACGTAGGGTTTCCACTGCGACAACAAAAAGTATCGCAGATTTGGAATACGATCTGATGGTTGCAGAAGGTCATGCGAGAGGGTCTGTACCTAAAACGCCGCTAATTGTAGCAGTAATCATGTTGCTTTGTGGTATAGCAATTCATCCTGTGTTCCTTATCGGAACTGCTATTGCTGGCATCATGGTTTTTATGGGTTTCAGCAAGAAGTCTACTCACGAAGAAGAAGTGCAGCGTTTGAAAAATGAAATTGAGTCGTTGAAGCGGCAACAAAGATAGGAGGTGTTTAGATGTCTATCTATACTGACAAGATTCAAGATATGCTTGCCGGCAATTCTGAAATTGCCATTAAACAGCTTGAGAGTGACGACTTGGCAGGAAACTTAGAAGCTACATACCTGCTTGGCAAAGTCTATTATGATGGAGTCTACTGCCCTCCTAACGCAAACAAATCTGTTGAACTATGGGAGAAAGGCGCACGAAGCAATAACATTGATTGTCTGCGAGCTTTAGGCGACTGTTACTTCTTTGGCTTTGGATATGGTGAAAACAATGAGAAAGCCATGGAAACCTACAATGAAGTCCTTAGACGAAATCCAAATGATCACCAAGCACTATGCCAAATCGGTCGTATGCACGGTCATGGTTGGGGTGTTCCAAAGAACATCTCTCATGCCATCACACTTTTAGAGAATGCGTGGAGAAAAGGTTCTGGCAGAGCTGCAACAGAAATCGGTTTGCTCTATATGTTCGATATGGAAAAGACCGTTGAAAACATCAAAGAAGCTATTAAATGGTATCAGCGTGGTGCTGAACGTGGAGATGCTAAAGGCTGTTACCGAATGGGGCTTCTCTATAAATGGGGCGATTATGGTTTGCCAGAAAGCCCGAAAATGGCATATCAGTTCCTGTTCCGTGCCAAAGAATTGAGTGATGCTCTCTCTCTTCTCATAACATCTGAAGGGTGTGGCGTTGCTTCAGCTGCAGATATGAAAATGCTATTTGAAGAAGCTGAACGACGTGCCAATTTTGGCGATGGAGAGCTACAGGAAGCAATGGGACAAGCCTATGCCCGTGGTCTTGGCGTTACTGCAAATAAAGATCTTGCATCCAAGTGGTATCTGAGAGCAATCGAAAGCGGTAATACTTTCGCTGAATACCAGTACGGTATGAAATTCGCTTTAGGTATGGATGGTTTTGAGAAAGATGTTCAAGAAGCATACAAATATCTTTCTCATGCTGCCCAAGCTGGTCAAACATATGCTATGAAGCCTCTCGCAGAGCTTTTAGATGATGAATACATTCCTGGCTTATCTTATGAGGAACGTAACTCTCAGATGATTTACTGGTTTGAGAGGGCTGTCGAAAATGGTGAAGAATGGGCAGCTGTTACTCTTGGCAGAAAATACGAAAACGGCTATACGCCCGTTCAGGTCGATGTAGCAAAAGCAATTCACTATTATCAAATTGCTGCAGATCACGACATTGATATGGTTTACCTTTCTTTAGGTAAGCTGTATATGATTCCAGGTCCGACAGCCAATTACAAATTGGCTCATCGTTATCTTTCTCTCGCACAGGAAAAAGCCACTCTGGATTTTCAGATTGCTGAGATTGAACTGTGTTACGGAAAAATGAAAAAAGATGGATTAGGGATTCCTAAAAACCTCGAAGAAGCTCATAAGCATTTTACGATTGCTGCAGCTAAAGGCAACACAGATGCTATCGAGGAATTAAAGCACATAAAAAAAGGACTGTTTGGGTGGAAACTCATCTAATACAGAATCTACAAAAGGGAGGTGAAAACAATGGGAATGAGTAAATACGACGAACTGGTTACACAAGTCTTGAATTACTTGGACAACCGAGATTGGGACTCTGCGTACAGTTTGTTGAAGAACAAAGAGCTTCAGGGCGATGCAGCTGCTATTGCAGTTTTGGGCGAATTCTATATCAACGGCATTGGCATTCCGGAGGATATCGAAACGGGTATCGAAATGCTCAAAAAGGCCGTTGACGCAGGCTGTGCCGAAGCTACTGGCACATTGGCCACCCTGTACTTGCAAGGCGAAAAAGTTCCGCCTAACGAACGACTTGCAATTAACTACATAGAACAAGGTGCCAACATGGGCAATGCAGTTGCTATGGGAAAAATGGCTTCTGTGTACTTGTATGGCAATTACGGAGTTCAGGACAATCGTGTTGCTTTAGAGTGGGCACAGAAAGCTGCAAAGCTCGGTGATACACTTGGAATGGAATGCCTTGCCGTTATCTACGATGATGGTGTCGGTGTTTACAGAGATCCAATGCAAGCAGCGTATTGGTATCGAGAAATCTTAAACCGTGATCCAGAGAATACATTCTGTATGTATAGACTGGCGGTATGCCTTGCTGACCCGTTTGAAGATTTCAACTTGCATCCCGATTACGGAATGCTTGAAGAAGCATACTCTTGGGCATGCAAAGGCGTAGAAAAAGGCGATCTGGATTGCCATATGATTATTGCTTGGTTCTATGAAATGGGTAATGTTGTAGATCAGGATTATGGGATGGCATATAAATATTTCAAAATTGCTGCAGATAATGGTCATGAAATGTCCGCAGAACTTATCAAACGTTACAGAAGAAATATTTTTGGCAATTATTATCTTCCGCAGTAAACGCCGTAGGCGATGCTGAATATAAAATAAAAAACAAAGGAGAGAAACAAATTATGATTAAAGCTGATGAATTAAGAGAATTCAGACCTGTCGTACGCTACAGAGATGGTAGTGCAATTACTTTACGGACTGTGCAGGACGCAATTAAAGACTGCGCACAGGGTATGGGTATTCCAGTTGCATTCTACAATGACCAAGTTAAATCTGGAGGATTGTTTAACAAAACAATTGAAGATTGTATTGTGCTTTATCATCCTGAGCATCAGAACGATTATTTCAAGATTTGTGTTCGTGTAGGGCAGCTATGCTTTTGTAAGCGCAATGGATTTTGGCACAAGTAAGCAGATGAAAAAGGCTGGACAAGCTGAAGCATATAAGGCAGATAGAAAAGGAAAGAGTATGAGTTATAAGGTTGGTTCTATGATTGGACAGGGAATTACTTCTATTGGTAGAAGCAAATCTAAGTTGGAAGAAGAGCAGAACTACTATGCTTGCATCATGGACATCTTTGATGAAATTGTTTCCTAAAAATCGTATTGAACAGAAATGAATTTAATTATGTCTAGCCGATATGGCATAAATGATAGATGTTTGATGTGATGTTATGCTAAAACTGAATTATTCACTTCACTGCGTTGCAGTGAAGTGAATAATTCAGGGCAAAGGGTATGAATGATGATAATAATTAGAGACAGTATGCTTCCCTATTTTGATATTTCCAAAACAAAGAGATTGTGTATGTTGGATTATCTAAGGTCTGTTCATATTATTGAGGATAAAAAGGCAACAGTACCTAGATTTGTGAAAAATTGGGGAAATGAAGTAGAGAGCGTCTGCTTTGAGGTTAACGAGTCAAAATATAATATATATAAAGAATTTAATGATGGTGGAGCTATTTTGGCAAACACATTTTCGGATGGAATAGTTTTACTTAGTGAAGATGAAAAAATGTTCTATCTAAAAAAAGTAGGTCCGCTTGGATTTTTTGAACTTTTAAAATGTGGAGGCTTTTTCATTGAAGATGGAAAGAATGAATATGCACTATCTAATATGATGAAAAGCAGATATGCTTTCAGTGATATTGAGTATTATTCTGTAACGATTTTACCCACTCAAGATTGTAATGCAAGATGTTTTTATTGCTTTGAACAAGAAAAAAAAAGCATAGCTATGAACAATGAAATCGCAGATAAAGTTGTCAATTATTTGGTGGATAGAATACCTAAAAATAGTTCAATAAAATATACATGGTTTGGTGGCGAACCATTATTAGAGATTCCTATTATTGATAAAATTGTTAATGATGTAAATCAAAGAAAAGAGTATTCTTTGAATTATACGTCTTCTGTCATTACCAATGGAAGTAAATTAAATGAGGAGCTTTTATTCAAGATGATAAGAGCTTGGCATTTGAAAAGTATCGTTATATCAATTGATGGGTATAGAGAGGAACATGATCGTCGGAAAAATTACATTCAGTCAACAGATGAGCGTTTTTTAGATTATGAAATTGCAATAAAAAATATTGGACTGTGTTTAAGAGAAGGAATCAATGTCATTTGTAGATTGAATCTTGATAAAAACAATACGCGAGATTTGGAGAGTATTTTTCAAGATCTTTTGGAGTTTGTAGAGTATAATAATTTTTCAATACAATTATCGACATTGCATGATGTACCTGGATTTAGAAATAATGATTTTTATTCGAAAAAGGATTTACGAAGATTTTATAGATATTCTTATAGGTTACTGAAAAGGTATGGTTTTGCTAAAAATCCAATCAACTTTATGCCGCATAGATCTAAAGGTAATTGCGCAGCAACATCTCTAAATACAATTGTTATTGGAGCCGATGGTAATTTATACCGATGTTATCAGGAAATCATGGAAAATAAGACAAAAGTGGGAGATGTCGAATCAGGAATATCATTTAATGACAATTACTATCGGTGGTATAATGTGTTTCTTGCAAATGACTCTGAGTGTGAAAAATGCATTATGTTTCCAATATGTCAAGGTGGTTGTGCATTTTATCGAGAAAAGAAAATATATGGTGATAAAGCATGTCATCGGACTAAGTATTATTTTGATTTAATTCTTGAGGATCTATATTATTACTATTATGCAAAGGAAGAAGAATGAAAGCCGATATTTTATTGGAAAAATATTATCCAGGATATCAGATTGAAGAGGAAAGTGAACGGAAATGTACTTTCCCGAAGACAATGTGGCTTACGCTAACAAGACATTGTAATCTGAAGTGCAAATGGTGTTATTCAAAACATAAAGAAAATGAATATATGGAGTTGGAATTTGCAAAGCAAGTCATTGACAAGTTTTGCTCAAACGGTGGCAAGCGAATTGTTTTGATTGGGGGAGAACCAACAGTTTATCCTTACTTTGGAGAGATTATTGAATATATCTTCCCATACAGAATTAGCATTGGAATAGCATCTAATGGAATATGTTTTTCAAAACAAAAATATTTAAATCTTCTTATTGATAAAATAGAAATGATACATATTAATCTTTCATTGAAAGAAGTATCTAATCTTGGTTATCAGATAGAAACTGGAAATGGAAAGTTCTACGATGTTGTAAATGCCATTGACAGTTTCAATGAGGGACATATTGATTACATTGTATCATATGTATTAATGAAACAATCGTTGTCAACATTGTTTTCCTTAAGAGAGCTTTTATTAGCACATAATGTCAAAAAAATTGTGTTTCAAACAGATAAACCGATGATCTTTTCTGATAATTGCACAACGGTATCTGACTTAGTAAAAACATGCAAATTGGCATATAAAATATTCTATGAAACGAGAAGCATCTTGGCATTTAAGTTTGAACTGTCTTTTCCACTATGCGCATTCAAAAGAGAATTTGTTGATCTGTTGTTGAAAGATAATTTATTGGATATCTGTTGTGACTTATATAGATGCAGTGGAATAGTAATTGATACTAACGGAGATATCCTTCCGTGTAACCATTTTAGTAATTATCCATTGATGGATTATGTAACATCAGCAGATTCTGTTATTGATTATTGTAAAAGTGAAATGTTTCAAAAGTTTGGAGATTTAGCCGGAATGGTTCCTAAAAAAGAATGTATATATTGTGAATTGTGGAAAAAATGTCGTGGGGGATGTATTCTCAGATGGCTGAAAGGAGAAAAATGGGATATTTAATAGTACCGAACTTTTATGCACCGAAGTGTTCAAAATATGTAGAAAGTGAAAATCCAACTAATATACATGCCTTATCATATGACAAGTGCAATTTTAACTGTAATTATTGTGTTTTTGCGTATCGTCAACAGGAAACTACTTATCGTGATTATGATATAGATGTATTTAGGGAAAAAGCAAAAGAATTAATGAAAAAAGGAAATTCATTTAAATTTACCGGAGGAGAGCCAACTTTAGATCCCAAACTTTTGGACAGACTAAAAGTGCTGAGAGATTTAGGTGCCATTATATATGTGGATTCTAACGGCTCAAACAAAAAAGTACTAAAACAAGCGATTGATGATGGATTAATTGATGTGTTGGGAATATCTTTAAAAGGATTGTCAAAAGAAGAAGCACAACAAAACACATTTGTTAAAAATGCAAAGATATGTTGGGATAATGTATTAGAGATCATTCAATATGCGAGTGGAAATAATCATGTGGAAACAATAGTGACATATGTTTGCTATTCCGATTTTACGCTCGATAAGCTTTATTTGTTTTCAAGCATCATTAATGAATTTCCAGATGTATATTTAAAAATAAATAACTATCAGCCAGATGTGAGAATAGAAAAAAATGGGTTAAAGCCTATGGAAAAAGAAAAATTGACGGAATTAGTTAAACATTTTTTGAAAAAAGAACCGGAATGGATTGGACGAACTATATTAATTACAGGTGCAGGAGCTGTTCGGAAATTTTCGGATGTCAGATTATTGTAATGAAGGAGAATTAAAATGCGGGTATATGTTCCGTCTATATATAATGTTGGATTTAGAAATACTCAATACAAAAATATAATATATAATACATATTCTGGAGCTTTGGTTGCCCTGGAAAATGCATTAGAAGATTATTTGCCTGAAAATAGTCGTGATATTTCAGTTACAAAAGCTTTAATAGAGCAGGGTTTTTTTGTAGATGAAAACTGTGATGAATTACAGAGAATTTTAGTTCAAAGAAATGAAGCTATTTTTGGAATGTCAACAGTTCAATTGCATTATGATATAGCTACAACTTTGAAATGCCAAGCAAAATGTTCCTATTGTTTTGAAAATAAAATAGGAATGAAGAATACCATGTCTCACGAAATACTTACATCAACGATTGAATATATAAAAAAAGAAGTGCTTCATTACAAGCCTCAAAAGCTACATATTACTTTTTTTGGCGGAGAGCCTTTAGTAGATTATGATCAATTACTTGAAATAGGAAAAACAATAAAATCATTTTGCGATATTTCTTCAGTTGATTTTACCAGTAAAATGATAACGAATGGAATTGCTTTATCATATACTAGAGCGAAGGAATTAAAAGATCAAGTTGGACTTACAGATGTGCAAATTACTCTTGATGGATTAAGAGATACTTATGCTGCTATAAAAAAGATTGACGCATTTGATAAGGTTGTAGAAAATATATCTGAAATATCGGATGTTTTGAATGTTATTGTGCGTTTAAATATTTCATCACAGAACGTAAATGAAATCAAAGAACTTATAGAATATTTGTTAGAAAAAAATGAATTAGATGGAAAAATTAAGATATATTTGGCGAAGGTGGAAAGAACACAAGGATGTGATTTTTCGGACAAAATTTGCCTGAATGAAAAACGATATGAAGATATCAGACTTCAAATTTATAAAGATCTAGCAAAAAGATATAGAAGTTTAATTATTGACAATCTTGTTCCTAAGGTCAGACGAAATTATTGTGGTCTGGAAAGGGTAAATGCAGCAGTGATTGGTCCGGATGGAAAATTGTATAAGTGTGAGAAAACATTAGGCTTTGAGGATAAGGCAATAGGCGATGTTTATACAGGTAAGTATTATAACAAGAATGAGATTTGCTATTATGATGCGTTACCACAGAATTGCTTTAAATGCAGTTTATTGCCAGTCTGTTTTGGCGGCTGTCCTTATCGAAGGGTTATGGATAAAACAGGAATATCATGTGAATATAAATTGACACAACTAAAAAACAGTATTGAAACGTATTTACATTGTATGAATAGCTGATTACTATCAGTTTAATTCATAAATTTCATGAAAGGGGGGATAAATATGTTGATTTTCATCACTCGCCGCGATGCAGATATGGCAACTGAGTGCTGTACACATGAAGGCTGTCCGAATCTCGATTAGTTCATAATTGATTTGGAAAATGTAAGTTGAAGCGGTGGTAGTAATTTGTATTAATAGATTACTGCCACTGTTTTTGAGAATTAATGTTTTAGAGAAGAATCATTTGAATGAAATCGGCTTGATTACAGGAAGACAATGTACAGTCAAAAGTCTCTTGAATAATGGTATATAGTAATCAAACCAATCAATGATGGTTTCCATATGCGATTACAAGTTTCCATAATTCCGTCATCAGTATTTCTTAACGCAAGAATATTCATCAAGAAAGTTTTGTTCGAAGTTGTATATTACAGATAAACTGACCATCACTCACGGTCAAAGTGACCACCTTTCACGAAGATTCAGAACACTGATTTCGGAAATGGATAGCCGGTGTTCAAAGTCATTCTTATAATGATGATGGCACACATTTGTGTGACTACCTTCTGCATTCGGTTTATCCTTGGGTGCTCTGATACGAGCAGGAATGATTGCAGTTCCATAGTGTTCTGCCATTTCCTGATAAGTCTCGTTGAGCTGCTGATCTTTAAAGCCACCATTGTGAACAACTGCAGTTTTGCAGTCATCAGGTACGAGAATTCTAGCGACACCGCCAAAGAATTCGTACATGTGGACATGTGCAGTAATCCAAGATCTTGTTTTCATATCCAGAAAAGCTTCCACGTAGGCATACTGGTTGTAGGTCATAACGCCAACAAAAATATAGGCTTTTATGATTTCACCGGTATCCGGATCAATGATTGTAGCCGGATCACCTGCCTAATCTACTTCCACCTGTTCACTAGGTTTACGATTGATATGCATGGAAACACAATGTTTCTGCTCATCCTGCTGGATGTGATAGCAGAACTGGGAATACATGAGTGGCTCTTCACCGTTAGCACGGCAGTCTTCCATGTACTCCGTCCACAGGAGCTTTGGGAAAGTCATACGGGGTATTGGATAAGAGATTATTGGATACATATTGATCACGATGATAACAGTAGCAGTATAATGGCTATATATGCACCGGAAGATAAAATGGATAGCGGGAGTGAAGAGAACTGATGAAAGAATCGAAAGATATTATTTCTCAGGAAAACAAGTTCTTATGATTATGTGGGAAATGTACAAAGATAAGATCACAAAAGGATTACTAATGACAATTTGAAATTGATGAAGAGTAAGAAATGAGCTAAGGTCAGTGACGCACAGAGTAATTGACATTAGCTCATTACATATGGAGATTATAAATCAGGTTCCTTTTGTTGGTGTTCGGTGATATCTGTGAAATGTGTGCCATTGGATAGCAAGGTATTGAAATTGGCAGTTATTGTATTTAATATTGAGCGCTTTTTTTCTAAATCTTGTTTTTCACTGGTAGCAGAGGAACGTTCATTTTTCAGATTGTCAATTTTTTTCTGTAGTCTCTCCTGGGAAGGTAATTTGGTAATTCCCAGCTCCTGTAATTGCTGTTTGAAAGCATCATGCAGTTTGTATTCTGACTGGTGTATGACTTTATATTTCTGAGGATTGGGTGCTGCTTTTGCACCTTCTACTATTTTTCTGCAGGTGCGGTAGGATGAACACTGTTTTTGAATAAGTTCCTGATGGAATATTTCGGAGCTTAATTCAGAAATACGTTGTTCCGTAGCAATAATAGAATTATCAATATCAGCAACATGCTGTTGAAAGTTCTCATAATTCAGCAGGTTATTTTCGGAAAGATAGTTGAAGGTACGAGCCGCTTCTTTCAAGTTATTGAGTTTTGCCCATCGTTCAAATCCTTCTCGATTGCCTGTTGTAACATACGTGGAGATATTGATATACAGGCGAGCTTCTCTGGACAGGTGCTTTGGAGTTTTCGTCTTATAACAATTTTTCTCTAAACGGAGACGGACGTTTTCTTCTGTGTAGTAGCTTCCCAGTGATTTCATATAAGTGAAATTTTTCTGCTCTGGAGCCCGGAAGGATAAATTTTTTCCCTGCCTGATTTCATATCCTGCCAATTGCATTTTCTGTAAAAATTCCTCGTAATTGATGGAGGACCAGATTGCCTTATCAATCGAAACTCGCAGTTTGGCTTTCCAGCTGGTTCCACGATGATATTCCATATTTTCCTTATAGCTTTTTCCTTTTTCACCGGTGGGCATACTGGTGGCAAGTCCGTTCTCCTGACAGATGCGGTTGCTGATCCGGCAGATTTTATGATAGCTGCGTTTATTGGAAACATACTTATGATTGGTAACGAAGCTGGCAGCGTTGAAGATGATATGATTGTGGATGTGGTCTTTATCAACGTGGGTACTGATCACATATTCATATTTTCCTTTTAGCACTTCATCCGCAAATTGCTGTCCCAGACGATGTGCAGTTTCGGCATCAACTTCTCCAGGTTTAAATGACTGGATTAAGTGAAATGCAAGATTATCGCCTTTATCCATTCCGTTCTTTTTTGCATTTTCTCTGGTGAGAGCAAATTCAAGATCTGCAGTTTCTGGTGAGCAGCCAAAACTGGAAACCAGTATTTTTTCATCTGTTTTATCTGGATTGGTGATATAGTCCAGAGCTTTCTTATCAGTTACTTTAATGGGGAAGATCTTAATATATGCCATATTTCAGTTACCATCTCTTTCAGTTCTTTCATTTCTTCCGGATACAGGTCTCCGGTGGTATTCACTTTCTTTGCAATCTGATTGATGTTCACGCCGATCTTGTGCATTTCCTCATATTGTTTTTTTAGAGGAGTGGTATCAGTGTTGACGATGTAGCCGTCGATTGCCATTTTACGAAGATAAGCTCCCATGTTTTTGGTTTTTGATTCTATCATCTTTCTGCGGATTAGCTTTCGTTCTTCTTCTGTTACATAAAAATGAATTTCCTTATTTCTCTTTCTTTCTGCCATTGGCATTTTCTCCTTTCACGAGGGCAGTATTATCGTTGCTTTCAGCTTTTTCAATTTAGGGCAGGGTTCCCTAAATTGGGATTTCCCGGAAGTGTATCCTCACTTCCTGTCCTTGCTGTTTTACCCCTCTATTAGTTAAAGTCAGGAGAACCGGGAAAATGCAAAAGAATTTGGCAGGTAGTACGGGATACGAAAATGTGGTATGATTATGGGCAGGATATCAGAAGAATCAGGAGTTGAAAAGATTGTGAAGACGGAAGAAATCTTTGAATACGTGCAGAAACAGTACGGTACAGTTCCGGAATATTTATGGATTAAATCGCCAGACAGTGCTGTACTTCGTCATAAAAATGGAAAATGGTATGCAGTGATCATGACGGTTGAAAAATCGAAACTGGGATTAGAGGGAAATGATCTGGTTGACATCATGGACGTAAAGTGCGATCCAGAGATGACCAGCATGATTATTCAGACTTATGGATTTTTACCAGGATACCATATGAATAAACAGCACTGGATCACGATTTTACTGGATGGTTCGGTCAGTGAGGCAAAGATACTGGACTTTTTGGATATGAGTTATGACCTGATTGATGGAGCAGGTAGAAAGGAAAACAAATGAGAAAAGCAATTGTATATGCATCTGTGCATCATGGAAATACAGAAAAATTAGTAAAGGGCATAGTAGAAGAGTGTCAGGTCGATTTGATTGATGCTGTAAAACAGCCAGATGCAGATCTGAGCAGGAAATTTGCCCCCATACTTTGAGGGTGTATTGTGTGTATAGAGTAAAAACGTGTGGACCAATTGTAAGAGATACACAGAGAAAGGTTGAAAGTGTGTATGCAGTCAAAGGAAAAAGAAACAGAAGATGTTGTGGTGATTAGATATTATTTCTACTTGTTGAATTTAAACAAGCAGATACTGAATTGAACACATTAAGAAATTTTTTTGAAAGAATGAAAGAGAAATTCAGTGGGGAAGAATTCCATTATGCAGAAAAGGAATTAATGCATTTTTTGGGAAAAGTTGAACGCACTTTAGAAATATTAGAAATTTGGTTTGGAAACTTTAATTCCCCAAATCAAGATGTAACGGAATTAAAGGAATATTACGATAATATGAGAGGGGAATTCAATCAGAATGTATTGGAGAATGTGGATAATTTAACAAACGCATTATATGAGATGGAAAATTATATTTTCAATCACCCAGATGATATAAAACCAGGGGGAGCATTTATAAAATTATTATTTGATATAGAAAATATGGATAAGGATAATCCTGATTACTGGGGGAAAGATAAAAGAAAATTGATTATTGCATTATGCAATACATATGAAAAGAATGAAAAAACCCTGTTTTTATTCGAGCGTTTGGGGATAGATGGATTTTTTGTAAAATTCGTTTATTTCGACTGCGAAGAAATAAGAATATGTGAGTTTCAAACTATAAGAAGCGTATATATATTTAAGAATAGAACAAGCAATTAATTTTTTTAAGTTAATTGCTTGTTCTATTTAGCGTTAGATTGAAATGTATATTATACACAGTTTGCTGTCAATTTTATGTTATACCTAGCAGTATGAGAATTAAAGAAACCTAAGCGAGAAGATCTGGAACTAAGAAAAGAACTCGATTTATAAAAAATACTGGCTTTCTTGAAGAAAAAGAGTACATAAGATTTTGTTATATCTAAAATCATCAAAATTCTTTATGTATCAAGAAGGATTGCAAAACTCTCAATGTTTTCAGCGGTAGTTATTATAAGTAGTTATAAAAGAAAAAACAACGATTACTTTTATTGCTTCAGAGTGTGGAGAGTTTCCTACATTAGGGGAAAGTATTGAATGCATCTCTTTAAAGGAAGCGTTCCGATATTATAAGAAATTTTTAAAACGGTCACCGGAAATGTGTCTCTCTCCGGATTTTTCTCTGCACCATACAGATAATCCGCTTTATGATGAAGGGGAGTATCCGTTGGAAACAGGAGAATTGGGGAGAGAATTGTTATCCGCTGTTCCTTACTATGCTAACCATCCTTTGGTAAAAGAAGCAGTGAAGGAGCTGGAAAAGTTGGAACAACATCACAAAAAGTCTATGAAACAAGGGTTAGAGAGGTAAAAAAGAAAAGGTTTATGGGGATAAGGTAAAGCTAGAGGAGGGTTTTGAAGGTAAATGCGGACAGGAAAGATAACTCTCGGCATTATCAAAACAAGTAAACGTCTTTTCAAGAAAAGTATACCAAGTTTTGGTAACGCAACGAAATACATGGAGGATGTGGAGAAACTGTGAAGGGATAGAAGATTTTTATTATGGATATATGGAAGGGATATCCTTGGTGCCTTCCTGTATTTCGTTGCCTTAAAGTTATAAGGATAAAAAAGGACAAATACCTATGAAGAAATGGGGCATAGATATATTCAGTAGTCAGATAATGAGAAGAAAGTCAAGATGAGTACGAAACGCTAGAATCAGATTGGGAGTAAAGAGATAGCTAAAGACTTGTTATGACACTGATGAAAAAGGATTACTGTTGTAATGTGGAATATGATTAGATAGTACCTGTATTACAAAAAAGGTGTGGAAAATTGTCGGGGCTTTTAGAAATGTCTTTCTGTAGTAGAACAATAATTTGCTTTCTGTACAAAATGTGCAAAACTTACAAAAAATAATTTGGCTGCAAAAAGACTATATATGGGCGATTTTTTGAGAGGGATTTATATAGAATAGAAAAAGGAGGTAGATACCATGGATATGAAAAAGGCAGTTATATATCGGATGAGAGAACTGATAAGACAAATAGATATTACTGTGAATGAAGCTGCAAAACGTTTTGGCATTCCGCCCTCAACCTTAAAAAATATATTGTATGGGCAAAGCAAGAATGTAGGGGTAATTACAATAAAGAAGTTATGTGATGGGTTGGGACTCACAATACCAGAATTTTTTGATGATTCTATTTTGGTAGAAATTGATTCTGAATTATAAGTATGTAGAATTTAAGAAATATAGTAAAAAGTATAAATTTAATGTATTAGAATAATATGAGGATTAATTTACTTTGAAATTAGAAAAATATATATTTGCATATAAAAAATATAGTTGTTAGTACAAATATAGAAAGTGAATTTTGAAAATAATTTTAAAAGTCAAAAAATGAAAAATTTTTAATAAAAAGTGGGATGGAATAAATTGGAAGCCATATTGATAGTTCGAGAAAACGGTGATATAATATAGTTAGGTCAAACTAACTATAAGAATCAAGGTATAAAATGTTAGCAGTTATACTATGAATAAGTGAAGATAGGCGATATAAACGTGAAAATAGTAATTAAAAAATGGAACTTTCAAATATATTTTTTGCATGTGGGTTAGTTTCATCTAATTGAAAAGAAATTTTTAAACACCATTTATTAATTCGGAAAAGTGTTGAATAAGGAGTAACGATGAATATCAAATTTGTAAAAAACTTTAACCAAATATGCCCAGAGAGACCTACATTATTTTGTTTCCCCTTTGCTGGTGGAGGAGCATCCGCATACAATTCTTGGATTCAAAAAATGCAAGGTAAAATAACTGTTTGTCCGATTCAACTTCCAGGTAGAGAAGAAAGGATTATGGAGAAACCATATAGCAATATGGTCGATATGTTAGATGAATTAGAAGAAAGCATATGGGAAAGCATAAAAGGATCGTATGCATTCTGGGGACATAGCATGGGAGGAAAGATTGCCTATGAGTTAGAAAGAAGAATGGAAAAGAGAGGAAAAACAGCTCAATGTTTTCTGGTGTCTGGAAGCCGTATTCCAAGTATCCCAGAACCAAATCCAATCTATCATCTTCCGGACGACGAATTTAAAAAAGCGCTCGGAAGATTTGAGGGAACGCCAAAGGAAATACTGGAGAATCAGGAGCTTATGGATTTCTTTTTGCCTATGTTGCGGGCTGATTTTACGATGGATGAAACCTATTATGATAAGGAGCTTACTGTCTTGCAAAGCCCGATTGAAGCATTTGGAGGACGGAAAGACCGCGAAGCAGATGAAAAAGCGATGAAAGAGTGGAGAAAATATACAGAGAGGGCTTTCCACTGCCATATGTTTGAAGGAGGGCATTTTTACATACGGGAGCAGGAAGAAGCTGTCCTGTCAGAAGTAAGGAAATGCCTTTTAGGTGTTCCGAATGAAAATTGAGTTATACGGCAACCGTGAGCTTGTGCATAGGGGAAAGCTGGAACTGCATACGGGAGAAATTCATATCTGGAAGATTCAGTGGAGAGAATTGGAAACATTTTGGAAGCGATATAATTCCCTTTTGGAAAAGGAAGAATGTCAGAAAACAGAACATTACCGCTTTTATGAAGATCAGATGCGTTATCTGGCCGGAAAGATTGCTGTGAGAATATTATTGAAAGAATATTCAGGTGTGGACAAGATTGTTCTGGGCAAAGGGAAGTACGGAAAACTGTACTGGAAAGCACCGCCTGGGCAAAAGGAGATCACATTTAGTCTTTCGCATTCTGGAGAATGGGTACTGGCAGTATTTGCTTACCAACAGGCTGTAGGAATCGATGTGCAGGAAATGGGAGGAATTCCTGAATATATGGAAATTGCCGAAAAGTTTTTTGCAACAGAAGAGGCGGCGGAAATCCGGGGAGCGGGAAATCCCGAACGGTTTTATCAGTACTGGGCAGCAAAAGAGGCGTATCTCAAAGCGCTGGGAATCGGCTTAAATCGGGGAATGAGCTTCTTTTCTGTCAGGGGAAACAGAATTATAGAAAATGGAAAAGTAAAATCTGGATGGGAATTATATCCGATTCTGATAAAAGATTATGCCGCATATGCGGCAGTACAAGAGAAAGGAAGGTAATACAAAATGGCAGGCTACAAAAAGAATATGGCACAATATGAAAATCTGACAGGCTGGGAGAAGCTAAGCTTGGGAAAGCAGCTTGACAAATGGGCAGTACAATACGGAGACAGGATTGCAGTCGCAGACAGAGAGAAGGAAATTACCTATTTGGAATTGAATCAGAAAGCAATCTGCATAGGTCAGTATTTTATGGAGAAAGGTATCTGCAAAGGGGATAAGGTACTTGTGCAGCTGCCGAACCGAATCTCTTTTGTCGCGATTCTCTTTGCCCTTGCAAAGATTGGGGCTGTACCAATCATGATGCTGCCGGCCCATAGGGAAGCAGAATTAGAGGGAATCATAGAGTTAGCAAAGCCTACAGCGTACATTGTTGTTGAAAGATATTTGGGCTTTGCTTATGTGGAAATGGCTATGGCTATGCAGAAAAAATTTCCGTGTATAAGAAATGTTTTTGTGGATGGAGCACAGAGGGAAGAATGGTATGAGGCAGAAATGGAAGGACAGGGAGAATTTCCGAATGTAGACAGTTACAGCCCAGCAGTATTGCTATTGTCCGGCGGTACAACTGGCATTCCCAAATTGATTCCCCGTACCCATACAGACTATATGTATAATGCAAGAATGTCAGCAAAGCGCTGCCAGTTAGATGAAAACAGTGTTTATCTCGCAGCGTTGCCGGTAGCACATAATTTTCCGCTTTGCTGTCCGGGGCTTTTAGGAACCTTGGACGTAGGGGGAAAAGTGGTGCTGGCGCCAACGACCAGCCCGGATGATATCCTGACAGCGATTACGGAGGAAAAAGTAACCATCACAGCCTTGGTTCCGGCTATGGTTACCGTGTGTATGGAAATGCTGGAATACGATGAGGATTATGATATTTCCAGCCTGAAGATTTTGCAGGTAGGCGGGGCAATGTTGGAGGATTCCCTTGCAGATAAGATCATAGAAGAATGGCCGTGTACCTTGATGCAGGTATTTGGGACTGCTGAGGGGCTGCTATCCTTTACCAGCCCGGATGATGATGTAGCTGTAATAGCAAGGTGCCAAGGAACTCCAGTATCCCCTGCGGATGAAGTAAAGATTGTAGATGAAAGGGATGAGGAAGTACCGACAGGAGTTTTTGGAGAACTGCTGTCGCGAGGACCTTATACGATTGACGGATATTATATGGCGGAAGAAGCCAACAGGACAAGCTTTACGGAAGATGGGTTCTACCGGACAGGAGACAAAGCTATGTGGATGGAAAACGGTCGTCTCCGCATGGGAGGAAGAATCAAAGAACAGATTAATAGGGCAGGAGAAAAAATCATGCCATCAGAAGTTGAAGGCTACTTATGCCAGCATCCAAATATAAAAGAAGCTGCGGTTGTAGGAGTGCCTGATGAGGTGCTTGGAAATCGGATTTGTGCATATGTTATGCTAGAAGTTGAGAAACAAGTTGATTTAAGGGAAATCCATCGGTTCTTGAAATCAATAGGTGTTGCATTTTATAAACTTCCAGATCAGGTGGAAAGCATAGACTTTTGGCCGCTGACAAGTGTAGGAAAAATTGATAAGAAAGTTTTAGTTGAGAGAGCCACAAAAAAAGAGAGGGAAATATGAGAAAATTAAGGGTTATTGTTTGTGGGGTGGGGTTTGGCCGTTATTACATCGAAGCTATTTTGCGTCTCCCAGATTTGTTTGAATTGGTAGGAATTTTATCACGTGGAAGTAAAAACTCAATTAAATTAGCAGAAAAATATGGTGTCCCTTTAATGACAGATATAGAAGAAATTTCTAAAGAGAATGTTGACGCTGTATGTGTAGTTGTAAAGTCTTCTATTGTAGGAGGCAATGGAACCGACATAGTAATGCAATTATTGGAAAAAGGAATACATGTTATCCAAGAACAGCCAATACATTCAGAAGAATATAAAAAGTGCTTAATTATAGCGAAAAAAAATCATTGCAAGTACCAGCTTAACACGTTTTATCCATATTTGGATTCGGTAAGAAAATTTATCAGTATTGCGATTCGACTTCGGAAAGCAATGCCAATAACTTATATAATAGCAGAAAGTAGTGTTCAGGTTTTATTCCCGCTTTTGGATATTCTTAATCAAATTCTGGGTGGAGTACAGCCATATAAGTTAGAAAAACTTCAAGGAGAAAATGTGCAAAGATTTTCTATATTTAATTGGTTAATAAAAAAATGTCCTGTTACTCTAATTGTTGATAACCAAATGGACGTGGCTGCTCCAGAGAGCAATCTGGTAATGTTTCATAGGATTACATTAGGTACACCTAAAGGTACGCTCATGTTAACAGATACACACGGTGGTGTGTTATGGACACCAGTTTTTCATGAGGATTTGAAGAAACAGGACAAATTAGAATATGATGAAATATTCCAAATTGAAACTCAAGAATATGTTAATGATCAGCCAATAGGTAACTTGGGAGATATTGTTACTGAGAGGTGGCCAAATTGCATGGAATATGTATTAAGGAAATTTTACCAGGATATAGTTAATGAAAATTATATATCGTCAGAAAACCAACAACTTCTTGCACTTTGCGAGATTTGGAATAAAATAGGGGAATTATTAGGAATATATGAAAAAGTTGAGATTCAAACAGAACGTCCTTGTAAATTAGATAATTTGCTTAAATAGAGGAGGATAAGCGTAATGGCTATAAATTACTTAGAAATAAAGAAACAGATACGGCAAAAACTATCAAAACCAATAGACTTTGAGGATACAGATAACCTTCTTGAACTGGGGCTTAGTTCTTTAGTTATTATGAAGTTAGTGAATCAATGGAGAAAGCAGGGGATTAAGATTTCTTTCGGCGTATTAATGGAGCATCCTACTTTGAGAGAATGGTGGGAGTTAATTCAAAAGACCCTGGAGAAAGCTGATAGTAAAAAGAGAACCGCAAAGAAAGAGAAAAGAATTATGGCGGATATGTATCAGGAATTCCCTTTAACAGATGTACAGTATGCCTACTGGGTCGGCAGAGATGAAAGGCAAGCATTGGGTGGAATCGGATGCCATGCGTATTTAGAGTTTGATGGAAAAGCGGTAGATCAAAGTCGTCTGAGGCATGCGTGGGCTGTGGTGCAACAACATCATCCAATGTTGAGAGCTTGCTTTTTGAATAATGGAGCGCAGAAGATTCTAGCGAAACCTTACAAAGGAGAACTGAAAATTAATGACTATTCCTCCATGCAGGAAGAAGAAGCGCAAAGGGCTGCATTGTCTATAAGAAATAGACTTTCCCATAGGAAATTACATATAGAAAAAGGGGAAGTGGCAGGATTGGAACTCACATTATTGCCACATGGTAAGACGCGGCTTCATATAGATGTAGATCTTTTGGTTGCAGATGTACAAAGTCTTCATATTTTATTACGGGATATTTTTACCGTATACAACGGAGGAGAGTTGCCACAGGAGTCAAAAGAATGGAATTTTGCTACTTATCTAAAAGAGCAGGAAACAGAAGAAAATGAAGAAAAAGAACGAGCTAAAGAATACTGGAATGGTCGGTTGGAAACATTGCCCAAAGGACCAGATCTTCCATTAGCAAAACGTCCAGAGGAGATTCAAAAGCCAATTTTTAAACGCAGGGTTGTAAGAATTCAAAAAAGAGAATGGGAAAATCTCCAGAATCGGGCAAAAGAATACCAAACAACTCAGGCAATGCTTTTACTTACAGCCTATTCTGCTGTGTTAGAACGATGGAGCCGGAATAAACGTTTTCTTGTCAACATTCCGTATTTTAACAGAAAGACAGAAAAGACAGGATTGGAGGACGTTATTGCAGATTTTACTACTCTTTTACTTTTAGAAGTGAACTGTGATGGGAAACCAACTTTTCTTGAATTATTGCATAGAATTGAAAAACAGCTCCATGAAGATATGAAGAATACATCTTATTCTGGAGTTCAGGTGCAACGAGATATGTCAAAGTTGCATGGGGAAGCTTCAGTGAGTGCCCCGATTGTGTTCGCCTGCAATTTGGGAACTCCTTTGGTGAATTCTGAGTTTCAGAAATGCATTGGAAAGTTTTCTTATATGATTTCTCAGACGCCACAGGTGTGGATTGATTTCCAAAGCTATGAAGATGAGGAGGGGATTCAGCTTACTTGGGACAGTGTAGATGAACTCTTTCCAGAATTCATGATACAAGATATGATAAATAGCTTTGAGAAACTTTTGCATAGGTTAGAGACGGAAAATTGGGAACAAAAATTTGATGTATTGCCTGAAAACAGAAAGAAATTTTTAGAAAAATTATGTGATGTGGGAACACCAGAACAAACAACGTGTATTCATGCAGCGTTTTTACAAAGAGCACGAGAACACCCGGAAAAAGTTGCTCTGGTGGACACCGGAAAAGAGCATTCTGTCACATATGGAGAACTGAAAGAATATGCTACAGAGATTGCAGAAGAACTTTACAGAAGTGGAATTCGGAATGAACCTGTAGCCATAACTCTTCCACGTGGATACGAGCAGATAATGGCAATAATGGGGGTTCTGTTATCTGGAAATATGTATGTACCTGTTAGCGGCAGTCAACCAAAAGAGCGGAGAAAATTAATCCATGAAAAGACAGGTGTAAGATATGTGATTACGAATAACGAATGGAAAAAAGTAATTGAGTGGCCGAACGAGACAAAACTATTTTTAGTGGAGGAGATGAAGAAAAGTGAAAAAGTGGAACTGCCGGTAGTGTCTCCGTCGGATAGTGCTTATATTATCATGACATCGGGGTCTACTGGAGTTCCTAAAGGTGTCGAAATTGCACATGCCAGTGCATGGAATACCATTCAGGATATAAATAAAAAATATCAAGTTTCGGAACAAGATATTGGGTTGGCGGTTTCTGCTATAGATTTTGATTTGTCATTGTATGATATATTTGGCATTCTAGGTGTAGGCGGAACCTTGGTTTTACTACCAGAAAAAGAACGTAGAAATGCAGAATACTGGCTTAATCAGATTAAAAGGTACCATGTGACCATATGGAATTCTGTACCTGTTTTATTAGATATGCTTTGTATATGTGCTGAAACCCAGAAGGAAAAACTACCATTGCGGGTAGTAATGCTTTCTGGTGATTGGATTGGGATGGATTTGCCAGAGCGGGTGGCTACCTTAACAGATTCCTGTAAATTTGTTGCAATGGGTGGAGCTACAGAGGCAAGTATCTGGTCTAACTATCAGAATGTGACATTACCACTTCCGATGGAATGGAAAAGCATTCCATATGGGAGACCTTTAGAACATCAGTCCTATCGCGTTGTAGATGAATATGGAAGAGATTGTCCCTATTGGGCAGAAGGGGAACTTTGGATTGGTGGATATGGTATCGCAAAGGGATACAGGGGAGATTCTGCACTTACAAATCAAAAATTCTTTTCAGATTCCTTTGGTCGGTGGTATAAAACGGGAGACTTGGGAAGATTTTGGCAAGATGGAACAATAGAATTTTTAGGCAGGAAGGATCATCAGGTTAAAATACGAGGGCATAGGATTGAACTTGGAGAAATTGAACATACCATCCAGAGATGCGAAGGCGTAGAGCAGGTTGTTGTAGATACGTTCCAAGATGGTTATGGAAAAAAGTCTCTGGTAGCATATATAGGCGCTCCGCTGAAAAGTGAGGTGGAATGTGTTACACAGATAACATGTAAAGATATTTTCTGTGAAAGATGGAAAAAGGTTAAAAAGTCTATGGCTGATTGGACAGTAGACAAGGAGAAAGAAAAAGCATACCAAAAATTTATGACATACGGGAACACATACTGTATTCAACTTATGTTAGACACATTGGATGAATTAGAGATATTTTCAAAAGCACAATATAGTTCTGACGATGGAAAAATTCAGTTACCCATAGAAATCGACAAGGAACAAAAAGAAACTATTTTACGTTGGATAAATGATTTACTGAAAGAAGGCATCGTTAGGGAAGAACAAGAGAGAATTATAAAAACAGGAAAAAAGATAGAATTATCAGAATGTGTGTATGAAGTATATGATTATTTTCGGCAATTAAAACCTTGTTTACAAAAAATATTAACTGGGGAAGAAAATGCTCTGGATGTTTTTTATGAGAAAAATCAAGAACTTGCTCCAAATAGACTAATAAGCAAAATTCCAGGAAACGATGAGATTATAATGATGTTGCTTCGTATTCTTGAGATCCTAACGGTTTCTAATAAAGGAAACACCGTACAAATTCTTGAGATAGGGACAAGAGATGAGAGCATTACAAGAAAAATATTAGAAAATTTGAAGGAAACAAATATTGTTTACACTTATACAGATACGTCGCAATATTTTTTGCAAGAAATAAAAACTAAACTGGAGGGATTTAAAGGTATTGAATATGAGTTGCTGGATTTAAATAGAAATCTTACTCAGCAGCAAGTTCAAAAACATACATATGACATTGTAATATCTGTTAATGCATTACATAGAAATCATGATATAGCAAAGTCAATGAGAAATATATCAAATTTACTAAAGCCAAACGGAATTTTCCTTATGACAGAGTTGACTGAAGGAACATATTTGCAAGACATCACGGCTGCTTTGCTTGAAAAAGGTTTCTCTTCGATATCTGATGAAAGAAGGAATCGTAATCAGATATTGCCGGATTGGAAACTTTGGAAAGAATACTTGGATAAAGAGAGATTAACGGATCGTCTCGTGGAAATACAGGGATTTGGACGTGTTTTACTTTGCAGTAGGCAGAAAAAAAGTGTTTTAGATTATGATTACAAAAAGCTACAGGCATATTTGGAAGAAAAGCTTCCGGAATATATGATTCCTAAAAATTATCACTTTATGGAACAACTTCCAATGCTTTCTAACGGGAAATTAAACCGGAAAGAACTGCGTGAAAATTTCAAAAATGAAGCAACAATTAGTGCTTTTTCAAAGGCGACTACAGTAACCGAAGATAAGCTGTTAGAAATTTGGAGGAAGCTGTTTGGTTATACCACAATAGGTACGGAAGATAATTATTTTGCTATAGGAGGAGATTCTCTGGTAGCCACTAAATTGATTTCAGAAGTGCAAGAAGTATTTAACTGTAAACTTTCTATTGGCATAATTTTTGAAAATCCAACTATCAAAGCGTTAGCGAAGATTATTGAACAGACAGAACAAGAACAACGCAATATATTAGAAATTCAGCCAGACGTTGAAAATAGGTATGAACCTTTCCCTTTAACGGATGTACAGTATGCATATTGGATTGGAAGAAGTGGTTTGTACAGTCTCGGTAATGTAGCGACACATTGCTATTTTGAGTTAGATGCAGAGCATTTGGATATTCAATATGCAGAAAAAGCATGGAATATGTTAATACGGAGGCATGGGATGATGCGTGTGATCATCCAGCCTGACGGCTTACAAAGAATCTTGGAACATGTACCTGACTATCAGATAAAGATTCAGGATGTGCGAGAGTTGGACGAAGTAGGTAAAGCAAAGGCATTAAGTAGAAAAAGGGAAGATATGTCTCATCAGGTCATTGACACAGAGAAATGGCCACTATTTGATGTAGAGATTACAGAACTTACAAACGAAAAGCAGAGAATTCACATTAGCTTTGATAACATTATATTTGACGGTTGGAGCATGTTTCATATTTTAAATGAATGGGCAGAAATATATAAAAGTCACCATACTGAAGAAGCAATCGGATTGTCTTTTAGGGATTATGTTATAGGATTAGAAAAGATTAAGAAAACATCCGCTTATGAGGAAGATAAGAAATATTGGGAAAAAAGAATGAAACATCTTTCTCCAGCACCAGATTTTCCTTTAGCAAAGACAGAAAAACAGATTATGGAACAACATTTTTATCGCCGTAGCGATAAATTATCTCCGAAAGAGTGGAACGTATTGAAAAAAACTGCAAGGGAGATGGGAGTAACACCGTCTGTATTTTTAATCAGTGCATACGCAGAAACCATCCGGTTATGGAGTAATAATAAAGATTTCACGCTTAACCTTACCCAGTTTGATAGAAAGCAACTGCATCCAGAAGTCAATATGCTTGTAGGGGATTTTACAACGTTGACATTATTAGAAACTCGTGATAAAGAAGGGAAAAACTTTGAAGAACGAACAAAATCTATTCAATGCCAACTTACAGCAGATTTAGAACATTCTACATATAATGCGGTTGAAGTGGAGCGTGAATTGAAAAAGAATCAGGAGAATTCGCAGGAAGCAATTATGCCTGTTGTCTTTACTAGTGGGCTTGGTGTAGAACAGTGGAATGAAGGAAAATGGCTTGGAAAACTCCACTATAATATCTCTCAGACACCGCAAGTGTGGCTGGATCATCAAGTGGTAGAAATGGATGGAAGTCTTTGCCTCTTTTGGGATTCTATTGATGAGTTATTCTATCCAGGGATGTTGGATGAAATGTTCCGGACTTATACTGGATTATTGAGAGGAATAGCAAAAAAACCAATGCTCGTGAAAGAAAGAGTAAATAGCTTAGTATCAGCAGAAATTTCTGAGACACGACATTATGCGAATGAAACAATGAAAACCTTTGATGAGAAAACGTTAGATGAGATGTTTTGGGAGATGGCTAAGAAGTGGCCTGATAGGGAAGCCTTAGTGACAGAAAATAGAAGAATGACATACAGGGAGGTGCGAGAAGAAGCTTTATATATTTCAGAACAACTACGAAATGAAGGTGTTAAGAAAGGAGAAATAGTTGGAGTATTGATGGAAAAAGGATGGGAACAGATTGTAGCGGTATACGGGATTTTGTTTGCTGGAGCTGCTTATTTGCCACTTGACATCCATAATCCACAAGAACGCCTAGAAAAGATTCTTAACGACAGTAATACAAGAGTCGTACTGGTTAAGAATCGGACTATAAATACAAGAAATGGATGGCTGGAGAAGAAAAAGTACATCTCGGTATCTGGAGAGAAATGCAGCTATATAGTGAAAAAAGAAAAAAATAAGCCAGAGAACCTTGCGTATGTCATTTATACTTCAGGATCGACCGGGAAACCTAAAGGGGTTATGATTACTCACCATAGTGCAGCCAATACTATCGTAGATATAAATAGTAGAAATCAAGTGTCGGAGAAAGATGTAGCATTAGGTATATCAAATCTTCACTTTGATCTTTCAGTATATGATGTTTTTGGAATTTTAGGGGCAGGCGGCAAGATTGTTTTGCCTAGTCCAGATAGGGCAAAAGATCCGGCTCATTGGATTGAGCTACTGAATAAAGAAGGCGTTACAATTTGGAATAGTGTGCCAGCTTTTGTAGAAATGTTAGTAGAGTATGAAGAATACAGAAAACTTGGTATAAATCAGAAACTGCGATTGATTTTGATGAGCGGGGACTGGATACCAGTGGCTCTTCCTGATAGAGTACGAGGTATTCTTCGGACAGTTAAAATGGAAGCACTAGGCGGAGCTACAGAAGCAAGTATTTGGTCCAATTGTTATGAAATTCCAGATGTGATTCCGGAAAACTGGAAAAGTATACCATATGGAAAACCCTTAGCAAATCAAAAATATTATATTTTGGATCAAAATATGGAAAATTGTCCGAATTGGGTACCAGGAAATCTCTATATTGCTGGAGAAGGAATTGCTCTTGGTTATTTAAATGATGAAGAAAAAACCAAGGAAAAATTTATTATCTGGGAAAAAACAGGGGAGAAGTTATATTCTACTGGTGATATGGGACGATACTGGTCTGATGGAAATATTGAATTTTTAGGAAGGGTTGATAATCAAATAAAAATTAATGGATATAGAGTTGAGATAGGAGAAATTGAGAATGCTCTTTATGCCACTTCATTAGTTAAAAAATGTATGGTTTCATACGAAAAAGATAAACTATGTGCGTACATTATAAAGGAAACAGAAAGTATTAATGTTATGGATTTACAAGAACAATTATCTAAAATCCTTCCGGAATATATGATACCCAAACTGTTTTACTTAGTAGATGAAATACCTTTAACTAGTAACGGAAAAATTGATTTGGGCAAAATGAAAAATAAAGTGGTTTTATCTGAAAAGGACAAAATTAATATTGCTGAAACAGTTACTGAAAAGGAATTGGTATCAGTATGGGAGACGGTAGTAGGTAAAAAGAACATGGACATAGATGAAAGCTTTTTCGAGTCAGGTGGTGATAGTATAAAAATTATTCGTTTTATTAATAAAATAAATGAGTTATATCATAAAGATATTTCGCTTCATGTTATTGGAGAAAATCAAACTATAAGAAAGTTGGCCAAATATATAGAAGGTTTGAATGAAGAAAATTATCTTACGATTACTATTTAAGGTTTGATTTTTGAGATCGTTAGAAAACTAGCTGAAAGTGCGACAGATCCTTAAAATTAATGCAGGTACAGGGGGACAAATCTATTCATCAGGCTAAAAAGGAAAAAACTCTCCCCTGTACCAATATAAAAAATGCATGAATAAATTTTAGGAGGGAAGAATAAGTGGGGATGCAAGCAGATAAAAAAATAGGTATTTTAGGAGCTAATGGAACAATAGGGTTATTACTGCAGAAGTTATTATTAAAAGAAAATATAAATGCAGAAGTTATTTTGGGAGGACGCAATTTAGAAATAAGAAAAAATCAAAAAAAAGTAGATATTTTTGATTCAAAATCTTTAAAAGAGTTTGTAGAACAGGTGGATTTGCTTATAAATTGTGCGGGTCCGACATTTCTAATGACGGAAAGAATATTGAAGGTAGTAGTTCCTTTGGGAAAAGACTATATCGATGCTTTTGGTTGGATAAAATATCATATAAGGGAAGATATTTCATCTAGAATAGTTTTGAATAATGGATGTATTCCAGGAGCATTGGGAAGCTTAGTGAAATATATGATTTCGGAGGATATAGAAGATATTAGAGTTTGGGCAGGAGGAAGAGAAATTGGTGGAAAGGGTGCATTGGGAGATATACTTTTAAGTTCAATTAACGAATATGGGAAAAGTGGCTATTTTATAAAAAACTTTAAAATAGAAAAGGAAGAAAAATCTATTGATAGTAAGTATAAAATAGAAAATATGCCAGAAGAAGTTTATATCCAAAGATTTCTGAGTGATGAGATACAAAAACTGGCTGAACGTTTTAAGCTTAAAAATATTTCGGAATATAAAGTGTTTCCGGATAAAATAACTCAAAATTATATACTTGAGGGTTGTGCCAGATGTATTAAGGAAAAAGGCGACGACGTAAGAATATATAATACTATTTTTTCGGATATATTAGAAAAAATACAAATCCAAAATAAAAGTAAGATGAATTGGTTTGCTCTAAATATAGAAGCTTTGGGAAGAAATCATAGAAAACAGCTATTTCTGAGGGCGAAGGATAGTTCTTGCATTACAGCAAGAATGTTAGTCTACACATTAAAGCAACTTTTAAACACAAATTTGCCACCAGGTCTATATTGGCCGTATGAATTTGTTGAAGGTGAAAGTCTTATAGCTGAATTAAAAAAAGATGACCTCCAAATTAGTGAATTCGAAGAGTATTATATTTAATATTGGATATCTATAGAGAGGAGAAAAAATGGAGACGAAAGACTTTATCATTGAATTAGAAAAAAAGGACATGAAATTGTGGTTAAACGAAGAAGGGGGATTAGCTTTTAAGGGCCCTAAAAACTTTATGACGGATGATTTATTAAATCAAATAAAGGAACGGAAAGAGGAAATAGTTGAGTGTCTAAAAAGAGAGCGATTCATTAAGCACGATGAAAAGGGAAAATATTTGCAATTCCCATTAAATGATATGCAGAGTGCATATTATTCTGGAATGAAAAGGATTTATGAACTTGGGGGAACAAGCTGCTATACTTATTTAGAGTTGGAAGTGCCTCAGATAGATGTATTAAAACTGGAACAAGCATGGCATCAAGTAATAGCAAAACATGATATGCTGCGTGCTATAGTAAGCAAAGATGGTATGCAACAAATTTTAGAAAAAGTGTTACTACCTAGATTAGATGTATATGATGAAGATAGTCTAGAAGAAGTACGATCTGACATGGAAAAATTAAATTTTGATATAGAAAAAGGACCGAACCATATATTAAAAATTACAAAAATGAAACAAGGTTATATTATTCATTTTGCTATTGATATGTTAATTGCAGATTTTGTAAGTATCAATATTATTTTAAACGATCTCTTTAAAGCTTATAAATTGGGATTTCTGGAAATAAATCCAAAAGAGGTTAATTTCAGAGATATTGTTATGGATAGAATCGAAAAAAAAGAAAAAATAAAGTCCACTACCAAATACTTAAAAGGGAAAGAATATTGGTTAAATAAAATTGATAAAATGCCGGATAGACCGTTACTCCCTATTATACAAAGTAAAGATGAAAATGAAGATGCTTCATTTAAACGATATGAATTCGAAATTGCTAAAAATATATGGGATAACATAAAATTAATATCTGGGAGAAAAGGACTTACAGCTTCAAATGCTGTGCTAGGCGCTTTTTCTGAAATTATTAAAAAATGGTCATCAAATGAAGAATTCGTATTAAGTATTACATTGATGGATAGACAAGATAAAGAAATGAATATTGTAGGTGATTTTACAGCAGTTGATTTGCTGACGGTTAGAAAGCAAAGCGGAACATTTTTGGAAAAAATAAAAGAACTACAAAAGGAACTTTTAATGGATTTAGAACATCTATCATTTTCTGGAATTGAGGTTTTGAGAGAATTAAACCGGAGGAAGAAATCGCAAACTATTTTTCCAGTTGTTTATACTAGTACAATAGGAACTATTGATAATAGAGAAGAATATGGTTATTTATATAATGAGCAGATACAAATTAAACATGGACTGAGTCGCACCCCTCAAGTATGGATAGACTGCCATGTCATAGATGAAGGAAAGTGTCTCAAAATAAATTGGGATGTGCGTGAACATATTTTTAATGAGCATGTTATCAGAAAAATGCTTAGTGCTTTTCAAACCTTATTAAAAGAAATGGGTACATCAGAAAAGGTATGGGAAGAAAAAAATCCTATAAAGTGTGATGGGGAAAGCATAAATATAAGAGAAAGAAAAAACGCTACGGATAAAAAGTATGTTCCGCATATGCTGTATGAGGGTTTTTTAAAGCAAATAACTGAAAGATCCGAGAATATAGCAATTATCCACGATCACCAAAAGTATTCTTATAGAGATCTAGAAGGATATGTTGGCGGGATACAAAAAAGACTATTAGAAATGGGAGTTGGTCATGGTGATTATGTGGCAATTATCATGCCAAGAAGTGCATTGCAAATTGCTTCGGTTCTTGCGGTGTCTTTACTGGGAGGAATTTTTGTACCGTTAGATTATGAACAACCAATAGCTCGACAAAAAAATATTTTGCGGAATCTTAATCCAAAAGTAATACTGCTTAATTCTGAAAATAAGGAATTACAAGGAGACTGTGTAGCAAATACAATCAACTTGCTTCAAGATAATTTAGAAAAACAAAAAATATATGTAAATTCGGATAACAAGGTATCTGATTATGCCTATGTTATATATACATCTGGAACTACAGGACAACCGAAAGGGGTTGTTATGAGCCATAAAGCTGTTGCAAATACTATTGATGGCATTAATGAGAGATTTTGTGTCAACAATGGATCGACATTCTTGGGACTATCTAAGTTGGCTTTTGATTTATCGATTTATGATATTTTTGGCTGTTTTGATGTTGGCGGTACTTTAGTATTGCCTAATGAAACGAAAGCTAAAAATCCGGAACATTGGATAGAACTAGTTGAATTATATAACATACAAATCTGGAATTCCGTTCCGGCACTCTTTAAGATGTATCTAGATACTATGAAAGAAGAGAATAAGATACCTAATAAAAGTATAAATATAGTATTTTTATCTGGCGATGTAATTGAAAGAAACATACCAGTATTAGCAAAATCATTTTTAAAAGATTATAAAATGATAAGTTTAGGTGGAGCAACCGAAGCGGCGATTTGGTCAATTTTTTATGACATTACAAATTATGAAGGTATAGAGGCTATTCCGTATGGACAACCTTTAGCAAATCAAAAGTTTTATGTTTTAGATAAAGAATTAGAGCAGTGTCCCGACTATGTAGTGGGTGAGATTGTAATAGCAGGAGAAGGACTTGCAGAGAAATATTTGAATGATGATAGCCTTACAAAGAAAAAATTTCTTGATGTAATATCTCTTAAGGAACGAGTATATCGAACTGGTGATATGGGATATTATTCAGATGAGGGGATTTTGCATATTAACGGAAGGATAGATAATCAAATCAAAGTTAACGGTCATAGAATTGAAACGGGCGAGGTTGAGTCGATAATAAATCAAATACCAGGAGTTAAAAATAGTGCTGTTATACCTTATAAGAATGATGGAAAGGTTATGGGGTTGGTGGCATACGTAGAAAAAGGAGGAGAAAATATAAATTCAACCACAGAAGTGGATGATAGTTTTGGGGATAATTTGTTAAAAAAAGCAAAAAAATGTTATGAACATATCGATTTAGCTGATTTTAATAATTGGAAAAAATATTCCGAATTAACTGCACTGGCCGATATACTGAATTGTTTTAACAAAGCTGGATTATTTTTAGACAAAAACCTAGGACATACTTTATTAGAGATTCATGAAGCGATAGCAGAAACTGATAAATATAAAAGAAGTGTTACGCGTATGATTCATGCTTTGAGTAGAGAGGGATTTTTACATAAGGAGGCGGATATTTACTACTTAACAAGGAATGCTGATATTCTTTTGGAACGTAAAAAATTATGGGAACAATTTGAATATTATGAGAGCATTATTAAATATAGTAGAAAATATTTTGCATACCAAAAGAAGGCAGGAAATAGTATTTTAGAGCAATTAAGAGAAGAAATAAATGCTTTAAACTTGTTTTTCCCGGAAGGGGGAACCGATGTTGCACTTTCAGCTTATAAAGACAATTTAATAAATGAAGCATTAAATAAAGTGATTTCTTTTTTAGTTAACGAGAGTATTCAATTAAAGAAAAAGGTAAAAATCCTTGAGGTGGGTGCTGGAGTGGGAGGTACGACAATTCCGGTTATTACCAATTTAGTACATCATGATATTACTTATTGTTTTACAGATATTTCTAAATTTTTCTTGAATAATGCAAGAAAAAATTTTGAAGATTATGACTTTATGGAATACAAATTATTCGATATAAATATGAATTTTGAGGAACAAGGATTTTATGAAGATTCGTATGATTTGATTATCTGTGCAAATGTTTTACATAATTCAAAGAATATACCAGAGGTACTTGGAAAACTTAAGCATTTATTAAAATCAGAGGGAAAGTTGCTGATTATAGAAGCAACTAAAGAATCATATGCGTTATTGACTTCGTTGGAATTGAAAGGAGGATTAGATCAATTTACAGATGATAGACGAGATAATGATATTATATTTAATAGCAAACATTCTTGGGAAGAAAAGCTGAAAGTTTCTGGCTTTAATGTTAAATTTATTTTGCCCTCGGATGAAGATACTATAGCAGAAAATGGTCAAACAATATTTTTCTGTACAAAAGGAGATAATGCTTTTAATATAACGGAAAATTATATTAAAACTTTTTTGAAGGAACGTTTGCCAGAATATATGATTCCCAGAAATATTAGATTTATGGAAAACATTCCATTAAATGTTAATAATAAAATCGATAGAAGATTACTTCTTACAATGAGCCAAAGTATTCGAGAAACAAAAATGACATTAACAAATCTTGAAGAAAAGGAAAATTTGAATCAGAATGAAAAAATTATATCCTCTATTTGGAAAGAGATTTTAGGTATTGAATATGTGAATAAAAAGGATAACTTTTATTCTGTAGGAGGAGATTCCCTATTAATTGCACAAGTTGTTACAAAAATGAGGAAATCTATCAAACAATTAGAAAACATTTCTTGGGATCAGTTGATGAGAGAGGTATTAGAAAACCCTACATTGGAAGGAATGAGTAATATTATATCTCAAAAAGAGCATTCCATACAAAAAATGCAGAAAACTAGTATGAGCAAATATATACATAAGTATAATGAGACAGAGAATGCGCCAGTTAAAGTAATATCTTTCTTCCACGCAGGAACGGGACGATTAATAGATTATAAACATATGGTTGAAAACTTATTGGACAAAGATATGTCTGATACACAGCTAATAGGCTTTACATATGGCGAGTATCAGCAGTATATGGAGACTCCAGTAGAATCATTGGTGCAAGATAGGGCTAATTTATACGCAGAAACTTTACTGGAATTCAATGTAGATAGGTATACATTAGTTGGTTATTGTGTGGGAGGATTTTTGGCATTAGAAACAGCAAAAATTTTGTTGGAAAACGGTAAAAAAGTAAAACTAATTATGATTGATTCCCGTTTGTGTCAACATACGATATCCAATCAACTTTTAATGGAATATGCTTATGGCTTATCGATGGAATTAGATATGGATAATACACCTTATAGTATTAAGCCAGTAATGCTAAAAGAGGCATTGGAGAAAATTCTAAATGGAGAAAATAGAAATATTAAAAACTCTGAACTTACAAAACTCTCAGATGAATATGCTGAATTGGGTGAAGTATTTACAAATCTTTTAGATATGACACATGAGGAACGGATAAAAGCACTATTTAACAGTAAAAAGCAACATAATTTTAATGGTGAGGAAAGCACGATTTCTATGTTGAATTTATTATACGATATATATGAGCATACTTTTAATGCAATGATGAGATATCGTCCAGAGGGTATTTACTCCGGAGATATCACATACATAAATGCTACAGAAGGAATTGTGAATTTCTATCCGGATACGAATGTCGCTACAACATGGGAAGATATGGTTTTAGGAGAGTTTAAAATTGTAAATATTTATGCAAATCATGCTAGTATTGTAGGAGCCGAGCATTCAAAAGAAATTTTGCCATACATAGAATAATTATGATTTTAAAGAGTAGTCGTGTATAGACTTTTATATGAAGAATTATTATGTAGGTTGCATTGCATAATTTATGAGTTCTTAACCGGTATAAGCTATGTAGTGTTAAATGATCTATATAATAATGTGGGGTTGCTGACAAGTGACCCCACCACTCTTCTTTTACCTAAAAGCATAGCAGTAGTAGAGGAAAATGTAAGCTGAATATTTATTAGAGAAAATTTTAAAAGTTACGGTTATCTTTTAATGGAAGGTGGTTTATAAAAGTGAAAGTTAATCATTTGCTATATAAGGTAGATAATTTAAAAGAAAGTGTTGACTATTATAGAAATTTAGGCTTCACAGTTGAATATGGTCGAAAAGAAAAACCTTATAATGCTCTTATATATTTTCAAGAAGGACCATATATAGAACTTATTAATAATATGAATATGCCTTGGTATATCAGAATATTTTTGAGGTTAATTGGAAAGAAAAGATTTATGCAGGGCATGATTAATCAAGAAAATGAGTCCGAAGGATTTATACGAATTTGTTTTGAATGTGAAAAAAGTGAATTAGAAAAGATATGTTCTTTGTATAGAAAATATCGGAAAAACATAATGAAAATCAAGGTTAAGAGAGTCGATACTAAAGGAAGAAAATTGCAATGCCAGACTATATTTCCGGAAGAAGAAAAAATTCCTTTTGTAAGAACACCTTTTGAAAATAATTATAAAATTGAAAACGCTTCACACCCGAATGGAGCGAAAAGAATTATCAGTGTTGAATATGGGATAAATGATGATGATCAAAATTTATTACATGAAATGAACAGTGATAAAATTCTAAAATTAAAGCAGGGAACGGGAATATCGCATGTGATAATCGAAACTAGTACACAAAAAAATTTTGAATTTAAGTAAAAGTAGGAGGATTTAATATGAATTTGTGGAATCAATTGGAACAACTAAAAAAAATGACGTGGATAGATTTGTCACATGAGTTTGGGGAAAATACACCTAGATGGCCAGGATTTGAACCTTTAAAAAAGGAGATAAAACTAGATTTTGACCACTACCCAGTAAAGGCATATACATATTCATTTCCCGGACAATATGGAACCCACGTTGATGTACCTGCACATGCGGATAAAACAGGTAGAACATTGGAAAAAATTCAATTAAAAGAATGTGTAATGCCACTATGTGTAATTGACTGTTCCCAAAAAGTTGCAGAAAATAATGACTATTCTTTAAAGTTAAATGATATTATAGAATACGAAAAAACATATTGTAAAATACCAACGGGTGCATTTGTGGCTATGCGTTCTGACTGGTATAAACGGTGGCCAAATCAAAAAAGTTTTCAAAACTGTGATGAAAATGGAGAAAGTCATTATCCTGGCTGGTCATTCGAAGCTGTGAAATTCCTTGTGGAGGAACGTGAAATTGGTGGAATAGGGCATGAAACATTTGACACAGATCCGCCAGCAGATATTATGCAAAGAAACTTTAAGGCAGAATGTTATATTCTGAAGCAGGACAAGTTTCAAATAGAAATGTTGGCGAACCTTGATAAAGTTCCAGCTTATGGGGCAGTTATATGCTGCATGTTCGTAAAACAAACATTAGGAACAGGTTTTCCGGCAAGATGCTTTGCAGTGTGTCCTGAATAATAAATTATTTGCTATCAAGAAAGGAAAATGAATTGCTAAATATTATATGTAGTTTTACCGTTGTGATGGTTATTATTATGGTAGGAGCAATGTGGAATTATAGGAAATCAAGAAAAATAAATCCAAGTAGAAAAAGGTATGGTAAAAAGGTAAAAGTTGGCGATAAGTACATGAGAGTTAGTATAATGGGAAAATCCTCTAAAGTCTTGTTGATATTACCAGGATGGAATTCAATATCGCCTATTCTTGAATTTAAACCTCTGGCCGAGAAATTAAGCGAATATTTTACAGTAATTACAATAGAGCCTTTAGGATATGGATTATCAGATAGGACAGAAAGATTGCGAGGAACGTGTAATATAGTTGAAGAATTACATAGATGCGTAGAGAATTTAGGATATTGTAAGTATTATATTCTTGCACATTCTATTTCAGGATTGTATTGCTTAGAGTGGTGCAGGCAATATGAAAAAGAGGTAGAAGGATTTATTGGTATAGATATATCTGTTCCCGGAATGGAGGAGACTAATCTTTGTCCAATTAAAACATCTATAATATGTAAAATATTGCTATATAAAAATTGGATATTTAATATTATTGGGATAAATAGACTGTTGTTTTTTATAAACCCTTATAAAATAATTCACTTAGATAAAAAGTATCAATATTCTATGGAAGAAAGGGATATACTAGAAACATTATGCCTAAATGGTTCCATAAATAAAACCATGTTGGCAGAAATAAACCAATTGAACAATAATTTATTATATGTGGAAATGAAAAAGTTCCCAGAGTCTATACCAGTATACCAGTTTCTTTCATCTGCCAATTGTAAAATTATATCTACTTGGAAAGAATTGCACATTAAAATTCTAGTAACCGATAATCCTATAATCATATTAGAAGGTAGCCATTACTTACACTTGGAGCAGAAAGATTCGATAGTAAACCATATAATTAAATGGATACGGGATTTGGATGAGGGAAAACGCAATTGTAGCAAATGACATTTAGTATAGAGCGATTTATTTGGGGAGAAAAATGAATGTTTTTTATGAGAATTTTGGTCTTCGACCATTTCAGGTTGAAAAGAATAAAATAATTTATGGAGAAAAGATAGAAGGCGGAAAGCATATAATCATGACAGTTTTTCAGGCGTTTTCAGGTATAGATGTAGTATTGTATAATAGTTTTGAAAAATATGCTCGAAAACCAGGTGAAATTCAAACAAGTAGTCAAGATTTTTATTGTATCTCATACTATATTTCTGGAGTCTATGAATCAGAGATTAGAAAAAACAGACAAAGATATGCTATGCCGGGAAGCATAAATATTATAAAAAGTTATAATAGTCATTCTAAAGCGGAAATAAAGTCAGATACTATGCAAGGATTTAGCATTATGCTTTTTCCAGAATATTTTTCCACTGAAGAAGTGCAATTATACATGAGAGCTTTCGGAGTAGATATTTTTGCTGTTATAGATTATATGAATAAAATCGCGGACAGTGCATCTATCATTCCTGATATTAAATTGCTCCATATTGCATATGAACTACTAGAATATCTGATGGATGAAAATATAGGTATGGTACGCATGAAAAGCTTGGAGTTTTTTTGCTCTATCGTAAATGATGGATTTAAATGTATAAGCTCTGATAAAAATTTTTCAAAAGAACAGATTGAAAAGACGAAAATAATTCAAGAAAAAATGTTATATGATCTATCAAAGCACTATACTATTCGAGAGTTATGCCAAGAAAAACGATTATCAGAAACGATTTTTAAAGAGTGCTTTAAAGCGATATATCAGCAAACACCTTATAACTTCTTGAGAATGGCAAAGATGAATAAAGCGGCGGAACTGTTAAGGGGGAAAAAAATTACAGTCGCTGAGGTTGCCAGGGAACTGGGATATGAAAATCCTAGTAATTTTACAAGAACATTTAAAGCGATGTTTGGAGTGTTGCCAAAAGCCTATAAAGAAAATAACTAAAATGAGCATAAAAGACTAAAAAGAATATGCAAGAAAACAAAAGGTTTGATATAATAGCACTGATTAAGAGTTAGAAAAGGCTAATCATTGCTATTACCATTTAAGGGGGACTGATGGATGATTAAAAAACTTTTTTATTATGGAAAGGAGAATAATAAGACTACCATCTTATCCATAATACTTTTATTTTTTGCGGCTTTATTGCTGATTCTTCCATTTCTATTTATTTATCAGACAATATATGCTATTGTTTCTGAGCAAAAAATTACTACAATATTTGTTTTGAAAGAAGCGATGGCAATTTTAATTTGCCTGATTATACAGGCAGTTCTTTATGTCAAAGGTCTTTCTTTGTCGCATAAGGCTGCCTATGGAACTATTATGAATATTAGAGTTTCTTTGCAAAATAAGATGGAAAAACTTCCATTAGGTATTATTGAAAGCAAAGGTGTTGGAGCCTTTAAGAAAATTTTTACAGACGATATTGACAGTTTTGAACAACTGTTAGCTCATGCAATTCCAGAAGGAATATCGAATGCTTTGGGAACATTGCTAGTGTTGCTAGGAATTTTTAGCTGTGATTGGCGGCTGGGCGTTTTGGTGCTTATTATAGTTCCGCTCGGTTTGATACCAGTTATGTTGATGTATAAGATTGGCAATAAGGGGATGGCTAATTATTATACGGCAAGTCAAATTATGAATAACACAATAATTGAATATGTAAACGGAATGGAGGTTGTAAAAGTTTTCAATAAGTCTGGAGAATCATATAAGAAGCTAAAAACAGCAGTTAATAATTATCGAGATTATACGTTAAAATGGTATCGTTCTTGCTGGCCATTTATGGCAATCTATCAATCTTTCTTACCATATACATTACTGTTTGCTTTGCCAGTAGGGAGTATTCTTGTTATGAAAGGAATAGTTGGAGTGGCTCCATTTATTCTGGCTTTATGTTTGGCTCTTGGGTTGGGCGCGCCGTTGCTTAGAACTATATCCTTTATGTCTGTTGTGCCACAGATACGATATAAAATCGAAGAGTTGGAAAAGGTATTAGATAGTCCGCCAGTAAAGGAAGGACAGAACTTTTATCAAGGAAAATCTTATGATATTTGTTTTGAACATGTTTTTTTTAGATATGATGAGAAAGAAGTATTACATGATATCAATTTAAACATTAAGACTAATACAAAAGTAGCATTAGTGGGTGAATCAGGTGCAGGTAAGAGTACATTAGCAAAGCTTTTAATTCATTATTATGATGTGAATAACGGAAAAATTATGATTGGTAATCAGAATATTTGTGATATGCGATTGGAAGCTTTAAACGAATTGATTGCTTATGTTTCTCAAGATAATTTTTTATTTAATATGAGTCTAATGGAGAATATTCGTATTGGAAAACCAACTGCATCAGATGAAGAGGTAGTTGCAGCGGCAAAAAAAGCTCAATGTATGGATTTTATTAACAGGTTATCAGAAGGAATCTATACAAAGGCAGGTGATAGTGGTAATAAATTATCAGGTGGAGAACGACAGAGAATTACATTGGCACGTGCAATTCTAAAAGATGCCCCCATTATTGTTTTGGACGAAGCTACAGCTTTTACAGATTCTGAAAATGAGATAAAAATAGAATCCGTTTTATCAGAACTGGTAAAGCATAAAACACTGATTGTGATTGCACATAGACTAACGACCATTGTTAATGCGCAACAGATTTGTATTCTTGATAAAGGGAATCTTGTTGATTGCGGAACTCATAAAGAATTGTTGGAAAAATGTGAGATATATAGGAATCTTTGGAAAGCAAATCAAGATAGTACACAATGGCAGATTGGGGGAAAGACAGAATGATTTATAGAATGATTTCCAGAATTCTCGGAATATCAGGAAAATATAAAAATAGAATACGTGTCGCATTTGTTTTTTCTATACTGAATGTGCTCTTATCAAAAATGCCAATTTTTTATTCGATGATTGTAATATGGAAAATATCCGAACAGTCAATGCAAAAAGAAACCGTTTGGTATATTAGCTTTGCAATGGTGATTACTTTGATTTTGCAAATAATTACACAACACATTAGTGATCGATTACAAAGCGGAGCAGGATATTTACTGTTTGCGGATAAACGACTGGAGCTGGGAGAACATTTAAAAAAATTACCCATGGGATATTTTACTGAAGGAAATATTGGGAAAATAAGTTCTGTACTGTCCTCTGATATGTTGTTTATTGAAGAAAATGTTATGGCAAAATTAGCTAATATTATGACCTACATATTTTCTACTATTGTTTTGCTTTGTTTTATGTTTATGTTGAATTGGAAGTTAGGAATTATCGCAATATTAACTTCGATAATAGCGATTTTTATGGCGCAAAAAATGAACAAAGTATCATTAAAGGAAGCAAAAATGCGTCAAAATCAGAATGAATACCTTACAAATGCTGTTTTGGAATTTGTGGAGGGAATTTCCGTAATTAAAAGTTATAATATGCTCGGTGAAAAGTCGAAAGAATTAAGCGAAAATTTCCGGTTGTCTAAACAGAAAAGTATTCAATTTGAAGAAAGCATTATGCCGTGGATGTTCTGCCTTAGTGGTATTTATGCTTTAGGTACAGTAGGAATTTTTGTAGTAGGTCTTTATGAATATTTATCAAATTCCTTTTCTCAGATATATTTAATCGGTGTACTTTTATTTGTATTAGAAATCTTTGGCCCCTTAAAAGCATTATTTGCTGATTCTGCAAATTTAACAATTATGGATAGTTGTCTGAATAGAATAGAAACTCTTTTTACACAAGAAGAGCTACCTGAGGGGGAATTGGAATCGCTACCGACAGAAGGCTATGAATTTGAAGTTGAGTACAAAAACGTAAATTTTTCTTATGATAAGAATGAAGTGCTGCATGATATTTCATTTGGGTTAACTAAAAATTCTATGACTGCACTTGTCGGATTAAGTGGTTCAGGTAAATCTACTATCGCTAATTTGTTGGCTAGATTTTGGGATGTGAAAGACGGAGCAATTTATTTGCGAGGTGTTGATATTCGTAAGCTGAGTATTGCTACTGTTATGGAGCAGGTAAGTATGGTTTTCCAGAATGTCTATCTTTTTAACGATACAATATATAATAATATTCTTATGGGAAGATCTGATGCTACAGAGAATGAAGTGATACAAGCAGCAAAACAAGCACATTGCTATGATTTTATTATGCAATTACCTGAAAAATTCCAGACGAAAGTAGGAGAAGGAGGTGCAAGTTTATCGGGTGGCGAGAAGCAAAGAATTTCTATTGCACGTTCAATTTTGAAAAATGCCCCGATTGTTATCCTAGATGAAGCAACAGCTAGTGTTGACAGCGATAATGAGCGTTATATCCAAGAAGCAATTAATGAACTAGTAAGAGGAAAGGTTCTTCTAGTCATTGCCCATCGACTAAAAACGATTGCAAATGCAAATCAGATTCTTGTAATTGATAATGGAAAAATTGTAGAGACTGGAACACACGACAAACTTTTGAAAAAAGGTGGGGTATATGCTAACCTTTTTAATAAATCTAACCGGAAAACAGGTTGGGAATTATAAATATGGAGGAAATAATTATGAAAAATAAGGACAATGCATTGAACGGAAAAGATTTCATTAATATTGGTATTTTTACTGCAATCTATATGGTAATTGTAATTGTAATTGCATGCACTGTAGGCTTGGTTCCTATTGGATTTATATTGTTACCAATTATTATTCCTATTATTGGCGGTATCCCTATGATGATGTATTTTGCTAAAGTCAAAAAGTTTGGTATGATACTAATTTTTGAAGTGCTTTTTGGTATTGTAATGATTTTAACAGGTATGGGTTACGATTTGCTTATATGGGGAATTGTAGTAGGTATTATTGGAGAATTGATTTTAAAAGTTGCCAGATATTCTAGTGGGAAAATGGCTATTTTCTGCTATGGAGTCCTGTCTACTTGTATCTGTGGAAATTATATTCATTGGATTTCTGCTAGTGAGGAATGGTTAACTGAGCAGACAGCAACTTTTGGAAATACTTATGTAGATACTATACACGGAGTTTTGACAAATGGTTGGGCGTTTCCTAGCATGATTATTGGAGGATTTCTTTCTGGTATCATTGGTGGTTTAATTGGAAGAAAAGTAATGAAAAAACACTTTGAAAAAAGTGGATTAGTATAAGTGGGGATATTATGATAAGTAATATTTATGACACAACAGCAAAGGCCAAGCAATTATATTTAGATCCACGAACAAAAATAGTACTATGCCTTACAGTATCATCAATTATGCTAATATCATCAAACTCTGACATTGTTAAAGTAATGCAAATTGCGTTTTCAATTTTACCATTCATATTTTTATTAGTACTAAAGAAATTTAAGATGGCAGCATATTATTTTGTTATGTATAGTTTTTCAGCATTAATACCAAGGCTTTTGATACCATATCTTCCGAATGTTATTAATGTCCTATTCACGGGTGTGATTGCGCTTTTTACGCAATTCTTACCTGGAATGATGATGGCATATTTTTTAATTGTAAGTACGACAGTAAGCGAATTTGTTGCAGCAATGGATCGTATGCATGTAACTAAAAAAATATCTATGCCACTTTCAGTATTATTTCGTTTTTTTCCTACTATTGTCGAAGAATATGGACATGTACGGGATGCAATGATGATGCGCGACGTGGGATCTATACGTAACCCAATGAAAATGTTGGAATATAGAATGGTACCTTTTTTGACTAGCATAGTTTCAATAGGGAATGACTTATCCGCTTCAGCCCTTACTAGAGGGCTGAATGCCCCAGTAAATAGGACAAATGTATGCCCGATAGGTTTTACTTGGCGTGATGGTATTGCCTTTTTTGTAATCATTTGTTGTCTTATAATATTTATTTTTTTTAGATAGGAGTAACCAATCAATGATAAGCTTAAAAAATGTAGATTTTATATATAACAATGCAAAAGCAGATATAGGCGTGCATCAGATTGATTTGGAAATATCTAAAGGAGAAGTAGTTTTGCTTTGCGGAAGTTCTGGTTGTGGTAAAACGACACTGACTAGAATGATAAATGGGTTAATTCCTAATTTTTATGAAGGAAAACTATCAGGAAACATTACAGTTTGCGGATTAGATGTAAAAAAAAGCGAACTCTATGAACTGACCCCTTTTGTGGGGTCAGTTTTCCAAAATCCAAAATCTCAATTCTATACAGTACAGACAGACTCTGAAATTGTATTCGGCTGTGAAAATATTGGTATGGAAAAAGAGTTAATATATCAAAGATTTGAAGAAATTGTAAATAAACTAAATATCTCTCCATTACTTGGAAAAAGTTTGTTTGCATTATCTGGTGGACAAAAACAGAAAATTGCCTGTGCATCTGTAGCAACCCTATTTCCAGAAGTATTGGTGATGGATGAACCTTCCTCAAATTTAGATATAGAAGCTATTTATGAGCTTGCTGAAATTATCCGAGAGTGGAAAAAAGAAGGGAAAACTGTAGTTATTGCAGAACATAGATTGTATTGGTTAATGGATATTGCTGATCGTGTGATTTATATAAAGGAGGGTGAAATTTTACAAGATATTACTATTGATGAATTTAAAAAATTATCGACCAATACATTGGAAAAAATGGGATTAAGATCTAGAAAAATCTCATTTGATAATATTCAGACACCGGTAATTGAGAGTCAAGATTATATACATTTTAAAGATTTTTCATTTGCCTATGAAAAAGAAAAAAATATGGATATTAAATCATTGATGATTCCGTGCGGTAGTGTGGTAGCTATAATAGGGAAAAACGGTGCAGGCAAATCCACATTTGGACGTTGTATGTGTGGATTGGAAAAAAAAGTTAAGGGAACTATGACATTTTATGGAAAAGAATTAAATTGGAAAGAACGGATAAAAAATTGTTATTTAGTAATGCAGGACGTTAATCATCAACTTTTTACAGAAAGTGTTTTAGAGGAAATTCTTTTATCCATGGAAAACTATGCAGATAATGAAAGTGTAAAGAAGGCTAATGCAATAAAAATTCTAAAAGCTTTGAATCTTGAAAAATTTCAAGAGGTACATCCTATGTCCCTTTCGGGCGGGCAAAAGCAAAGGGTTTCTGTTGCATGTGCTCTTGCTTCAGATAAAAAAATATTAGTATATGACGAACCAACTAGCGGTTTAGATTATACAAGAATGTTAGATGTTGCAGAAGCAATTAAAAGTATGCAGAAAAGGGGAAGAACTCAGTTTGTTATTACCCATGATCCAGAATTGATTGAGAAATGTTGTGATTATGTAATGTTTATGGACAAGGGGGGAGTTATTGATGTGGGAACTATAGAAGAGGAAAGACTGCATAGAATAAAAAAATTCTTTAGGGTATGAGATTTAGGACTAATCTTTTTGTAGTTATGATATGATTGGGTTTGCATCAGGAATCTATTTTTCAAAATTTCATCAGTCGATATTGGGATTTGCAGAGAAGAATCTACCGGACGACAAAAAGATATTTCTGATCTGTACTTATGGTGGAAGTGCGAATTATAAATCCATAGAGCAGATTTTGGATAAAAAACATGCCAGTGTGGTTGGAAAATTTGGCTGTAAAGGGTATGACACATTCGGACCATTTAAACTGGTTGGAGGTATTGCTAAAGACCATCCGAATGAAGAAGATATGAAAAACGCAGCGGACTTCGTAAAAGGATTACACTGATTTTTGAGCAAAAGGAAAACCGGGGATTTTACTCCTCGGTTTTCTGGCAGTTGTGTTTCAGTCTTCAACCTGAAAAATATCTTCTACAGGCACTTTCAGGTAATGTGCCAGCCGGATTGCAATCTCAAGAGAGGGATTACGTTCTCCACGTTCGATGCGGCCTATAGTCTGGCTGCAGGAACCTATGGCTTCAGCCAAATCTGCTTGAATGAGATTCCGTTCTTCACGAATATCTTTTAGTGTATTATTGATTGCCATTCAATCACTTCCTTTGCTTATTGTTATCAGCAGAATCATGAACCTGCTGTTGAAATCTAATGAAATCCCGGAATTTCTGCACCTTTGCATTTCCCGATTACTTTTCCAAAAATCTTAAAAGAGTCAGATTCCAAAACCTGGATAGGACGATATTTTTGATTTAAAGAAATCAGATAAACACCATCTGGCTCATCGTGTAATTCCTTGATGTAAGTATTGCCGTTGAGATAGAAGATTCCAATTTCACCATTAGCAAGAGAATCTTTTTTCTGAATCCATGCAACATCGTCTGTATGATAAAGTGGCTCCATACTGTCACCGGAAATCCGTACACCAAAGTCAGTCTGCTCAGGAGCAAGGTGTCCTACATCATAGGTTTCTTTTACAGAATCCTCCAGGTAATTTCCAGTACCAGCAGAAACTGGTTCCCAGGTAATTTCTACAGGATGATGGAATGGGATAATCTTTGCAGACAGTGGAGAAAACTTTTTAGAAGCTTTCAAAATATCAGCAAATTCAATCAATTTATTTCTGCCTTCTTCATTCAATCCACTCATAATGTTATATGGATTTTCTCCAAAGAAGGATTCATATATATCTTCGATATCAAGTAACTGGCAAAGTGTCAGGAAAACATGTAAAGCTGGTTCTCGTGCATTGGTCTCCCATTTGGAGATTGCTTTTGTAGTGACCTGAATACCTTCCTGAGAAAGCAGGTCTACCAGATCTGATTGAGAGTATCCTTTCTTTTTTCTATTTTCTGCTAATATTTCCCCGAAATCACGCATTTGTTCGCCTCATTTCTATTTGAATTTTCTATATGCATTATACCGTATGTTAGAAATAAAATCAACAATAATCTCCAAAATGGAGAAAATACAACCAAGATGTTACTTGACTATCTCCGGAATGTCGATATATACTAAACATACAGAAATTGATAAGACATCATGTTGAAGGAAACAGCTGGGAGGTGAAAAGTTTGAGTGAGCGTGTGATCCTGCATAGTGATATGAACTGTTTTTATGCAAGTGTAGAAATGCTGCATCATCCGGAATTTGCCGGAATGCCGCTGGCAGTCGGTGGCGATCCGGAAGCCAGACATGGGATTGTGCTGACAGCAAATTATATTGCAAAGCAAAAAGGTGTAAAGACCGGAATGGCATTATGGCAGGCAAAACAGATTTGTCCGGAAATCATATTTGTACCACCACGGATGGATTTGTATTTGAGATTTTCAAAGATGGCAAGAGAAATCTATTCGGAGTATACGGACAAGATCGAGCCATATGGAATTGATGAAGCCTGGCTGGATGTATCAGACAGCAGAAATCTGAAAGGAAGCGGAATGACGATTGCAAGAGAAATCAGCCATCGGATTAAATACGAACTGGGTGTAACGGTAAGTATTGGAATTTCCTGGAATAAGATTTATGCGAAACTTGGTTCAGATTATAAAAAGCCGGATGCAATCACAGAGTTTAATCGAGAAAATTATAAAGACAGGATATGGCAGCTTCCAGCGACAGATTTGCTTTATGTCGGAAGACAGACAAATAAGAAATTGCAAAAACTTGGAATCCGGACAATCGGGCAACTTGCGGAATCAGACGAAAAGTTGTTAGAGAGCCATTTTGGAAAAATAGGAAATGTATTATGGGCTTTCGCAAATGGCTGGGATGAAGATCCGGTTTGCAAGGAAGGATATGAAGCACCAGTAAAGTCGATAGGTAATAGCACTACAACACCGAGAGATCTGGAAAATGATCTGGATGTCTGGATCATTCAAATAGCATTGGCAGAAAGTGTAGCTGCACGATTGCGGAAACATGGATTTAAATGCAAAACAGTAGAAATTACAGTTCGAGATAATGGATTGTATAGTTTTTCCAGACAGATACATTTACGACAGCCAACGAATATTACAAACGAGATTGTAACTGCAGCATTTCAGCTATTTAAAGATAATTATAAATGGGAACATCCCATTAGAAGCCTGGGAATCCGAGCTGCGGATCTTGTGTTAGATGATATTCCCGTGCAGTTGGATTTATTTGGAAATCAGGAGAAAAAGGAAAAGTTAGAGAAGCTGGATCGTACTGTAGATGAGATCAGACGACGGTTTGGTTATTTCAGTATACAGCGAGCGGCAATGTATCAGGATAAAGTCTTATCCCACTTAGACGCTGGTACGCACACGATCCATCCACACAGTTATTTTCATAGGTAATTGGAGGGATAGATTTGAAAAAAGCATTAACCAGAAAACAGAAAGAAAGTTATCAGTGTATTTTGGATTATACGAAGGAGCATGGATATCCGCCGACAGTACGGGAATTTGGAAAAATGATCGGAGTAAGATCAACATCATCTGCTTTTTCCAGAATCAAGCAGTTGGAGCTAAATGGATATATCCGAAGGATTCCGGCATCGCCAAGAGCAATCGAGATTTTATAGTGAGGTGTCGGCATGAACAAAG
>ENA-OPUE01000194-OPUE01000194.1-human-gut-metagenome-genome-assembly--contig:-NODE-194-length-55833-cov-7.863244_pt1 | contig 55833 bp, 64 predicted proteins | sample MGYA00241466_ERZ501924 | MGnify/ENA primary metagenome ERZ501924 (study PRJEB25962, sample SAMEA2042223) | human gut metagenome | biome: human gut; feature: human-associated habitat; material: faeces...
TCCTTTTTCTGTCTTCTATTTTATCATACTTGTCCACTTTTTTATTATATATCCAGCAAGCCAGTTGGTAAACAAAGACCGAGAACGGTTCGCAACAAATACACTGGCAAGACGATTACATATACTCCAGATGCAACAAAGCTTTTTGAGAGCAATGTGGCTAAGAGATATAAGCGAATGAGCAATTATGTATTTAAAGACGGCGTAGCTATAAGTATTTTTGTATATGTCAAAAGACCAAAGAGGCAGACATATAAATATCCAACAGTCAAACCTGACACAGATAACATAGCAAAGACAATACTTGACGGCTTAAATGGCGTAGCTTATAACGATGACAAGCAAGTAATCAAATTGTCTATTGAAAAGTTTTACGATAATGATGACTGTGTTGTTGTAAATATTTCTGATTATGAGTAGTTACATCAAGTGCAGTAAATGCAATCGAGAATACGCACAAATATCTGTCCGAAAGTGTCCGCACCCGGCTGTAAATCGTAAGTTTGGTGAGCATATATGCGTATGTTGCTGCCGAAAGTGTAAATTCAGCGAGCGTGTCAGCGGAGGATTGGTTTGCAATTATGGAAAAGGAGACTAAAATGGATTTTGATAAAAAAACAGAGGAAAGAATAAAGAAATTTGTGAAGGTACGCAATGAAGCATTATTCAGCCTTGACGAGAAGAAGATTAAGGCATATATGAAAAAATATTGCGTACCTGACCCTCATAGCGAAAGAGTCTTTTGGGCAATGGTTTACAAGGCTATATGCAATATAGCAGACGCACCGCCAGAGGTTAAAGCGAAAGCTAAGGCTTGGCTCAAAGAGCACGGATTCAAGGAGAGTTTAAGATGAGAATGAAAATAAAAATAGTATCACTGGTTGCAAGTTTAGCATTGCTCTTGACACTTACTGGTTGTGGTGAAAGTTGGGAGAGGTCGAAAAAGGATTGGGATTCAGAGTATAATGGTGGTCTTGAAAGAACCATTTCAGTTTACAGTTATGATGGAAACCTTTTAAAGACATATAAAGGTAAATGTGACATTGAAAAAAATGAATCAAATAAAGTTCTATTTGATATAGATGGTAAACGAGTAATTATTTACAATGCTGTTGTCATTGCGGAAGAAGTAGCTGATGATGCGGAATAAAAGTGTATAAGGGGTATATCATATGTTTTGTGATGAAAGCTGTATAGCAAACCTTAACGGCAAGTGCTGCGTCGGTGAGTGCAGGGGTCAGATAATTGTACTTAAAAAGTGTAATAATTTTTCAGCGGAAAAACGTTGTAAAATGTACAAGCTTTTGAAAGAGACGCTTGGCGAAGATTTTGAGTGTAATGAAAGCATTTTTGAGGATGAGGAAGATTGAGGAGGAATAACGTTGAACAACAAAAAGAAAATCGAATATATACCCGTTAAAGCTTTAAAACAGGAATTGGCAGGCTGTCAATTAGCTATTCAGTGTGACCAAGGCAGTACCTATGAATATGACCGCATTAGAGCAATTAAAAATATACTTGATTGGATAAATTCTCCGTCATATTTTGAAAGATTGGCTCATTGTGGTTTTGAAGTACCTAAGACTGAAATTTCTGATGATGAATACTTATCAGATTGGAGTGATGAAGAATGACAAACGGAGATAGAATCAGAACTTTTTTCTGATGAACAGTTTGCGTTAATAACCATGTGTCCAGTCGAGGCTTGTTTGACTTTAGATAACGAGCCTATAACGATTAAAAGAGATTGTGGAAAGTGCCTTTTTGAAGATATTAAAAGTTGTATAAAATGCACTTATAAATGGCTGCAACAGGAGGAATCTAAAATGAGTGACAATCTTAAATACGATGACAATAAGCCAAGACTTGACCTTGTACCGCCTGAACTGATAGAAGCGGTAGGTATAGTCCGTACATATGGCGTAAGCAAATACGGCGACAGCGAAAGCTGGAAGCAGGTAGAGCCATACAGATACCGAGCCGCACTAATGAGACATATATGCTTATATCTCGAAGAGCCTGACGGCGTGGATAAAGAAAGTGGACTGCCTCATTTATGGCATATTGCTTGCAATGTAGCATTTTTGATAGCATTAAATGCCGATAAATGCCCCACAAACGATTTTAAAGCTAAGACGGTAAATTTACCAGATGAGCAATAAAAAAACGCTTATAGGTCGATTATGACAAAATTAGGAGGTATCAGAATGAAAGCACGAGTAGTTACAAATAAAGAACTTAAAATTGCCGAGGAAATAGCTAAACAATCTGAACAAGCGTATATGCGTAGAATCTTAAAGCTTGTATGTTATGCACTCCATGTACAGCATGGCTTTGGTGCTAAGCGTATATCGCAAGTCATTAATTTTTGTAATGATGAGATGAAAGATGTTGACGAAACCTACTGGGTTAATCTTGACAGGCTTTTATCTGAGCACATCGGCATAGACTTTGCAAATGAAGATTATGATGAGCGTGAGGCGAGAGCTAAAGAGCTTAATTCTAAACACAGAAAGAAGTGATTAAATGACAGCGAAAGAATACTTAGAAAAAATCAAAAAAACATCAAGAAATATCTCTGGGTTGAATGATGAATTGAAAGAGATTCGCGCGAGAAAAGATGGGCTTAAATCTATGGATATATCCGAACGAGTAAAAACATCAGCAATATTCAACAATTCACTTGACGAACTCATAGACCAGGAAGAAGAGATTATTCGTGAACGCAGAGCTATACATAACGATTGGTGGAGCTGTCGCCAGACAATTCGAAAAATAGAAAATTCTGATTACAGAAATGTATTAAGATATTATTATTTGTTGAATAAAAAATGGGACGAAGTAGCTATGAAAATTCACGTATCAGAGCGAAAAGTATATCAATTGCACGGACACGCACTTGAGGAATTTAGAAAAATAACAAAATTGCCTTAAATTGTGCAGTAATTTGCATAGTAATGCAGTGTTTTAAGTGCTAAAATGGTATTGTGAGATGAGGGCGGAAGAGAGTGTGCAGCTACTATGCTAAGCACTCCACCGCCAACAACTTGCGTCCTCTTTCTATTTTTTGTGATTGTTTGTTTGTATAATGCACCGTACTCTCACGGTGCATTTATGGCAGCTGTACAGTACAACTCAAAATCCGAGTGAGAGTGCAGGCCTCTAAGCTGCCAAATCTTTGACTATTACATAGCAATATTTGCGTGAGCCTTAATGTTGCAAACTTGATATTGCTTTTGTAATGACGCACTTGTTGATTGTGCCGAATATAAAATATTATAAATCAACCGCTCACCAGGGCGTTACCTGGTCCAAGTGCGAGTTTGCATTTTTGTACCTCCTTAGTTATTTTGCATGAGAGCCGTCCAATAGGGCGGCTTTTGTGTTGTTATTTTTTAAGTGGTGATTGTAAATGATAATTAAATACTGCACTAAGTGCGGTAAGCAAATGACATATAACGGACACTCAATGTGTGACGAGTGCTTGTCTAAGTACAGCCAAAGGCAGAGAAACCGCATATATAACAAGACTAAGCGTAACAAACAAACCGATAGGTTTTATCATTCAAAAATGTGGAAGAGCTTGTCGCAATATGTTTTGATGAAAGCAAATTATGTATGTGCAGACTGTGGAGGTTTAGCAACAGAAGTACATCACGAAAAGCCTGTTGCAGAAAATTGGGACAAAAGATTTGATATTGATAATCTTACTCCGCTTTGCACCTCTTGCCATAATCGCAGGAGGTAGGGGGTGGGTTAAAAAGTATGAAAATTTTCAGGACGACATCGGGCGGCTCTGTTGCGTAGAAAAAACTCCTTTTATTTTCAATTTTCAGACACCTATAAATAGCCTTTATGGGCTCTGTGAGCGTTTTTAATGTGTAATTTATAAAATCTATCAGCTTAAAAGCAAAATGCGTTATAAGCCATTTATAAGCAAAAGAAAAGAGGTGACGATAATGGGCAGAAATAAAGAGCCTGTCAAATTACTACAAGCAAAAGGCAAAACTCACTTAACAAAAAGTGAACTTGAGGAAAGAGAAAAAGGTGAAGTACCTATTATCGCCGAAAATATCTCTCCTCCTGCTTATTTAGACAGGGCACAGAAGAAAAAATTTAATGAAATAGCTAAAAAATTAAAAGCACTCGATATAATGTCAGACTTAGACTGTGATGTATTGGCAAGATACATTAAAGCTGAGGCTGATTTTATTTTTTATGAAAATCTCGTCGCTAAAACTCAAAGCGAGTTATTAGCGGAAGAAGGAAACGAAGATGAAACGGTTGATAGACTAATGAAATATGAAAAGTTGAAAAACACAGCTTTTAATCAATGTCACACTTGTGCGTCCGCTCTCGGTATGACAATAACATCACGCTGTAAAATCGTAGTACCGCAAGCAAGGGATAAGCCAAAGAAAAATAAATTTGAAAGGTTTATAAACAGTGGATAGGGCAACAGAATATGCTGAAAAAGTTGCTATTGGTGATGTGCCTTGCGGAAAACTGCATAAACTTGCTTGCGAGCGACACTTAAAAGACCTTGAAAGGCAAGGCACTAAAGATTTTCCGTATGTTTGGAAATCTGAAAAATCAGAAAACATCTTAAATTTTGCTGAAATGTTGACTATTGCCGAAGGTACAGAGCCTAAGCCAGTTAAGCTTTTTGGAAGCCAGTGCTTTGATTTAGGTGTACCAATGGGCTGGGTAAAACTTAACGGCAATAGACGCTTCCGCCGCTCATATGAGAGTATGGCACGACAAAATGGTAAAAGCTTTAAAAATGGTATTCGAGGGACATACTTTTCATACGCAACTGGGTATCAATACGGTAAGTTGTTTACGGCGGCTACAAAAAAACGCCAGGCAAAAATAGCCTGGGAAGAAATGATGAAGTTTATCAGGTCCGACAAAGATTTGAATGAACTTTTTAAAATCCAAGAATACAAAAGCCTTATAACTTGTTTGCTAACGAACTGTACTATTGAAGCACTCTCAAAAGAGGGTGGCTTGGATGACGGTTTCCGCTCTGTGTATAGTTCGGTCGATGAAATCCATCAGCATAAGGACAATAGAATTTATAAAGCACTATACAACGGTACACGCTCGCTCCCTGAAACACTTGTATCAATGATTACAACAAGGGGGTTTGACCTTAATAGTTTTTGCTATGAGATGGATAGTTACGCTCAAAAGGTCCTTATGGGCGTATCAACAGCAAACGATTTTTTTATAGATATATACTCGATTGATAAAGGCGATGACTTTTTTAATGAGGATATATGGATAAAAGCAAACCCAATACTGCTTGCACCTAACAATCCAAACTTTAAAAACAATCTTGAAACTTTTAGGGAGTCAGCAAATACTGCAAAGGATATGGGCGGTTCGGAGCTTGCGGATTTTGTTGTTAAATCACTTAATTACTGGTATCGCAATGCTGATAATGAGTTTGTAAATGCTGAGGCTTTTGCAGAGTGTGCGTGCGACTTAACGCTTGAGGACTTCCGCAGCCGCTCTTGCAATATTGGACTTGATTTTTCGAGTGGCGGAGACCTTACGACCTACTCACTTGAGTTTGAAATGGATAATGGCGATTTTTATGTATACTCACATAGCTATATGCCGAGAGGACGATTTGAAGAACATATTAAAACCGATATAGCTCCTTACGATTTTTGGGAAAAAGAAGGACTGCTTACCGTCACAGGTGGTTCAGGTGACTTTAAAAATGATTATAAGTTTATAATCTCAGAATTAACAGCACTAAAAAATAAATATGACTTAAAGTTTAAAAATATAGCCATAGACCCACATAACGCTGACGGCATACTCTCAGACCTTGAGACATTTGGTTGTCCTGTAAGTATTGTAACTCAAAGCATAAGCAATCTTAACGATACAACTTGCGATATACAAATACTTGTAAAATCGCACAAATATCACTATAACAGGCATAATGAGTTGCTCATATGGAGCTTTTTAAATGCCGTAACAGTATCAAATTCGGTCGGCGAGATTAAGGTTGATAAAGAGGGCAACAAAAGGACAAAGCGTATCGACCCAGTCGATGCAAGTGTTGACGCTCATTATATAGTCGTAAAAAATAAAACTGATATTAAAGTCGATGTAAACAGCGAAATCGAAACATTCTTAAAAATGATGGGAGGTGATAAAATTTGAGACTTAAAAACATATTTAAATCAAAGCAAAAAAAATCTTTTGAAGAAAGGGAGCAAATTGCATTAAATCAACTGTTAAGCTTTTTAAATGTTGAATATGATAAAAGCCGTATGGCAGAAGTTACATATTTTACTTGTTTGAAAGTTTTAAGCGAGGCTTTATCAAAACTCCCGCTTAGCTTGCAAAAGGTCACAGAAAAAAACGGTATTGTTGATATGGTCGGCGATACACTCTGGCAAACGGTAAGGGTAAGACCTAATCCGTATATGACACCAAGCACATTTTGGACGGCAGTCGAAAATTGCAGAAATCACTACGGTAACGCTTATGTGCATATTGACAGAACCACAGATAAAGGCGTTAGACTTTGGATTTTAGACCCTAAATGTGTCCGCATTTATTGGGAGGATATGACGGATATATCAGATGTACCTGATATTTATTATGTGTATACTTCGCCTGAAAATGGCAAGCAGATGGTATTTAAATCTGATGAGATACTGCACTTTCGCACATCAACAACATTTGGTGGAATTGTTGGTATGTCAGTGCAGGAAAAACTCAAAGCCTCACTTGACGGGGCAGAAGAAAGCCAAAAAATGCTTAATGGTATGTATAAGAGCAATTTTGTACCAAAAGTTGCTGTGCAATTTGAGCCAGGCTCAGAAGTAAATGGCAAATTAAAAGACGCATACCTTAAACAACTACAAAACTATGCGGATGGCAAAGTTGATGGCACAAAATCTTTTTTGCCTATTTCGCTTGGTACAAGCTTAGTACCACTCAACATAAAACTGACAGATGGTCAGTTTATGGAGCTAAGAAAGTATACGGCATTGCAGATAGCTGCTGCATTTGGTATAAAACCCAATCATTTAAACGATTATGATAAATCGAGTTACGCAAATTCCGAAACACAGCAGTTAGCTTTTTATACGGATACAATGCTATATATCATCAAGCAGTATGAAGAAGAGTTAAATTTTAAACTGCTATCGCCTGAGCAAAGAGCAAGCGGATATAGGTTTAAATTTAATATTGCGGCTGTACTGCGTGGAGATACTAAGTCACAGGTTGAGAGCTTAACACAAGGTGTTGCAAATGCTCTTTATACACCTAACGAGGCACGACGCAACCTTGATTTGCCGTCAAAAGACGGCGGAGATGAGTTATATTTTAATGGCTCAAACATACCAATTACTTTTGCGGGTAGTCAATATCAAATATCGCAAAACCAACAAACTGAAAGCGGGTGAAATAATGGATTTCAAGGAATTTATTGAAGAAAGATTTATTAAAAGAAATTAAGCACTCTGAAAAGGGTGCTTTTTTATACTTGAAAGGTGGTGAAAAGATGGAAATTACAAAAACAGAAATTATGGCAGAGGATTTAAAACTTATCAACAAGTACTCTAAAGCCGAATTAAAAGCAGAAGATGTTTACACATTTAAAGTTGCTTGTTGTGACAATCAAGTCGATAGAGATTTTGAGAGTTTTAGCGACAAAGCACTTTTCAAAATGGCTGAACTTTATGTTGGCAAAACAATCGTTAAAGACCATTCAGTTTCTACGGATAATCAGCTTGCAAGGATTTATAAAACTGCTGTTGAAACTGGCGAAAATGATGTAAAGCGACTTGTTGCAAGTGCTTATGTGCCGATTTCAGACAGTACAAAAGATTTTATTACAGCCATTGAATCAGGCATAAAAAAGGAAGTTAGTGTCTCTTGTAGCGTAACAAGCTGTGTGTGCTCGATTTGTGGTAAGAACTTTATTGAGTGCAATCATCAAAAATCTAAAAAGTATGATGATTATACCTGCTATGTGGTGCTTGACGATGTATCAGATGTATATGAGTTGTCTTTTGTAGCGGTACCAGCTCAAAAAAATGCTGGTGTTCTTAAGTCATTTAAGTCATATAAACCACAGCCAACAGAACCGCAAAAAGAGCAAAAAACAGACAGTATTTTGCAATTAAGACTAAGACTTGCGAAAGCAAATGAGGATAATTTAACTATCGAAAGTGAGGAAATTGATAATGAAAGTAAGTAAGAAAATGTTTGAAATCTCTGAAAAGATGAAGTCACTAAGAGCAGAGGCGGAAGTGCTTAATCACAACGGAGAGACAGAAAAGGCTATTGAAAAGATGAATGAGTATGACGAACTCAAGAAATCTTTTGACGCAGAAAAGAGAATTTATGAATCTGAAAAGGATTTTGATGTTGACAAAAAAAGCGGAGGTATCCCTGGTACATCAGCAGAAGTAAAGCCAAATGCAATTAAATCTTTTGCAGATGCAGCAAGGCGTAAGTTTTTGGTCGAAGGTACCGATGCCAACGGTGGTTATACTGTGCCTGAGGACATTCAGACGCAAATCAATCATTACAAATCAGAGGTATTTTCCCTTGAAGATTACATCACTGTCGAAACTGTAAGTACAAATAGTGGTGCAAGAACATTTTTGGTAAGAGCAAATGATTTTGCACTTGAAGCTACCGATGAAAATGGTGTAATACCAGAAGTTAATACACCAACATTCGAGCGTACCAGCTACAAGATTGTTAATTACGGTGGTTATTTGCCTGTATCAAGAGATTTGCTCGCAGACACAGACGAAAACATCACAGGCGAGATTGCAGCTTGGTTTGCAAAAGCAAGACGAGGTACATCAAACAAGGCAATCCTTGCACTTATTAACGCCAAGTCACAGACAGAGTTTAAGAGTGTTGATGATATTAAAAAGAGCGTACTTGTTACTCTCGGTGGTGCTTACAGAGGCTCGGTTGCACTCTATACAAATGATGATGGTATCCTTTATCTCTCGACACTCAAGGACGGTAACGGTCGTGACCTGCTTAACCCTATCCCATCAGACCCAGCAAAAATGCAACTTGCTGTTGGTGCAACAGTTATCCCTATTGTACAAGTACCTAACTCAGTACTTGCTACAACAACAAATAAAGTGCCGTTTATTGTTGGTGATTTTAAGTCAGCTTTTACAAAGTTTGACCGTCAGGAGTCTACAATCTCAACATCAGATGTTGCATCAACAGAAAAGTACAATGCGTTTACACAAAATTTGATACTTTATAAAATCTTTATGCGTATGGACTATAAGACAATCGACAGTAATGCTTTTGTAAACGGTTATATCACTGTTACTGCTGGCAAGTAAGGAATGATAAAGTATGCTAACACTTGATGAAGCTAAGGCTTGGATTGGCGTAGCCGGTAATGATAGTGATGATATTATAAATTCATTGGTTGTTGCAGCTAACGAAGATTTAAAATCTAAGGTCGGAAACTATGATGAAAATTCTGAAAAAGCAAAGCAGTATATGAAGTATTTTGTTGCTGTAAACTTTACGGACAGACTTGGAGAAATGAGCAATAAGGAAAGCTCAGCAGTATCAATGCTTATGAGAAACATAATTTTTAATCTTAGATTGGAGTGTATAAGCAATGAAACCAACAACCATGAGTGATATTGTTATACTTTTACAAATAAGCGACGGACAAGGACATTATTCAGATAATGAGATTTTGCAAAGCAGGATTGTATGGGCAAGTGTTAAGGATACAAGTACAAGTACAAAAATAAATGCACAGTCGGTCGGTATAAAAGCCGACCTTGCTGTACATTGTTGGCGTAGGGAGTTTGAGCAATATCCTTACACTCATATACAAATTGGTAATTCAAGATACAAAATTGTATCAACAGGCACAAGCGATAACGATTTAAAAGTTAAATTGACAGTTTCGAGGTACTGATTATGGCAGAATCCTTTTCAACGGAATCTCCTAACTTGCAAGGCTTTTTAAAGAGTCTTAATTTGCTTGAAAATAATGTGAATACTGCTGTGCGTAAAAGTATGCACGACGGGGCAGAAATTATATTAAAAGAGCAAAAACGGCTTGTATCAAATCACCCAAGGTTAGTTAAACACATAACAGCAGGACAATTAAGAGTATCTAAAAATAGCAGAATGTTTATTGATTGCGGTTATAGTGACAAGGCTTTTCAGACCGTCGAGGGCAAAACTAATATGGGTGTTTATGGTGTCTCGGTCGAATTTGGTCGCCCTGGTAAAGGTAAGCGTAGCAAAAAGACAATGAATCAGATAAGATACGGCAAACAAGTCGAAGTAGACAAAGGCTCTATACAGCCACAAAGCCATATCATCAGGGGCTTTGAAAATAAAGCTTCTGAAGCTGCAAACGCTGTTATAAACAGTGTCAACAAAGAGCTTGACAAGTTCGAGGCAAAGAAATGAATATTTTTGAAAGAATAGATAGCATTATTAAAACACTAAATGTAAAATACTATGATACAATGCCAAGCTTTGGAGAATATGACGAGCCACAGCTGTACATAGTTTATAGCTTGTATGATAAAGCTGATTTTTACGGTGACGGTAAACTCATCGGCAAAGAATACACTGTAACAATAAATGTCATTGGCAACAATGTAAGGCGAGTTGACGAATTACAAGAAGAAGTCAGCGAAATATTGCAGAATAACGGTTTTGACTATGGTGGGTGTAGTTATCAGGTTGATAAAGATTATCCACGACAATATAGGCGTATCATAGATTTTAACTATTTATATTGCGATTAAATCGCAGAAAGTGAGGAAAATATATGTCAAATACAACATCAACAGCTCCTGTAAATGTAAAAAAGTTGGTAATTTGGAGCTATGAAAACGGCACAGAATCAGCAAAAATACTCGACCTCGAAGGTAGACTTATGGGTTATAAGGATACACTTACGAGCAACTCAACAAATCTTAATGGTGACGGTAAAGTTACTGATGTAGCTTATGGAGTATCAGGCGGTACTCTTGAGCTTGATATACACGAGCTTACAGACACCGAGAGAACGGCTATTTACGGCGAAAAGCAGGTAAAGGGTGCTAATGTCACAACCGATAGTGACAATCCGCCATATGTTGCAGTAGCCCTTATTGTTGAGCGTAATGACGGCACAGTTAATTTGCATAAATGGTTTAAAGTTAAGTTTACACCAAACGACGAAAATGTAGTGCAAATCTCTGATGGTAAAAAGACATACTCGACAATCTCGCTCCAGGGCACATATATTGATAATGGCACAGTTGGCTATCGTGCAAGCCGTCGTAGACTTAATCCAACCACTGACGCAAATATCATCACACAGTGGACCACAAATGCGGACTATATCGGGGAAACTGAATAATGGCATTGAGTGATTTAAGTAAAAAATACTCAATCATACATATAGCAGGCAGGGAGTATCGTGTAAGGTACTCCCTTAATGCTTTATTATGTCTTGAGGATTGTTATAAACCGATTGAGGATATATTAAAAGTACCAGTGCCAGAGTGGACGATTGAGGATATTTTACAGCTTACAAGGGCTGCATTGTGTGATATGCCCTGGAATAAAAAAGCTGTAGTAGACAGAGCTTGGAAATATGTTCAGCCCGATATAGCAAAACTTGGTAAAATGGTTGATATAAGGGATTTAAAAACGCTAAGAAATGAAATTATGAACGCTCTAACAAACTCATTTCCAGAGCCTACACTCGGTGAAAAGTCGAATGGTGAAAGTATAAACCATTTGCATATGAGAGCTTTATATTGTGATGTAATGCGTCGTCCAGAGCCAGAATTTTGGCTAAGCAATTTGAGGGAAGTAAAAGAACGCACAGACGCTTATCTTGAAGTAAAGGGCTTAAAAGAACCAGTGCAAACAATGCAAATGTACGAAGATTAAAGCGAAAATGGAGGTGATTTTATGGCTGAAAGAGATTTAACTACGAGATTTGGTGCGGATACAAGTGGTTTTTCAAAGGGTGTAAGTGAGGTTGTTGCTCAGCTCGACAAATATAATAAAGCACTTGTTGATAATCAACAACAAGTAAAAAAAGTAAACAAAGAAATATCGGACCTCGAAAAGCAACAAAACAAGCTAAAAAAGCAAATGGAAGACGGAGGTACAGAAGAGCAGAAGAAACAATACGCTGAGCTTACAGAAAAAATTGAACAGCATAGGATTACTCTTGCACAATTACGCACCGACCAAGCACGCATAAAAAGTGCTATTTCTGAAACATCATCAGAGCTGAAAAAGGAAGGACAAGAAGTAGAGAAAACCAGTGATGGCTTTACTGTTATGAAAGGTGCTATATCTAATCTTGTCTCAGATGCACTTAATGTTGCTATTGATAAGTTTAAAGAGATGTCAACCGCTGCGGAAAAGTCGCTAAACAACTTGCAAGTCAAAACAGGTATGTCAACTGAGGCGGTCGGAGCACTTAAAGACGAAATGTACGACATCTACAAAAATAATTTTGGAGATAGTCTTACAGATGTTGCTGATAAAATGGCGTTAGTCACTCAAAATATAAATGAGAGTGACCCTGAAAAGATTAAAGAAATCACTCAAAACGCAATCGGACTTAGTGACGCCTTTGGTTCGGATTTTGAAGAAAATCTCAGGGGCGTAAACGGTCTTATGACAAATATGGGCTTAACTGCTGATGAGGCTTTTGACCTCATCGCAAAGGGCTCACAAAATGGTCTTGATAAGACACATGAGCTTGCGGATAACATTGCAGAATACTCGCAAATCTGGGGACAAGCAGGGTTTACCGCTCAAGAGATGTTTAGTGTTTTGCAAAACGGTATTGATAGCGGAGCTTACAACCTTGACAAGGTAAACGACCTTGTCAAGGAAATATCTATCTCAATTATTGACGGCAAAATTTCAAAAAATATAGAAAGCTTTTCTGAGAAAACACAACAGCTTTTTGAATCGTTTGAAAATGGTGGAGCAACGCAGAGGGAAGTATTTGATTCAATCATCAATGATTTAAGTCATACTACTAATCTCGCAGAACAGCTCGCAACAGCGTCAACAAACTGGTCCGCTCTCGGCGAAGATAATGCAATGTCAGTTATTACAGCGTTGAATAATGTCAATGATACTTACAAAGATGTATCAGGTACAATGCAAGAAATCAATGACATACAATATGAAGATGTTGGCAGTCAAGTACAAGCATTGGGAAGACAATTTGAGGTAGATATTTTACAGCCAGTCGTTGAAAAAGCCACTCCTAAAATTAAAGAGTTTATCACTTGGTTATCAGACCATTTGCCAGAGGTGACATCTGCACTTGCGGGACTTATTACAAGTGTAGTTACATTTAAAACTGCAACTGCTGCGGGTAATTTTTTGAGTAGTATTATCAATGGATTTAAGCAATTAACTCCTGCAATTAACGCAGCTACAACAGCACAGCAAACAAATAATACTGTTACTGCTGCGAATCCTTATGTTGTTGTTGCAAGTGCTATATTAGGTATTGTTGCTGCAACAGCAACTTGGATAAATACAAACTATAAAGCTGTTGACGCAATAGGCGATGTCAATAAACTTACAGAAGAGTTTGAAGAAAATGCTGCACAGCAACGCCAAACTGTTGATATTGAAATTGAGCAAATTAACTCTTTGAATACCGTATATGACGAATTACGCAATAAAACAAGTTTAACTGCTGATGAAAAAAGCACATTAGTAAGCGTAAGTGAAGAACTTGCAGGCAAATTAGGCATAGAAGAATCTAACCTAAAAGGTGTTGACGGTAAGTATAAAGATTTAACAAAATCTATTGATGACTACATAAAGAAAGCGCATCAGCGTGTAGAGTTATCTATTATTGAGTCCAGCTGGGAAGATGTTGGCAAAGAGTTAGAGAGTACAAAACAAGAGTTAAAAAAATTCTTACAGGATAAAGGATATTCTGAGGGTGATTTAATCTTAGACCATTCAGACGCCGCAACAGCACACCAATATCAAGAAAAAATAAATTTACTTGAAGAAAAAATCAAAGAGTACAAAAATCAATACGACGCTCTCTTGCGTGATTCTCAGGAAACGCAAGAAACAATGACAGTAAGTGAAGCGTTAAATGCTAAGAACTCTTCCGATGCAACAGACAAAGCTACAAGCTCAATCAAAAACAAAACTACGGCAACGCAACAATCTACTGAATCTACAAAAGATGAAACAGAAGCAGTTGAAGAGCTTACACAAGCAATGTCTGAGATGTCTGCAAAAACAACTGCTGTAACAAAAGCGGAAAAAGAATATAAAGAAACTGGCACACTTACAGCCTCGACACTACAAGCAGTTATTGACAAATATCCAAATTTGCAAAATGAAGTAGATAAATATATGCTTGGTCTTACTGACGCAAAATCGTTGATTAAATCAATGAAAAATGTGTATAAAGATGACTTAAATACTTATATTGGAGTTGTTGCACAAAAAGCAAGCAATAGCAATACTTTTTATAATCAGCTTATCAATGCTAATGCAAATTTTGTTAATAAAGCAAAAGAGCAATATGGAGTAGACTTGCTTAACTTTAAAAATTTGCAAGAAGCAAAAGCAGCAATGGTTGCAAATACTGTTTCAAAAGTTCAAGGTCCTACTCAAATGGGTACTGTTGATTTTAGTAAGTCTGTATTGGGATACGGTCAAGTTAACGAGAGTTCCTGGCAGTATAAAGTAGCGTCAAATATAGTTGATAGTTTTATTGGTTCAGCAATTTCGGCAACAACAAATCATACTAACTTTTTCAGCTCGCCAAGTGGCAAGTCGAGCGGCACAGGTAGTCAATCAAGTAGTACAAGTTCAAATAGTAAAGATAATAAATATGAGCTTGCAAATGAAGCTTATAATCATTTAATTGATAAGCGTATTGAAAAAATCAACAAAGAAGCAGAAGCAGCAGAAAAAGCAAAAGATAAAAAAATAGCTGCGATTAATGCCGAGATTGAAGCACGAAAAAGATTAAATGAAGATAGTGATTTGCAAAATGAGCTTAACGAAGTTAATGCACAATTACAATATTCTCAGCTTGACTCTTTGTCACGCAGGGAACTTGAACGCCGAAGACAAGATTTACTTAATGAACAAAGTGATATTTATTGGGAACGAATGATGTCTGACAAAAAAGATAAAATTGAGAGTGATTATAGCAAACAATCACAATCATACGATAAAGCAACAAAAGCATTACAGCGAGCGGCAGAAAGTGCAAAAAACTATTTTAGCAAACTTGCAGGTACACAAACTAACAGTCAAATTGTTAATAACAACTCTGATACACGCAATATACAGATTATTCAAAATGCTTTGAGCAATCAGCAAATGCTTGATAAATTACTTAACGCAATTTATAGTAAATAAATCACAAAATATTCTTTACTTTTGTAATTGTTTGATATATAATATCTACAAAACAATTAACAAGAGGTGTATTTTATGAAAAAGAAGACAATTTTAACAGCTTTAACGTCTTTACTGGTGTTATCTATGTGTGTAGGATGTGGCTCTGAGACAAGCACATCAAGCATTTTAGATGTTTCAAGCAATACAAGCTTGAGTGAAAGCTCGGTCGTATCTGAGGTTAGCATAGAAAGTTCTAAAACTGAATTTTCAAAAGAAGAAAATAGCAAACCAGAAATAAAAATAACAAGTATAAAACTTAATGATTCAAAAAATACTAAAATAAAAATAGATGAAGGGTCTTACAAATACAATTTTATTTTAGTACAAGGTTCCGAATGCGATGATTATGGCAATGAGATTGAATTTGTTACTACTAATTCTAAAGTAGCGACTATAAAATTAGATAAAGGCAAAGGGAATGAAGTTTGGTATAGAATTGATGGTTTATCAGCAGGTACAGCAGCAGTTTATGCACAAACTAAAGATGGTAAGCTAAAAACAGATAAAATAATTGTCAATGTAATATCTAAAAAAGAAGCTTCACGCTTAGCTGAAGAATCAAGATTTGCAGAAGAATCAAAAAAAGCAGAAGAATTAAGATTAGCGGAACAGTCTCAAGCTCAAGAAGAAAATTTAAAAAAGAATGCAATCCGTTTATCAAATGTTTATACGAGCGAGCCTAATTCAGCTGGTGGAGTTGATTTATATGCGACTTTTACTAATGTGTCAGGCAAAACCATAAAATATATATATTTTACGGCTACTGCATATAACGCAGTCAATGACCCTGCATATTGCGAAATAAGGGATACTGCATATATGAGATGTAAGTGTACAGGACCGTTAAATAGTGGATGTAGTACAGATGATACTTATTGGGACTGCTTATGGTACAATTCAACAATAAAATACGCTAAAATCACAAATGTAAGCGTTGAATTTATGGATGGCACTACTATTGAAATTCCAGATAAGTATTTATAATAAAAAAATAATAATCAAGCGTACATCAAAAATGATGTACGCTTTTGTTTTGCAATCTATAAAAAGTGAGATGATATAATGCAAAAAAAAATCGTGTATAAATCTGACAATGGTTTGCAATTTGCGTTTAGTAATACTGCTCCATATTACCTCGAAAAAATCGATGCAACAAGTATAGCAGGCGTATTTACAACCGATATAATACCAGACCGTTTAGGGCAAGTTACTACAAGTAAGACTTTTGGCGGCAGAACGATTGTTTGTGAATTAGCTGTTGTATTTGGCAATGACGAAATAAAAACCTTTAAGAAACAAATATTATCAGAACTTACAGAGTGTTTTACACCGTTGTCAAGTGGTGTTCTTGAAATTGAAACAGATTTTGGAACTTATAAAATTAACTGTTATCCACAAGAGAGCTTAAAATTTGATAATAGCGAAGTATCTTATGTATATCGTTTTACTGTTGATTTGATATGTGATTATCCATATTTTAAAAATGTTAAAACAAACAAAAATACATTAACTGCCAATGAATCAACTATCATCAGTTCTCGCTCAAGAATTGATAATAGAGAAATAATAATTGCAATTCCAAATTTTAATGCTAATTTTACTCTTACAAATGAAACAACAAACAAAGAAATTAGGCTTAAAAAGTTTGGTGGCGGAAAAGTTATACTTGATGTTTTAAATTTTAAATTGATAGCAGGTAATGGAACAGATGTATCACAGTTTATTGATATAACTTGTGACATAGAAGATTTTTGTTTAAAATATGGAGCAAACAAACTGACAGCAAACCTTGAAGCAACAATAGAATACAGTGATATATTATTGGGGGTGATGTAATTGCTTTTGCAAGTTTTTGCTTGTCCAACACAATCTAATACATTTCAAAACGAATTTTTATTTCAGACGGATAGAATTATATCTTATACATACACAAAGAAATTTGTCGGTACTGGCAACTTTACATTAGTTTTACCAATTACAAAGCAAGGTATTGAAAAAATAGTCGAAGATAATATATTACATATTGACGGAGATTGGCTTTTAGTCAATAACATAAAGCGTGACAAAGAACGCATTACTGTAACAGGTACAGATTTAAACGGTTTTCTTGATACCAGGATAACCACAATAGGCACTAAAAGTATTGGTGGTATATATAACGATTATGACCCTGCGTCAGGGACAACAGACAGTTGCATTGCGCATTACATCAAGAGAAATGCAACTGAGCCATCAGACAGTGAACGAAAAATTCCCCGCTTGGTTATAGGTCAAAGAGTGCAAGGCAAAGAAAAAGACAGCTATCTTGCAAGACTTCAACCGCTCTCGGAAGTAGTTTGTGATTTATGTAAAAACGCTACTATTGGATATGAAATTGTAGGAGACTTAGAAAGTAATACCTTTATTTTTAATATGCTCGCAGGAACTGACCGTTCAATAGCGCAAACCATTCGCACGCCAATTATCTTTTCAAGAAAAAGAGGAAATTTATTTTCGGAGGAATTTGAGCGTGGTAATGAAAACTTGGTAAACGCAATATATGCAACTGGTGCAGAAGTCACAAGGGTAGTATATCGTGATTATGATATACCATCAGGCATAAAGCGTAAAGAATCAGCCATTGATGTAGCTGCAACAACTGTATCTGACATAGAAGATTATGCGCTTAATCAAACATCAGGTAATATCGCAAATAATAGCTATGAAGTAGATATAAGAGCAATAGATGATTTTGGAGTAAAATATCAACTCGGCGATTATGTCACAATAAAAGATAGTATTACAGGTCAAGCTTGGACGGCGAAAATAGAAGAAGTGACAAAAACAATTTCCGCAGCAGATAAAAAATTATCACTTACTATCGGAGAAGCAAAAACAAAGTTGCTTAATAAAATACAGAATCAAGCTAACACATCATCTAAAAGCGAAAGTACAAGAGCTGCATATGCGTCTTACAATACTTCGACAAGTCTTATAGGAGCTAAGGGTGGATATATACAAATAAGAGCAGGAGCAAATAATAAGCCATGTGAATTACTTACTATGGATAATGATGATGTTAGTGCTATCGGAAGTAATGTATTAAAACTGGATAAAAATGGCTTATTTAGTTCAGCAAATGGTTATTCAGGTACTTATAAAAAGGTCGTTGGTATAGACGGTAAAGTTTCCGCAGGAGCAGTTGAGGGAGTATTAAGTAGCCAAAACGGCAGAATTGTAATTGACCTTAACAATGAAACTATTAGCGTTGATAATCACGAAATTAAAGCTATGACTTATACATCAGCAAGTGGTGATGTTATTAAATATTGGGGGTGGGAGTAGTGCTTAAACTAATAAGGGGAGTAACAGATACTCTACAAATTACAATTACTGATGATATAGGTGAATTGTATAAACTGCAAAGTGGAGATAAACTCAAACTTGGCATAAAGCGTAATTGGCAAGATGCTGATTATGATGTCTGCAAAGCCGTCACAAGTGATGATTTACAAGGCGACGGGTATATTATAAGCTTTGCACCTGAGGATACGATAAATCTTATACCAAGTTGTTGTTATTATTTTGATGTAGGCTTACAGACCGCAGATGGTAATTATTATATGATAATCCCTTGTAGCCAGTGTGTAATCTTACCAGCCATAACACAAAAGGAGGCTACACAATGATAGCTTTAAAAGGACAAATAAAACAGGTGCAACATCTATCAGGCAAGCTTGATAGGCTCAGCGGCGGCAAGTCAGACCACTATACAACTACTGCAAATTATTTTGATAAACTCATCAAAACAATATCAAGAGTAGTACCTATTGTCTACGAAGAAAGCGAGGTAACAAAATGAGTTATATAAATAAGTCAGTAAGCATAAATGGCACAGAAAAGGATTTTATCAAAGCATTTGCAAATGAATTAACATCAGCAGACAGCAGAATTACTTGCGAAACAGATATTGACGCAGAGTTTGCTAATGAAGATTCATCTCATTACATCACTATAATTTTTGATGTGAATAACTGCTATAAGATAAAGCTTACAAGAGGCACTATCATTGGTGGAAACACTTATCAATATAATATACAGACGGTAATCAATAATGTGGATAAATCAAATGCAAATTTATATTTTTCAAGTGTTTCAAGAGCAGTAACAGATATAGCGACAAGAACATTTAACTTTATGTTAATTTCAAACGATAACACAGTAGTAATGTTGTTTAATGACTATAATCAATCTCTGCCGAATGCTTATAAGTACAATTTAATGTCATATCACGAGCAAGACTTTAATGTTACAGCTTATAGCACTAATACAATAGCAAGCAAGTCGGAGTTTATTCGTACAGATGAAAATCATCAGGGCGAAACTTACAAAACAACAAATCGTTTGCTTTATAGCAGAGATGAAAATGTAGAAATTATAGAAAGTAAACCGCTTTTGCAAAATAGCAGTGCGGTATACGATATGAAAAATGTGTATGATTGCTCAAATGTTCTTGCAGGAAATATATTGATTATTGATAACAACAGATTCTTCGCTATTGATAGCAATACGCTTGTAAAGATTTAAGGGGTGATTAAAATGGATTCAACAGTTTTATCAGCTTTACTTGCTCTGATAGGCTCTCTTGCTGGCACTTTTGGAGGTAGTAGACTAACACTTTACAGGCTGAAAAAGCTTGAAGAAAAAGTAGATAAACATAATCAAGTCATCGACAGAACATACAAGCTTGAACAGCGTGCGGCTGTCATCGATGAAGAAATTAAAGTTGCAAATCATAGACTTAATGATTTAGAAAAGGAGAGATTACATTGAATATGACTGATTTTATAAAACCTGAACTTATGATACTTATCCCTGTGCTTTACCTAATTGGTATAGCACTTAAAAAGATTTCACTTCCAAACAAATTTATTCCGTTGATTCTCGGAGCAAGTGGAGTGATTCTTTCAGCAGTATATTTGTTGTCTGTTACTCAAATAATATCAACACAAGATGTTTGGACTGCAATCTTTGCAGCAATTACGCAAGGTATTCTCTGTGCTGGAGCAAGCGTTTATGCAAATCAAATCTATAAGCAAATAAAAAAGGGTGATTGATATGGACTTAACAGACATTGCAATGTACTGCAAAATCAAGCAGTCGGAGCGAGAGGCAGATAAGTATAAACAACAGTCTGACTTGTATGAGAGTGTGTTGACAGGCGAGGTTACGGAGTTTGTAATACCTGATAGGTGGACTGAGATTAGACGAGGTGCATTTAATGCTTGTACTAAGCTGACAAGTGTTACTTTGTCTGATAATATAGCGACAATAGGGGTAACGGCATTTAACTTCTGTTCAAGTCTTGAAAGCATAAATATCCCTGATGGTGTAATAGAAATTAGAGATAATGCTTTTTATGGGTGTACATCTCTTAGTGATATGACAATATCTAACACTGTCACAAAATTAGGAAAATCAGTATTTATCAACTGTTCAAATCTCACTAATGTCACTCTTGGTAGCGGATTTAACTGCAATGGTCTTGATTTATCACCAAGTACAAAATACAGCGTAGACACGCTTGTAGCAATGCTTACGGCTCTTGCTGACCGTACAGGACAGACAGGATATACATTGACGCTTGGAGCAACTAATCTCGCAAAGCTCAGTGATGAGCAAAAAGCAATAGCGACAGATAAAAACTGGACTTTAGCATAAGGAGTGATAATATGACAACATCAAAAGTAACAGTAGTTAAGCTTGCACCGTCAGAGGGCAAACACCTGAAATGCATTGCAACAAGCGAAGTCTACGAGGGCGAAATATATCTTGCAAAGTCGCTTAGTGCAAGTGATTTTATCGAAATCAGCGAAGAAGAATATCAACGAATAAAAGCAGAGGTGGTGAACGATTATGAGTGATTTAGGCAGTATCAGGCAGGTCGGCAACAGATTTTACAACATCAAGGAGTACATACTCAAAAGTGCTGATGTTGATAAACTCAAACTATTAACTGACGCTAACGACGGTAGCAAAGCTTGGTGTACAGACACACAAGAGCTTTATATTTTGCATTTAGGTGAATGGATTAAACAATAAATATATAAAAGTGAGGTAATTTATAATGACAGAACAGGTTAAAAGACAGCTTATTAAGGCTCTTGCATATGGCAAGACAAATGACGAAATCAAAGAGTGTATGGAAATAACTGAGAATGACATTAACAGTGTCACAGCAGAAGAAATCGAGGCGGAAAAGGCTTATTATAGGGAAATGGGGTACATAAAATGAAATCAAGCTTAATTGATGTATCAACCTGGAATAGCAACATTGATTGGAACAGCGTTTATCAATCAGGCGTTAAGTTTGCGATGATTCGCTCGTCCTTCGGCATTGAAAATCCTAATCAGGTCGATAATAAGTTTGTACGCAATATTACAAACGCTCAGCGAGCTGGTGTTAAGTGTGGCGTATATCATTACAGCTACGCTCAATCTGTCTCAGCAGCTAAACAAGAGGCAGAGTTTTGTTTAAAGACTATCAAAGGCTACAAGCTCGACTTGCCAGTAGCGTTTGACATCGAGGACAGCAGTCAGACACATCTCGGTAAAGATACGCTCACAAACATTGTCATAGCTTTTTGTGATAAAATTAAATCAGCAGGCTATCGTCCAATGCTCTATTGTAACCCGAATTGGCTATGCAATTATTTGCATAAAGACAAGCTGATAAATAAGTACGACATCTGGCTTGCAAACTGGGGCGTGTCTGCACCAAGCTACAATTGTGCAATTTGGCAGTATAGCGAGACTGGCAAAGTATCAGGCGTTAGTGGTAGCGTTGATGTAAACTGGCTGTTTAAGGACTATACTGGCGGTCAGAGCGATACTACAAGCAATACTGTAAAAGTTATCAATAAGACATCTTATATCCGCTCTCAGGCTTATGTAGACGATTACGGCGGTAGCTCTGTAAGACTTGCAACACTTAAAGTCGGCACAGCTATTACTTGGCTCTCTGACGACGGCTACGGCTGGAGTAAGGTTAAGCGTGGTAATGTTACGGGCTATATCCAAAATAGCCGTATAAGCAAGACTGGGGTGTCTACTTGGAGACAGGCGACTATCACAGGCATACCTGTTTACGATAAGCCTTGCGGAGCTGTTGTTAAGATTGTACCAAACAGCTCTAAGCTGATAGTGACATCTAAAATCGTGAGTGGCAAGTATGCAGGTTGGACTTGCATATTACTTGATAGCAAAGATAGATTTGTCAAGTCCAGTTGCCTTGAGGTTGGTGGCAAGCGTACAAAATAATATAAATTGATTAAGGCTATATTTACACTATTTGGTGTAGATATAGCCTTTTTATTTTTATTTTTTAAAAAAGTCTTGACAATACGACTTAAAAGTCGTATAATATAATTACGATATGACACATAAATAATATAAAATTAAGGAGGAAACTAAAATGGCAATGGGAAAAATATCATTAAATTGTTGCAAATGCGGCAAAGAAATTGTACTCACAAAGAAATTTTTCAAGCGCGAAGACGCTAATAACTGGGAAGAATATATGAAAGAAAGCAAAGATTTCATCTGCTATGAATGTAAAAAAGCAGATGAAAAAGAGAAGATGAAACAAGCAATTGAAGAGATGGAAAAAGACCTTGAACTTTCTGAACTTGAAGGCTCTGAAAAGCAAGTTCGGTGGGCAAGAGAACTCAGATACAAATTCTTAAGGGATTTAAAGACCTATCGTAACGAAATGGTCTCTTTAGAAGATATTAATTCTATGGTTCAAGCCAAATTTTGGATAGACCATAGGAACGAAGGTACTTACGATATAGCGAGAAACATCTCCGATGAGTGCAAAAAAGTCGAATATTTGAATAGCGATACAGCTAAAGAGGCTATATCAGAAATGACTATGCGTCCTGCGACTCAAGAACACGAAGGCACAGTTGAAATAAAAATTGTAGAAAACACAGTTGAAGCTTTTTTCAAGAAAGACGAAGACTTTAGAAAAAAAGTAAAATCGCACGGATTTACTTGGAATCCAGATGCGAAAAGATGGGAGAAAAAGTGTAATGAATATACTGGCACTACTGCTGATAGAGCAGCGGAGCTCATCAATGAACTTTTAAACGATGGTTTTGCCGTTATATGTTCTGATGAGATTATCAGAAATAAAGCGTTAAAAGCAGATTTTAAGCCAGAAACTCATAAATGGGTAAAACATAAAAAGACAAGCTTTGTTATCACCTGGGATAGATACAAAGATGATTTTTATAGCAAAGCAAAAGCTTTGCCAGAAGCAAAATGGAATTCTTCCGTCCGAGGAATGGTTATTCCAAATAGGAATTTTCGCGAAGTGCTGGATTTTGCTGAAATCAATCATTTCAGCATATCAAAAGCAGCACAGCAAGTAATGGAAGCTCTGCAACAATGCGACGAAAGAGTTATCGCAGAAGCTCCGAAAGAGCTTGAAATATCTGACAAGCTCAAAGAAATCTTAACTTCAAGCCGTGAGGTTTTGGAGGAGTTGAAAGACGATGATTGAACTAAAAACACAACTGTTTGATTATCAAAAAAAAGCTGTGGAAAAACTATCAAAAGTAAAAGTGGGAGCCTTATATATGGAAATGGGTACGGGTAAAACTCGTACCGCTCTGGAACTCATAAAGCACAGAATGAGTAAGGGTAAAGTTAATCATATACTGTGGCTTTGCCCTTGCACAGTAAAGGCTGATTTGCGGAGGAATCTGCAACAACATGCTATAATATCGGATGATATTTTAACAATATGTGGCATTGAGACTCTATCATCAGGCATAAAAAGTTTTTATAAATTAATGGATTTGGTGATGGCAAAAGAATGTTACTTGATTGTTGACGAGAGCAATCTCGTTAAAAATCCTTTTGCTATACGCTCAAGAAACATTTTGAGGTTAGCAGAAGAGTGCAAGTATAAACTTATACTCAATGGTACACCAATAACCAAAAATGTTGCAGACTTATTTGCTCAGTGGCAAATATTGGACTGGCGTATATTAGGTTATAGAAGCTTTTATAGCTTTGCAGCCAATCATCTTGAGTATGATAAAAAATACAAAAAGATGGTAAGAAATGTACTTGACTTGGATTATTTGATGGATAAAATATCTCCGTACACTTATCAAATACGCAAGGATGAGTGCTTAAGTCTGCCGAGTAAAATGTGTGACACATACTTTTTTACTCTTACAGAAGACCAGTATACGCACTACAGACACGTAGTGGATGATTTTTTGTCAGAAAAAATATTAGAACAAATGCAAAACACAGACCTCGAATTTGACACTTTAATATACAGGACATTTAATGCGTTACAAGAAGTAACCTCAGGACAACGAATTACAACTCCTGCTTACCTACACACTCAGCACGAAAACTTTTTTAAAATAATTGAAGATAATCCTCGAATAAAAGCTCTTGAAGAAATTGTAAAATGGTTTAACGACGAAAAAATCATTATTTGGTGTAAGTACAAGCACGAAATAGATGATATATATAATATATTATCAAATAAAAATTATAAGTGTTGTAAATATTATGGCAAACTGTCCTTTAAAAAAAGGGAAGAATCAATTAGACTTTTTAAAAACGACTGCCAAATTTTAATAGCAAACAATGCTTGTGGCTCATACGGTTTAAACTTGCAATTTTGTCACAATATGATATATTACAACAACGACTGGAACTGGGCAACGAGAGCACAATCAGAAGATAGGGTGCACAGGATAGGACAAGATAGTAAAATATCCATTGTAAGCATATGTGCGGAATTTACGATAGACGAAAGAATTTTAGAGTGCTTACAACGAAAAGAAAATTTATCAGACAGTTTTAAAAATCACTTAAAAGAACAGCAAAAAGCATTAAGCTGGCTAATGGGAAAAGGAGCGTAAATATGATAAGAATCGGTCTCACGAGCGAACAAAAAATCGAGTGTTTAAGCAAATATCTTGCCAAGCACTCTGAAATAAAGGAAGTGATAATATTTTCAAGCGAGAAGTTCTTTTTGGACTTATCAAATGCAAAATTTAAAGTTAATATCAAACAAATTGGTTATCAAGAAACGATAATGTATCGCACATTTTATCCATTATTGGAAGAAATAAACGATACTTATTTACTCGTGACGAATGAGTGTATGAGAACAGACAATCGTAGCGATTTGCACTATAACTGCATTGCGAAATACACTAATCAAACACCTCATAGAATAGTGTTTGAATGGTTTCCAATCGTTTCGGAGCTTAAAGATTTTATGATATTGCTGGATTTTAGCAATAGTCAGAAGTATAAAGGTTTGTCTCTATCAGAGATAGACCTTGATGCAGAAGATGTACTCTGCGCACCAAGAAAAATAAGTTTATCAACAATAGATGTTGAGTTACCTCCAAACGCACAAGAGGAATACGAGCAAGAAAAGGAAAAACTCTTTGATAATATCGGGAATAAAAATCCTGATACAATACCTCGTCAGTTGCATATCTGGACTGGGCAATTTAAAAAGTCATATATTAATGCTACAAAACAATATGTAGCGAGAAATAGTCGTTTTAAAAGTAAGAATGTTACTACTTTTAAAGACGCTAAAAAAAATAAAAAATACATTTTGCTTGATATGCCTCACAGAAGGCTTGATTTTAACGACTTTTTAAGGCAAACAGAACAAACAGAGCTTGCTTACATTTCAACGGGTTTTGGCGTTGACAAAGCTTATATAGCAGAATTTAACGAATGGGAAGGGAAGGTTGAAGAATTTTATGCTAAAACAGGTATATATAAATAAAGATGTGTGCACAGTTGCACGAGAAAGAATCTCATATGTTTTTGATGAGTTTGAGAACATCATCGTTAGCATATCAGGCGGCAAAGACAGTACGGTGCTTTGCTGGCTTGCTTTGCAAGAAGCTGTTAAGCGAAATCGAAAAATCGGAATATTTTTTCTTGACGAAGAGGTAGTTTATCAGTCAACTATCGAACAAGTTACTTGGCTGATGAATCTATATCCAGAGAATACAATTCCGCTTTGGTTTCAGTTTCCATTTAAACTGACTAACGCCACATCACTGTCTGAGAGCCAGTTGATATGCTGGGAACCAGGCAAGTACAAAATTTGGATGCGTAGTAAAGTACCATATAGCATACAGCATATTCCGTGGGACAAAACAAAACAAACAATCCGAGACAAAAACAAAGGCTTTGGCTTTTATGATGTGCTTGATAACTTCCAAGCTTCAAGACCTCATACAGCATTTTTAGTTGGTCTGAGAGCTACAGAAAGTATGAATAGATTTAGAGCAGTTGCTAAAAATCCAGGTTACAAGGACTGCTATTGGTGTACTAAAAGTCATAGTGCGGAAGGCAGTGCAAGCTTCTATCCGCTCTATGACTGGAACTTCCACGATATTTGGAAGTTTATATATGATAATCATATTAGATACTCAAGAATATATGATTATCAGTGGAAGAAGGGTATGAATCAATCTGAAATTCGCGTATCGTCACTGATACACGAGAAGTCATTTAAAGCCCTTGTAGAATTGCCAGAATTTGAGCCAAAGACTTACGACAAGCTTTTAAAGCGTGTAAAAGGCATACAAGTTGGCAACCTGTATGGCAAAGATACTAAAATGCTCCAGTGTCGCAAGTTGCCAAAAAACTTTGCAAACTGGGTGCAGTATCGAGATTTTTTGCTTGAAACATATCCCGATGAGAGCAAAAGATGGATATTTGTCGAGAGGTTTAAACGCTATCTCAACAACAATTATGTAGCTCGTCAAGAGTGCAGACAACTTATACTCAACGACTACGAAAATAATTTGCCAGTGGATAATATTCCTGACCCACGAGAAAAAACACTTGAAAAATGGAGGAATTTATTATGAGTGAAACTAAGACAATCAAAACTGCAAGAGGAAATATAAAACTACCTTGTATGAATCCTATAATCGTACCGATTGAAAAGGTGTTTTCTAACGATTACAACCCAAATCATGTAAGCAAAAACAATATGGAGCTATTGCTGCAATCTATCGTTGATAACGGCTTTTGTTTTCCTGTTGTCACTGTTTATGATGACATACTTGATAGATATGTTGTTGTTGATGGTTTTCATCGCTATTTGATATTTAAAGACTATCTACAAGCTGATGTACTGCCTGTGGTTGTGTTGGAGCAAGATATATCTCAACGTATGGCTGCGACTGTACAGTTTAACAGAGCGAGAGGAGTACATCAAGTTGAACTGATGGGCGACTTAGTCAAGGCTCTTGTCGAGCGAGGTGTTGAGGACGAGGAGATTGCAAAGCACTTGGGTATGGAGGCTGACGAGGTGTATCGCCTCAAGCAGATAACAGGTATCGCAGAGATATTTAAAAATCAGACTTATTCTAAGTCTTGGGAAATGAGGGAAATTGATGAGTAATTGGGAATACGGTGAATTTTATAAAAAGTATCCGATTGAAAAGGGTACTGCGGTTTTTTCTGATGGTAGCAAACTTAAAGTACACGATATTTTTAATCCATTGCCATCATATATGTTCGAGGCGGACTTGATGTTTGTAGACCCACCGTGGAATCAAACAAACATATCATCTTTTTATACAAAAGCTGACAGAGAATTTAGTTTTAACTTTGATACATTTTGTATTAGATTGTTTGAGTGCATAAAACAAATAAATCCTAAGACTTGCTACCTCGAAATTGGCAAGGAATACTTAGATTTGTTTATTTATAAAATGAAACAACAGTTTAAGTATGTCACTTTTTACAATAGCACTTACTATCACAAAAAAGATAATAAGTGCTATGTAGTTCGAGGCTCGAACAAAACAAAAAAACTTCAGCTCGATTATATGGACGAAGAAAATATAATCGAATGGATATGTCAGAACGAAGATTACGACTGCATAGCTGACTTATGTATGGGCAGAGGTCTTGTTGCTGTAAACGCATATAAGGCAGGTAAACGCTTTGTGGGCACTGAGCTTAATCATAAAAGACTATCAGTGACACTCTCTCGCTTAGTAGAGCTGGGAGCTGAATACAAAGTTGAAATAAGCACAGAATCAAAACTTGCGAAGCTTCGCAAAAGTAAACATCTGACCCAACAGCAGATTGCAGACCTCATCGGAGTAACCCTTCGACAGTACCAGCGATACGAAAAAAGCTCAGATATAGGGACTATGTCTTTTAGAAATGGCATACTGTTGAGCCAAGTATTAGGGGTAGTTCCAGAAGAATTGATAGATTAAAAATTTTTTAATTTTTTTAAAAAAGTCTTGACAATACGACTTAAAAGTCGTATAATATAATTACGATATGACACGCAGTAAAAACAAAAGAAAGAGGTAAAAATATGCTAAACTTAATAAAAAATGAAATTATTGAAGACAGTAATATCAACAAAAATAGAATTACTGCATATATCATAAATGGATATATGCCTTATTCAAGTATAGCTGAAGAGAATCCAGATGAAGGTTTAAAAAAATATAGCGATGATAAAACATGGGAACAATATAAGAATGGGGCAATAAGTAGAGAAGAAGCTATAAAAATCGCAATAGATATAGCTTGCAAAGAAATAGATAAAGAAAAATTTGAAGAACTTAAAAAACTTGAAAGAATAATTGCAGCACCAACAATTTCAAGCTTTTTAATTTATATAAAATGGTTAAAAAGGCAAAGTGGTTATGGTTTAACAAATGATGGTGATGTATATATAGAGTTAAAAGCAAATAATAAAATATACAAAAACGAACAAGAATATAGAGAACAAGATTATGCAACATCAAATGTACTGAATCAGTGCGATAGCATATTAAAAATAATATGCGAACACAAAGAAAAATCATTATCAATCGGAATAAGTGATAAACCAATACCAATATGGGATAAAAGAAATAACGATGATGTAATTGGATTTGGAATTGCAACAGGAGCAATTCCAAAATTTGAACATAAAGGTATTGGCTTTGGCTCATTATTTGAAATAATGAGAAAATGTGGATATATGATTAAAGGAGAAAGCAATAAAGAAGAATGCAATATTACAATTTATAAATAAAATTTAATAGGTAGGCATTTGGGCGGCTTTTTAACAGTTTTAAACACTCTCAAACTTGCTTTAAATAACTGCTATTGTTACGATATTGTTACGGTAGTCTTGGAAAAACGCTTATTTATGCTCTTTTACAAAATAAACAATAGATGATTTCAATCCACGCTCTCCGTGAGGAGAGCGACCGGCTTTGGTGATATTGATATTAAGCGGCTTAACATTTCAATCCACGCTCTCCGTGAGGAGAGCGACGATAAAGGGATATTTGCAAGACAAAAAACATACATTATTTCAATCCACGCTCTCCGTGAGGAGAGCGACGGGTAGTGGACGTGGGCTTTTAAGATAAACCCACGGATTTCAATCCACGCTCTCCGTGAGGAGAGCGACTGATACACTTACAAGTTTTTGATTTTCATCTAAAAATTTCAATCCACGCTCTCCGTGAGGAGAGCGACATATAAGTATTATGGAGATTGTCAGTTGTATTGAATTTCAATCCACGCTCTCCGTGAGGAGAGCGACAGCAAAATCCAACATAATATTTACTCTTAAATCAACTATGTATCTGCACTTTTTCACAAAATTATAGTTAGGTATATAAAAGCAGATTTAATATTAGATTTGCAAAATTATATTTTTATGGTGCGAATATCCTTGTAAATTTATGTAAGCTTACTATTCGCACTAAAATAGCAACACTCCCTCCACATCGAATGTATTATCTATACCATAATGTTCTACTTTAGTTTTATAGTTATTTCCAAGGTAATAGAATCTTATGCTATCAAATTTCTCATCTATTATATTTATTAGTTTTTCTTTGACTAGCCTGCATGTTGCTGCATCCATAACACACTCGAAAACCGAGTTTTGAACTCTTTTTCCATAGTTAACACATTCTTTAGCAACCTTACGCAAGCGTTTTTTGCCGTCAGTAGTTTCAGTATTTACATCATAGGTAATAAGCACAAGCATATAAATTACACCTACTTCCACATAAAGGGCGGATAACCATCAAGATCACCTCTAAAACATCTTGCAAGAAGTAATGACTGAACATAAGGAACCATACCCCATTCAACTTTCTCTTCTAAAAATGGGTGTTTTATTTCAAGTGATTTTTTATTCTGCCATGACTTAATAATTTTCTTTTTACCATCATCATTAAGCAAGACCGCTCCATTTTCTTTGATAAAGAAATCATTCTTATTTACGATTTTTTTATTTATTACAGTAAGCACAAAACGGTCTGCAAAAACCGCTCTGAGTTCTTCTATCATATCAAGTGCAAGCGATACTCTTCCAGGACGGTCTTTGTGCATAAAGCCAACATATGGGTCAAGTCCCACACAATAAAGAGCTGAAGCAGTCATATTTGTAAGCAGTGTATACGAAAATGATAACAAAGCATTAACTCTGTCTGTTGGAGGTCTTCTGTTTCTTCCATTAAAAACAAAGTCCTCCTTTTGTTGTAAAATCAAATCATTAAATACAGAAAAATATCTCGTTGCAGCTTCGCCTTCAATACCTCTAAGCTGTTCGGTATTTTTGCAGTCATTAAGATTTGCTATTGAATCTTTAAGTTTTGCAGAAACACTCTTTAATTTATTAATATCAAGCGAATTAGGATAATCACGAGTTGCTCTTTCAATAACCCAACGAGAATTATACAGTTTTCCAGCTATCATATTTCTAGCTATTTCAGTACAAGCATTTTCATCATCAGAAAGCTTATATTGGGTTTTCCTAAGAATCACATTACCGCAATATGAACCTACCACATTTGCAAGGAATCTTCCACTTCTGCTCAGAAATGAAACACCTATACTATTATCAGCACATTTTCCAAGCAAAGCAGGACTCATTCCACTATATCCCAAAGTAACAATTGATTCTATGTTATGTAATGGAACTCTCGTTATTTCCTGTCTTTCTTTTGATAGAACAACATTTTCTCCATCGAGTGATAAATATGTATCCGGAGAACTGATATAGAGTGTATTAAGAAGCTTTTTCATAATTCAATCCTCGTTTGTCATATCAGAAATATATCTTTTTACAGTTTTTATTTTTGTTATCTTTGGCAAGCATAAATCCTTTAGTGAACACGCTCTGCAATTTTTATTTTGCTTAACTTTAGGTGTATATTTTCGTCTATAAAGTTCATGCATTTCTTCAACTACACTCTTTAAGCGATTTCTTATATCATCAGTAAGCTCTATTCTCTGTCTGCGTTTTGTTTTACCATAGAATATATGCACCTCATTTATGCTTGTACAAAACATATCTTCAAGGCACAAAGCTTGTGCGGCAACCTGTAATATATCTGCATCTGATACCTTTGGTTCACCATGCTTGTATTCAACGGGAATGATAGTATATTTTCCAGGCTTATCATAAAGCAATGCACCGCTTTCAGACGGAATAAATTCAACAACATCACATTCGCCGAATATGCCAAGTTCATATGAAGCAACTTGCATTCCTCTTGATACTATTACACCGTTTCTTGTTTCCGAGAAAGTATTGTCATGAGCCTTATTGTGCATAATTTCGCCGCTAACAGTAAGTAAATTTTCTGCCCATTGCTGTTCAATATGAATTAAAGCCCATTGTCTGCGGCAAAACACAAAATGTTGTATTCCAGATATACTTAGTATGTTGTCATCATCATAAGTCATTCAATCACTTCCGGAGTTAAACCTTCAAGATTTCCATCATATATAAATTCATAATCCTTAGCTGATGTAGGCTCTTCACACAAAGCCTTTGCGATAACGCTGTTATGTACCTTTGCTGATGAATATTGTCCCGACTTGCAGTTATGCTTAAACCAGAAAAGCTTTTCAATGTTCATAGTTCCTTCAGGGCGAGCTGATGAACAATCATTCTCAAAAAGTGTTGCGACTGCGTTTTTAATCTTCTCAGCGTCTTCTTCTGTAAAGCCTGTCTTTTCTGCAAGCTGGCAGTTGATGCTTCCTTTCAATACATATATACCAAACCTGACTCTATGCTTCATACCCATTGTATCAGATGCTTTACCTGACTTACTTTCACTATTAACGCTCTTAGTAATCTGTATATCTTCAATTTCAATTGGTTCAAGACTAAATGCAGGTTGAATAGTCACAGGGCCTCTTACGCCTACCGAAACAGCATCGCCTTTAAAAGCAAAAACCTGTCCGAAGGTTCTTACATCAATCCATTTTTCGCAAGCCAATTTTGCAAAAGCATCTTTGCCTGTTTCCTTACCTTTTGAAAGCTTTTTCAATTCCTCATAGCTATCTGCTCGTTCTTTAAGACTCTTACAACCATCGTCGCTGCGCTCATCTGATTGTACAAATACACATTCACCAATATCCTGAAGTCTGTTTCTGATTTTACGCTTAATGCAGACATCAGAAATCTCTCCAAAACCTTCCATTGTATCTCTCGGACGATTACCATTGATTGGGTCGCCATTAGGGTTTGCATGATTAACGGAAATAAAAGCTACAAAATCCACCTTGTTATTAAATACTGACATAATTATAAATCCTCCTTGTTATCATCATTTTTGTTTTTTCTTGATGTATAAAGATATTGTTGTTCGCCGTAATAGCCCATAAAGAATAAAGGCTCAAGAGGCTTTTTCATTTCATATTCTCCAGCTTTAAACATATTATATATTTCTCCAAGCTCTTTCTGATAATAAACACAAAGACCTGGGTTTTTACTTTGTATTTTGTTTATATATGGGATAAGTCTTTTACAAACATTTCCCCAAGACTTATATGGAGATGCAATAACCGAGTTCATAAATCTTGCCGCATTAGTCATTCTTGCCTCGTTATCATCATATGTATCAGTTTCAAGTTTCTCAGCAACAGCCATAAGTCTACCATAAAGATAGCTTCTATTATTGTAACTTCTATTAAGTTCCATAGTAAGTTCAACTCCTTTATCTTCATAATATTTTCTATATAATGCACAACAGACATCAAGAACCCTTTTCCAGTTGTTTTGCTCACTATAAAGCTGAGGGTTTGAGGCTCTTGTGAAAATTCTTTTCAGTATGTTCTCTGGAAATCTTGCTCCAAGAGTAATGCAAGGATAGATTTGCTTAATTACCGTCTTGAAAATACCAGATTTATAATCAATAATAAGATCTCCATCTCTCTCATTGCCATAAGCACATCTTGCAATCTCGATAGGGGTAGGTGTTTGCACACAATGTATAACTTCACCATCATCTGTCTTATAGCAACTATGCCAGTATACTTTGCTATACCATTCTTGAATATTTTTATAAAAATCAGTAGAAGTAAGTTCCTGATACATAATAATCGAAAGCCTGCCAGGTGTAGCAGAATCTAATGCCATAAGAATAACCTTTGAAGAATTTAAATCCAGGTTTTTTTTATATCCCTTAATTGCCATTTCGATTATATTCTTATACTGCTCTGCCGTCTTTGCATAAACCTTATCGTCCTTATCCTTTGCAAAAGAGCCAGAATTTTCGCTTGCATCAAGCGCTATTCTACCAAACACATTTGGTATTTCATTCAGACAGCTTTCCCATGCAACATATTTTTCATCACCAACACTTATACCACCAGTTTTTATAAGCCACTTTAAAGCAAGATGAGCTTTCTGACTTACAATTTCACCTACTGCAAAAGCTTCTTCTCTATTTGCAAATCTGCCTCTATAAGTAAAATTCGATTCATCGTTTGAAGAGATAAGTTTGGCACTATCACCTGAATTTCGAATTCTAGCCATATGCTTATATGTTACAGGAACGATTTTTCCGCTTGCATAACAAAGCTGGCAATCTCTTTTCTTGCCTAAAGATTCATAATAAGCTATGTATTTATCAAAAAGTACCTTACTTTTCCAAACCTTTATATTTTCCCCTGAATCCAAATCATTGACAACAAAGCGTACAAATGAATCTATTTGCTTTACTGACTTTGTTATTTTATATTCTTCATCAAGAACAGCACCTTTTAATCTCAGTATCCCATCGCCTATAAGGTCGTTTATGAGCATTCTTTTGCTAAGATAATCGTATATAGCTGTAATACAAATATCTGAATACTCCGACTCTGCCCAAGCCTTTAAAGCCTTGATATATTTCACAAAACATTCGTCAGCATCACTTTCAGCTTTTGCAACATACATGCTGTAATCACCTGCAATATAAATCAGCTTATCACAAAGTGGATGTGGTGGTGGCTTTGTTCCGCTTCTAGAACCTGAATCTTCCGTAACAGGTATTATAGTTTTTGCATCATCAGTATCAACTACTTCTGCGTGTGAAAATGTTCCGTCGCTAAAAATAGTAACCTGTATCTGTGCATTATTTGTAGAATGATAAAGCGGAAGAATAGGTTCCCATTCATCGCTATTATTAACCTTTTCCTTGATTTCATCGTATAAGGCGGCAGTTTCAGTTATCCAACTCATTTTTATCTACCTCCCTAAATAATTCCGTATGAAGTGTATCAACACTCTCACATTTTTCTGCATCAAAAACTTTCTGTTTAGCATCTCTTATATGACGCTTAATTGTGCATTGCTCAGGTCGAATAAAATCAATCTGTCCATTTTTCATAACTGGCGTATGGAAACAAACAGTCATCTTACCTTTATCTTCTTCGTTAATAGCCTCATCACAATATATTATGCTGTGATACATTAAGCCAAATGAGATTTCCGAGTTATTGCCATCATCATAGCAACTTTTTTCCTCATCAAAATTACAAGGCTCAACATATGCTGGACACTCGCTAACACCAAGCTGAGGAGAGCGTCTGCCGCCAAGCTTTATCATTCGTTTAAGTATTTGATAATGCTTGTCCTCATTTCTGTCATTTGCAAATTCGGGACGATTTTCGTTCCAAATGAAATGCCCTTTTACTGCATAAGCAACATCAGTAAGATAGGTATAGATTGAGAGGTCATTTCCGCCGTTGTTGTATTTAATTGGTCTGACTCCCTTAGATACCGTTCTTATTGGTTTAAGCACTTTTACAGAATCAATCACATAAAGCAAAGTCGGTTTAAAATAGATAGCTTTTGTAATACCTATAAGAGCTGAATATGTAGGTATAGGGTAACTCATCTTTTCTCCACCAACTCTTGTTATAGGGTCGGAAAAAAGTGCATAATCTCCATAGACCTTATAACAAAATTCATTTTTATATTTCACCTCACAAACTCCTTTCTATTAATTTGAATTTATTATATATCGATTTTTTATACTTGTCAATAGAATTTGTAAAATAATTTATTTTAGGCTATAATATTTTTGTCATAGCTAATATCTTAGTTATGTGGATTGAAATTATTACTTTGACTTTATTATTGTAGTTTGCCAAAGGCTCTATCGAAAGATAGGGCTTTTGGCTTTTTATTTAGAAATAGCAAAAATCCAAATTAGGATTTTCCGAGAAACCATATATTTCATCATAATATCCATCTGCAAGAAAACGAATACCAGTTTTCTTATCGACACTTATATAAGAGTCTTTAAGCTTATTTTTCGGCAATCCTATCAAATATCGCTGAGCCTTTTTTATAATTGCGTCATAATCCTTATATCCCTCTGATAAAAGCTCGGATATAAGCTCCTTGCCGTCTTTATAGGGTACAAGGACGCTTTCATTTATATCAGTTATAACTTCAAAGCATTCTCCAGCGGTTTTCATAGCCGCCCTAAGAAGTGTTTTAGTATGGTATGAGCCTTTTTCATTAGTGGAAAGCATTTCAAATATTGAGCATGTAAAATCTTCAACATATAAATCTTTTTTGTCAAAATTTTTATAATAATCAATATAAAACTTTTTTATTGCTTTTAAATCAAGCAAATCCTCATATTCATCTGTTTTTTTCTTTATGCGTTTAAGCAAACCAATAGTAGCACTTTTACCCTTTTGAATGCTTTTCAAGCTTGAAACATTTTCATATTCATTGCTTATATTCAATATGTAAACATAGCCAATATCTCTTTCAGCATTTCTGTTACATCTGCCTGCCGCCTGTACAATACTATCTGTACCAGCAAGAGAGCGGACAACTGTTTCAAAAGAAATATCAACGCCCGCCTCAATAAGCTGAGTACTTACACAAAGAACACGCTTGCCATTTTTCATTTCATCTTTCATATTTTTGATAACATTAGCTCTATGTTCAGGACACATATTAGTTGAAAGATGCACAAGCACTATTTTTTCATCTTCAAATAAATGCTTTGCACTCTTAAACACCTCAAAAGCCGCTTTTTTTGTATTAACTACGCAAAGAATAGTTCGACAATCTTCTGAAAGAGAATGTAAAAAATCAGCAACATTATCAGCAGTATATCCTCCTGGAATTGTTTTATCTATAATTCTTGTACGCCTCATTTTTTCGCTGTAATCTTCAAAACCGTTTATCATTTCATAGCTTTCATCAAGCCTTAAACAATAATCCATATGTTCAAAAGGTGGTTGTGTTGCTGTACATAAAACAATTGTACAATTACATATATAAGCAAGAAATTTCATTGCCATATTAAATAATCTGATGAATTCATATGGAATAGACTGCACCTCGTCTATAATAATTACCGAATTTATAAGACCTCTCATTCTTCTTATTGAACTTATTTTTCCATCAAAAAGAGAATTTAAAAACTGCACCATTGATGTAGCTATAACATAAGAATTCCAATTTTCACTCATATATTTAATATTTTGTTCAGTAGCTAAACTTTCATTATAATTACAATAAAGCATATCTCCGAAATGTGGCAAAACAGAAACATCATCAGGCAAAAAAGATTTTATTTCATTATAATTCTGTTCAAGTATTGAATTAAAAGGAGCAACATAAAAAATCCTGTTCTTATTAAATTTTTTAGCATGATGAATGGCATATCTTAGTGAGCTTATAGTCTTTCCACCACCTGTTGGAACAGTCATTCTTACGATATTTTCAGAAATTTCTGAATAAGCTAATGCCTTATCAGATATTTCTGCTCTTATCTTATTGAGTTCAGTATCTTTATTAAATAGCTTAATCTTTTCTTCAAAATAATTGCAACATTTCTCCCATAGTTCTGCATCTCCATATAACTTAGGTCGTTCTATCCGATTAACAAATTCCGCAGTATCAGAATGGTCAGAATCAACCAATATTGAAAGTAACACTCTTATCAGCAAAGAACAATTAAATAACTTAATCCTTTCTATAGATTCGCCACCTTTTCTTTTATCTTCATCTTTACTGCAAAAATTCAGAAATTCATTAACTTCATTTTTAGCGTTGAGATAAAGCTCTTCAATTTCCTTTTCGCTTATAACCTCATCGAGTGTAAGCTTTTTACATTCATTGTAATCGTAATTTGTATTATTTATTTTTGTAACAAAGCCATTTTCTTTGCCTGATTTAGGATAATCAAAATCAAACAAACCATGATGTGACATAATAACCGAAGAAATAATTTCAACAGTATAGTTATTTGTTTTATCAGAATCATTGTTCTTTATAAATTTTTCGTATATATATCTTCCGCCACAATTTGAATGTATAACCTTACCTTTGTTCCACTCACCACCTGAACCAACTGTCCTTTGATATTCATCACTGCGAGCAGTGTTTTTACCCATATCGTGTAAAATTGCTGCAAGATAATAAAGGCTTGGCATATTTATAAGCTCAGAGTCCCTTTTACCTTTTTCGGCTACACTTATGAGATGCTCTTTAACAGTTTGTAATCTTCCATCTTCTGTAAAATGTGCTGCATATTCCATATAATTTCCTCTAATCTTTGCTTATATTATTTGTTTTGAAAGGTATATATCAAATTTTATTTAATTCACAAATTTCAACAAGACATATGTAAATTTGATATAGCTATTATAGCATATAAGGAAATAATTGTAAACTGTTAATTATTTTTTGTTAAAACTGTATAATATTATACAAAACTTTTTCTTTTCAAATATGAGTCAGTTTTGTTTTCATAAACACTTATATGTTAATAACTTTTTGACATTAAAAAATTCCTCCTGATGTATATTCTAAATCAGAAGGGTTCTGTTTTCCTAATTTTACGGACTTGTCCATTTTTGTTGACTGGAACGAAAGAAGTTGTACAATTATTTGACTTTGATTCTCTTGTGCCGATAACTGCATTTACAAGTGGGGCAGAAGATTGTGAATATAAAATATCTCACACTAAAGGTTTTTCGGCTTTAGAATTACAAACTGGAAAGCTAAGGAAGGTTGGAAAGCATACAGATATATATGCAGTAGGTGCAATTTTATTTTATCTTGTATTCGGAACTATCCCAACAGCTTTAGATTGAGCCTTATGAATATCCTATGATAGACTGTATTATAGAAGTCATCTACTTCGATGAAGTATGCAGAAATAAAGCTTTCCAAAGGTGACTTTGTATAGGTTGGATATGATTTTGAAGGATTCTAAGAGGATATAGATAATTGTTATATTACTTACTAAAATCGTTACATTTGAGAAAAAGGATATAATAAGCTTATTAGAGAAAAATGGCTTTTTTCAGAACTTGTTGTAAGACAAAGATTAGGTGATAAGTAAATCAATAAGCATCTACATAAAAGTTTCTAAATTCAATTATAATTGTGTAAAATTCAACACATTATGATATTTTATGTATTGTTGAGTTAGAATTCAATCATAAAATTTAAGAAAGAAGGATATTCTATGAAAAAAACAATCAAACAAACCTTAGCTATTGCAATGACAGCAGCAACACTCCTTGCAGTTCCCGTGGCATCTATGAGTGTTGCTGCAACAGACAATGCAACTACCTTACAAGCATCAAATTCGGACAATTATACCTTTGTAGAAAATCATTCTATCATTGATTGCACAAACCGTTATAAGATGGATGATGGAAGATTTAATTTTACAATTAAACTTCCAGCTGGCACAGATACATATGCTGTTACTCTTGAGGTTACAAAAAATGACCAAGGTGAAAAGCTATTCTCCGACCATTTGATGTATTTTACAGGTGGAATTTGGAACACAAGCTTGAGATTAATAGATTCTTATGATGGTTCAGATTATTATGAACTTATAACAGATAAGTCTGTAAATGCTGGTATAGGAATTAAGCTTTATATGAATTACGATGGTGCAAGCTATATGGCTACTAATAATGCAGATGGTTCTACTGTAGAGGGCAGAGGTTATTGGCTTAGTGCATAATAAACTCCTTAGATTGGTGATGACTTTGGTTATCACCAATTTTTTTAGCTGTGTATTTATTAAAACTATCTTACGACAGTAAGAAGCATTTTGAATTTTGTTACAGCCTTTACAGAGTGTGGCACACCACAAGGCATAACGACAGATTCGCCAGCTTTAAGAATATATTCCTTATTGTTTATAGTAATGCTTGCCTTACCTTCAAAAATATAGACCAAAGCATCACCTAAAGCAGTGTGTGTGCTTATGTCCGCATTTTCGTCAAAAGCCATAACTGTTATACCAATACCAGGTCTTTGTGCAAGGGTAAGGCTTGTTACTTTGCCACATTCATATGAAACTTTGTCTGCAAGTCTGATGATTTCAGATTTATCTATATTTTTAATAAGTTTTTCCATTGTTGTTCCTCCTAAAATAAAAATTCTATTTATATTATACCATAAGTTATTCTATAAAATACTATTTTCAAAAAAACTATTAAAAAGTGTTGACAAAATAATCCAGTAGTGCTATAATACAAAATATAGACGAAGGCGTCGGATTTATTTCCGACGCCTTTTTTATTTTCTAAAATTTATTTTGAGGAGAGATGTTTTATGAACAGCGGAAGTGTCAGCTTTATAATCATATGTTCCGCACTGGTTTTCCTAATGACCCCAGCACTCGCATTTTTCTATGGAGGTCTTGTAAGAAGAAAAAATGTCCTTAACACAATGTTTGCAACTATGTTTATTGCAGGTACGGCAATAGTTATGTGGATTTTGTTTGGTTACTCGCTTTCTTTCGGAAGTGATGTTGGTGGAGTTATCGGAGGCTTCGACTTCTTCGGTTTTAATAATGTAAGCATTTCAGAAAGCACAAGAGGACTTGAAATTCCTGATGCACTTTTCGCAGGTTTCCAAATGATGTTTGCGGTCATCACACCTGCTCTTATAACTGGTGCTATTGCGGGCAGAATGAAATTCAAGGCACTTGTTCCATTTATCTGCCTTTGGTCAATCGTTGTTTACTATCCGCTCGCACATATGGTATGGGGTGGCGGTTTCCTCGGAGCAGGAACTGACGGAGGACTTTTCGGTACAGGTCTTTACCTCGATTCCGTAGACTTTGCCGGTGGTAATGTTGTACATATCAGCTCAGGTATTACAGGTCTTGTTCTTGCAATTATTCTTGGCAAGAGAAGAGATTATGAGAGAAGTGCATATAAGCCACACAATATTCCATTCGTACTTCTCGGTGCGGCATTGCTTTGGTTCGGTTGGTTTGGCTTTAATGCAGGTAGCGCACTTGCAGCAAACGGCACAGCAGTTCACGCATTTATGACATCAGCAGTTTCTTCGGCAGCAGCTTTGATTTCTTGGATGTTTATTGATGTTGTTAAGACAGGCAAGCCAACACTCGTTGGTTGTTCAACAGGTCTTGTTGTAGGTTTGGTCGCAATTACACCAGGTGCAGGCTTTGTTCCAATGTGGTCAGCAATTCTTATCGGCTTGCTCGTAAGCCCTATCTGCTATTTCGGTGTACATCTCATAAAGAGAGTATTTAAAATTGATGATGCACTTGACGCATTTGGTTGCCACGGTATCGGTGGTATCTGGGGCGGTATTGCAACAGGTCTTTTCGGTGTTAAGGAGCTTGCTCCTGGAGTTTCATCTGGTGCAAAGTGGAATGGTCTTATCTACGGAGAAACTGGCTTGTTCTTTGCACAGATAGAAAGCATTTTAGTGACTGTTCTCGTAGCTGTTGTGGGTACACTTATTTGTGTAGGTATCGTAAGATTATTTACAAAGCTCCGTGTTTCAGAGATGGACGAAAGAGTTGGTATGGATATTACACAACATGGTGAAAGTGCATATCCGTCATTTAATGGTCTTGATTAATATATGAAAGGGTGAGTTTTCGTGAAGAAGATAGAAGCTATCGTTCGTCCTGAAAAGTATGAGGAAGTAAAGGACGCATTAGAGTCAATAGAAGTTCGAGGAATTACAGTATCTCAGGTTATGGGTTGTGGCCATCAGAAAGGTTCAACTGAGAATGTTCGTGGTGTTGATGTCAGCATAACAATGATACCAAAGATTAAGTTTGAGATTGTAGTTTCTACTGAAGAATGGGCAGAAAAAACCATAGATGTTATTCAAAAAACAGCTTGCACAGGACATATAGGTGATGGTAAAATCTTTGTTTATGATTTGGATAATGTAGTAAGGATTCGTACTAATGAACGAGGAATAAAAGCAATTTAATCTGATGTATAAAACATTGTAATTTACTGCAAAATAATGCAGTGGTTTAGAAATTTATATTTCTGACCACTGCATTTTATTTTTTGAAATGAAATGTTTTGCTAAACCTTAATTTGCAATATTTTATTATAAAATAAAGCGGAATTAAATAATTTTATATAGCTATTGGAAAGTAATGAAAAATGTGGTATAATAATTAAGATATATCGCAGTTTAAAGCGTTTTATCTATGCTTATGAAAAGTTTACTTTGTTGATTATTTTAATTCATATAAATATAAAAAAGAAAGGGCGTAATGAAAATAATGTCTGAAATAATTAGAGAGAAAATCGCTGATGGTGTATATTTTAATTTCATTCCCGATAACCGTTTCAAAACAATCCGTATAACTGCATCATTGTTTCTGCCAATAACAAAAGAAACGGCTTCCGCAAATGCTCTTGCAGCAAGCCTTATAACACGCTCTTGCAAGGCTTATCCTGATTTTACATCACTTGCTAAAAAGCTTGATGAACTTTACGGTGCAGCACTCTATTCAACAGTAAGAAAGCTTGGTGAAATTCAAGAGCTTCGATTTACTGTTTCAGGTATTGACGATAAATATGCTCTTGATAGCGTTAAAATTTCTAAGGAACTTACAGAACTCCTTTGTTCTGCATTGTTTGAGCCAAATATTCAAGAAAATGCTTTCCTTAGTAGCGAATTTGCTGGTGAACGCCGTCAGCTTATAGAGGAGCTTGATTCTGAATTTAATGAGAAGCGTCTTTATGCAGTAAAACGCTGCACAGAGATTATGTGCGAAAATGAGCCATTCTCCGTAAACAGAACTGGGACAAAAGAAAGTCTTATGGATACTACAAGCGAACAGGCTTATAAGGCTTGGACTAATGCGATAGAATCCGCTAAGATTGAGCTTTATATGCTTGGTAATACAGAACCTCAGAATGCACTCAATGCCTTTAAACAGGTATTTGATGGAAAGAACCGTTCAATCGGACTTTCAACAACTCTTGTTACAAAAGCTGATGAGGTTAAGAGAGTGACAGAGCGTCAGGAGGTTACACAATCTAAGCTCGTAATGGGCTTTAGAACTCCATATGCAGAACCTTATACAGATGTTGCAGTAGTAAAGCTTATGTGTGCTGTACTCGGCGGAACACCAAGCTCAAAGCTCTTTATGAATGTTCGTGAGAAGATGAGCCTTTGCTATTATTGTGCTGCAAGATATAATCCTAATAAGGGAATTATTATCATAGATAGTGGCGTTGAAAATGCTAATATAGAAAAGACTGAAACAGCTATTCTCGACCAGCTTAAATCTATGCAGGCAGGAGATATTACAGATGAAGAAATTGATGCAGCAAAGCTTGCACTCAAAAATGCCTATATAACATCTCTTGATAGCCTTGCATCAATTGAAAATTTCTATCTTTCACAGACCTTCAATCGTGAAACACTTACACCTGAAGAATCTGCCGAGAAGATTATGGCAGTAACCAAGGAACAGATTATAGAGGCAGCAAAGGCTGTTTCACTTGATACAATTTATGTTCTTACAAGCAACGAACAATAATAAAGGGGAGAAAGAGTTTGAATAAAATGGAAATTGTAGAAATAAAAAGCGAAAAGCTTAATGATAAATATTATAAAATAAAGCATACATCAGGACTTACTATATATGTCAGCCCAAAGGAGGGCTATAAGTCCGCGTATGCGATATTCGGAACACACTTTGGTTCAGTAAATTCTCATTTTATCACAAATGGTGAAGAAGTTATTGTACCTGACGGAATTGCGCACTATCTTGAGCATAAGCTTTTTGAGAGCGAGGACGGCGATGCCTTCACAAAGTATGCAAAGACAGGTGCTAATGCTAACGCTTATACCTCATTTAATACAACTTGCTATCTGTTCTCTTGTACAGATAAGTTTGATGAAAGCCTTAGAATTTTGCTTGATTTCGTTCGTGACCCTTATTTCACTAAGGAAACTGTTGCTAAGGAACAAGGCATTATTGGTCAGGAAATTAAGATGTATGACGATAGTCCGGACTGGAGAGTTATGATGAATCTTATATCTTCAATGTTCCAAAATCACCCTGTCAGAAAGGATATTGCAGGAACAGTCGAAACTATTGCTGAGATTACTCCTGAATTACTCTATACTTGTTACAATAGCTACTATAACCTTAATAATATGGTTCTTTCTGTTGCGGGTAATGTTACACCTGAACAGGTTATTTCTATTGTAGATGAAATTCTTACAAAGCAAGATGAGCCTTTGGATACACAGTCAATTTTCCCTGATGAACCTTATGAAGTTGGTCAGGATTATGTTGAACAGAAATTATCTGTTGCTGTACCACTTTTCCAACTTGGTTTTAAAGAAGATGCAGGCGATAAACGCTTAACTTCTAAGGAAATTGCCGAAACAGATATTCTTTTGTCTGCTTTTGCAGGAGAGGCTTCACCACTTTATAAGCGACTTCTTGATGATGAGCTTATCAATCAAAGCTTTGGATATGAGTATTTCGAGGAAATGGGTTATCGTGCAGTAATTTTTGCAGCAGAAACTCGTTTTCCTGAGAGAGTTGCTGAGATTATCAAGCAAGCTGCCGAGGAACTTCATAAAAGTGGTGTCCCGAAAGAGGAATTTGAGAGAGCTAAAAGAGCTATTTATGGTAAAAATATTGCTGCTCTTAATAGTCCTGAGAATATTGCAACTATTATGGCATCGTTTGATTTTGCGGGCAGAGAACTTTATGAATATATGGATGCAATCGCAAATGCAAGTCTTGATGATATTAACGAAAGACTTAAATCACAGCTTGACTCAAATAATACAACACTTTCAGTAGTTAAATAATTATATAGCGATTGCCTATTAGCGAATAGACTTCCCTAAGACAGTTAAAAGTTTCGCTTGAGCCTTTTCAAAGGCTCACAGGGTCGAGGGACGGAGTCCCTCGTGGGTTTTAAGGGCAACGCCCTTAACATTTCTTGCCCCCTTTTAACTAATGTTATCAACAGAGAAAATTAAGATGTGGACGAAGTCCACCTCTTGAAAAGAAATATATGTTAAGGGCTTTGCCCTTAACACCCACCAAAGGCTCTGCCTTTGGAATCCGCAAGCCTTTAAAAAGGCTTGACCTAAACTTTTAAGTGTCTTAGAAAAGTTGGTAAACTAATCGGTAGTTTCTTCGAACGCGTCAATTAACTTAGTATATACACTACGAGCGAGACTTGTCGAGCGATTCCGCGTCTCGGGAGCGGCGGCTCGCCGCCTTGAGCGAAACTTTTAAGCGTCTTAGGGAAATCTATTAACAAATCGTAGGGGCGAACTGTGTTCGCCCGCTTAGTAGTTTTAATTTTATGTTAAGATAACATAAAAGCACTCCTTAATTCTCAACGAAATTTAAGGAATGCTTTGTTTTTAAAATTAAGATTTATTACTTAAAATATCCATAAGCATACAGCAAGAGCAATCATAAGGATTGTCATAATAGCTGTATTAAGCTTTGCATTTTTGCGGTCGATAATATTGAATTTTATTATATAGCATACTTCAAGTATAGCTATAACACCCGAAAACATTATCTTTCTTGCAAGCATACTTTGTTCTTTCATTGTGAACATAAGAATAATTGCTGTAATACTGATAACAACTGAAATTCCAAGCATTACAAACATAAAATTCTTTGCTGTCGATTTCTTACCCTTCAAGACCCTTCAACTCCTCTTGTTCGTTCTTGTTAATCTTAATCTGACCATCTTTTATAAGCTTGACTTCATTAACCTTATACGACTTAGGCGGAGAATCTGGATTTTTTTGTAGCTGAATATTGAGAATACCTTTGATGAGATTTTGGTCAACAACAGTACCCTTGCCATCTGGAGTGGAAACATATGCACCGATTTTTGGTGTTTTCTTGAGAAGGTCGGAATATGCTTCTTGCTCATATTTCAGACAGCACATAAGTCTGCCACAAGTACCAGATATTTTTACAGGATTAAGTGACATTCCCTGTTCCTTTGCCATTTTAATAGAAACAGGCTGAAAATCAGAAAGAAAGCCTTTACAGCAAAATTCTCTGCCACATATGCCCAATCCACCGAGCATTTTAGATTCATCTCTTACACCAATTTGGCGAAGCTCTATTCTTGTTCGGAAAATTCCCGCAAGGTCTTTTACAAGTTCTCTGAAATCAACTCTGCCATCGGCTGTAAAGTAGAAAAGAATTTTATTATTATCAAAGGTATATTCTACTGTTACAAGCTTCATTTTAAGATTATGCTCAATAATTTTCTTTAAGCATATTCCGTATGCCTTTTCTTCTTTTTTGCGATTGTCTTCAAGATGAGCTATATCTTCGGCTGTTGCAGGACGAATTATTTTTTTGAGTGGACGGTTTAAGCCATCATCATTTATTTCTCTGTTTCCAAAGGTGACAGTTCCACATTCTATTCCACGAGATGTTTCTACAACAACATAGTCACCTGCGTTTAAAATCGCTTCATCAGGGTCAAAGTAGTAAACTTTACCCGCTCCCTTGAATTTTACTCCTATAATTATTGCCATATTTCCTCCATAGCTTTATAATCTCATTTCAGAGCAGAACCACGCTCCGAAAAGATTCATATTTATGTTTCGTTCGATTCGATATCTTGCCTCAGAAACCTTATTCATAAGCTCAAAAAGTCTTTTGCGTGTCAGCCTATCTGCAAGAGGTTTTGCGGCTATACTGTTTGAATTTGCACCAGCAGTTATTTTTACAGCCTCTGCAAGAATTTCATATAGCTTAGATAAAACTCTGTCTGCAAAGGCTCTATCTGATGAAAGCTTAGCTGAACATTTGAGAAGTTCAAATTTCTTTGGCAAAAGAATAGATTGTGCAATTTGTTCAGCAATAAGCTGTTCCTCAGTGCCACTGCCGTTTGTTAAAAAATCAATAGATTTTCCGATATTGCCATCGCATTTTATTACTGCATTTATGACATCACTTTTATCCGCATCGGGCAAACGCTCCTGAACTACTTCGATAGCTTCATTTTCATCGGCAGGATAGAGTGACAATACTCTTGCACGAGAACGAATTGTTTCAAGCAGAGAGGTTGCTGATTTGCAGGTTAAAACAAAAATAACATTTTGTGGAGGCTCTTCAAAAACCTTTAAAAATGCGTTTTGAGCCTGTATAAGCATTTTATCGCAGTTGAGTATAAGATAAGCTTTTCTTTCGGCTTCATTCGGAACTATATAAGCGTCAGAGCGAATTTCTCTTATAGATGCGACATTTATTAAACGAGAATCCTCTTTAGCATCAACAATTTTAATATCAGGGTGTGTAAGAGATTTTGCTTTAATGCAGTTTTTACATATGCCACAAGGTCTTGTTTTATCTGATGAACAGACACAATATTCTGCGATAATTTTGGCAAGAGTTTTTTTGCCAGTACCTTCATCGCCCTCGATTATGATAGCGTGGGGGAGAGAATTTGCGTCCATAGCTGTATTCAATTCATCTTTGACGAGTTTATTAGAGACGAAATTTTCAAATCTTTCCATAATACACCTTATTTCTGATTATGCCGCAGTTCTTACGGCATTATCCATAGAAATTATACTACAAAAATATTGTTTAGGCAAGAGAGGAAAGATTTTTAATTGTTAACTATAATTTAAAATAAAGTTGACAATCAAAGAAAAATCAGATATAATATGCTTATTGAAAAAATTGGAGGAATAAAAGATGGATAACATTAAGGAAACAAAGAAAACTAAGGGGAAAGTGAATTCCCGAAAAAGTATACTTGATATAGTATATATTGCTCTTTTTGCAGCTATTATATCGGTATGTTCGCTTATTTCAATTCCAATAGGAGAAGTTCCTGTAACCTTTCAGATACTTGGCATATGTCTTGCAGCAGGATTTTTGGGATTGGCGAAAGGTACAACTAGTGTAGTAATTTATATTCTTCTTGGCCTTATCGGAATACCTGTTTTTGCGGGTGGAACATCAGGCTTTGCAAAATTGGCTTCTCCGACAGGCGGATATATTGTAGGCTTTATCTTTACAGCTATTATTATTGGTTTTGCAGTAAAACTATTTGGAAGAAAACTTTGGGTTCTTATTGTTGCAATGATTATAGGCGTGCTTGTATGTTATGCTTTCGGAACAGCTTGGTTTATTATTCTTTGTAATAATTCTGGTAAGAGTATGGACCTTGCAAATGCACTTTCACTTTGTGTAGTTCCTTTTCTACCTTTTGATGCAGTTAAGATTGCTGTTTCAGCTGTGCTTGTCAACAGACTTCATAAATTTATTAAGGTATAATGCTTGTTTGATATTCAGGGGTGAACAATGTTCGCTCCTTTTTGTTGTCAGCTCGCCTGCTTGCCACTGCAAAGTCTTTAAAAATTAAAATTTACTGATGATTATAGTAAGATTTAAGTTGAGCTTAATGATATGAAAAGTAAATTGGAAATTATTGCTTTAAACTGAATAATATAGCTTATTTGTGGGTAAAATAAGAGAGTTATGTAAAAATTTGCGGTAACTTATTAAAACTGGATTGACATAATTTAGGATTTGTTATAAAATAAAATCAATAAGTTTACCGCAATTAATCCTTTTGCGGGGACAATGAATTTGAAAGGGTGCAATATAATGAACTACTTAAACAAAAAGACAGTTGAAGATATTGATGTAAAGGGCAAGAAGGTTCTTGTTCGCTGCGACTTCAATGTACCATTTGATGCAGAGGGAAATATCTCTGACCCAAAGCGTATTAACGAAGCTCTTAAGACAATTAAGTACCTTGTTGACCATCAGGCTAAGGTTATCCTTTGTTCACACCTCGGTCGTCCAAAGGGCGAATTTAATATGAAATATTCTCTTGCTCCTGTTGCTGAGTACCTCTCAAAGGCTCTTGGTCAGGAAGTTAAGATGGCTAAAGATGTTATCGGTGAGAGTGCAAAGAGCATTGCTGCTTCTCTTAAGGACGGCGAAGTAGAGCTTATCGAGAATGTTCGTTTCCATAAGGAAGAGGAAAAGAATGACCCTGCATTCGCTAAGGAGCTTGCTTCTCTTGCAGAAATCTATGTAAATGATGCTTTTGGTACAGCTCACAGAGCACACGCTTCAACAGCTGGTGTTGCTGATTACCTCCCAGCAGTTTGCGGTTACCTCATTCAGAAGGAAATCACAATTATGGGCGGAGCTCTTGCTGACCCTAAGAGACCTTTTGTTGCTATTCTCGGCGGTGCTAAGGTTTCTGATAAGATTGGTGTTATCACAAACCTCCTCGATAAGGTTGATACACTCATCATCGGCGGCGGTATGGCTTACACATTTATGAACGCTCTTGGCTATTCTATCGGTACTTCTATTTGTGAGTCTGATAAGGTAGAGCTTGCTAAGGATATTATGGCTAAGGCTAAGGAAAAGGGCGTAAACTTCCTCATTCCTCAGGATAATGTTGTTGCAACAGAATATAAGGCTGACGCTGAGTTTAAGCCAGTTGATTCTGACAACATTCCTGACGGCTGGATGGGTCTTGATATCGGTGAAAAGACAGCTAAGCTCTTTGCTGACGCTATCAAGAACGCAGGCACAGTAGTATGGAACGGACCTATGGGCGTTTCTGAGTGGCCTAACTTTGCTAAGGGTACAATCGCTGTTGCTAAGGCTGTTGCTGAATCTGATGCTATTTCAATTATCGGTGGCGGTGACTCTGCTGCTGCTGTTGAAAACCTCGGTTTTGCTGATAAGATGACACACATCTCAACAGGTGGCGGTGCATCTCTTGAATTCCTCGAGGGTAAGGTTCTTCCAGGCATTGCTTGCCTCAACGATAAGGACTAATATATGCTTAAAAGGAAGGGTAGGGCATTGCTCTGCCCTTTCCCTATGAAAACAGAAATTTTCTGTTAAAAATATTTAAATTAAAGGGGATAATCATAATGAATAAAGAATTAAGACAAGCTATTATCGCAGGAAACTGGAAAATGAATAAAACTCGTTCAGAGGCTAAGACTCTTATTGAAGACCTAAAGCCAATTGCTGAGAAAGCAACTTGTGGCGTAGTTATCTGCGTACCTTACACAAACCTTGAAACAGCAGTAGAGCTTACAAAGGGCACAAACATTAAGGTTGGTGCTGAGAATGTTCACTTCAAGAAGAGTGGTGCTTTCACAGGCGAAATTTCTGCTGATATGCTTACAGAAATGGGCGTAGAATATGTTATCATCGGTCACAGCGAAAGAAGACAATATTTCGGTGAAACTGACCTCACAGTAAACAGAAGAGTTAAGGCAGCTCTTGCAGCAGGTCTTAAGGTTATCCTTTGCGTTGGTGAGATGCTTTCGGAGCGTGAAGACGGCATTACAGAAGATGTTGTTGAACTTCAGACAGTAGCAGCATTCACAGGCGTTTCTGAAGAAGACGCTAAGAATGTTATCATTGCTTACGAGCCAGTATGGGCTATCGGCACAGGCAAGACTGCAACAGCTGAGCAGGCAAACGAGGTTTGCTCTTTCATTCGTGGCGTTGTTGCAAAGAGATACAACAAGGCAGTTGCAGACGGTATGACAATTCAGTATGGTGGTTCTATGAATCCAAAGAATGCAGCAGAGCTTCTTGCACAGCCAGATGTTGACGGTGGTCTTATCGGTGGTGCATCACTCAAGGCAGCAGATTTCGGCGTTCTCCTCGAAGAAGCTTCAAAATAAGTGGGTGCCGACCCACGGCGAAGACGCGGAATCGCTCGACAAGTCTCGCTCGTGGTGGGTGAGAGAAGTTGGTTGACGCGGATGAAGTAACTACCGTAGCCGAACAGGCTTCGCTGTTCGGCTCTACCGATTAGCTAATGAATTGCCCTAAGACACTTAAAAGTTTTGCTCAAGCTTTTTCAAAAGCTTGCAGGGTTGAGGGACGGAGTCCCTCGTGGGTTTTAAGGGCAAATCCATTAACATCTCTTTCTTTATAAATTGCGAACGAAGTTCGCAATTCGGTAGTTCATTGGGAATTTCTTAATCTGCATAAAATATAAGTCGATTACGCATCTTGTTATATGTATCCACACACCATATATTTGGTGAAATGGGTTCGCCTTTTGAGGCAAATGGAGTATTACCTTAGGCTTGTTTTTGTATTCAGCTATAATTACTGAAACAAGCGTAGCTGAATAATTCAGCTTATTGGCAATCACGAAAGGAAGTTAAATAATGAAAAAACCTGTAATTCTTATGATTCTTGACGGTTTTGGTGTAGGTCTTGAGGCTGAAAAGCGTGGAGACGCAATCAAAGCCGCTAAAAAACCAAATATTGATAAGCTTTTTGCAGAAAATCCTGTTACAAAAATCGGTGCTTCGGGACTTGATGTAGGTCTTCCTGACGGACAGATGGGTAATAGTGAGGTCGGTCATACAAATATTGGTGCAGGTCGTATAGTTTATCAGGAACTTACAAGAATCACAAAGTCTATTGAAGACGGCGAATTTTTTGAGAATGAGGCTCTCCTCAAGGCTGTTGATAATGCGGCTCAAGAGGGTAAGGCTCTCCATATTATGGGACTTCTCTCAAATGGTGGTGTTCACAGCCACAATACTCATATGTATGCTATCGTAGAGCTTGCTAAGAAGAAGGGCGTTAAGAATGTTTATGTTCACGCATTCCTTGACGGTCGTGATGTTCCTCCTACAAGCGGTAAGGATTTCGTAGAAGAGTGTGCAAACAAGCTCAAGGAAATCGGTCTTGGCAAGATTGCAACTGTTATGGGTCGTTACTATGCAATGGATAGAGATAATCGTTGGGATAGAGTTGAAAAGGCTTATTCTGCAATGGTTTATGGCGAAGGCAACAAGGCTTGTTGCCCTGTTAAGGCTGTTGAAGAAAGCTATGCAAACGATGTAACAGACGAATTTGTTGTTCCAACAGTTTGCGAAGAAAATGCAACAGTTAAGCCTGGAGATTCCATCGTATTCTTCAATTTCAGACCTGACAGAGCAAGAGAAATTACTCGTACTTTCGTTGACCCTGAGTTCAAGGGCTTTGAGAGAAAGAATGGCTTCTTCCCATTAACATATGTTTGTATGACACAGTATGATGCTTCTATGCCTAATGTTGAAGTCGCATTCAAGCCACAGTCACTCAAAAATACAATTGGTGAATATATTTCCAATAAGGGTATGACACAGCTTAGAATTGCTGAAACAGAGAAGTATGCCCATGTAACATTCTTCTTCAATGGTGGCGTTGAGCAACCATATGAGGGCGAGGACAGAATCCTTGTTAAGTCACCTGCTGTTGCAACATATGACTTACAGCCTGAGATGAGTGCTTATGAGGTTACAGATAAGCTCGTAGCTGCTATTAAGACTGGTAAGTATGATATGATTATTCTTAACTATGCTAACTGCGATATGGTTGGTCACACAGGCGTATTTGAGGCTGCTGTTAAGGCTGTTGAGGCTGTTGACGAGTGCGTAGGTAAGGTTGTTACAGCTATCCGTGAGATGGACGGTGTTGCTCTTATTACTGCTGACCACGGCAATGCTGATAAGATGATTGATACTGATGGTTCTCCATTCACAGCTCATACAACAAATCTTGTTCCTTTCTGTGTAGTAGGCTATCCTTGCGAGCTCCGTGAGGGCGGTAGACTTGCAGACATTGCTCCTACAATGCTCAAGATTATGGGACTCCCACAGCCTGCTGAAATGACAGGTGAATCAATTATAAAATAAGCACTAAGCTTATTTCTTAGCTTTTACCATATAAACAAAACCACCGTTTCGATTGATTTCGGAACGGTGGTTTTGCTGTATATAGGAATTTTAGTCGTTAGCAAATTTTTTGAATACTGATACTTCGCTTTCGGGATTATCACAATTCATAAAATGTGACATCACACAAGCACCTGCTGCACCTGTTTGTAAAACGGAGGAAAGTCTTTCAAGGCTTATTCCTCCTATGCCAAGAACAGGAATTTTAACGGCTTTTGAAATATCTGAAAGATATTCAAGACCACGAGGTTTAAGACCTTTCTTGCAATCTGTTGCAAATATATGTCCTGCAATAAGATATGATGCACCAAGCATTTCAGCGGTTTCTGCCTCTGAAATGCTATGGACAGATACTCCGATTGTGGAAAAATCTTTTATATTTTCGTTGTTCTCAACGAAAAGCTTATATGGCAAATGTATATCAGCATTAACTTTACGAGCAACTTCAATGTTACTATTGACAGAAAATGCAACGGAATATTTGTCGCAAATTTCTTTGCATTTTATGGCAAGCTTAAGCAAATCATCTTGACTTAAATGTTTTTCACGAAGAATTATTCTGTCTGGATTTGCAGAGGCTATTCGCTTTATTCGTGTGAGGAAATCCTCTTTGCACGATTTACTGTTTGTAATTACAAAAAGCATACTCATATTAAATAAGTCTTATGTAATCGTTGAATGATGGCTGTAAGCCATATTGATGAAGTGCGTCAACAACCTCATCAACACTTCTTGGGTCGGAAATCTCGAACTGTTCATCGCCCTTTTCTTTTTCGGAGTGGCCGCCGATACCAACGCTTACACCTGCGGAAATCTTTGTTGCGCAGATATTTACGGCATTATTTCGGAAATCTGATCTTTCACGAGTTGAGATTGTTATGCTTGCAAAAGGCATAAGTAATCTATAAGCACACATAATCTGCAAAAGTTCCTTTTCGTGAACATCACGAGGGTTTGTTTCTTCGCCATTGATGTATGGGCGAAGTCTTGGAACGGAAACGGCAATTTCTGCGTGAGGGTATTTTCTTTGAATAAGAGTTGCGTGTACACCAACGCAGAAAGCATCGTGTCTAAAATCATCGAGTCCGAGTAATGCACCGAAGCCTACGCCACGCATACCACCGAGAATGGCTCTTTCCTGAGCATTGATTCTATATGGAAATATACTTTTCTGACCTGCAAGGTGAACTTTTTTATAGGTTTCTGTATTATAGGTTTCTTGGAAAACGGTAACAAAATCTGCACCCTTTTCGTGGAGATATTTATATTCATCAACTTCAACTGGATATATTTCAAGACCGATAAGTGAAAAATATTTCTTTGCAAGCTCAACAGCTTCACCGATATATTCAATGCCAGACATAGAACGGGATTCGCCTGTAAGAATGAGAATTTCTTTCAAACCAGTTGCTGCAATAGCTTGATATTCTTTTTTTATTTCTTCCATATTCAGCTTTGCACGATGAATTTTATTCTTGCAGTTAAAGCCACAATAAACGCACTGATTTTCACAGTAATTTGCAATATAAATTGGTGTGAAAAGAGCTATTGTGTTGCCAAACTGCTTCCTCGTACATAGCTGAGCTTTTTCAGCCATTTTCTCGAGAAATGGAAGTGCGGCAGGGGAGAGCAAGGCGGCGTAATCGTAAAAATCAATTCTATCTTTATTCAGAGCGTTCTGTACATCTTTTGCGGTGAATGAATTAAAATCATACTTATCGTGAAATGCAAGAACCTGCTCCATAATACTTGTTTCATTAGGCATAATAAAAATCCTTCTTTTATTTTAATATTAGTCTGCAAGGAAACCTGTAAGTGGGCTTGATGCTTCACCTGTAAATGGTAAAACTCTGCCAGGCTTTGAAAGATAAGCAAGTCTGCCAGCTTCAATAGCAAGCTTAAATGCTTTTGCCATTGTAGCAACATCACCAGCAGTAGCAACAGCAGTATTAGCCATAACAGCGTCTGCACCCATTTCCATAGCTTCACAAGCCTGTGATGGTCTGCCGATTCCTGCATCAACAATAATCGGAACATCAATTTCATCAACTAAAATCTTTATGAAATCTTTTGTAGCAAGTCCCTTGTTACTTCCAATAGGAGCACCTAAAGGCATAACGCTTGCTGCACCTGCATTGACCAAATCACGAGCAGCATTGAGGTCAGGAAACATATATGGCATAACAATAAAGCCCTCTTTTGCAAGGATTTCTGTTGCCTTGATTGTTTCATAGTTATCAGGGAAGAGGTATTTTGAATCGTGGACGACTTCTACCTTGACAAAATCACCACAGCCAAGCTCTCTTGAAAGTCTTGCTATACGAACAGCTTCTTCGGCAGTTCTTGCACCTGATGTATTAGGTAAAAGTGTGACACCCTTTGGAATGTAATCAAGAATATTTTCTTCTCCACCTTTATTTGCTCGTCTTAATGCAAGTGTAACTATTTCAGCACCGCCATGCTTGATGACTGCATTTACAAGTTCAAGTGAGAATTTGCCTGAACCAAGAATAAAACGGGAATTAAACTCGTGACCTCCGATAATCAACTTATCTTCCATAGTATAATACCTCCGAAAAATATAATAAAATTTAGCAAAAGGCAAAATAAAAGAACTCCCCGAAAGGAAGTTCTGCAAAAATACGCATAGAGCGATAACTACAAAACTCCCTCACCGCAATAACGGCGGTCAGGTTCAACGGGTAAGAGGCACTACCTCACTCTCAGAACAATTTGATTGACTCCCCGGTTCGTAAACTTATTTAACTTTTATGATTTAATTATAGGCTTGTTTTCAGAACTTGTCAACATATTTTTAATGTTGTTGATTTTTAGCTTTTTCTGCACTATAATAAAAATTAGTTTTTGCTTATCTAAGACAATTAAAAGTTTCGCTCGAGGCGGCGAGCCGCCGCCGTCAAGACGCGTAATCTCTCGACAAGTCTCGCTCGTGGTGAGTGAGAGAAGTTGATTGACGCGGATGAAGTAGCTACCGTAGCCGAACAGGTTTTGCTGTT
>ENA-OPUE01000197-OPUE01000197.1-human-gut-metagenome-genome-assembly--contig:-NODE-197-length-55620-cov-12.337677_pt1 | contig 55620 bp, 42 predicted proteins | sample MGYA00241466_ERZ501924 | MGnify/ENA primary metagenome ERZ501924 (study PRJEB25962, sample SAMEA2042223) | human gut metagenome | biome: human gut; feature: human-associated habitat; material: faeces...
GGCCCCCGTCAATTCCTTTGAGTTTCAACCTTGCGGTCGTACTCCCCAGGTGGATGGCTTATCGCTTTCGCTTGGCCGCCGAACCCGAAGGCCCGACAGTTAGCCATCATCGTTTACTGCGTGGACTACCAGGGTATCTAATCCTGTTCGATCCCCACGCTTTCGTGCCTCAGCGTCAATAAACCCCTCGTGAGATGCCTTCGCAATCGGTGTTCTGAGTAATATCTATGCATTTCACCGCTACACTACTCATTCCTCCCACGGCGGAATCATTCTAGCCAGACAGTATCAACGGCACTTCCAGAGTTGAGCCCTGGTCTTTCACCGCTGACTTACCTTGCCGCCTACGCACCCTTTAAACCCAATAAATCCGGATAACGCTCGCATCCCCCGTATTACCGCGGCTGCTGGCACGGAGTTAGCCGATGCTTATTCTACGCATACTCTCATCGGGCCTCTCGAGACCCTTATTGCTCTGCGTCTAAAGAAGTTTACGACCCATAGGGCCTTATTCCTTCACGCGGCATGGCTGGTTCAGGCTTCCGCCCATTGACCAATATTCCTCACTGCTGCCTCCCGTAGGAGTCTGGACCGTGTCTCAGTTCCAGTGTGGGGGATCTTCCTCTCAGAACCCCTAGACATCGTCGCCACGGTGGGCCGTTGCCCCGCCGTCTAGCTAATGTCCCGCGAGCCTATCCGTCACCGATGAATCTTTCAACCCGACGCCATGTAGCACCGGATCATATGGGATATTAGTCGCCGTTTCCGCCGGTTATCTCCCTGTGACGGGCAAGTCGCTCACGTGTTACGCACCCTTCCGCCGGTCGCCGCCTGGGTATTGCTACCCCGCGCTGCCCCTCGACTTGCATGTGTTAAGCCTGCCGCTAGCGTTCATCCTGAGCCAGGATCAAACTCTTCTTTGTATATTTCTTATTCTTCAAGTTCGACTCCGGCACTCTCAATTCCTAAATAAAAGAAATCAACGCTCTCGATTTTTGTGTTGTTGGTACTTGCTTCCTTGTACTTTCGTTCCAGTCTTTTCAATCAACTCCGTCATACTCAGTGCCTTCCGGCACTCTCTTTCTGACTCCCGAACTCATCTCAGGTCCTCAGTGAGGTGCCCTTGTTTCGTAACGGGATTGCAAAGGTAGGCACTTTTTCTGAACCTGCAAACTTTTCCCGCACTTTTTTTCACTTTTTTTTCAGCACGCTACCCTATTGCATCATTTTAAGTCCCTGAATCCCCACACGTTCCATCACGGAAAATATTTTTTACGACACACGACCAAATCCTCTCAGGACGCGCCCGAAACGTGGGTAAGACGTTTCATGTCATTGACTGTCAGGCTTCAACAACATAAAAAATTCCTCCACAACCGACGCCCGAAAGCGGCAGGTTGCGGAGGAACAACATCAAGTAGTTTTGACTATCAACAACTTACAGCCAAAACCTATATCCAGCCATTATTTATTATATCTGATGGCGAAGTATTCAAGCACACTTACGTGAGAATCTGTCTCTTTATCTTTAAGGCGGGCATTGGCATAGTCAGCACCGTCGCTACAGATATCATTTGCCGGACAGATCCTGATATATACATTGTCCTTCCCGAGAATTTCAAGAGGAAGAGCAAAGTTCATCTGCTTGAAGCCGACTGAAGAGGAGATCAATGTATTTGACCATGTAGATACGTCAGGAACAGTGAACTCTCCGATGAGGTGCCACTTGCTGTCTGCTTCAGCTGACATGTCATCTACGTAAGACCACTCGGCCTTCCAGTAACGAGGCGCGTAGTAGCTCTGGTCCTGGTTCATCATTGACACCTGCATTGACAAGACTCCTGTGGAGATGCCGACAGTAGAGAAATTAAACAGCCAGGCATAAGGGCGGTCAAGTTCATAATCCCACCAATTCACATTACCAAAACCTGTAAAGGCATCACCTGCGACCCAAGACTTTCCTGAGTTGTTGCCTGTACCATTGACATTGATGGCTGCTGTAGCCTTGGAATAAGGGCCGACCCACTCTTCGGAATCGTCAGGATTGTAGGAAATGAGGTCCCTGAGGGACTGCTGGGTCGGAACCTGGTCGCGGTCCTCTGCGATATCCATCATGATGCCGCAACCGTTCTTGTTGGTCTTCTTCTTGTCGATTGCAGGGAAGAACTTGTGCGAGCCGTTTCCGACAGGGCCGAGGTAGCAGAATGTCTGACGGCCGTCCATGTGCTGAGAATAGGCTTTGACCATATCCTTGGCTTCCGTATGGGTGTAACGCTTGCAATAGGTATGGTTCATCCAGCCGTTCTTTCCGTAAGAAGGACGCATCGTGGAATCCGCCTCATTAGGAACCCAATAACGGTATTCGGTAAGGAGTTTGGAGAAACCGTCCTCGAAATTGTCCTTCATCTGTCCCCACACGTCATCCTTGGTCTGATGACGCAGCTGATAGCGTCCGATATTGCCGAGCGTAGGATCATCGTTTACTTCTATTATATCAGTACCGTCACGCCAATCCATTCTCGGGAAAGCGTCATGGACTACAACGCCCGAGATATTGCCGGAGCCGTAAGGCAGACGGGTTCCGTCACTTCTGTAGCGGCAGATGGCATTGGTAGTGAGATAGATGTCATTGCCGTTGATGTCACGGAGAAGACGCGGATACTGGGTGAAGCGGTTCGCATTGGTAGCCACGGTGTAACCGTCATTGACAGGAACAAGCGAGCCTTTTCTTACAGGGAACTCCACATCCTTAAGTGTCACGTATGTATATACGTCATTGTCGGTCAAGTCTCTGATATACATCGCCTTTTCAGGAACTGAAGACTTGTTGCCGGGCAGTCTTGAGGTCACCATGGTCTTGGTAACGCCGGTAATGTCGCAACGCAGAGGTTCTTCCTTGAGATTGGCCACAGTGCCATGCATGAGAATCTGTATCTTGTCATACTGGTCGAAAACGTTGTCGTCCGCTGTTGCCGTCAATATGGATACTCCCCTGTGTCCGTCTTCAGCTTCGAGGTACACTGTTCTCTCGGAAATGGAGTAATCCACTGTTGAAGTGGTCTTCTGCTCATCGGCACCGGCATTTCTTCCGGCCTTGTTGCTGACCACGATACCTTCGAGGATTACATAATCATTGACAGGCTTGCCTGTAGCATATTTGTCAATGAACTCGTCGAATGAAAGGACCTTTCCGAGGGTGTTGTTGGCACTCTTCTGAAGAACGTTTACAAGAAGTGAAACCTTGTCACCCCATCCATCGACAAATGAGAAGTTCACGCTGGCTGCACGAGGTGCCTCCGCATCAGGATTCGCGCCCATGCTGATTTCCATCTCGGCACTCTCCTCCACTGCATCGGTAATATTGATCTTGTCAATCCAGGTGGCTCCTTCTGCCGCATATTCCGTATTCACGGTCATGTAACTGAACGGGATATTGGTACGTACCGGAACTTTCACGGTTCCAGATCCGCCATCCGCCACAATGGAGGTGTTCTCCATGGCGAGTTTCGCAACCTTCCAGCCGCGCTGCTTGACCACGACGGAATCCTTGCGGGAATCCACATCACTTATAAGGTAGATGATGCCTTTTCTCTTGAACTCATTATTCGGTTCGCAATACAATGTCAAGTTGGAGTCAGTCTCAGTCGGCTCACCGGTAATGTGCAGCCAGGACTCCGCTCCTTCCATCAGCTCATAGTGATACTTGGCATTGGAAAGAATCGGGACATTGAATGTGGTATCTGAAGCATTGATGACGATCTCTTTCCCCGGAGCGCCAAGTTCCACCTTAGCGATGTCCGCAGCATCATCGTAGTCGCAGGACTGCACGAAAGCAAAAGCGGAAAGAGCCAATATCAAGCTTGAATATTTGATATTCTTATTCATACTTTCAATTTATTTTTAGTTGTATCTGACTGTCAATGAACCAAAACGGATAGGGTTCTTGGAAGTTGTAAACGTACCTTGTTCAGTAGATAATGCTGTTGCCCAGTTAGTGGAGTTGGACTTAGGATCGATATCGCATACATTATCTGCAACTTGGAATCTTACAATCACCTTCTCTTTTCCGAAGCATTCCTGAGGAAGCTGGAACATGTGATCCGTATAACCAGGAGTCACATCGACCGGAGTGTTGTTCCACCATACTATAGGACGATTCTTCACCATCGGCACGAACTCCTTGAAGGTGTCACCGTCATCTACAGAATAAAGCAGTTTCCAATGTGAAGGGACTTCAATGTTAGTATTTGCGCCCTTTCCTTTTCCCCATACAAAACCGATCTGAAGATTTGTCCCGGAAATTCCCTTGGTCGAGAAATCAACATCGAATGAAGCACCGACCTTCCATTCAGTCAGGCTATAGAGATCACCGCACTGGTTATTGACAACACCCTTTCCGCCAACTTTATTTGCTGCCGGTTTTGTTTGACTTGCAGGATCATTTGCATAAATCAGAGCATTGTAGTCCTGACCGAGTTTGACGCTTACTCCTGAAATGTTACCCTCACCGATTTCAGGAATCAAGTCTTGCTTCGCATCATTCCAGTTCCATTCCACAATTGTCTTGGAGAACGGCGCTTCGGTCAATGCAATATCGTTCTTGACCATAGGTCTGATCTGATATCTTCCACGGTCGCCATAGCGGATCAATGTCTCCGCAACGATGATTCCCTTGAAATCACCTGACCCCTGGGCCACACCTTCGCCATCTCTTCTCCATGGAACCATTGAATTCGTGAGCATTGATATCGTCTGACCATATTTGTCTGTCAAAAGCAACGGAGCAACATCCCATCTCGGAGATTTGCCTCCTGCCGTATTGAAGTCTGAAAGTATAGAATAACCATCTGTGCAGTTTGTATAACTTCCGTCCTTGAACACGACTTCCATATCCTTGAGTGATACGAGTGTATAAATGTCAGCATCTGTAAGTTCTGAGACACTCTTCCTCTTCATAGGAACTGCATCAGGATTAGGCTCCTCTACAGAAGCGACATGGTCTTCGGTCATACCGGTAATGGTATAGAACTCAGGATCATTGTTCTTGCTCAATTTCAGGCCTTTCAGAGAGATGCGGACCTTCGAGTAACGAGGCAATGTGTTCTGGGCGAGTTTCTTGTACTTGATGGCAAATCCGTATTTTCCATCGAGGGACTCGAGCATCATCGTACGCTTGCTTTCGTTCAGGTCGAACTTGAACTGGCTCTTCTGAGGGTTCAGGCAGACATTGGCACTGGTATTATCGCTTACGACATAGCCGTCAATGAATTCGCGCGCGGTAAGTTCTTCATCCAACGGATAAGTCCTGAGTTTCGCGAAATCCACAATCACCGGATACACATCCTGATTGAAGGTCTTTTCAGCAATAAGTTCATCATTGAAGAACACCTTTACCACCGCGCTGCGTTCATCGCCCGACATATTGTCGTCAATGTCGAATGTCAATGCAGTCGGGGTCAATGCCAGATTGGTGATCCAGCCTTCTTCCGGAGCCACTTCAGGTGTATAATCCACGGTGAACTTGAGATTGTCGGCATAAGCCCAAACGGAGTTCACTGGAGTTTCGACAGCAGCCTGGGCTTTCATTCCTGCAAGTGTCTCGACTTCAGCGATTTCAAGGGCAGGTTCATCTGAGCTCTGTGAGACTGTCACATTGAAAGTCTCAGTCTTGTCCTCAGTAGAGCTGTTGCCCGGGACAGCCACCTTCACACTGATGCTTGCTCTACGGCGCTCCGCAGAAGAATTCTCAGTGAAAGCGAACTTCATCAGTCTTCCGTCAAAAGTCACATCTGAAAGCCAGTCTTTCGCTTCACCTTTATACTCGACAGCAGTTTCTATGTTCTGGAGCGAGTAGTAGAGGTTGGTTTTCATTTTCAATGTGGCATTTCCGGCATTCTTGCAGAGTCCTACACTATCGCAAGGCCAGACCAATGACGGCTCAGAAAGCATTCCGGCCTGATTTACGAAGATAGTATCTCTAAGTTCACTCTTGGCCAGAGCGATGGCAAGTCTTCTGGACAAGCCGTAGTTTGCAGAAAATGACAGGACAACTTCCGAGTTTCCGTTTCCGTTAAGACGGTCAAGGGATGCCCACTCTGTAGTTTCCGTGAATTTTGCAGTCCAGTCACCATCCGCAAATATCATGATGTGCGTGGTACCGGCATCCTTGGTGAGATCGATGACCCTGCTGCTCACAGCGAGAGGCAGATCCATCTCGAAGGTCTTGTTGCATCCGACAACGGTGAGCACCGCAGTCAGAATCATTGTCAATATAGATATTTTTCTCATAATCGGTCAGATATTTTAGAGTCCATACCTCTTATATTCTTCGTTGTCCAGAGCATAGCCTGAATATACGACTTCCTTGTCCGGAATAGGATAGTATTCACGGCAGGCAACCGCATTGTCCTTCAATGCCTGGTAATCGCTGTAGTCCTGGATAGACTGATACCAGATGCCCCAACGTACCAGATCGAACTTGCGCTGGAATTCTCCGAAGAGTTCCCTTCCCCTCTCGTTTCTGATTTCGTCCTGGAGACGGGCGCTGGTCCTGTAAGTGTAGTCAGGAAGACCTGCACGGTTACGTGTCTTGTTCAGATACTCCACCGATTTGGCGTCTTCACCAAGCTCATTGTAGCATTCAGCCATCATAAGGATGGCATCAGCATATCTGAAGATCTTGTAGTTGTTTCCGTCATGGCTGCTCTGCATGTTAGGACACCAGAATTTAGGGCCCATCCATGGACGTGTGTTCACGCTGTTGAACTCTTTTCCGTCATATTCCCAAGCCATGTTCAGGGATTTTCTCTTGTCCTTGCCGAGCTTCGTCTGAAGACCCTGGCAGAAGAACACGTTAGGTCTTGCTGATGACCAGATTGTTCCCTGGTCACCGAGTTCCGGAATTTCAACACCGTCGAACAATACCACGCCGCCTACTTTCTTGCGGCTTGGAGTGCAGATACATGCCAGGTTGGATGTATATTGAAGTCCACCCTGGACATAGATGTGCTGGAGCTCCATGATGGATTCCGGCGTATTCTTGTTGCGGAACATCACATTCTCCTCAAGGTCATACTGAGAAAAATCGCCATAGATGTTCTCGAGTTCCTTCAATGCGTCGAGCGCCACTGTCCACTCCTTGTTCCACATTGCGCATTTTGCGATAACCATATATGCGCAGGCAGCACCGAGACGGGCACCCTTGTTGTCGCTTGTCCTTGTCTGGGTGGCAAGCGGAGCGATTTTCTTCAGGTCATTGATGACTGAATCGCGGGTAGCGCCGGCATCCATTCTAGGAAGTCTTGCAATGCGCTTGAGGACAGCATTGTCAGTAACATCGTCGAAATAGAACGGGCAATCTCCGAAGAAGTTTGTCAATGTAAGGTAGAAGAAGCCCCTGAGGGTCTTTGCCTCACAAAGCATATCGACTTTCTCCTCATCTGCCAAGTACTTGCTCGACTGGATTCCCGCAATGGCGAAATTACATCTCTGCACACCGAGATAACCCTGTGTCCATACGGTCTGCCCGTGACGCGGGATAGCCGGAGAAATCTGGGCTGAAGCATCCAATGTTCCTGATGGACAATACATTAAGTCAGAGCAACACTCGGTTGCCAGAAAATATGTATAGTTGTATATGGTTTTCAACGGAATATAGCAGGAGTTCACAGCAGACTGACATTCCGCCTTGCTCGCAAAATAGTTTTCCGGCGTGTAGAGTGAAGACGTGTCCTCCTTCAGGGAGCAGGACATTGTCATCACTGCGGAAACTGCGACAAATAGAATTTGTTTGATTCTGTTTTTCATAATATCTCCTTAATATCTTACTTGAATACTGAAAATAACTGTGCGGGCCTTAGGATATGCACCGATATCCAGTCGCCTTAGAGTAGATGATGTACCTGATGTAGATACGTCAGGGTCGAATCCGTTGTACTTCTTCCAAAGATACAGGTTGTCACCGCTCACTGTGAATGTGACATCCCTCACCGGCATTCTGGTCTTGTGGAGATCCAAGGTGTAACTCAGGCTCACGTTCTGCAGTCGGAGGTAAGAAGCGTCATGGATCATGAAGTCACTTGCCAATGCAGCATCAACCTTGGAACCTGCTCTCGGAATCTCTGAATTCGGATTTCTTATCGGATGCCAAGCGTTGGACATATAGCGGTACTGGTTCGAGAATGTGGAACCGGCCATGAAGAACTCACTGTAGTTGTAGATCTTTCCGCCGAGTGAATATGTGAAGTAAACACCGAGTTTCAAGCCTTTCCAGTAGAAGTTGTTCTGGAGACCTCCATAGATATATGGATCCGCATTGCCCTGATAAACAAGGTCCTGCTGGTCGAGGACTCCGTTGTGGTCGATATCGTAGTATCTTGCACCGCCGACTACATATCCGGAGTTCACGTAAGTCTTGGTGAGCTTGTTTCTTTCGATCTCTTCAGCATTCTTCCAGGTTCCGCCATATTTGAATCCCCAAAGAGAGTTGAGCGGATAGCCTTTCACGTAACCGTACATCATGTAAGGGTTGTTGCCAGGTGAAGAATACGCTGTCACGAAATCCTCAGAACCGATATCTTCGACCTTCTGGGCATTGTGCGAGATGGTGAAGTTTGTGGACCACTGGAAATTCTTCTTTGCGATGTTCATTGACTCGATAGACAACTCGATACCTTTATTGGATGTGCGTCCGATATTGGTAAGACGGGATGAGTAACCGGTCTGGGTCGGTTCCTGAACATACAGGAGCAGGTCCGAAGTCTTGGACGAGTAGATTTCGGCAGTCAAATTCAGACGGCCCTTGAACATTGACACGTCGAGCGCAAGGTTGGCCAATGCCGTCTTTTCCCAAGTAAGGTCAGGAGAAGCAAGACGGCTCCTGTATGCTGCCACCGGCTGCGAACCGTCGAAGATATATCCGCCGGTCGTGGTGGAGAGGGCTGCAAGAGAACGGTATGCTGAGATGGCATCGTTACCGGTAACACCGTAACTGGTTCTCAATGCGAGGTCGTCAATCCAAGTCACGCTTTTCATGAACGGCTCGTTGGCGATATTCCAACGCAATGCGGCAGACGGGAAGAATGCCCATTTGTTGTTGGCGGCAAAGTTTGACGCGCCGTCATATCGGCCGGTCGCCGTGATATAGTAACGTGATTTGTAGTTGTAGTCAATTCTGGCGAATGTGGACATCTTGGTCTTCTTGGAGTAGCTTGTACCCGCGTCGTAAGTCTGCTTGTCCTGCACTGCGTTCATGTTGTTCCAGAGCACCGCATCATCCATGTATCCTGAACCGGAGAGGGTGAAGTTGTGCGAAGCGTAGCGGTATGCGGAGAAACCGAGCATCGGAGTAAGCGTATGTCCGCTCTTGGTCTTGAGGACATAGTTCAATGTCGTCTCATTGGAGATTGAGTTCTCGTCCCATTCTGCCCTGTAAGCATCTCCTCCCTGCTCTTCAGCCTTTGCCGGAAGCCTTCCGCTATAATATCTATAGGTATGTCTCTGATACAGGTAGTATGAAAGGATGCTTCTCAATGTAAGGTTCTTCACAGGAGTAACATCTGCTGAGAACGCATGGTTCATGGAATGACGCTCAAGATAATGGGTGTTCAGCTTGAGGACTGCCAGAGGGCTGTTGTACTTCTGTCCGCCATAGTAGAGGTTGTTCTCCACATCCTGAGGTTTGAGCATTGGGCTCAAGTACTGGGCAGCACCCCACCAGGAACTTCCTCCGATAGAGGTCTTGGTCTCATCATTGTGTCTCCAGGTATATGAGCCGTTATATCCGATTTTCAACCATTTGAACAGTTTCCTGTCGAGTTTGATACGGCCTGTGAAACGCTTCTGGCCGCTCTCGTCAATGATACCCTGAGAATCATTGTAAGAGAATGAGGAGTAGTAGCTTCCTGCATCAGTTTTTCCTGTAAGGGAAAGTGAATAGTTCTGGTACAGGGCTGTTCTTGTGATCTGGTCGATCCAGTTTGTTCCTGTCATTGACAGCGGATCCGGATAGACATTGTCCTTCAATGGAGTATTGATGTTGATGCCAGGATGATACTGGTCAGCCCCGAAAGAGGCAAGGTCGTTTCTGTACATCGCAAACTCGCTTGCGTTCATGATATCCAGCTGTGAAGGTAGCTTGGAGAATCCGAGGTCAGCCTTGAAACTGATGTTCGGTTTTCCTTTCGAACCGCTTCCTGTCTTGGTGGTGATGATGATGACACCATTGGAGCCTCGAGATCCGTAAATAGCTGTAGATGAAGCGTCTTTCAACACTGAAAGCGACGCAATATCCTCAGCATTGATATCATTGAGGTCATGGATTGCATCAATGATGCCGTCAACTACGATAAGCGGCTCGTTGGATGCTGTAATGGAACGGGAGCCTCTGATTCGGATTGTGGTCGTGGCACCAGGTTCTCCTGAGGTGGACATGATGTCGGCACCTGCGATTCTTCCCTGAAGCGCGTTGTCCACTGACCGTGCAGGAGCGGCCTTCAAGTCATTCATCTGAACGTTTGTAACCGAACCGGTCAGGTCCTGTTTCTTTACGGAGCCGTAACCGATCACGACTACGTCATCAAGCACGGTCGAATCGGAGTTGAGCCATATCGAGAGTTTTGTCTTGCCGTTCACTTTCACAGTCTCGGTGACATAGCCCATCGATGATACTTCCAGAACAGCGTCCGGACTTACCGAAATGGTGAATTTACCGTCAACATCAGTAAACGAGCCGGTCTTGGTCCCTTTTATCAGGACGCCTACACCGGGCAATGGTTCGCCGGAAGAATCCATAACAACTCCCGACACCTTTATCTTATTTGTATTTTGAGCGGTCGTTTCTTGCGAGAACAGACACATCAGCGCTGTCAGCATCGTAATGACCACTGTCATAAATCTGAATTTTCGCATAGCCGTCTATTATTTCACTGTTATCCTATCCTTTCCGCTGCCGCCATTCGCAGCAAACACGTCTTCGTCCTGGACATCTTTGTTTATAACATATTTGCGGACATATATGTTGTCCATGGCAACCCTGTTCGGTTTTCCTTCTCCGTCAAGAGTAGTGAAACGCAGCCTTGTGTTTCCGGTAAACGGACTCTTTTCGGTCGCAATCAGGAAAATATTGTAGGCGCAGACTTCATTGTCCCACATCGAAGTGGAAATGGTCGTAGGATCCTCAACGCTGAAATTCTGCAGATCAATGTCCATACTGGTCCTGCCTTCTTCGACAAAGTCCTGGATCACGCCTCCGCCAAGCACTTCGAATCTGAGTTTTGCCGCATCCTTGACTCCTGCCTCAGATGTATAGGCAACAGCCTTGAAAGAGACCATGAGCAACGAGTCAGCCTGGATACCGTTCATGAAAGGAGTCATGATATCTGTCTTGTGGCCACTCTCGTCGCCAATATAGAACCAGCCATACTTTCCGAAGCAGGCAGGCTGGACGCCTTCTTCATAAACTGTGGACTCCCATTTCTGAGATGTTCCTGTCCATTTGCTGATATGCACTTCTCCTACCTGGGAAAGAGGATTGGCAGAGCCATATTTCATCCAGCTGAAGTTCGCGGACAATCTTGCGATCAGCCCCTGGTTTACAGTGATAAAGCTGCCGAAGTCCATTTCCGGAACCTTTAGCATAAGCGTGCCGGTACGTCTTGTGTAATAACATTTTTCAGAAATCGGCTGAATATTGAGATTGATCACGCTCCAATCGCCATCTTTCTCAACATTGGCAACTTCTACCCATGGAGAGGCTATCTCATCCTGCCAATCCGGTTTGAAGTCAACGTCTGTCTTCACATACAGTTTGAATTCGCCTCCGGCGCAAGGCACTGATAGAGACGTAACCGGTTCTTCGGCATCTTTGGACAAGTACACCTCGATGTACTCTTTTCTCGGCCCGTTGGAGTCCGACTTCTCACATGACCATGCGGACATGGTCACGACAGAAAGGAGGACGGACAGCCGCATTAAGTTTCTGTTCAACATAATTCAATTGATTGGTTATAGTTCAAAGTCAACAAGTATAGGACGGTGGTCTGACGGGAAGTAGAATCCTGAATTGTACTTGGCGTCTTTCACCGGCACTGTGTAGGTGTCGATTATCGTAATGGCATTCTTAACCTTCGAATACATGGAAGCGGAAGCATACATATAATCGATACGTGCTTTTCCACCGGTAGTCGATACGAAACATCCTGGATAGAAGTTTCCTATAATATCCACAAGTGAGGTATTGTCCTTGATCACATTCTGGCAAAGATAATAGGTAGGTTTGGTGTCGGCATACTTGTAATACCACTCGTCCACCATTGACCTGGAGTTGAAGTCGCCCATCATCAGCCAATCTGTGTGAGAAGCATATTCAGGAGCATTTACAGTATGGTCAACGATATATTTCATCTCGAATTCGCGATACTTGTCTCCTTCATTATTGGCTTTGCTGGCATCCTGCCCGGCCTTTGGAACGCCATAGGCATATAGCTGAGGCCACATATGCAGAGTCACGATATTGATCTTCCTGCCCTTCACGTCCAGCTGCTGAATGGCTGCTCCGTGAGATACAGGTTTGCCTGCCTGGTCAGTATCTGTAATCTTCAAAAGAGTGGTAATCGGATACTTGGAAGTAATCTCCTGCGGGAAGTTGTCACGATGGCCGCCGAGAGCGGAGTATTCGTGTCCATATTTCTTGGCGATTTCAGGCCATCCGTTCGGAAGATATCTCTCTGCTTCAGGTGCTGAAACTGTCGAGTAATCCTTATATATGGACGCAGCCTCGCACCATACGCAAACATCCGGGTCATATGCCTTCACCCACTCTATGAAGTTTTTGTACTGATTAGGCTGGTCTGCCCACATGCCGTCCTGGATATTCCAATAGAGCACTCTCAATCCTGATTTCTTGAAAGACTCTCCAAGGTCGGTCACTTCTATTGAATCCACGAAGAAGCAGTGGTTTCCGGTAGTCACAGATTCACCGGCAAACCAAAGATATGTAGAGTTGGTCGCATTCTTGACGTTCAACTCCAATGTATGCCATTCCTGCGGTGTCGCCATTGATGCAGGAATCGACAGCCTGTCGTTGAGCAAACGGGTATTGGCACTGTTTGCCACGTACTCTATAAGATCCTCCGGAAGAGCTTTTCCGTCAAGAGAGGCTGAAGTAATCATTCCGCCATCGATGACAGAGAAAAGAAGCAAGTCGTCAAAACCCGCATTCGGGCAGAATCTTACGACAATCTTCACATTGCGGTGCCCATTTATGGCTGTAAATCGAGGTGTCGCGATAATACCCCTCGCGGTAGTTCCGTAGGATACGCCCATGACTCCCTGGAACTCCTGAGATCTGAAAAGGTATGTGTATCCGGTAAGATTTCTGCTGATGACATAACTGTCCGACATATCGTGAGCATCGCCCACAGTCTTTCCTGAGGCATTGTTCCAGTTGTTCTGGATAAAGCCGCATCCAGGGACATTGTATGCGACAGCAGACAGCGCATATTCAGTTCCGAGCCTGTCCGCACCACTTGCAGCACCTGTTGAAGTCACAGCGGCAGATGACGGTGACATTCCTGCCGCCTGCGAGCCGCCCATGATGTTTCCACCCCAAGTACAGAGGTCGAAGCCGTCATACCATAGCACGTTGTCATCAGCTTTGAAGTCAATGTTCTTGGCCTCGAAGCCATTGGCTTTTAGGTCAACGTCAAGAGACGTCCTCATCACACGGTTGTCGTCAGTACAGATGACGAGCTCTGCTCCTGAATAGTTGCCCGGCCTGAGCATCATATTGAAATCCGAACCAGCGGAAACGAATTCGCCTCCATTGGTACAGTTCAATGTGACGAAGTTAGCCGTAGTGTCGGATGGCTCCAACCCTTCTTTTGTCTTCAGGAAGAGTCCGGCCATGTCAGAACCTTTTTTCTGAAGTTTTACAGATGCAATCCTGGCAGAGCCGCCGATATGCAGGGAAAGGATTCCGACTGCATCCTTCATGAACAGCTTGTTGCCAGTTGCTTCACTGTAGTCTGCAAACATAGGAAGAAGTTTCATCGCTCCGGCAGAGGCGAACTGGCTTGCAGGAACCGCAAGGTTGATGGTCGGAGAAGTTCCGAACCACTTGGTCCCATCTTCGAAAGCAAGAGAAGCTGTATAAGTTCCTTGTGCATTGGCAAGAGCATCAATATATAAATTTCCGCTCTCGTCAGAAGCCACATCATACTTGGTTCCGTTTACATAAACCGAAGAAGCGGCACTCAGCAGATCAGAGGCTGCCACCCCTGCCTTCACTCGTGCCGCATCGGTATCGATGTCAATGTAGAACCTTACTTTTCCGTCAACGATGGAAATAGGTTCTCCGGGAGCAGTATCCCTGTCAGCCGGATTCACACCAGTACCTGGTTTGTCATCTCCTTTGCAGGAAATTACTGAGCATAATATGAACATCATGCCCAGAATAGATAACATTTTTCTGTTTTTCATATGTGAATAATAATTGGTATTAGTTCTTGAGGTCCAATGTCCGACAACATCCCGCTTATCGGACAAAACAAAGATAGCACGCAATATCTCAAATCGATTTAAATTTTGTCGCAATCGGATTATAAATTTGTATCAAACTTCATTACAACTCGAAGTCAACAAGAATCGGTCGATGGTCAGACGGATGATAGAAGCCCTTCGGATAGGTGCTGTCCGCTCTGATTGTCGTGTAGGAGTCAATCAGTATCATGGCGTTCCTGACCTTCGAACACATCGAAGGTGAAGCATACATATTGTCTATACGTGAAACTCCTGCTGTAGAACTCATGAAGTATCCCTTATAGTAATTGCCGATAATGTCCACGAGAGTGGTGTTATCCCTGATTACGTTCTGGCAGAGATATTTGGTAGGAGTTTTCTCGAGCATCCGGTTATGCCACTCGTCAAGCATTGACGGAGAGTTGAAGTCACCCATCATAAGCCATTCCGTCTGAGAAGAGAATTCAGGAGCATTTACAGTGTGGTCAACTATATATTTCATCTCGAATTCACGATACTTGTCTCCTTCAAACTTGGCTCTGCTTTCCTTCCTTTCATCCGGAGTAGCGGTAAAGCACCACTGCTGAGGCCAAGTGTGCAAAGTAATGAAATTGATTTTCTTTCCGTTCACATCCACCTGCTGTACAGCAGCACCGTGAGATACCGGTCTGCCAGGCTGATCAGTATCCGTAATCTTGAGGAGTGTTTCAATAGGATACTTGGAAGTGATCACCTGCGGATAGTTGTCACGATGACCGCCTACAGCAATATAGGAGTGACCATACTTTCCTGCAAGCTCCGGCCATCCTGCAGGAAGATATTTTTCCTCTGCAGGAGCTTTCTGTCCTGAATGATCTTTATATATGGAAGCCGCCTCGCACCATACACATACGTCAGGATCATATTTTTTCACCCAAGCGATGAAGTTCTTGTAACCATTCGGCTGGTCCGTCCACATTCCGTTCTGAATATTCCAGTAAAGCACACGGAGCGTAGAACGCTGCACCTCACCCATGTCGTTCACCTCTATAGAGTCCACAAAGAAACCGCGGTTTGAGGAATCGGCTGACGCTCCTGCCAACTTGAGACATGAAGAATTGGATGCATTCCTTACGTTCAATTCCAATTTGTGCCATTTATGCTGTTTCGCCTTCGAGGATGGACGCTGAAGCATGTCCTTGGACAAACGGAGGTTGGCGCTGTTGACTATATATCCTATAAGGTTGTCCGGAATTGTCTTTCCGTCAAGAGTGGCAGAAGTAATGGTCCCGCCATTGATTACAGAGAAAAGAAGCACATCATCAAAACCGGCATCGGGACGGAACCTTACTGAGATCTTCACATTATGAAGGCCTTCGATTTCCGTAAATGGCGGAGTTTCAACAACCTCTCTTGCAGGGCCACCGACGTTCAATGATAGAATACGGGAAGCATTCTTCTGGTTTTCAGCTCCCAGACAAACAACATCCGAGCATAACATAAACATTATGCCCAACATTGACAAGGATAACAAATTTCTGATTTTCATATAGTGACTATAATTGGTATTAGTTCTTATAATTTGCAGTTTTTATGTTACTGAATCACGCACCCTACAAAGTTAATACGCATTATGAAGACTTCTATTTCAATTTTGTCACAACAAATCGAAAATAAAATTATAAATTTGTATCAATAATGCTAAAACAGCCCGCGAGGCGGCCAAAACGATACACAATGAAACGACCACTATTGACATTGACACTATTCCTGATCTGCTTATGTGGAGCATCAGGCCAAGACTCATTTATCCGCCAGCGGCTCACCCAATTTTCCGTCAGAAACGGAATGTCATATAATACTGTTGTTGACTTTGAGCAGGATTCATCCGGTAACATATGGTTTGCAACAGCTGACGGACTCGACAGGTTCAACGGGACAGACTTCACGATTTACAGGCATCGGCACAATGACAAGAACAGTCTTAAGAGCAACAATGTCCATGACCTGTTCATTGACTCGAAGGAAAGACTATGGGTGTGCACTTCCTCAGGACTCTCCTATTATAGAGAGGAGACCGATGATTTCCAAAGAATCAGCATCAAGGACGCAGTGACAGTAGAATGCGTAATGGAAGTAGCTGACAACAAGTATCTTGCGGCCACGCGACATGCCACATTCCTGTATGACCTGGATACTGACTCTTCCAAAGAGATCAAACTTGAAGGCAAATCATTGACCTACTACTCAATCTGCAAGGACGGTGACCGTATAATAGTCTGCACAAGGGACAAGGCCATCGAGTCTCTAAGATTTTCATGCGACTCTCTCATACGCAACTTCGAACCGGTTGAACTGCCGAAATTCGGAATCGTACCATATCCGGCAGGAGACGACGATACTACGTGGGCACCAAAGGCAACGGCCTGATGCTGGTCGATTTCAAAAACAGCACCAGCTCGAAAATCGACACAGGCAGCGACAAATGGCTAGAAATATTCGCATTCTGCAATGATGATGACGGGAAATTGTGGATCGGCTCATCTGAAGGAGTGATGATTATGGACAAGGACGGCGAGATAAGCCGATATGCTCCGGGAATCATGCCTGACAATAATATCCGAAGTCTGTTCAAAGATTCTTCAGGAGGGGTATGGATAGGCACAGAGTACAGCGGAGCAATGTATTGGCACAAACAACGTGACAAATTCCGTTCTTATGCCCAGGACAGGTTCCAGCTTCAGGACAAGATCATAACCACATTGAAACATGACGATTTCGGCGCACTCTGGGTAGGCACGCGTAACGACGGACTCTATCGCTTTGGTGCAACCGGAAAGGTTTCACACTATGCTCTCAACAATATGCGGAGTGTCCAGGTAAGCGGGAACGGGAAAAAGGCATACGCTGGAGGAGAGGTTCAAGGCCTGCATGAGATAGATATAGAAAAAGGAACGACACGAAAATTGAAAGCACCGCTGGATATAATGTGCATCACCCCGGCCAATGACGGTAAACTGTGGCTAGGCACACTTATAGGGCTATATCTCTATGATATTGAAAATAATGCTCCCACTAAAATAGACCTGAAATACCCCTGTCCCGAAAGACTGACACGAATCCTGTCGCTGTGCAAGGATAAGGACAACCAGCTCTGGATCGGGGCCAAAGAGAGCCTTTCCAAATATGTTGTCAATGAGGACAACACTCTGGACAAGACCGGCGGCTACAAATTCAATAATATTGTACAGACGCAGTGCATCTACCAGTCATTCGACGGGAAAATATGGATCGGAACCATAGATGGTCTTGCCTGTATTGACGAAAAAACCGGAAAAGGGACAGTTGAGCATCCGGACGGATTCCAGAACAGTACGATTCGAGGAATCGAGGAGGACAATGACGGAAACCTATGGATCAGTTCAGATGACGGACTTTACAGATATGCTCCATCCAAGGGTGAAATAAGACTATTCGGAGACGATGACGGCATCAGATGCGACCTTTTCAGTACAGGAGCACACACAAAAGATACGACCGGAAGAATGTATTTCGGAGGCATTTACGGCATGGAGGTATTCAATCCGGAAGACATTGTCCCAAACACCATAGCGAAGAGGCCTATTATCGACAGACTCATAGTCAACAACATGGAAATCAAGCCTGGAGACAAGTCCAGGATACTCAAGAAGAATATCAGCATTACTGAAAAAATTGTCTTGAAACATTGGCAGAACTCACTGACCTTAGGTTTTTCGTGTCCTGATATGATTTCGGAGAAGAGTTGCAGATATTCTTATATGTTGGAAGGACTTGACAAGAACTGGAATGACGCCAGAGGCACGGAAGCGACCTATACCAATCTTTCCAAAGGACGATACACATTCCTTCTGAAAGCGGCGAACAGCGACGGCATCTGGAACGAACACGCGCTCAGACTGGAAATCAGGGTAAGGCCGATATGGTACAAAAGCACATTTGCGGAAATTCTGGCACTGCTTCTGGTAATTTCCGGAATCAGCGCCCTAGCACTGTGGTACATCCGTAAAGTGAAGAATATGAAGGATGTGGAAATCGCCCAGCTCACCAAGAACTATGAGGAGAAGGTACAGAAGAGCAAAATCGAGATGTACGTGGATTCCACATATAACATGAAGCATGATGACGAGCGCTTCCTGCTTTCCGCAATCAACTGCATAGAAGCCAATATCGGGAATGCCGCATTTACTGTGGAAAACTTGGCGGAAGGGAGCTGCTGCTCAAGAGGAAATCTTCATCTGCGATTGAAGAACATAACCGGGAAATCACCAGTTGAACTTATCAAGACATTGAGAATGAAAAAAGCCTGCGCATTGCTCAAAGACACTGAAATGCCAATCTCTGACATTGCTGAACAATGCGGATACCAGACTCCGGCATATTTCATCACTGTCTTCAAGAACACCTTTGGTGAAACTCCGGGCAAATATGCGGCAAGGATTCACGGAAAATGATGGGAAATACAGATTTTCTTTCTATTTTTACGAGATGGAATATAATAAATGACATATATGAAAAGAATACTGACATTGGCATTGGCCATTTCCTTGTCTGCGGGCTTTCTCTGCGGTCAGGAAACTCCTGAATGGATCAGGAAGAACAGCATCTCCCCTGACGGTTCCAAGATAGCGTTCAGCTACAAGGGAGACATTTTCGTAGTTCCGTCAACCGGAGGCAGGGCGTTGCAGATTACGACAAACAATGCCTATGATTCTGAGCCGATGTGGACCTCCGACAGCAAAAATATCGTGTTCACATCATACCGCGAGAAGAGCAAGGACATCTTCATCACCTCCTGCGAGGGCGGCACCCCCAAGAGGCTGACATTCCACCCGGGACACGAGACTCTGCGCGCCGTACTTCCTGACGGAAAGATAATCTTCTCCGCAAATATCCAGCAGGACGTGACTTTCGACGGATTCCCTGGTGAAGCACAGTTGTATTATACTGACACAGAAGGCTCAAGACCTGTAAGAATCACTTCCCTGCCGATTTCAGAAATCAGCATAAACAAGAAAGGAGACATCCTTTACGAGGACTGGAAAGGATATGAGGACCAGTTCAGAAAACATCACACTTCAGCTGTGACAAGAGACATCTGGCTCTACAGAGGCAATTCTGCCGGAGGCAAGTTGAGCATCAATGCAGAGGGCACGTTCAAGAAACTCAGCGACTATGCAGGCGAGGACAGAAATCCTGTCTTCGGCCCCGACGGAGACACATTCTATTACCTGAGCGAGCGTGACGGAAAGGCCATGAACATCTACAGGAGTTCCATTTCCGCTCCAGAAAAGTCCGTACAGCTGACATTCGAAACCAGAAATCCGGTAAGATACCTTTCTGTCGCTGACAATGGGACATTGACCTACTCATATAACGGAAGCCTCTATACACTGAAGGAGGGCGGCAAGAGTGAAAAGGTAGCGATTTCAGTGTATTCAGACCAGGACGAGCGTGATATTGAGAGACTTACATTATCAGGCGGCGCATCTGCAATAGCTGTTTCTCCTGATCAAAAGGAGGTTGCGCTTGTAATAAGAGGTGACGTGTTCGTGACCTCAGCCGACTACAAAACGACGAAGAGAATCACCAACACCGCCACTCAGGAAAGAGGAGTAAGTTTCTCAGAAGACGGCAGGACGATCTACTATGCTGCTGAAAGAGACGGAAACTGGGGCATCTGGAGAACGTCACTGGTAAACAAAGAAGACAAGAGATTCGCTTATGCCACAGAATTCAAGGAAGAACTTTTCTCCGACAAGGGTGAAACATGTTTCCAGCCGCAGGTATCTCCTGACGGCAAATATGTAGCATACCTCAGGGACAGGACCGAGCTTGTCATCAAGCCTACCAAAGGCGGCAAGACCATTTCACTTCTGAAAGGCGTGAACTATTCATATGCAGACGGCGACATTTCTTTCGAATGGAGTCCTAACAGCCATTATCTTCTGTCCACCTACGAGGCTGAAGGCAGATGGAACAACTGCGACATTGCACTCATTGACATTGATACTAAAGAAGTTACCGACCTGACGGAGAGCGGATACAATGACGGCGCCTTCCGCTGGGCTCTCGGCGGCAAGGCCATGGTATGGCAGTCCGACAAGGACGGATACAGGAGTCACGGCAGCTGGGGCGCTGAGACAGACATCTACATCATGTTCTTCGACGCAAAGGCAATGACTGAGTTCTTCCGCGACAAGGAAGATGATGAAATCGCAAAACTCATGGCCGGCGACGACAAGAAGGCGAAAAAAGAAGAGAAGGCCGAGAAAAAGGACAGCACGGACAAGAAGAAGCCTGCAAAACTGAAACTCGATCTGGAGAACAGGGCTGACAGGACGTTCAGGCTGACAAGATTCTCAGGACGTCTCGGCGACCACTACCTCTCCAAGGACGGAAAGAAACTGTTCTACGAAGTACGTCTGGAAAGCAGTTACGACCTCTGTGTCCGCGACATGAAGGAAGGCAATGTAAAAGTCCTCAAGAAAGGTGTCATGGGCAATATAATCCCTTCGTCTGACGAAAGTTACATCTATATTCCTTCTGCAGGCGGCATCAGCAGGATGAGCGTGAGCGGAAGTGAAGGCAAGACCATCACATACTCAGGCGAATATGAATTCAAGCCTAAGGCAGAACGTGAATACATTTTCGACCATATGTGGAAGCAGGTCAAGGAGAAATTCTACGATCCTGAACTGCACGGAGTGGACTGGGAATACTACAAGGAGAACTACTCACAATTCCTCCCTTATATAAACAACAATTTCGATTTTCAGGAACTGATGTCGGAGATTCTCGGAGAACTCAACGCATCGCATACTGGAGCACGTTTCCAGTACAGGTCAGGCCTGAATATGGGAAATCTGGGAGTTCTTTACGATGAGGATTACGAAGGTGACGGTCTGAAAATCAAGGAAGTACTTCCTGACGGAGCATTGTCATTGGCTTATCCTGAGATCAAGGAGGGCGACATCATCGCTTCGATTGACGGCAAGGAAATCAAGGCAGGTAAAGACTGGTATCAGCTGCTCACAGGAAGGGCAGGCAAGAAGACAGCCATCGTCATCAAGAAAGGAGGAAAGAAAGAGCAGGAGATTTTCGTGGAGCCTGCATTCACCGACTACAAGCTGATGTACAACAGATGGGTCAAGCAGAGAGAGGCCAAGGTGAAAGAGATTTCAGGCGGCAAAGTGGGCTACGTACACGTAGAAGGCATGAATTCGCCAAGCTACCGCGAGGTATATTCCAAGGCTCTCGGCAAATACCGTACTGCTGACGCTCTCGTAGTGGATACACGTCACAACGGCGGCGGATGGCTTCACGATGACCTGGTAACATTCCTCAGCGGAAAGGCTTATGTGAATTACCAGCCGAGGGGCCAGTACATCGGCACAGACCCTTACAGCAAATGGGTAAAACCGTCCTGCGTTCTCGTATGCGAGGACAACTATTCTGACGCCTGCGGTTTCCCTTACGCTTACCAGTCATTGGGTATCGGCAAGCTCGTGGGAACCCCTGTAGCAGGAACAATGACTGCCGTATGGTGGGAAACACAGATCAATGGCAATATCGTGTTCGGCATCCCTCAGGTCGGCTCCTGGTGCATAAAGGAAGGCCATTACAACGAGAATCATCAGGTGGAGCCTGACATCCTTGTATACAATGACCCAGCATCAGTGCTCAGAGGCGAAGACAAACAGCTGGAGACTGCCGTAAAGGAAATGATGAAAACATCTGAAAAATAATCAATATGGAAGACAGAAAAATAGTCATTATCCCTACCTACAATGAGAAGGAGAACATCGAAGCGATTATCCGCAAGGTGCTTTCACTGGAAGGAGGGTACGACATTCTTATCATAGACGACGGCTCTCCTGACGGCACTGCCGCCATCGTAAAGGGCCTGCAGACCGAATTCAGCGAAAGGCTCTTCATGATTGAAAGGAAGGGCAAACAGGGACTGGGAACCGCCTATATCACTGGTTTCAAATGGTCGCTTGCAAACGGATACAACTACACCTTCGAGATGGACGCGGACTTCTCTCATAATCCTGAAGATCTGCCACGACTCTATAAAGCGTGCAAGGACGGAGCTGACCTCGCCATCGGTTCCAGATACTGCGACGGCATCAGCGTAATCAACTGGCCTATAGGCAGAATCATCATGTCCTACTATGCATCTGTATATGTACGCACGGTACTCGGCATGAAAGTCTATGACTGCACGGCAGGCTTCAAGTGCTACAGCAATAAGGTATTGAGAGCCATTGATCTGGATGATGTAAGAATGAAAGGCTACGGATTCCAGATTGAGATGAAGTACACCACCTACAAGCTTGGATTCAAGATCGCTGAAGTTCCGATCATCTTCGTGAACAGGAAGGCGGGCACATCCAAGATGAGCGGCGGCATATTCGGTGAAGCATTCTGGGGAGTCCTCGGGCTCAGGTTCAGGAAGATTCACGCCAAGAAGACTGAATAAGATGAATAAGAACAGAGTACTTCTGACAGGAGCGTCCATTGTCACGGCAGAAAAAGCCGGACAAGGGGCGCTCCTGATTGATGGAGAGACAATCGCAGAAGTCTGGTTCTTCGATGAAGACGGACTCGCAGAATATGAAAGCGAAAAGGTCAGCCCGGAGACTCTTCAGAGCAGGGTCAATGCAGATGTCACACGGGATTTGAGCGGAAAGCTCCTGATGGCTGGGGCCATCGATGCACATGTGCACTTCCGTGAACCGGGAATGACGCAGAAAGCAGACATGGCGACAGAATCCAGAGCAGCCCTGCTTGGAGGTGTCACATCATTCATAGACATGCCTAACACAGTTCCCGCGACTGTCAGCCTGCAAGAACTGGAAAAGAAATGCAGCATAGCAGAAGGACGCTGCCATGCAAACTGGGGCTTCCATATAGGAGCAGACAATGTCAATGCAGACAATATCAAGGAATATCTGGAACGCTGTCATGACAGCAGGGCATTCGCAAGCGTCAAGGTATTTATGGGCTCATCCACAGGCAATATGCTTGTGGACAGACAGGAAACCCTCGACAAACTGTTCAGCATAAGCGGCTCACGCATTTTTATTCACAGTGAAGACGAAGCCATCATAAAGGCGAATCTTGCCGATGCCAAGCAGAAATTCTGCGAGAATATACCGATGAGAGAGCACGAGAACATACGCAGCAGACAAGCCTGCATACGCAGCACGATCAAGGCATTGGAACTGGCGATGAATCACGGTACAGCTCTTCATATCTGCCATGTCTCCACAGCTGAAGAAGTCGAAATGATACGTGCGGCCAAGCAATACAATCCTGAGATAACAGCCGAGACATCAGCCAATTACCTCTGGTTCTGCGACGAAGATTACGACAGGCTTGGAAGCCGTGTCAAATGCAATCCGGCAATAAAGACTGCCACGGACAGGGCCGCGCTGCGCAACGCATTGAAAGACGGCGTGATAGACACGATCGGCTCCGACCACGCTCCACACCTGAAGGAAGAAAAGGCGAGGCCATATCTCACCTGCCCATCAGGAATGCCTTCCATACAGCAGGAAGTCGCCGTGCTGCTCACCGTTGCTGATGAAGAGCAGATTCCATTGACCAGAATAGCGTCAGTTCTGTCCGAAAAGATTTCAGACATGCTGGGAATCGTAGGCAGAGGAAAAATTCAGACAGGGTACAAGACAGACCTCATCATCATTGATCCGAAAAAGGAATTTACAGTCGGCGACAGCGACGAGGGCAATGCCGGACTCGCTTACAAATGCGGCTGGTCCCCTTATGAAGGCAGCAGACTTAAAGGCATGGTGGAGGACGTGTATCTGAACGGAACATTAACTGTTCAGGACGGCCACCTCATCAACGAAACGGCTGCAGGTCAAAAACTTGAATTCAGAAACCGTTAAAGGGATTTCGGCTTGGACTTCGTGTATTGTGAGAATACGACTCCGATGCAAGCCACGAAAATACCGGCCCACTGAAGCGGCGTAAGAAGTTCTTGTCCGAGAATCCAGCCTGCCAATGCCGTGAATACAGGGATTGTGGACAGGAATATGCTGGACTTCGCTACACCGAGATGCTTTATCGTATTGGCCCACAGACCGAAAGCGATGCTTGAACACAGCACAGCAAGACAGAGAATCGGCTTCCAGACGTCCCACGAAAGATACAGCTCGGCATCGAAGTTTTTCAAGCCCGGGCCTGCGAACAGCGGGAAAAGGAACACCGAACCGATGAGGAACTGATACATCACGATGACTGACGGAGAATAAGAATCTGTCAGATACTTCGTCAATGACGCGTGTCCCACCTCCGCAAGCACGGCGACAACCAGCAGGACAATACCCAAGACGAAGTGCTCACCCATGGACTCAGAGCACAGAGTCACCATCACGATACCGCCCAGGCACACAAGGATGCCGAACATATTGAACAATGAGAATTTCTCATTGAAAATCGCCATTCCTGCAATAACGGAGAAAATCGGGGCGGCAGCAATCAAGAGAGAACTGATGGTCGGCGACTCCGTAAAGCGGATACCGTAAGTTTCGCAGACGAAATAGATGAACGGCTCGAAAAACGCAATGAGGATGAATTTGAGCACATGCTTCTTCTGCATCCGGATATTCTGTCCGGTAGCAAGGTTGAAAACAAGCAGCACCACACCGGCGATACTTATTCTGGCAAATACGATATATTCCACAGGAATGCCGAGAGCAAGCAGAGAGTCACTCCACAAATACGACATTCCCCAAAGCAATATAGCAAGAAGCGAAAGTAGATATACTCCCACCATTCCTGCTTTACCATTCATTGTTCCTTCAGCCATCTTATTACAATTACATTACAAATATAATTGTTTTCAGGTAAATCAAGAACAATCTGAAAGGAAAAATCTATATTTTCTTAATTTTTGTGAAAATTACTGCTGATTATCTTACTAATCTGAGGGATATTCTGCGTCTGTCCAAATCCACGCCAATAACCTTCACTGTCACGTGCTGATGCAGTTTCAATGCGACCTTACCATCTCTTCTGCCCATCTGGGAAACGTGGATCAGACCATTTTCGTGGACACCCAAATCCACGAAGGCACCGAATGCGGTAATGTTGGTAACAATTCCTGGAACCTCCATTCCGACCTGCAGGTCCTCTATCGAATGTATGTCGTCTGCAAATGAAAACTCCTGCGCCGCCTCACGAGGATCCCGTCCAGGTTTCGCAAGTTCCTTGACAATATCATTGACAGTAGGCAGACCGAATTCCTTCTCGACATATTTCTCAGGCTCGATCTTGGAACATAGCTCCTGGTTTCCGACAAGCTGCTCAGCAGTGACACCGAGATCGGAAGCCATTTTCGAGACGATATGATAGCACTCCGGATGCACAGCCGAGTTGTCGAGAGGATTCTCCGCTCCCGGAATACGGAGGAAGCCTGCACATTGTTCAAAAGCCTTTTCCCCGAGACGCGGTACAGACATCAGGTCCTTTCTGGAGCGGAAACCGCCCTTGTCTGAACGGGTCTTGACGATGGCTGAGGCCAATGCCGGACCGATTCCGGACACATAGCTGAGCAGATAACTGCTCGCCGTATTCAGGTTAACACCTACAGTATTCACGCAGCTCTCCACAGTATTGTCCAGTTTTTCCTTCAGAAGAGACTGATCCACATCATACTGGTACTGCCCCACTCCCAACGATTTGGGGTCAATCTTCACCAACTCCGCGAGCGGGTCCATAAGACGCCTTCCGATGGACACTGCACCTCGCACAGTCACATCCTCATCCGGGAATTCCTCTCTTGCAACATCCGACGCCGAGTAAATGGAAGCCCCGTCCTCGCTGACCACGAACACCTTGCATCCGTCAGGCAGCGGCACACGTTTTATAAAATCTTCAGTCTCACGGCTCGCTGTTCCGTTTCCTATAGCAATCGCCTGGATACCATAGTCTTCCAGCATCGATGATATAGATGTGATAGACTTTATCTTCTCATTCTGCGGAGGATGAGGATAGATGATTTCGTGATGCAGAAGATTTCCGTGCTCATCCAGACAGACCGTCTTGCATCCGTTACGGAATCCCGGGTCTATCGCCATTGTCCTTTTCTGGCCCACAGGTGCAGCGAGAAGCAACTGGCGCAAGTTTTCTCCGAAAACACGGATAGACTCCTGGTCAGCCTTCAGCTTGAACTCCTTCAGTATTTCACCGGTAATGGACGGTTCTATAAGACGCTTGTAGGCATCATCTACAGCCATACGGATCTGCTGTGCAAGTTCACCTGCAGGATATCTGCGCTCCTGACAGAAGTCATAATATATCTTGTTTCCGCATTTCTCTGGATCAGCGTCGATCTTCACGTTCAGCCATCCCTCCGACTCCCCTCTCAATATCGCCAGAAGCCTGTGAGCCGCAATCCTCGAAAGCGGTTCCGCATAATCGAAATAGTTCTCGAACTTCTGGGACTCAAGATTCTCCTTTCCGGCCTTGGTCACCTTTGACACCACACGCCTTGTACGGAATACCGACCTCATCGCCTCCCTGACCTTGGCTGATTCCGAAAGCCTCTCAGCAATGATATCGCGGGCGCCTGCCAATGCCGCCTCAACATCAGGCACCTTGTCATTGACATACTTGGCAGCCTCTGTCTGCAGATTACGGACCTCTACAGCATACATCTTGTCCGCGAGCGGCTCCAGCCCGGCTTCCTTGGCCACAGTGGCACGAGTCCTTCTTTTCGGCCTGTACGGCAGATAAAGGTCCTCAAGTTCATTGGCATTGACACAATTCTCGATCGCGGAGCGCAGCTGGGGCGTCAACTTGTCCTGAGAATCGATGGTCGCGAGTATCGACTCCTTCCTCTTCTCCATGTCCGAGAAGACTTCGGTCCAATGCTTGATAGACGCAACTTGCTCATCATCAAGGCCTCCGGTCCTTTCCTTACGGTAACGGCTGATGAACGGTATGGTACATCCCTCCTCGAAAAGAGCAGCACAATTTTCCACCTGCCAGTCCTTGACCAGCAACTTTTCTGCTATAAAATCAATGTAAATGGATTTCATCTATGTTATTAATCTTGAGACAATTCTTTCAATTCCTCCCTGTATGCGGAGAATATCTTGGATTTGGAAACGAACCCCACATAAGTCCTGTCCTTCTTCACGACCGGCAGGTTCCAGGCATCCGTATTCTCGAACTTTTTCATCACACTGTCCATCTTCTCGCCCTCATAGACATAGGCAGGAGAAGACTTCATATAATTATAAACGTGCATCTTATCATACAGCTCCGTCTGGAACATATCCTTTCTGACATCCTCAAGCGAGACATAGCCCTGCAGATGCCCCCGTGAATCTACCACAGGGAAGATATTGCGTGCCGAACTGGAAATCACCTGCACGAACTCGCCGAGCGTAGCATCTATGCATACCGGAGTAAAATTCGTCTCCACCACATCGGAAATCTTCAGAAGCGTAAGCACAGCCTGGTCACTGTCGTGGGTGAGAAGATCACCCGTCATTGCAATTCGCTTCGTATAAATCGAGTATTTCTCGAAGAGACGGATAGTTCCGAACGCTATAGTAGATGTAATGATAAGCGGGATAAAGAGTTCATAACCGCCTGATATTTCGGCGATAAGGAAGATTGCCGTCATCGGGGCCTGCATCACTCCCGCCATCAGTCCGGCCATACCCACCAGCACGAAATTCTGTTCCGGAACCACAAACTCAGTCCCGGCCATCAGAAGATTGGTCACCCTCGCAAGCAGGAAACCGGCGATTGCGCCCACGAACAATGTCGGACCGAAAGTACCGCCGACACCGCCTCCCGCATTGGTCAATGTCATTGAAAAGACCTTGAGAAAAAGTATCAATGCAAAGAATACAGGGACCAGCCACGGCTTGTGCAGCATGAAAGAAAGTACAGTCTCCCCGTCATAGGAAATAGGCTGGCCGTTCAGGAGCGGACCGAGCGCGTCATAGCCCTCACCGTACAAAGGCGGGAACAGGAAAATGAGAAGTCCAAGACCAATGGCGCAGAACGCCCATTTGACATAAGGATTCTTCATCTTTCCCAACCTGTCCTCGAGTTTCAGCGTGGTTCTGAGGAAATACAATGAACAAAGTCCGCAGAAAAAGCCGAGGAGCACATAGAACGGGACGTTATGGATTTCAAACGGGGTCAATGTACACTCGAACGGAAGGCTGTCGCCAAGAAATATATATGACACCATCGTGGCCGAAACCGTAGAAAGCAGCAGCGGCATCATTGACGTCATGGATATATTGAAAAGGAGAATTTCCAATGTGAAGAGCACACCGGCAAGCGGCGCCTTGAAGATTCCGGCCACTGCACCGGCCGCACCGCATCCCAGCAATATGGTAATGTTCCTGTAGGACATCCCCATATACCGCGCGAAGTTCGAGCCGATTGCCGCGCCTGTATATACGATAGGAGCTTCCGCACCGACCGAGCCTCCGAAGCCGATGGTCAATGAACTGGTCAATATGGATGACCACATATTATGGGGTCTGATCCTGGACTCGTTCTTGGATACGGCCACCAGCACCTTGGTCACTCCATGACCGATATTGTCCTTGATTACAAGACGCAATATGAGAAGCGACAGGAGCATTCCGACTCCAGGATAGACCAAGTACAGGAAATTGTCCCCGGCACTGTCAAACCAGCTGGTCAGGCCACGATGAATGGCCCTGACGAGAGTTTCAAGCAGCACAGCGGCCAAACCGCTGCTTATACCCACGACAAGCGACAACAGAAGAAGCTTGTTCTTTTCGGGCAAGCCTCTCAAAAAAAGTTTAAATTCTGTCAGCCATTTCATCATCAGTACAAACTTACACAAAAGCGATGACAAAAAAAACCGGAAACGAAGAATTCGTTCCCGGCATAACTCTCATTGTACTATTCCTAAGCGTCAGACGCATCATCATCACTGGAAGAATACTGGGAGATATTGTCATCCGGCAGTGTCTCACCTCCTGCTGTATCTGGAGCCGTGGTATCTCCATCCTCTGAGGCATCTTCCTCAAGCCATTTCTCGATGTCGTCAGGATTGTCCGTCTTGATCTTGATCTTCACAAGATAGATAGCATCCGGAACTTCGACAGTCACAGCATAGAAGCATGTGCCGTCCGGCTTGTCATACTTTATCAGGTCAGGCAGATAGTCACTGAAACCCTTCGGATACTTCTCTACAAACGCTGCCGCAAGCTCCTTGGACATCTTCTCGTAGCTCACAACCGCTCTCTTTTTCTGATTAGTCGCCATATTATTTGTACCGTTACTTTTTATATAGTCTTTCTTTCTTCTTATTTCGCGATGCAATAATAGGACAATTTTTTCTAATACAAATATGTTATCTTACTTTTTTTTGAAGAAAAATGATTTTTGCATCTTTTTCTTGTCAGGATTGCGCTCCACGAATACCGGTTTCATCGTTCTCGGGTCCAGTCCGGAATAAAACATGACCGAGGAAGTCGTCATCGGAGTAGGCGTGAAGTCCTGCACCTGGTCCATATAGATTCCCTTCAATGCCGGATTCGAAGCCAACTTCTGCATATCGCTCATATGACATCCCGGATGCGAAGAAATAAAATACGGGACAATGCCGGTACGCAGCCCCGCATCCGAAGCGATCTTGTCGAATTCCTTGCGCAGACGGCAGAAAAGCCTGAACGACGGCTTGCCCATGTAATAGAGGACATTGTCCTCAGTATGTTCAGGAGCGACCTTGAGTCGGCCGGACGTATGGTCCAAAATCAGTTCCTTCAGATACGGATAGGAAGTCTTGTCCACGAAGCCGTTTTCCGACAGGAACAAGTCATATCTGATGCCGCTGCCGATGTACGCATGACGGATTCCCTTGACCGAAGTGACATCGTGATAGAGTTTCAGAACCCTCGCATGACTTCTGTCCATATTAGGGCAAGGAGCAGGAAAAAGACACGACTTGCGCCTGCACACGTCACATAGAGCCGGATTCTTTCCCCTCATACCGTACATATTCGCAGTAGGCGCTCCCAAGTCAGAGATATTGCCCGCAAATCCCGGAACTTTCAGAAGACCTTTCACCTCCTTCAATATGGACTGCTCGGAACGCGACTGTATGAACTTGCCCTGATGCGCCGCAATCGTGCAGAAATTGCATCCTCCGAAGCATCCGCGATGAGTATTGATGGAATACTTGATCATATCGTAGGCAGGAATTCTCTTGCCCTTGTAGCGAGGATGAGGCATCTTCGTGAACGGCAGGTCCCAGAACGAATCCATATCCTTTTCGTCCGAAGGCGGATAAGGCGGATTGATCTGTACATAACCGTCTCCGGTACCTTCCAACAAGGTATCAGGATGCATCATGTTCGCATGAATCTCAATATGATGGAAGTTCTCCGCAAATGCTCTCTTGTCCCTCTTGCACTCTTCGAAGGAGTGAAGAATCAGCACACCTTCCTTGGGCTTAGGCTTTCCGCTCACATAAAACGCGATCTGCGGAATCTTGTGCATATCGTGACGGCTTCTGCCCGCCTCGATACCGCGGGTCAGTTCCAGCATCGGCTTCTCCCCCATTCCGTAGCACAAATAGTCCGCGCCGCTTGTCACAAGTACCGAAGGCATCAGACAATCCTTCCAATAGTCATAGTGGGTAAGCCGCCTCAACGAAGCCTCGACTCCGCCAATGACCACAGGCACATCCGGATACAGTTCCTTCAGGATCTTGGTATAGACAGTCACTGCGTAATCCGGCCTCTGTCCGAACTTCCCGTCAGGGGTATAGGCATCATCGTGCCGGAGCCTCTTGGAAGCCGTATAGTGGTTCACCATCGAGTCCATGGCCCCTGCATTGACACCGAAATAAAGACGCGGCGCACCCAACTTCTTGAAATCCCGCAGGTCGTCGCGCCAGTTCGGCTGAGGCACAACAGCAACGCGCCAGCCCCATTTCTGAAGCCAACGCGCTATACATGCAGTTCCGAAAGAAGGATGGTCCACGAAAGCGTCACCGGAAAACAAGATAACGTCAATGTAATCCCAGCCTAATGCCTCCACCTCTTTCACAGAGGTAGGAAACATATATGCTTCCTTCTGTTCAGCCATATTGTCAAATTACATTCTTTCAGGAAGTACGATACCGAGCAGTCCCATTGCCTTCGTCAGCACATCCGCCAAAGTCTGGATGAGGACCAGCCTGAAATTCTTCACGAGCACATCCTCTTCCTGGAGAATACGAGTTTCGTGATAGTACTGGTTGAACTCCTTGGCAAGGTCATAAGCATAGTTCGCGATCACTGCCGGCGAATATTCGGCTCCGGCCTCCGCCACCTTCGCAGGATACAGGTTCAACATCTTGACCAGACGGACCTCCTTCGCAGAAAGGGCAATGTCATTCCTGAGCGAAGCGGCGTCGTGGCTGACACCCTGCTCATCAGCCTTTCTCAAAATGGATTTGATACGGGCATGAGTATATTGGATGAAAGGACCGGTGTTACCGTTAAAGTCAATGGACTCCTTAGGATTAAAGAGCATCGTCTTCTTCGGATCGACCTTCATGATGAAGTATTTCAATGCTCCGAGACCGATAGAGTGATACAGTGCATCTCTCTCAGCCTCAGGCATATCCATAAGCTTTCCTGACTCTTCAGAAGTAGCTTTCGCCTCCTCGTACATCTTCTCTATAAGGTCATCGGCATCCACCACAGTTCCCTCTCTTGACTTCATTTTTCCTTCCGGCAGTTCTACCATACCATAGGAAAGGTGGAAAATGTCGTCCGCCCATTTGAAGCCGAGCTTCTTGAGAATAAGCTTGAGCACCTGGAAATGATAATTCTGCTCATTTCCTACCACATAGACATGCTCGTCGAGATTATACTCTGAGAAACGTCTCTCTGCTGTTCCCAAGTCCTGGGTCATATACACTGATGTTCCGTCACTACGGAGAAGAAGTTTTCTGTCAAGGCCGTCAGCAGTGAGGTCACACCATACTGAGCCGTCCGGGTCCTTCACGAAAACGCCCATATCCAGACCTTTCTGCACCAGTTCTTTACCGAGAAGATATGTATCCGACTCGAAATATGTCTTGTCGAAAGAAATGCCGAGGGCCTTGTAGGTCTCATCGAAACCTTCCATAACCCATCCGTTCATCTTCTTCCACAAATCACGCACTTCCTTGTCACCCTGCTCCCACTTCACAAGCATTTCGTGAGCCTCTTTCAGGCAAGGAGCCTCTTTCTCGGCTTCTTCCTTGCTCATTCCGCCGCTTACGAGAGCATCCACTTCTTTCTTGTAGATGTCATTGAACATCACATAGCAGTCGCCTACCAGATGGTCGCCCTTCTTTCCGGAAGACTGAGGTGTCTCGCCATTGCCGGCCTTCAGCCAGGCAAGCATCGACTTGCAGATATGGACGCCGCGGTCATTGACCAATGTCACCTTCATGACATTGTTTCCGCAGGCCTTCAACAGTCTTGAAACGGAGTCTCCCAAGAGATTGTTCCTGATATGGCCGAGGTGAAGCGGCTTGTTGGTGTTAGGGGAAGAGAACTCCACCATAATGTTCTTTCCTGTGCTCGGCAGGGTTCCGAAATTCTCTGCTGAAGCTATTTCAGCAAAAAGCTCGTTCCAGTAAACCTGCGAGAAAAGGAGATTCAGATATCCCTTCACGCTGTTGTAACCTGCAATCTCAGGAACATTGGTCTTTAGCCACTCTCCTATCGCATTTCCGGTATTGTCCGGTGAAGCATGTGTAATACGCAAAAGAGGGAAGACAACTAACGTGTAGTCGCCTTCGAACTCTTTTCTTGTAACCTGTATCTGGAGGGAAGATGCATCGACATCTGCTCCGTAAACGCTTTTTATGGCCTCAGCGGCCTTATTCTGAATAAATGATTCCGGTGTCATCTTAAAGCAAACCTAAAATTATCCAAGATACCCTTTGAGGAGTTTGCTTCTTGACGGACTCTTGAGCCTTCTGATAGCTTTCTCCTTGATTTGACGTACTCTCTCCCTTGTGAGACCGAACCTCTCTCCGATTTCTTCGAGCGTCATTTCCTGACATCCGATTCCGAAGAAAGATTTGATGATCTCACGCTCCCTGCTGGACAATGTGGACAGAGCCCTCTCGATTTCAGTATTGAGAGACTCATTCACCAGCCCTCTGTCAGCACTTGGAGAATCAGTGTTAGGAAGCACATCCAGCAGACTGTTGTCTTCTCCCTCAACGAAAGGAGCATCCACCGAGACATGTCTTCCTGAAACTCTGAGCGTATCAGATATCTTGTCCTTAGGGACATCGATCATCTCTGAAAGCTCGTCGCTTGACGGCTGCCTTTCATTTTCCTGTTCGAATTTCGACAGCGCCTTGTTTATCTTGTTGAGCGAGCCCACCTGGTTCAGAGGAAGTCTCACGATTCGGGACTGCTCAGCCAATGCCTGAAGAATCGACTGACGGATCCACCATACGGCGTAGGAGATGAATTTGAATCCCCTCGTCTCATCGAATTTTTCAGCAGCCTTGATAAGTCCCAGATTTCCCTCATTGATAAGGTCCGGGAGACTCAAGCCCTGATTCTGGTACTGTTTCGCAACAGAAACCACAAATCTCAAGTTCGCTCTTGTAAGTTTCTCCAATGCTCTCTGATCACCTTTTCTGATTCTCTGGGCAAGTTCCACCTCTTCTTCCGGCGAAACCAGCTCCTCTCTACCGATCTCCTGGAGATATTTGTCCAGGGAGGCACTCTCACGATTGGTGATCGACTTAGTAATTTTAAGTTGTCTCATATACGTTTTTTACTCTTTGCCGAACGCAAAGTAGGACGCCTTGCCGTTTCTGGTAACACCTTCGACATAGATAGCCCTCTTCGCTTTCTTTGCTATGTTGATTACATCTTCAGGGTCGCTGACAGGCTGATCATTGACATAAAGGATTACAAAGCCTTCCACAGCGCCTGCATCCTGTACCTTGCCCGGTCCTACAGACACTATTTCCACACCTCTCTTGAGTCCCAACTGGCTTCGCGTCTCATCGGACAGTTTCTTCAACTTGGCGCCATAGAATGCCACCGAGCCGTCAACGTCCTTGGAGCCGGTTTCCATAGATGTACCCTGGAATGTAACCTCTACCGTCTTCTCCTTACCGTCCCTGACAATGGTTATTACAGCCTTGTCTCCCGGATGGTACGAGCTGACTTTTTCCTGCACAGAAGAAGGAGTGGTAATCTCTGTGGAATCCACTGCGACGATGACGTCACCCTTCTGAATTCCCGCCTTGTCAGCTGCTCCTCCTTTCACGACCTCCTCTATATATACACCTTTTGGAGAAAAAAGTTTCAAATCTTTAGCTCTTTTGTCATCAATTTGTGACATTGACACTCCGAGCAACGCTCTCTTGACACTTCCGAAATCGATCAGGTCCTCAGCAATCCTCCTCACGATATTTGAAGGCACTGCGAAAGAATAGCCGGTGAAAGATCCTGTCTGTGAGATAATTGCGGTATTCACGCCTACAAGTTCACCCTTCTGGTTCACAAGCGCACCGCCACTGTTTCCAGGATTTACGGCAGCATCTGTCTGAATGAATGACTCAATCTTGAACTCACCCTGCTGATGAGGCATCTGACGGCCCTTGGCACTGACAATGCCGGCCGTAATGGTAGAACGCAGGTCATACGGACTGCCGATGGCGATTACCCACTGTCCAAGTCTCAACTTGTCAGAGTCGCCGAAAGGAATGACAGGCAGGCCTTCCGCATCTATCTTCAGGATTGCAACATCCGTAGCCGGATCTGTACCAATGACTTTCGCAGGATATGTCTTGTTGTTGTTCAATGTGACTTCCACTTTGGTAGCGCCGTCCACCACGTGATTGTTGGTCACGATATAACCGTCTGCACGGATGATCACGCCTGAACCGCTCGCCTGCTGGTCTCTGGACTGCGGAGCCATCTGGTCACCGAAGAAGAACTTGAAGAACGGATCTGAAATCGCAGATGCCTGCTGGTGTATGGTCACTTTCACATAGACCACAGCATCTACGGCAGACTCGGCCGCATAAGTAAAATCAGGATATTCCGTCGCTGACAAATTGACAGTTCTGTATGCTGAGCCGTCTGCTGCCAATGCAGCGGTCTCACCTTCGGATACAAGTTTCGGTGTACAAGCCTTGACTACGCCGAATGCTGTCAGCGCGGCAACACCGACTGACGCCAGAAGATTTAGCAATGATTTGTTCATATTCATTGAATTTTAAAATTTCACATTCAAAGACACGCTGCGGAGAAAACCGCAACGATGTCCGTAACCGGGCAGATGAAAAATCAAAATATATGCCACAATTCCAGAAAATTACCTACCTTTGTAAGAAGCCTTTCTTCTTCCTGAGAAGGAAGGTCAATGACGGCTGACACATATTAAAAGATAATTAAAATAGCACGTATATGAAATTTGTCACATCAAGCTCAGAACTGCTGAAAGGACTAATGTCCGTATCCAAGGCAATTCCTGCCAAGACCAATGAAGCAATACTTGAGAACTACCTTTTCGTACTGGGGAACAACAGCCTCGAAGTGACCGCCTCTGACAAGGAGATCACGATGAAGACTTCCATCACTGTGGAAACTTCAGGCGCAGAGGACGAAGGCAGAATCGCGGTGCCGGCAAGACAGTTGAATGACCTCCTGAAGGAACTTCCTGACCAGCCGCTCACCATCAGGACCATCAGCGACAACCAGTTTGAATGTATCTGGTCGAGCGGTTCATCCACATTGCCTTTCTTCAACCCGGACGACTATCCGGAGTGCAAGAGCGTGGAAGAGGGCTTCAAGACTGTGGTATTCACAGGAGCAAGCCTCGTGGACGGCATCAGCAAGACCATCTATGCATCCTCAGACGAGGACAACCGTCCGGTGATGAACTCCATATTCTTCGACATCAAACCGGAGGCAGCCACCCTTGTAGCATCTGACCTTCAGAAACTTACATGCTACACCGCTGACGACGTTAAGGCATCGGAGCCTTGCTCGTTCATACTGAACAAGAGACACGCGGCCATATTGAAATCAGTAATCGGCAGAGACGTGGAGGAGATTACCATAGAGTTCGATTCCAAGACAGTCATCTTCAAATTCGACAACACCACGGTCATCTGCAGCCTTGTTGTAGGCAAATATCCTGACTACAGAACCATCATTCCTCAGAACAACTCCAACATTCTCAGAATAAACAGGCTCGTGCTCCTGAACACGGTACGCCGTATCTCCGTATGTTCTCCGAAAGGCTCGAACCACATCAAGTTCGACCTGGCACCGGGCTCTCTGGAGATTTCCGCACAGGATCCGGGATTTGAGATCGCAGCACACGAAAAGGTTTCCTGCCAATATGACGGAAGCGAGCTTACCATCGGCTTCAAGTCCACCCACATCATCGAGATGCTCTCCAACATGTCATGCGACGAGGTTGTCATGAAGTTTGTGGACAAGCGCAGATCCGCTCTTCTCCAGCCTTCTGAAGAGGAACTGAAGACCGAGAAAGTATTCGGAATCGTAATGCCTATAATGGTAAAGTAAAATGGAACTGAATCTTGAAAAACCTCTCCTGTTCTTCGACATTGAAAGTACAGGACTGAATATCGTGTCTGATGCCATCGTGGAACTCAGTTTCGTCAAGGTATTTCCGGACCATCATCATGAGGTGAAGACGTGGAGGGTTTGCCCGTGGGACTACTCTGCCGGAAAGCAGAAAAGCATCGATCCGGGTGCCAGCCAGGTGAACGGCATCAAGGACGAGGATGTCGCAGGTGAAAAGAAATTCATCGAGATAGCTCCGGAAGTGGTTTCTTGGCTGAAAGACAGCGACTTGGCAGGTTACAATTCCACCAAATTCGACCTCCCTATGCTTGCTGAGGAAATCGAAAGGGTAAGAGCATACTGCAACAGCAGGCTGAAAGACCCGAAATGCAGCGAGGAGAAAAAAGCCAAAGCCAGACAGACCCTGGAGGCAATCGACATTGACCTGCACTCGAAACTGATGGTGGACGTGCAGACGATATATCACTATATGGAGCCGAGGAACTTGAAGGCCGCTTACCGCTTCTACTGCGGCGGTGAGGATTTCGAGAATGCCCATTCTGCGGAAGCCGACACATTGGCAACATATGAAGTTCTCAAAGGTGAACTGGAAAAGTACCAGGAGGCTGACAAATTCCATGAAGTTCCGCTCAAGAACAATGTGGACTTTCTTTCATCAGTAGGCGGACGCCCACGTACAGTTGACTATGCCGGAAGACTTGTGCTCGGAAAGGACAACGAGCCGGTCATCAGTTTCGGAAAACACCGCGGCAAGACTGCCAAAGAGGTGTTCGAGATGGAGCCGGCGTATTTCGCATGGATTGAAAACGGCGAGTTCACGATGGACACCAAGCGTCAGTTCTCACGCTTGAGAGAGCGGTTCGAGCAGGAAAAGAAGGAGGCGATGAGCAAACCGCTTGAAGGTGAAGCTCTTAACGATGCGCTTAGCAGACTGAAGGGAAAATTCGGACAGGGCAAATAGCCTCAATACTCGCGCTCAAAGGACATGAACATCATCGTAAAGACCGCTTCAGGCCATATCATTGTCAGGCCGGACACGACTTGGGAAAAGGACAACGAAGACGTTTTTCCTCAGGATTTCATTGACACCCTGACATTTGCTCCGGTAATGTTCGCAAGAGTGTGCAAGCCTGGGAAATGCATCGGGACAAGGTTCGCTGACCGGTATTACGACAGTGTGAACTTCGGCGTGCTGCTCTATCCTGAAAATCTGATAGGAACTGGCAGTGAAGACTTTGCTGCCGCATCCTGCATTGACCATACATCCTTCCTGCCGGCGCCTCTTTATCAGAAATGCGTTGCGCAGAACACTGAAAACGAGTTCGTGCTGACGCGGGAAGGAAGTGAGATCTTCAGGATCAATGCGGGCGGGACAGGCAGTTTGGAAGCGGCTCTTACGGAGGCTTCCGGCAGAATTTATCTCAGGACCGGAGACCTTGTGGCAGTAGAACTTTCGTCTCGCAGCCATCTGTGGTCGAGAGAAGACGGGATTGTCAATGTCCAGGGCACATTCTGCGAAAACCAGATCATTGACTTCAACATCAGGTAGTTATGCATTACGACATCATCATTATCGGTGGCGGCGCGGCAGGTCTTATGGCCGCTTACGGAGCCAGAACCGCATCGAAAGAGCGCCCGTCTGTCCTAGTCCTCGAGAAAATGCCGAGGCCGGGCAGAAAGATAATGATTACCGGCAAGGGAAGATGCAATTTTACCAACGTAAAGGGCTGGAGCGATTTTTCCTCACACGTAAGGTCTAATTCCAATGTCCTTAGACCGGCATTCTACAGCCTCCCTCCCGATGCTCTGATAGATTTTTTCAATGCCAACGGAATGGAATCGGTGGTGGAACGTGGAGACAGGGCGTTTCCGGTTTCGCACAGGTCCATGGATGTAGTGGATGCGCTTTATAGTACGGCACGGAATGCTGGCGCAAGGGTTATGACAGATGCGCAAGTCACCGGAGTTCGCATGGAAGAGGAGTTCGGAAACCGTATCTTCGCAGTGGAAACCGCTGACGGCCAGAGTTTTTCATCAGGCAGGCTGATTATCGCCACTGGTGGTCTCTCATATCCGAATACAGGTTCTACGGGCGACGGATATACATTCGCCAAGTCACTCGGGCATAGCATAAAACAGTGTTTCCCTTCATTGACGGCACTTGTTCCGAAAGAGTACAAACTGCCGTTGGAGGAAAATACTCCTGAACTTAAAGGGCACGTGGACAGGAGCGCCGCGCTTTCCGAAACCGGAACGGCCCTGTGCGGCAATTCATTGAAAAACATAGGGATAAGACTTTTCGTGAACGGAAGTGAGGTTCAGGAAATGGAGGGCGACATTGACTTTACTGACGGCGGTCTCGAGGGCCCGGCAGGGTTTGCGATAAGCCGTAACGCCGTGAAGGCGATTATGAACGGCAGCAAGGTGAAAGTGGCGCTGGACCTGAAGAGCGGTGTGCCTGCTGAAGAGTTCGAGAAAAGAGTCGCCGAACTGTGGAAAGAAGTGGGGGCGGACCCGAGAAGCAAGGGCAAAAGCGTACGGCAGATGGCCAAAGTGCTTCTGGGCAAACTGATGCCATGGGAAATAATTCCGGGCTTCATGAAGTGCCATCCCGAAATAATAAGCGGAAGCAAAGGAAAAGAGACGCTTAAGATGCGTGCTCTTGTCAATGCTATCCGCAACTGGGAATTCGACATAGCCGGATATGTGGGCTATGAGCGCTGCGTCATCACGGCAGGCGGCGTTTCCTGCGATGAAATCGTGCCTAAGACGCTCAGTTCCAGAAAATGCCCCGGTTTGTATCTCTGCGGCGAAGTGCTTGACATTGACGCAGATACCGGCGGCTACAATCTTCAGATCGCTTTCTCCACCGGTTATCTTGCCGGAAGGTCCGCTGCACTGTCGCTTTAGTTTTTCAGAACAGCTTCTCAGTCGCTGCTCTTATCGCTTCAAAGCTTTCATCAGAGACTTCACTACCCTCTGCGCCTTGCGGCTCGGAAGTATCCAGACATATGCAGTCAATGCAGCCAAAACCACTGCGCAGATGGTGTTCAGCACACCGTGCACGAATACTATATCCAGGACGAAACCGGCCAGAAGGACAGCCATCACCACTCCCCTGAGCATCGTGCTGCGGTTGCCTTCCTTGAATGTAGCCGCATAACGGTGAGGATCAGACTCACCACCGTCGGCGCTCTCCAGATGACAGGAGATGTATCGCACCCGCCAAATGCTGGACCAGTCTAAAAACAGGTCGCACTCGCCTGTTGACTCCGGAAGTTCCGCTTCAGACAGATCAGCCGGCTTCAGCACCTTGCCATAGACTTCCATTTCTGCTTTCACCTGTCCTAAAGTGTCTCCAAAGTCGCTTTTGGTTTCAAACAATACCATTCCCGCATCCAGCATCTGGACTTTTCCGTCAAACTTTTTCATATCTCGTATCGTATCAATTCTGTTTAGCCAATTTCTTATAATAATGCAAAGGCGCATCCTGAATCAGTCCCGGATGCAGGATTCTTATCAAATCTGAAAGAATCAGATCAGGACGGACCGCTCCGCTTTCCCAGAAGTCATTGCCACCGCCCGGCGTAGTACGCAAAGTATTGTTATATACATTGTCAGCGCAGCCGAACTTTCCGAAAACCGGTGACGAGGCATATAAGGCATCGAGAGAGTCGAACCATCCTGTATTCAGCCACACCTGGGCATCTTTCGACAGCAGATACGCCTGCTCCACGGAAACCGTTCCGGACTCGGATTTTCCAGCAGCGGCACCGAGCACTTCTCCCCCGGCATCATGTATAAGCCGGGACATATAATTGTCGCCGCCCGGGATGTACCAGACATCGGAATACGGGACATTGACAAGGACTTTCTTTCGCCCATTATCCTGATTTACAGCACATTGCACTATAGCAGAGAGCGAATCATAATCCGCACGGACCGCCTCATACACAGAATCGGCCTCAGCCGTCTTTCCTGTCAATGCACCGAAAAGTTTTATATACGAAGCCCGGCCGAGCGGATTGTTCTCCAGATAATCATTGAGCACCAGGACATTGACACCCAACGAGCGGAGCTTTTTCACAAAGTCGGACCCCGGCAGGCTGTAGGCCGTCACGAGGTCGGGCGACATTGACAATATCCTTTCATAGTCAGCCGCCACATCCGAACCGACATCAGCAACTTTGCCTTCGGCGAAACGCCTCTGTATCAATGTATCAGAAATATATTTTATACCTGAGACACCACATATCAGGCTGTCGCATCCGATTGCTGAAAGGCAGGCGATGTGACTGGAGGACATGCATACGAGCCTCTTAAGGTTCCTGTCCAATGTGATGCTGTCCTGAATGCTGCCGTCAGGGTGGTACGTCCATATCCTGCACGCTGTTCCTGACGTGTCTATCCGATAGAGTACGCTGCCGGGCTTTTCCGTCTCCGTGCGGTGTGTGCACGAGGCGAAAGCGAGCAGCAGGACTGCAACAGACATGAACCGGAACAGTCTCATAAGGCCTAAAGCGAATCAGGATAGTTTATATCCATACAGAATTTAGGGACCTCCGGATTTGCATCACAATGGCTGTCTTTGACTGCAGACCACATTGACCTGACTATCTCAGGGTGCAAAGCAGCAACATCGTTCTGCTCCTGCGGGTCTTCACTGAGATTGTACAGTTCCATTTCGGAATTGCCCTTCAGGACTTTGCGCACGATGCCTTTCCATTCTCCCATCCTGACTGCCACCCAGCCCTTGGATGCCGGAAATTCCCAGTAAAGGTATTCGTGGTCGCGCTGCGGTGCCAAGATCATGTCATTGGCCTTGGCATAACGCTGTCCGCCACGAGTCTCCGCCAGAACGGTCGGCGCGAAGGAAACGCCGTCATTCTCAGGGGCATTGACCCCGGTGATTTCAGCCAATGTAGGCATCAGGTCGGCGAAACTGGACATGCGTGTTATACGTCCGCAATTCTTGTTGTTGCCCCAGCGCAGGATGAACGGCATTCTGATTCCGCCTTCGTGCAATGATGATTTACCCCAGCCTTTGCCGCATTTGAACGGGCCGCCGCTCTGGAAATACTCCATCGGAGAGTTGCCGTTGCTTGCCGGGCCATTGTCTGAAGATACGATAAATATGGTGTTGTCCCAGACTCCGAGATCCTTGAGTTTCTCGACGAGTTTGCCGACTTGCGTGTCAATGTGGGTAACCATAGCGGCATAGGTCGCGTGAGGGTATCTGTTCGGAAGGTACATTCCAGGATTTGTGCAAGGTTCCTCGTCTCCGAGTTTGTCCACATAGTACTTCACCTCATCGGCCGGTGCCTGGACTGCGCTGTGCGGGACAGTTGTAGTCCACATCAGGAAGAACGGTGAGGAGGCATTGTCCTCCACAAACCTGACCATCTTGTCATACATCAGGTCACAGCTGTAATTCTTTCCTCCGTATATTTCGTAGTTGGCCGGATCGTATCTGTCCAGCGAGTCAGGAAATCTGCAACCCTGCACGACGAGGTCATTGCCAGTCTCGACTTCCACGCCGTTCTCCCATAGTTTCACAGGATAGTATGAATGCGCAAGTGCCTGACAATTAAATCCATAGAAATAGTCAAACCCCATTGTATTCGGCAGAGATGCGCTTTTCGGAAAGCCAAGTCCCCACTTTCCCACCATTGCTGTCCTGTAACCGGCCGACTGCAGCATTGTCGCAATCGTCTGAGTTCCTTCTTCGAGAGGAAACTGGCCTTGTTCTTCCGGATTCAGGAACACTCCGTTCCATCCGAGGCTGTCTTTAGGGACATAATGTTCTTCATTTGCGCGTATCTGGCTGTGGCCCATATGCTTGCCCGTAAGAAGACAGCATCTGGACGGAGCCGAGAGCGGCGCTGCTGAATACATATCCGTGAACAGCAACCCTTGCGAGGCCAATGCATCTATGTTAGGCGTTTCGATTTTCTGCTGCCCGTAGCATCCCAAGTCGCCATATCCGAGGTCGTCGAAAAGCAGGAAAACCACATTGGGTTTCTTCACTTCCTGTTTCCCGCAGGCGCACAGGCTCAGTGCCGCCGTCGCCGCTGTTACAAGTTTTTTTCCGTTATTCATCAGTCTGTCAGTTTAGTGGTGTCATATTATCGTCGGGACATGTCCGCAGGCGGGCAGGAATTTGTCCAGCAGATCGGATTTGTCCAGTTTGATGAAGCAGGTGGCAGTGCCGTCCGTGCAGCAGAAGTGTCCGTTTTCGAGGACCTGCCTGTCAATGATGATGTGCACGTCTTTTGCAGATTCCAGACAGGCACTCAGGACCGTAGTGGCGCCATGCTCAGTCCCGGCTATCTCCATAAGCTTTTCGCCTGAGGCGAATGAGACTCTTGAAATTCCGAGAGCATGGCCGAAATCCTTGGTAATGAAAGGTTTGTCTGCAGGCATGGCATACAGATAGAAAACAGTCTGCTGACGGTTGCACAGAAACACGGTCTTGACTATCCTCTCCCCGATTGCCGCATCGATATTTCGGCAATCCTCCATCGTTATTCCCGGATCGGTATCCACCCGCCCGAAAGGTATATTGTTCTGAGCCAATGTCTCATACACCTTCTTCTGCAACGGCGTCGCAAACACTTCCGGCGCCTCTCTCTTTATTTCACTAACGTAAAACACTGCACATTCTCTAAAAAACAACCTTTAAAGTTAATGAAATAATTTGAGAATTGCTCCAGCAGCACCGGTTTTTGCTGAGGGCGGTTTCCGGCGTGTCAGAATGTTATTGAGGGCGTGGAACTTTGCCCTTGCCGGAAACGCACTTGAACTTGTAAGTGAGGGTTCCTGTCACCGGCTGGGCGGAGCGTTCGTCACGCAACACCGAATATCCCGAAAGATACAGGATATCATCCCCCTCCAGCCGGACATTCATCTTATAGAAATAGCCTTGGCAGCGACCGTCATCGGATATTTTTCCATAATAAGGGTCAATGCCCAAATCATAATTCCCTGACGAGTCCACGGTGAATGTCGGCGTATAAACACGCTTGTTCCAAAACGCACTTGAAGTATTCAGGTAGATATCTTCTATCAGCAGGCTGATACTCACGGCGGTACGATACGGCACCGTCATGTCTATCTCTATTCCGATTTCATCTGTCAGGTCCGGCACCTCTTTCAATTCATCAAAAATCGAAGCGGAAGCCACACCGTCACCGTTCAGGTCCACCGGTGCCCCGTCCCATTCCGCGCCGACGAGTTCATACTCACCGACAAGCCTGTCCATCGCGGCACGTGCCGCCTCCGTCATATCATACGAGACCTTATCCTTGTCACACGCTACCGCTGCCATAAGGGTCAATGTCAATGCAAGCGCAAAATTTATCTTGTTCATAACAACTATCTTTTTTTAAGGTCAATACAGAAATCCGCCGGAGTCATAATCGAAACCATGCCGGTACCGCCGCTGACATTGCTCGGATAAGGAATTTCATCAATGAAGTTCCAGGAACCCTGCTCCGAATTGTCGAATGCGTAGTCGTTCATATATGTATAGGTGCTTCGGGACATTGACAATACACGGAAACAGATTTTCCCGTACTCGGCCGGCACATATTCGTCACGCGACCATGAATTCGGATAATAATTATGCAGGAGCGTCTTTTCCACAGCCAGTTTCAATGTATATTCCTTGTCAGCGAAAGTATTGTCTGTAAACAAGTTATATTCATTGGCATAATAATTATCCACGTCACCGGAATTGTCTTCCATACCTGTTTTCAGATTCCTGTACAGCAGGCTCTCGTACTTGTTGTCGAAGACGATGTCCCTGGAGGCCCTGCACAAGAGCTGGCCTTCCACATATGGACTGCCGGACGGCACTTCAGAAGCCCTGTACTCTGATTCATAAGACATTACCATACGGTAGAAATTCCTTTCTCCTGCAACGTCCTGCAGATGGACCTTGGTCATATAGAAAGCGGCCAGCTCTCCTCCTTTGTTCTTCGCCATGAATGACGTCGTATCCACGGCATTGACAACAGGCGCCTTGGGAGCGACACCGGTCACCTCGGCATGGGCGTCGCCGGCATCGACCGTGATCCTGACCTCGTCACCGGCATTGAAAGGAGCCTTGAACCGGATGGCATTGGCATAGTACGAGAACCGGTCCGGCTCGGTCACCTTGTCCGTAGATGTCACCAGTTTGCCGTTCACGTAGCAGTCCAGATGGGCTGCCTCGACGGGTTTCACATCGTCATACATGCCCCAGGTAAGATAAACCGTATGCAGCGTGTCGCCCGCCACCAGATTGCCGTTCACCACGAGCATCTTCTCCGGGCCCTCCCTGCGCAGGTCAATGTACTCTTCACATGCGACAGACATCATTGCCGCAATTATTATCAATATTGACTTTTTCATGATTTCTAGAACTTATATGTGTAACTGAAAGAAGGAAGGAACAAGAGGAAGGTCTTTTTGCTCAATGCCGGGATGTACGTGGATTTTCCGGTGTCCGGGTTCTTCACTTCCCTGCTGTCCAAAGTTACCCAGTTAGGATTTTTGGCGCCATAGGCATTGTACATTCCGAAATTCCAGATCCGTTCGCCATGACGTTTCTTCTTGTGGATATTTACGCTGAAATCAAGTCTGTGTGAAGGCGGAAGCCTGTAATTGTTCCTGCTTGAAATATAGTCCACCATCGACATTCCCTTTCCGTCCGGCGAAAGTGTGAGAGTAGATCTGGTGGAAACCGTCATCCAGTTTCCAGAGGTGATGGTCCATATTGCGCTCAGGTCCACTCTTTTACCGAGTTTCAGATTCAGGCTGACACAGAAGTTGTGCCTGCGGTCATACACGAACGGGAAGCGTTTTCCGTTGTTGATGGTGCCGTCGCGGAAGATGCGGTCGGTCTTGGACAATGTATATGAGACTGTTCCGGTGGTGCGGCCAAGTGTCTTCTGGACATAGAGTTCCACGCCATACGACTGGCCCTGTCCCATTTCCACGTTCTCCTCCCAGTCAGCGGCTGAAGAGAATGACATCTTGCCGTCTTTATATTCAAGGACATTGTTCATCTGCTTCCAGTAGCCCTCCACAGAGAATTCCCATCCTTTCAGCCCGCTGTAATATGTGCCGAGAGAGACGATGTCCGACGTTACCGGCTTGATGTTCTTGGTAATAGGCACCCAGAGGTCAGTAGGGAGACTCAGGTTGCCAGATGTGAGCTGATGCACGTACTGCGACATTCTTGAATACGCTGTCTTGACAGCCCAGCCTTTGCCGAATGAGACCTTGACCGCTGCACGTGGTTCCGGACAGAAATATGTACGGCCATTGACCAGGAACAGGCTCAGGTGCAATCCCGGATTGAATGAGAAATGCTCGCCGAAGGTCATATCATCTTCAATATAGGCCGACAGTTCATTGCCATACAGGTTCGGACTGGCGTCGTTCACCTTGTCGCTTGTTTCCTTATTCCCGCCAATGCTGTTTACGCTGCGCGACCTCTCCACTTCCGGACGGTAAAGGTGATTCACGAATTCGCCGCCGAATTTTATCAGATGGGTAGGCGCAGGAATATAGTCGAAATCTATCCTTGCACCCAGGTCACGGATGCCTGACGTGTAGGAATATCTGTACTGCTTGTCGTAGTTCTCCGTCTCGGACTTCAGAAGTTCCCTGGTATTGGTGACCATGTTCATCTTGTATGTATTCCACGAAACCGAGGTATTTGCAAACAGTTTGCTGTTGAAGACATGGTTCCACCTTACCGAGGCCAATGTGTTGCCCCATTTGAGGTTCATGTTCGTATTCTCCTCTTCGTACTTCGTATATGGTTCATAGTCAGGGCCATAATACCTCGAACTGGACTTGTCGGAATCGGAGTATCTGAAATAATCGCGTCCCGTATAGAATCCGGCGAACAGTTTGTCAGAGTCACTGAAACGGTGCGTTACCTTGGCATTGATATCATAAAAGGCATAATTGGCAGGACTGCCGAAAGCCTTTATCAACCTGTCGAACAGGAAGGTGTGCATTCCGCGTGCGCTGAAGGACCATGTGGTGTTTTCACTTGCGATAGGGCCTTCGAAGTGGAGTTTTTCCGAAAGGAGTCCTGCTGATACCGAGCCGTGGAATCCTTTGGCATTGCCGTCATTGGTCCTGACATCGACGATGCTGGATACTCTGCCGCCATATCTTGCCGGGAAGGAGCCTTTGTAGAATGTGACTTTCTTGACCGCTTCCGGTGTAAATACCGACAGCAGGCCGAGGAGATGGCTGACATTGTAAAGCGGCGTTCCGTCAAGCATCATAAGGTTCTCGTCCGCGCCACCGCCTCTCACATAAATTCCGGAAAATCCTTCCATGCCGCCCTGCACGCCAGGCATCAACTGAATGGTCTTGATGACATCGGGTTCGCCCAGCACCACCGGCATGTTCTTGATCATCTCCTGCGGAATTTCCATTGCGCCCATATAAGTGGACTGAATTCCGGCATCCTTGCGGCCGACAATAGTCGAGGCCTTCAGTGAAGCCGCCTGGAGCAATGAGATATTTATAACCGTATCTCGCTGAAGGTCAATGTTTTGTTTTACATCCGCGCATCCGACATAAGAATATGTCAGGTCAATGTTTCCGCACGGTATGGTGATAGTATAGTATCCGAATTCGTTGGTGACGGCGCCAATGATTTTCGAGTTTGCCATCGATGACTTGGCTTTTGCCTCCGCTAAGGCATTTGACTCTGGCATCGTCGCTGTGGCTTTCGTCCCTGACGATATTCCTGAGGTCTTCCCCCCTGACGCAGCATCCGTCACCATCACCATAACTCCCGCTCCGATGAGCGTCTCCCCCGTAGCTGCATCCCGGATATATCCGCTGACTGTGCACTTGTTCTGCGCAGAAAGACTGACAGCAAAAAAGACGGTCAATGCCGCCAATGTAAATTTTCGCATCAAATCATATTTGTTTAAGGATTCCTTGTCAAGCAATCCTTCTCATTATAACCAATCAACTCCCTGTTCCTCCTCCAGTCCTCGCGAGACTGAAATACTCCGTACCCCTGGCCAGAAGCGGATTTTCGATTTTCACTGAGGAATATTTGACTTTTCAGACAGTCTCCCCCATCAACCATCCATATAGAGATGCAACTCACATAAGCATTGTTGCATCCACTTGCATAAAACCGATGGGAAAGCGCCAATTAATCCGAGTCAACCGATATAAGGAAAGCACACAACTCCCGTGGGCAAACCACCCCTTTTGCATACAGCCTTCAGAGCATTAAAACAAAAAGCCACATCATGCCTGCTTTCGAGTCAGACGCCCCAATAAAAAAAATGCTATTTGAACAGTTCAGAGTGGGAGCCAAGCCTGATTAGCTTTATGACATTTTCAGTTTCGTCAAGCCAGATAAGCAAAGTATCACTTTCGATATGGCATTCCATGTATCCACTATATTCGCCTATCAGCATGTGTGGTTTATATTCTTTTGGAACAATACCGTTTTCTTTGAGCTTCAAAAGCACCTCCTTCAACCGTGCTATTTGCTTTGGGTTGTTCTGATACCTTTTAAGGTCTTTTTTGAATTGCTTGGAAATCTTTAACTCCCACATATCGCCACTACTTCAATGATTCAACAAACTTCTCAAAATTATCCAAATCAAGTGTTTCAAGATTCCTGTTTTCTTTAGCATCCTTCATTGCAGCCAAAGTCTCATCATTAGGTTCCCTGAATACTGCATCCAAAAGGACACTCTCAACATAGTTGTTCAGGCTTCTGTTTTCCTTCTTCGCAGCCACTTTAAGTCTATCAAGAAGATCAGTCCTAAGCCTGAATGCCGTCTGCTTTCTATCAAATGCTACCGTATTCATAATCACATCCATTATATATTATATCACAAATATATAACATCTATATAACAAAACCAAAATCAATTGCGAATTGTATCAGAACCGCAAAAACGCATTCACTTCTTCTCGACTATTCAAGAAGAAGTGAACACATCGGAAACTTAAATCACTTCACGACAATTATTAGGAGAATATCTGTAATGGGGCAGATTCACCAATCCTCATTACCAAAACCAGGCGCATCGACATCGCCATTGAGGAGGTCCGCCTGCCACTGAAGAAGCGGACACTGGGCATCAATGCCTTTCCACACTTGAGTAGAGTATGCTTCGTCACCGTTTATGACTGACAACAGAGACAAAAAAGTCTTAGTTGGACCACAACTAGAGCATTTTAAGACAGTAAAATTGCTCGAATACCTCTTAGATGATGTTAGATTGGATTTGCAGGTAGAATCTAAGTAATCAGCGATCCCATAGCCGCTTGAAACATTACCATAGGAATAACAATTATAACAGTAAGGGTAATAACCACTCTTATTATAATCCCCGCCAATTCCTCCACATATTCCTCCTATGTTATCTATGATAGACGAACTAGACGTTACATCGCCTATTACATCACCTATTACATAACAATTGCGGATGCTATAATCATGAGACACTTTACCTATAAGCCCTCCGATAAAAGGACTTTTCCCCGTAACACTTCCCTTTACATAAGACTTGCGAATATTTCCGTATAGCAGTCCAGCAATCCCACCAACACTTTCATTTCCAGAAACAGTTCCCTCAAAACAGCATTCCTCTATATCACCTGAGGCAGTTCCCACTAATCCACCTATAGATGAATCACTACCTTTAACTGCAATATTGTCTTTTGCATAACATCTTGTCATTGTTGCAGTAGATGAGCCAATTAGGCCTCCAACCTTCATTTTTCCATCAATTGTCGAATTGCCATTGATTTCACAATTTGAGATACTAGCACCTTCATGTCTATATTGTCCATATAATCCCCCAACCATTTCGTTGCCTGAAATATTTATAGAATGCGCAATACATGAATAAGCGTTATGACATATATTTGCATAATCCCCCGATGATGCAGATATACCCCCTACGAAATTATGCCCTTTAATGGTCACATTACTAATTGTAAGATTATTCGCTATGCCTTCGGACATGACTCCAACAGCATCGCATTTTTCCAGATTGATATTTATATTAGAGAGCGTATGTTTATTTCCATACATAGTTGAAGCACTTATAGGGAAATATACTTCATTACTGAAATCCACATCAGATTCTATCGAATAATCTTTTAAATCATCATTCAAATATGCGGCTGCCCTAAATTCTGCCGGTGAGCTTAAAACGTAGGCATATTTAGCCACACTACTTTTCTTCAATATCGACTTAGTTGACGCATTTTCAAAGTTAATTATTATATTATAATTATGTCCGGGTTTAAGGTCCTTGCCGTCTTTTACGAACTCGTATGTTATCAAATTGCCATTTACATCCTTCCCATTGACATAAAAGTAAATCATTTTCGACGAGAGCATAAGCGGTGCTAACAATATATAGCCTAAGTCTTTTCCGGCCCATCCAAAAGATTGTATTTTAGTATAACGAGTATTTGCAGTGATGATACCTGATTGTGATACCGTATTGCTCGTATTAATATTTAACCCTTCAGTAGATGCAGCCATTCCCATATCCATCTCAGTCAAGCCTTCTGGCATATTCTGGAACTTAAAGGTAAGTTTTGCATAGGCATGGGACAAGGAGATGTTTGCCGATGTTTGGCCATCGGTCACCTTCAGTGCTCCATATAAGACAAGTCTATTTTTAAGCTCTTTAATATCATTCGTCATCTCCAATGATGTATAAAGGCTCGTTGAAGTAGCTCCATAAAGAACTACATAATCTCCGCTCAAGACACTTGACTCAGACTTGAATGATGCTTTCTTCGAAGGCTCTTTAATAGAGGAATTCAATGTTACTGTTTTATTTTTGCCAGCCACATCCACAAGATACAATTTATCACCAGGTTGCCATGTAGTTCCAAGCCCATCTTCATCAAAAGCCAGTTTTGTCGAAGGGTCTCCATACGATGCCGTCAATGTAAACGGAACTTCGGAGACTAAATTGTCAAGATTAACCTCTTGCTTCATACAGCCGCACAGACATGCTATCAAGTAACTGCATATAAGCGTTTTTGTGTAAAATTTCATTTCCATACTATCTACCATTTTTCATTATTAAAGTCTGGAGCATCAAGTCCAGAAAACTCCATATCTGACCCATCGTTATCATTGTGACTTTTGTCTTTAACGTGAATTTGACATGATGAGGATACATTCATTTCAGCCACCTTCGCGAACACTACGGCATCGCCGGCAGATAAGGCTGTAACCACGCCAGTATCAGAGACAGAACATACTTCAGCATTGTCGGACGACCAGATAATAGTCCGCTTATCAGCTGGTTGAATAACAGCATCCATTTGATAAGTTTCCCCAACATTCAAAACTATCGCTATAGCATTCAACTTAATGGTTACAACCGCTGATGAGATTTCTGTTCGCTCACAAGATGTCAATTGTAACAGCAATATTAAAATCGCACTTATATTTTTATTTGTTCGCATCATTAGTGTCCGAAAAAATCATAAAAATCAAATCAAGTGTTTCAAGATTCCCGTTTTCCTTTGCATCCTTCATTGCAGCCAAAGTTTCCTCATTAGGTTCCCGGTACACTGCATCCAAAAGGACACTCTCAACATAGTTGTTCAGGCTTCTGTTTTCCTTCTTCGCAGCCACTTTAAGTCTATCAAGAAGATCAGTCCTAAGCCTGAATGCCGTCTGTTTTCTATCAACCGCTATCGTATTCATATTCCTTTTCATTATATATTATATCACAAATATATAACATCTGTATAACAAAATTTATTGCGAATTGAAGATCCAACACAGCAAAAACGCATTCACTTCGCCTAAACCATTCAAGAAGAAGTGAACTCATCGGAAACTTATGTTTGTCAATAATTTAGACTACGCACACCATCACATCCTCTGCCAGACCATTTTTTCAGTGACAGTCTCATTCTGATCAACCGTATAATACCTACTATCTCCCTCAAATACTATATTACTTGTACTTGATTGGTTGGCCCCATCAGGCTTTATAGTCAATTTATCTTTTGAAAGCGTCCAATGAAATTTGATTTCAGACATGACACTCTGACTATCTTCATCAAGGCTCTTTGACACACCTTTACCATTCGCAGAATACGATATAACACCAATCGTATTTTCTTTGGTATATTCAGTTAACTGGTATGCATCGGGGTCACTGCTGTCTGAATATTCAGTTGAACAGAGATACCAGTCTCCTACAATAGTGTTAGATTCCTTGTTGCATCCAAACATGAGTGGAATAAGCAGCATTGCAATAAATAATTTAGTTTTCATATAGAATCTGAATTAGTAAGTTTATATTCTTGGTATTCCTTTATTTTCAAGAGGTATGATTTTCACAGCATAATCCTCCCACACTGAATTTTCATAAGCTTCAACACTTTCTGCTGGAACTTTTAAAGTTTTGATACTCTTGCTCTTTATTGGTCTATTGGCAGTTCTGGATGTCTTTGGTGGCACAGTTGCTCCAATTAAAAACTCATCTATTACTTCTGAAGAAAATGTATAGAGATAATTAAAGGTATGCTCATCCACAAGAATTTCTTTTAAGTCAACACATTGGGACATATCTACTATTGTTAGGCAATCACACCCATTGAATGCTGAAGCAGGTATTGATTCTATACTTTTGGGGAGATATATGGATGTTAATCCAGTGCAATAATGCATGCTAATAGATTTCAATTCAACATTAGACCGCAAATCTAAAGAAGAAATATGAGTTGCGCTATTCAATGATATGGATGTCAAACGATTATTATAACGTAAATCCATAGTTCTAACTTCTGTCTTAGTATTATACGCACCTAATTGTATTTTTTCCAAACTTGAGAAGTATTCAATACCAGTATAAGAAACCACCTTTAATAGTGATGGATTGTTAAAGTCTGATATCTCTTTCACTGCATTTGCTTCAGGCATAGACACTTTACCATCTTTGTTTACATCAAAATTATCATAGCAGTATTTCATAAAATTGATGTCATCCATTTTAGTGCATACATCATCAACAACTTCCAACTTCGGCAGAGTGTCTTCTGCTTTTTCACAACTCATCAGGCAGCTAACGCCAACAAGCCCAGCAGCAATCAATAATTTCGTTTTCATTTCAAATCTTTTTTTAAGTAGTTAAAAATTAATCCAGCAAATCCAAACAGCAATAAAAACTACATATTGGCATCATTGTTCTACAATCGGCAATATATTTTTGAATTTACTCCAATAAGTAAATGTCAGTAGTCTTATTTTCATAATAGTTTATTTTTTCAGTCTAAAATTGAACATATTAATACACGATATATTACGAGATTCTGTACTACACCTACTTCCTGGAAATGCCTGATAACTCGTTCCATATAATTGATTAACATAATCACAAGCTCGATTCATAAGAGCATTTTGCTGTGATTGTGGGATGCCATCATGGATTATTAAATCTATATCAACAATGGCGTCATTTAGCACTGCAGGAAGATTGTCCTCAAAAGAAAACTCTCCACCTTTGTAAACTAAGGTTAGCATAATATACATTTGTTTTTCCTGCTCAACTCCGGACCTCAGGTGGTTATACATTGTGGTTATATAAAGAAAGTGTGGAGCTGATTTCACTTGTCTTATAGAAGGTTGTGGTAGAACCCGGAAGAAGACAAATGACATCCAACACCCCACACCTGTATAGATACGGCACAAAAGCACACCCTCACGGGTATACATTGCCTTGTCTAAAACAAGAAATGAGTGCTGTCCACTTTGTCCTTTCTTCCTTGAAAACTACCACATTTTCTATAAAGGACTAATGAAAACACTTTCATCAGTATGTTAGTTGATTGCTCAACCATCACAAAGATATAAAATGTTTTCAACAAATGAACAACACTCAAAATGTATTGAATGTCAAAGTTCGGTTAATTTTTTTATTGGGCAATCATCACAATAAGACTTAAGGCAATAAATCCTACCATCTTTTTATCATTCATTACTTTGCTGATAAACTAATCATTTCAAATATACGATCAACAAATTATAGAACCGACACCCAGATAGTCACAAAGAATGCCATGAAGAGCATCATACACTGCATCAAGACTTCAAAGGATGGAAAGGGTAATGACGAGGAGGCGGTCAGGCGGTCAGCCACGGCGGACGTGGCCAACCCACGGCCTCGGAAAGTGGGAGGTGCCTGCCGGATACAAGTTCTCGCGGCAGCGAGGACGCAGGAGACGGTAGGAGGGCCGAACAAAGCAACGCGGAGTGAGTTCCACCGTGACGGATTGTCTGTCGGTACAATTATTATTGGAAATTATTTGTACAATTGCTATCTTGTGGAGAAAACGTAAAACTTTATGAACTATTGCCCTAACTGTGGAAAACCTGTTACAGGAGAAACTAATTTCTGCCCTGAATGCGGAGCGCCACTTAAAATCGCGAATTATCAAAACCAGCCGGCTTCAACCAATGAAGATAGATGGCTTATTGCATTGATTCTCTGCATCTTGGTAGGTTCATTGGGCGTTCACCGATTCTATACCGGAAACATAGTTACAGGTGTATTGATGCTTATAACGCTCGGCGGTTGCGGAGTCTGGACCATCATTGACCTTATTATGATAGCCGCCAACACCTACCGCGACGGTAACGGCAATACACTGAAATAAATATAACCAAAAATCTATGAGCTTTTGTCCAAAATGCGGAGCGCAAGTTGCAGATGGAACTACGTTCTGCCTTAATTGCGGATACAAACTGAGCGAGACCCAGCCTGTATCGACGCCACCTCAACCACAACCACAATCACCCTCACAAGCTACGACGCCGAACTCCAAACCGTGTCCGGACAACTATCTTGTCTATGCGATTCTAACGACACTGTTCTGCTGCCTTCCTTTCGGCATAGCGGGAATTGTAAAAGCAGCTCAAGTATCAACCAAGTACCAGGCTGGTGACTACGAAGGAGCGGTTCAGGCAAGTGCAGATGCCAAGAAATGGAGCCAGATTGCTCTCATTTGCGGAATTGTGTGGTTTGTAATATACTTTCTCATATCATTGTGGTAGTTGCTGAAGTTCCATTGTACTAGAAAGACAGTACTGACATTGGCGACACTGCTGCTGGCAGGACTATTCGTTTACATATATGCCACAGTCAGTCCGGAATCAAGCAACTTGTTTCCCAAGTGCCTGTTTCTGCAGCTGACAGGTTTTCGTTGACCCGGGTGCGGTTCACAGCGGGTTATACATTCATTGCTTACAGGCGACATTTCCGCAGCATTCAGGTACAATGCGTTCATGGTACTTATGATACCGTACATCATAGTTCTGATAACCGCATATCTTCTACGCAAGAAGCACCCGAAGTTATATCTTGCCGTGTGCCACCGGTCGATAATTATTTATTGCTGTCCGCTAAAAGTTAGCGAGCAACGAGATATCCATCCGCAGTGCTGT
>ENA-OPUE01000198-OPUE01000198.1-human-gut-metagenome-genome-assembly--contig:-NODE-198-length-55368-cov-4.158335_pt1 | contig 55368 bp, 46 predicted proteins | sample MGYA00241466_ERZ501924 | MGnify/ENA primary metagenome ERZ501924 (study PRJEB25962, sample SAMEA2042223) | human gut metagenome | biome: human gut; feature: human-associated habitat; material: faeces...
CATCCGGAAAATATTTTGCAAGTCTTTTGTTCTGCTGTGAGAACCAAACAGTGGAAAAAAGACGGGCAGAGAGATTTCTTGGGATCGATTTTGCCATGCAGGGAATGTGTGTATTTTCTACAGGAGAAAGAGCCGGGTACCCTATGTTTTACAGAAAAGCAGAGAAAAAACTTGCAAGGGAACAGAGAAAGCTTTCCCACTGTGAAAAAGGAAGCCGGAACTATCAGAAACAGAAGAAAAGGGTAGCTTTATGTCATGAAAAGATAAAGAACCAGAGAAAAGATTTCCAGCATAAGCTAAGCAGGGAGCTTGCTGAAAGATATGATGCAGTATGCGTGGAAGATCTGAACCTGCAGGGAATGTCCGGAGGGCTGCATCTTGGGAAAGGCGTGCAGGATAATGGGTATGGGCAGTTTCTGTCCATGCTGGGATACAAACTGGAAGAGCGCGGGAAACATCTTATAAAGGTAGACCGTTATTTTGCATCGAGCAAGATTTGCAGTGTATGTGGACATAAGAAAAAGGAACTGGCATTGTCGGATAGAGAGTATGTCTGTGAGTGTGGAAACCGGATGGACCGGGATGTGAATGCGGCAGTCAATATCCGGGAAGAAGGAAAAAGACTTTATAAAGAATGTGCCTGACGGCACAGAAAAAGATCCGTATCCGAATAAAAAATAAAACCGCAGGATACGCGGGGATAGCCTGTTTTAGCTTTGCCCTAAAGGGCAATCGAGCAGGAAGCCCCCACTTCAAAATCGTAAGATTTAAGTGGTGGGAGCATGTCACAGGACGTGTATCAGCGAGATGGAAGTACTTTATCTGGCTGTTGATTACGATAAGCCTTTGTGTTCCGGTGCGCCTTCCGGAGAATCTGGCACTGGTGGATTTCAAAGTACTTAGAAGCAGTCAACAGAATACGCAAAACCCGCAGATAACGGATTACGCAGTCAGACCAGAGGAAAGTCAGAAGATAACAGAAACCGTATCATCTGCGAGCAATGACATGAAAAATCTGACAGAAATCCCGGAACAAAAGAGAACTGTCAGGTACGAATCAGATAAATGGCTGGGAATTGTGGCTGTGATTTTTGTTGCTGTCTGGCTGAGCGTAGCGGTACTTAAACTGACAGGAGAATTGCTGGCATATTATTTTTCTATAAGGAATCTGGAACGGATGAGTCTACAGGTAAGTGATACGGTGAGTATTCAGATGTACCGTGCAGCGTGTCAAAAGAAGCACGTACGCAGAATACCGGAGCTCAGGCAAAACGCAGGTCTTACCACACCGCTTCTTGCAGGACTTTTACATACAAAATTGTATCTACCAGCAACCGGGTATTCAGCAGAAGAAAGAAAACTTATCTTTTACCATGAACTTACACATTATTGCCATCGGGATCTCTGGTATAAGATGCTCCTTCGAATCTGTGCATCGATATACTGGTTCAATCCCTTTCTTCTTATCATGCTGAAAGAAGCGGATAAGGATATTGAAAATCTGTGTGATACAGCGGTTGTTCGCAGAGTTAATAAAAAGGAACATAAATTATATCGACAGCTGCTTCTCAGGACAGTGGCCATGGAAAATCAGATTCCATATGTGACAGCAAGTCTTAATGACAGCGAAATGGTGTTTAAAGATCGGATTCTGTATATGGTGAACATTCGGAAACTCCGCAAAGGAATTCTTCCGGGAATTCTTGTGACGCTGCTGCTTGCAGGCGGTAATCTGGTATTTAATGTCTCTGCCGGGACAGATACAGTTTCAGTAGAGACGGAGAAGTCTGGTATTGAAAAAAATGCAGATCCAGAGAAAAATAATGTACCGGATTATGCACCGTTTTCTGAAATGGTAACTATGCAGAAAGCTGCTGAAACACAGGACGAAGGAGGAGTGACAGAGAATACAGATACAGAGGATTCTGTAGACGAAGAGGAAAAAGCGGATGCGGAAACAAATGATGAACCTGCCATGGAAAACAGCGGACAGGTAAGTGAAACGACCGATGATGGAATTACCTCTGACAACAACGGGTCTGTTTCATCTTATGAAAATCTGCCAGCAGGCGTACCATATACCAGTGGATTCACTACTACTTCCGGTGTAGCATCAATTGTAGCACCGGGTGGAGGAGATGAAGAATCCAGAGTTCTTTACGATAACGGAGATGGGACCTATTCTGATTATTATGGGAGCCGATACAGTTATCAGGGAGATGGAAACTGGGCAGATGCTAATGGCAATTCATATCGTACCTGGAATGACGAAGATTATTATTCCGGAAACCAACTGGAACAGCATGAACTCCAGGGCAGTAACGGTACCGTTACTGTAAAAGAAACAACAAACGGAGATTATTACTATTGTGACGCAGATGGGGTCGGATACACAGACAATGGTGATGGCACCTGGACGGATGAGAATGGGAACATCTATACAGAATAAACAAAGAAGCAGGACAATGGGGATGCTACCCAATGCCCTGCTCCTTTGTTTATTCAAAATGAAGTTTCTTAAATCTTTGAAGCCGCAAAATGCTGCAAGCTCTTTCTTTGATTTTGATGTTGTGCAAAAAGCCAAAATCTGTTTGGATACCGTTGATGATTCCGGCTCCTGTCTGTCAGCTAGATTTTCCAATGGGATAAATTTACTGGATTTACGCACAAGGCTGTAACATTCGTTGATTAAGATACGGATTAACCAGGTCCGGGCATAGTTATCGTTTTTTAATGTACCGACGTTGGAAAAAGCCTTCACAATTGTATATGGGTAAGAAGTAAGACAGGTGTATAATGTCAACAGAGGGGAAAGATTTATTTCCTCTATTATTAAAAAAATAAAGTTTATTTGGGGATATTTTGAAAAACTGTACGTCTAATCTATGTAAATGAAAATTGCCGGCCGGCTAAAGAAGGTGGTGTTAAAGTGACCAAAGAAGAATTAGGGACGTTGATTCTCAATTCAGAGAGACAATTGTATTCTACTGCCAAAACAATTTTAATTAACGATTAAGATTGTGCGGATGCTATTCAGGAAACGATTGTTAAGGCATTTTCAAAGATTGGAACTTTGAGAAATGACAAATATGCCAAGACTTGGTTGATTCGTATATTGATCAATGAGTGTTATACTCTTTTGAGAAAGTCGAGTAAACTTGTTTCTTTGGAAGGGATGAGTGAAATGACAGAAATTGAGACAGATCAGAGAACTGACTATAGCGACTTGTACAGAGCCGTAAATTCTTTGAAAGAAGAATTACGAATGCCAGTTATTCTGTACTATATTGAGGATTTCAACATAAAAGAGATTGCGCAGATTCTTGAGATAACCGAGGGAGCAGTTCAAAAAAGACTTGCCAGAGCACGGGGAAAGCTTAAGCGTAATTTACAGGAAAGTGAGGAGTTGACAGTATGAGGTTAGAAGATATGAAAAAAGATATTCCTGAAACTCCGGAGTTCATCCACACGATGATCCAAAGCGAAGTGAAAAAACAGCTACAGGACACGAAGGTGGTTAATATTCAGACAAGGAGAGTGAAAAAATGGACAGGTGCCAGAGTGGCTGCAGCAATAGCCGTATGTGTATTGGCTACATCGACCATAGTCTATGCAGGTACCAAATTATATCATATGTTTTTAGAAAAACAAGGAGCCTACAGTATCGTAACGGGAATTAAGGCGGATGGCAGCACAGGGAAAATTAATCTTCCTGAAAGAATTCATGATATAGATATCTCAGCAGGATATATTCCAGAAGGAATGGAATGGATTGATGAATTTCATCTGGAATATCCTGAGCATGATCGAACCGGAGGATTCAGCTTTGCATCTGTGCTTTTAGACGAGGATGATTTGAGCAAAGTAATGCAAGATAAGAATGTTGTTGACTGTGAGGAACGAACTTTTGGCAATTATGAAGGTGTATATCTTAAATATAATGACCTGGCAGAGGATGGATCTTTTAATCAAAGGATTTACCTTCTTCGCCCAGATGTATATCGTGTAATTACTGTTTATATCGGTGATGATATTTCAAAAGAGGATGCCATTAAAGTGGTAGAAAACCTTGTAATCACTGAAAATGATACAATGATTGAAACCGCTGGTTTGTATACGTGGAGCGAAATGGTATCCCCTGAAGAATCATCGGGAGAAGCAGTGATGACTTCTATTGCAGATAATAAATTGCTAATGCATCAGATTGGTGAAGTGTTTGATATATCAGCATCTGGTGAAGACAGAGATGGCAACTATATTGAAAATGATAAAATTTCAGTTTGTGTTGATGCTGTTCAGGTGGAGGACAATCTGCAGCTGCTTGGTCAGAATAATGTGCCGGAAGAATGGACTGATGCAGTTGGAACTGATGGAAATTTAGTAAATAATACGCTGTCTTATATTAAGTCCGGTAATGGCATTGATTCAGTGGATGAGATTGTAAAAACAGAAAGTGTGAAACAAAAGCTCGTCTATGCGACAGTTACTTATACCAATAAGTCAGATGAAGAAATTAACCATATGCTTTATATTGGTACATTGCTGTTGATGGACCATGAAGATGGATCATATCAAATTTACGATCCGACAGAACAGTCCGGAGATGACTACGATCGTGTTATATGGGATGGTGTTGCACGTACAGCTGAAATGACATACAACAGTATATCAGAGGATTATGGAAATGGAGGAAACTATATTTCTTCATTAAAACCTGGTGAGAGTATACAGGTGAATATGGCATGGATCGTAAATGAGAATGACTTGAATAATATGTATCTGAATCTTAACGGTGATGGAGCTGCATATGAGTTTTCAGATTCAATGTTAAAAACAGGATTGGTGGACATATATCAGTAATGAAAATCTTATTATAGAGAAGAGGCTGTCCGTAGTGGGCAGCTTCTTTTAGATGCAGCGTTCGGTACGGATTGCTTAAAAACATCATTCCAGATGCTATACTCTATCATTAACCTGCCAAACATCAATCTGGGACAGTTGCAGATAATTCTTGCCGCAGCAGGCTTGCTCTCCGTATTAGCAACGGTTAGCTGTACGCTATTCCTGTCTGCGAAGTTTAAAGATACCCTGACGGTTTTACTGATCTCTATTGTGGTTCTTTTCATGCCGCTTTTTGCTTATGTGGCGATGGGAGCAACATGGTTCTCCACCATACTTCCATCTGCCGGAATTGGTATGCAGAACAATTTCCTTTATCAGCTGGCGAATTTCAACTATCTGCATATCGGTGGAATGAGCTTCTGGACACCGTATGGATTTCGGCAGGAATTGAATAACTGTGCGTCGCATTCTCGTTACTTAGTGATGAGTTAGGCGCACTTTTTTTAAAAAACGAGCAGAACAAATGTTTGCAAACACTTCTTGCATATGATATAATATAAACATGGAGAAAAATATGTTTAATATCAATAATAATGAACTTTCATATGGTAGAGGATATGTGTATTCCCTACAGTACCATCTGGTATGGTGCACAAAATATCGGAAAAAGGTTTTAAAAGATGGTATTGATGCAGAATGCAAAGAAATGCTCTGTGATCTTGCAGAAGAATATAAATTTCAGATTCTGGCAATGGAGGTTATGCCGGATCATATCCATCTGCTTGTAGATTGCAGACCACAGTTTTATATCTCTGATATGATCAAGATCATGAAGGGGAACATTGCCCGGCAGATGTTTCTTGCGCATCCAGAACTGAAGAAAGAGCTTTGGGGAGGGCATCTGTGGAATCCATCTTATTGTGCAGTAACGGTGAGTGACAGGAGCAGGGAACAGGTATGTTCTTATATCGAGGGGCAAAAAGAAAAACAGTAACCTGAAAGAATCCGTTTTTTATATTTGTAAGAAAGAGGAAAAAAGATGAGGACAGTATCCAGTTATGGTGTAGAATTGCGAAAACAAAATATCCCGATCCGCCAGACACTGGATATTTATCGTTCTGCGGTCAGTTGTCTGATTGAGATCTATGCCCAGATATGGGATGAACTGGCAGTGATCACAGAACCTAAAAAACGTTTCAACACGGCAGAACATCTGGTACATACCACCAAAAAGAACCAGGCAAGGTTTGATTTTGACCTGCGTTTTCCAAAGATGCCTTCTTATCTCAGAAGGGCAGCTATCCAGCATGCCCTGGGAAGTGTATCCTCATATAAGACAAGGATGGAACTGTGGAAAAAAACGGATCAGAAAGGCGGCAGGCCGAAGCTGGTGTGTGATAATCATGCCATGCCGGTATTCTACCGAGATGTGATGTATCGTGAGGATACAGAAGAAAAAGATGGAGCGTGCCTGAAACTTTATGATGGTCATGACTGGAAATGGTTCCGGGTCAGCCTCAGCCATACAGATATGGAATATCTAAGAAAGAACTGGGCAGGAAAAAAAGCTGCAGCACCCGTGCTGGAAAAAAGGCATCGTAAATACTTCCTGCGCTTTTCTTATACGGAAGAAGTGCCGCTTACAAAGACACCTGTAAAAGAACAGATCATCTGCAGTGTGGATTTAGGACTCAATACGGATGCAGTCTGTACCATTATGCGGGCAGATGGAACTGTCCTGGGAAGAAAGTTTATTGATTTTCCCAGTGAAAAAGACCGGATGTACCGTGTGCTGGGACGAATAAGCAGGTTCCAGAGGAAACATGGTTCTGCACAGGTGAAAAGCAGATGGGCCTACGCGAAGCGTCTTAACACAGAACTTGGAAGAAAGATTGCAGGTGCAGTCACAGGATATGCAGAAGAAAACCATGTGGATGTGATTGTGTTTGAGTATCTGGAAATAAAAGGAAAGATATCCGGAAGAAAGAAACAGAAGCTGCATCTGTGGAGAAAAAGAGATATCCAGAAAAGATGTGAACATCAGGCGCATCGCAGAGGGATGCGGATTTCCAGAATCTGTGCATGGAATACCAGCAGGCTTGCCTATGATGGGTCAGGAACAGTTGTCCGCGATCCGGGCAATCACAGTTTATGTACATTCCAGAATGGAAAAAGATATAACTGTGATCTTTCAGCGTCCTATAATATTGGAGCAAGATATTTTATACGGGAACTTTTAAAACCCATTCCGGTAACGGAAAGGTCTTTGCTGGAGGCAAAAGTCCCTTCAGTAAAGCGTAGGATCTCATGTGTATATGCGGACTTAGGAGAATTATTTTTAGAAATGGAACTTTTAAGAGCAGCATAAACACAGGCAGATATACAGCGGACTACCTGTGGTGTGGGAACCTGCCATATCTGGCATGGAAAAAAGCGCATGACTGCGCATATCCTAAGTTACAGGCGTATCCGCCGATATTTAGCCTTGTCGCTTAAAGCGGCTGAGGAGCATGTGACTTTAGTCATGTGAGATCCACAAGAAGCAAGGAATCTATACCCATATGCAGTCTGAAGCACATGTACCTTGGTTTCGCGTTGTATTTGAGATGACAGATGGAAGTTTGATGGAATTTCAAATGCAACAGGGAGATTTTCGTGAATTGGAAAAAGGCGATCGAGGTATGCTGACTTATCAGGGAAATCGGTATATATGTTACCAAAAATATAAATTTAAAAGTGAAGCACAGGAGGAAGAAAAATGTTAAGTGAAAGCATTGCAAAACTGGTACAGTATGGAATTACAACAGGTCTGACACCGGAATGTGAAAGAAACTACACAACAAATCTTCTGCTGGACGTTTTTCATGAGGATGACTATGAGAAACCGGACAACATTGAGGAATCTGTTAATCTTGAAGCAACATTGGGTGAATTGCTGGATGAAGCCGTAAAAAGAGGACTGATCGAAGACAGTATTGTATACCGGGATTTATTTGATACCAGATTAATGAACTGTCTGATGCCGCGTCCAGGCCAGGTGCAAAAAGAATTCTGGGATAAATATAAAGAAAGCCCAAAGGAAGCAACCGATTATTTTTATAAACTGAGTCAGGACAGCAATTATATCCGCAGATATCGCGTAGAGAAGGATCAAAAGTGGAAGGTAGACAGTCCATACGGTGAGATTGATATTACCATCAATTTGTCCAAACCGGAAAAAGATCCAAAAGCAATTGCCGCGGCAAGGAATGTAAAATCCGGAAGCTATCCGAAATGTCTTCTTTGCCCGGAAAATGAAGGATATGCGGGACGTGTTAATCATCCGGCAAGGCAGAATCACAGGATTATTCCGATCACAATCAATGATACTCCTTGGGGATTCCAGTATTCTCCGTATGTATATTACAATGAGCATTGTATTGTATTTAATTGCCAGCATACTCCAATGAAAATCGAGAGAAATGCATTCATTAAACTGTTTGATTTTGTAAAACTGTTTCCGCATTATTTCCTTGGATCTAATGCAGATCTGCCGATCGTAGGCGGATCGATCTTAAGCCATGATCATTTCCAGGGTGGACATTATACATTTGCAATGGCAAAAGCACCAATTGAGCAGCACGTGGTACTTTCGGGATTTGAAGATGTAGAGGCTGGAATTGTAAAATGGCCGTTATCTGTACTTCGTATTCGTCATAAAGATTCTAACCGTTTGGTAGATCTGGCAACACATGTGCTGGAAGTATGGAGAGGTTATACTGACGAAGCAGCATTTATTTATGCTGAAACCAATGGAGAGCCTCATAATACAATTACACCAATTGCACGTAAAGTAGGGGATATCTACGAATTGGATCTGACATTAAGAAACAACATTACAACAGAAGAACATCCGCTGGGCGTGTATCATCCGCATGCAGAATATCATCATATTAAGAAAGAAAATATCGGTCTGATCGAAGTTATGGGACTTGCAGTTCTTCCAGCCAGATTAAAAGGTGAGATGGAACTTCTGGAAGAGTATATTCTCGAAGGCAAAGATATTTCTTCAAATGAACAGATTGAGAAACATGCAGAGTGGGTTAAGAAGTTCCTTCCGAAATATCCGGAAATCACAAAAGAAAACATCCATGGCATTCTTCAGAAAGAGATTGGAATCGTATTTACCCATGTTCTGGAAGATGCAGGAGTATACAAATGTACGACCGAGGGAAGAGAAGCATTCATGCGTTTTCTTGAAACATTATAAAAATTGAAATAAAAGGATTTTTGGGAAAATGGGAGGTAAGTGAAACCTCCCATTTTTTTAGGGCAGCTACTCTTAAGAAGCATGGATCGGGCAGTTGCATTATACGAAAGTATGGAATTGCGGGGATTCCATGGGGAGTTTTATTATGCAGAGAAAGTATATAACAAACTTGTATCCTGGGGATATGTGATTTTCTGGGTATCAGTATTTATTTTGATGAGAACATGCTCAGTCACAGTGCTGCTGGGAAGAATGTTTGTATAGAAAGTGTAGACGAAAATGATAAAATTTGAAAATGTAGTATTTGGATATGGAGAAGAGAAAAATGCCTTGAATTATGTGTCTTTCCATATCAGTGAAGGAGAACAGGTGGGTCTGATCGGAGCCAATGGTGCAGGGAAGTCTACGCTAATGAAGGCAATGCTGGGACTGATCCCTGCAAAGGGAAAGATCACTGTTGATGAAATAGAAGTAAATCAGGAAAATTCAAGTAGAATCTGGCAATGCCTGAGGTATGTGTTTCAGGATTCTGATAATCAGATGTTTATGCCGACGGTTTATGAAGATATGATATTTGGACCATTAAATTATGGTAAGAGCAGAAAAGAAGCAGATCAGCTTGCCAGGGAGGCCTTGGAAGAACTGGACCTTATACATTTGAAAGACCGCCAGAATTATAAGATGTCAGGTGGCGAAAAGAGAATGGCTGCCATAGCCACCATCCTTGCAATGAACCCAAAGGTAATGCTGATGGATGAACCATCAACAGCATTAGACCCAAAGAACCGGAGACGGCTGATACGGATCCTGCAGAAGCTTCCGACAACAAAGATCATTGCAACCCATGATCTGGAGTCTAAGATGACTGCTGCCGATGCTGATATCTATATCTGTTTTGTCAGAATCAAAAAACAGGTTGCTGAATAGGCATAATCTATATTATAATATATTTATAGCTAAGCTCACTTGGAGGTGATAACATGCCATTATTGAAAGAAGAAGCTTATACTATAGATGATATATATGCTTTACCAGATGGAGAAAGAGCAGAACTGATTGATGGTCGTATGTATATGATGGCACCACCAAGCCGAAAGCATCAGCGTATCTCAACAAGACTTGTCAGTATTATTGATCGTTATATTGAAGAACATAAAGGAAAATGCGAGGTCTATGCTGCACCATTTGCTGTTTACTTGGATGAAAGAAGTAATACCTATGTAGAGCCAGATATTTCTGTAATTTGTGATCCAGATAAGCTTGATGATAGAGGATGTAAGGGCGCACCTGATTGGATTATTGAGATTGTGTCACCTGCAAGTAAGAAAATGGACTACCTGTTGAAGCTTCTGAAATATCGTTTCGCAGGTGTTAAGGAATATTGGATTGTTGATCCTGAGAAGAATCGTGTTATAGTATATAATTTTACCGGTGATGAAAGTGTTAATGATTATACCTTACAGGATTTTGTTAAAGTGGGAATCTATGAAGATTTTGTGATTGATTTCGGAAGTATGGAATTATGAGTGATAATATGACAAAACGTGCAAAAGAATATATGAATGCAGATTTCGTATACGAGGATTATAAAAATCTGGCAGAAGCACAGAAAATAGCAGACGTAGAAGATGTGACAGCAATTTCGGAACGATTAATTAAACAGAATATGGAAGCATATAAGGAGCTTGCTAAATGATAATTTTGAATAAAGAACATAGGGAGATTTATTCAAGAGAAGTTACCAGAGAAATACCAAACAGTGAGACTATATCTGCAATTAATGAAGTACAACAGATGAAACAGAATCCTTCTCTAGGAAAATCGTATACAGATATAGACAAAATGATGATAGATTTGACAATATAAAAAGCTTTATTTTCATCGAAGGGAGCATATAGAATGGATTGGAATTTAAAGATTACAGATATGGCAGGTGCTACACCAGAACATTCATCAGTTATTGTCAATTTTGTGGCTGCGGTCAGATATCAGTTAAAAAACAGCACTTGTTATGTTTATTCCGATAATGTACAGTACCGTTTTAAAGATGCTGAGGGAAATAATAAGATAGTCATTCCTGATGCCTCTATAAACTGTCGTACTAAATCCAGGAGAGGGAATACATTTACAGATGCCCCACGCTTTGTTATGGAAGTTTTATCTCCATCAACCGAAAAATATGATCGTACAGAAAAGATGGAATTATATGCGCAACAGGAGATAGAGGAATATTGGATTGTTGATTGGCGTACAAAAACAATAGAGATTTATGAACTGGACTATGATGAGAATGATATTCCCAAATATTATCTCTGGAAAACTATTAGCGAAGAAAACAAGGATGAATTAAGATTGGTTCATTTTCCCAATATTAAGATAACCTTTGAAGATCTGTTTGATGAGATTGACTACTAAGATATAGTATGGAATTGTAGGAGGTGAGTGAATATGCCATTACTTGAAGAGGAATATAGAAAAGAAGAGAAGATCAATGGTGTGATTTATGATATGTCACCGTCACCAAATTATCAGCATGGGATTGTAGATGGTAATATTTATTCCATTATAAAAAGTGGATTAAAAGGAACATTGTGCTTGGTTTTCATGGAGAATCTGGATTATAAATATCATGCACAGGAGAATAATGATTATGTGATACCAGATGTGATGATTATATGTGACCGTAAGCATTTGAAAGGTGGTTCCTATACTGGTACACCCAGATTTATTGTGGAAACTCTTAGTCCTGCGACTGCATTGAGAGATAAGACTGTCAAAAAGGAGCTTTACCAGAATGCAGGAGTTGAGGAATACTGGATCATTTCACCAAGAGAGCGGGCTGTAGAAATCTACTATCTGGAAAATGGTAAATATGATTTGAAATACAGTTACATTCTTCAGGATGATTCAGAAGAAGAACATTATAATGCAGATACAGTGGTGACACTGAAAGATTTTCCGAAAATCTCCATGACATTGGCAGAGATGTTTGAGAATGTAGAATAATATGAGCAGCATGAAAGCCCTCGGGAGTTAATCCTGGGGGGCTTTTGGTATAGCCAAATCCGTTGAAGTATGTTATTATATGCATCAGTTCTCAGAATCGGGAATATTCAGCTGAGATAAGAAAGGACACAACAATCATATGAACATAGGAAATATCATGAAGATCACAGGCGCATGGAACACCTTTAAGAGCAATCATCCCAAGTTCCCGGCATTCTGTCAGGCAGTTTCACGCAAAGGACTTAAAGAAGGAAGCATTATTGAAATTGCGATCACCACTCCTGAGGGAGAGAAGATAGAGACAAACCTGAAAGTAAAGGACAGTGACCTGGAATTACTGAAACAGTTGTCTGACCTGAAAATGTGAAAAAGTTTACAAAAATTTTATTTGAATAACAGGTATAAATCTGCTATAGTATTCTATGTTGGTTAAGTTGATTATTATTCGTTCCCATATATAAGAATGATAGGTTCTCAAAAGAAAGAAGAGGAAGAAAATTGCGTAAAAAATCACATATTTTATTAGCAAGATACCTTGCGGATCAGATGCAGACCACAGCAAGCCTGCAGTCTCACAGAAAGGCTTTCTGCCTGGGCAGCATTCTGCCGGATATCAAACCGTCCTTTATCACCAGAAGACACGAGTTCTACGGAACATTTGAAGATGTCAAGAACCGGATGAAAGAACTGGCAGATATCAGACCGGATGAGAGTAACCAGAGAGTTTACTGGCGGCGGTTCGGCGAAGTGATCCACTATATGGCGGATTATTTTACCTTTCCTCATAACAAAACATATACAGGAAGCTTCAGCCAGCATAATCATTATGAGAAAGTACTTAAGAACAGACTGAAAGAATGTATACAGCAGGGAGAAGCATATGCATATCTGGAACCGGCCATCCGCTTCGCAGATTTCTCCACCCTGATCGATTATATCGAAGCTACTCATGAGAAATACCTCAACAAGCTCCGCAGCGTGGAAGAGGATATCCGCTTTATCCTGAATATGTGTTTTCAGGTAGTGCAGGGACTGATACAGATCTGTATTGGTAATAAGAACTTTGCAGGAGCCATTCAGGCAGCCTGACAGAGATACGCTAAGAATACAGGAAGGCTGTGTGGAAATCATATCCGCACAGCCTTCCTGCATTCTGAAATATATCTTTCTCACTGCTTGATTCGGTTAAAATGTGACAAAAAAATGAATTTTGGTCAAATCTGGAATTTACCTGCCCTGAGCTGTTGATTTCAAAAAATGATTATGCTAGAATAAAACAGGTTAATATTTCGGGATAATTCACTTATGAAATAACATAATAATGTGAAAAGTAATTTAGACAGTATGCCCTTATAAACAGGGGGTAAGGACATGCTCACAGTAAGAAGGGAGCAATTTAGATATATGAAAAACAAGTATCTTACCAGATTCTTATGTCTGACATTGATGTCAGGAATGGTATTATCCGGTCCTGCGTCTGTACTTGCAGCAGAGGATACTGCTGCGTATACAGCAGACGGTTCTGATTTCAGCGATTCCGGTGATTTTGATTCAGGATCAGAGGATCCGGCGCCGGTAGATCCGACTCCTGCAGAGCCAACACCTGCGCCGGTAGATCCGACACCTGCAGACCCGACACCTGCACCGGTAGATCCGACACCAACACCTGCAGAGCCAACACCTGCACCGGCAGATCCGACTCCGACACCAACAGATCCGACTCCGACACCTGCGAATCCTACACCAACACCGTCTTCACAGATTACGAAGGCAGCCCAGGATGTGATCGACAGAATCAAAGAGTTGAACGCACAGACCATCACGCTGGAGAAGAAAGCCACTGTTCAGAGCATCCGCACTGCATATAATGCCCTGTCTGATACAGAGAAGGCACAGGTTTCTAATTATAATCTGCTGGTTCAGGCAGAAGCGACTATTGCTCAGTTGGAAGCGCAGAAGAACAATGCGAATACGAATAATCCATTTACGAGTAATACCAGTGCTGCACAGACCGGAACTCCGGTATATTATGCGTCCAATATCCACGCAGGTAAGGATTTCTATCTGGACAGCCTGAAGAATAACTACAATCTGACCTTCTCAGATGATTTCGCTTCTGTTATGGATGAGATCGAGAAGGAATATAAAGAGAAGAACAAAGTAGCAGATGCCAGCGATGTAAACGGCAGCAAGACCACCACATCTGCAGACAGTCTTCTGGTAAGAAACTGGCAGGATATCCTTGCAGTCTATGTATATCAGCAGAGCCAGGACGGAAAAACAGAATTTACCCTGGATTCTTCCTGCAAGAAAGACCTTGCGAAAATCTTTGCAGAGATGAACCCAATCGTAAGGGACAAGCAGGATATCACTCATGTTACATACGCTAATCGTAAAATCAACTACTATATTAAGAAAAATAAAATCGCAAAAAAGGATCGTACGATCCTTAAGAAATATGTGGAGACAGACTGCAAACTCCTCTGCGCGGTAGTAACAGCTGCCAACGGTTTTGTCCGCGAGAGTGTAGGGGATGACGTTTCCGAGGAAAGAGTAAATGTTATTTCCGCAGCCTATTCACTGGTTGGTAAAGTCGGTTACTTCTGGGGCGGCAAATCCACAGTGATCGGTGAAGATCCAGGCTGGGGAACCAGCGAGAAGGTATCAGCCGAGGGAAGCAAGAGCACTGGAACCATCCGCGCATACGGACTGGACTGCAGTGGTTTTGTCACCTGGGCAGTGATCAACGGATATCAGGATAAAGCAATGCAGGAAGCTGTAGGCGACGGAACTTCCGATCAGTGGGAGAAAGCAAACGTGGTAACTGAGGCAGATGCACAGCCCGGAGATCTGGTGTTCCAGAAAGGACCGGAAGCAGGAAGCGATAATCATGTAGGTATTCTCTGCGGTAAAACAGACGCAGGTGACTGGATCGCAGTACACTGCTCCTCTGGCAAGAATGGAGTAACAGTAGGCGAAGCATACAGTGCAAGTTTCCGTTACATCCGCCAGCCATCCTTCTACCCGACACAGGAACAGGTTCAGGAAATGCAGAGCAGCAGTACGGTAAGCATAACAACAGGTGATGCAGCAACTTCCACAGGAACAGATATCTTTTCTACAAATGTGACAGTAAGCAATACTCTGCAGGATGCGATGAAGTCAAATACTTCCGACTCAACAGGATTCACAACATCAGAATCCACTGAGAAAACTTCCATCCTTCCGGATAAAATTGACCTGTCAAAAGAGAAAGTCGCTGTATTTAAGGCAAAATAAAATGTATAAAAGAAGAGAAAGTCATACAAAAAAGTCTGGCTTTCCCTTCTTTTTTGTTTGTGTGTAAACTTTTTTTAGCTGTTAACTTAAACGGTTAAGCAAAAACTGACGAATTTGCTTATTGGCCTGCGGAATATGCTTCAAAAGCGAAAAAAATATTCGAAAATATGGAAACAAAAATTGACAAAGTGTACGAAATATGTTAACTTTAAACCAATAATATAATGTCAGATAAAAAAAGGAGAAATTCCTTCTTTTTTGTTGCTGATATTACAGTAAAATCTGAAGATGAGACACCAACAGATGATTTGTTCTGTAAACAGTGAACACACTGTTGTGTTCGGAAAAGAGATACACAGATGGCATTAAGACGTGAGAGAATGAGGCTTGGTGACATGCTCATCAGGCAGAATGTACTGACTGAAGATGAATTAAAGAAAGCCCTGGAATTGCAGAAGGGAAGCGGCAAGAAGATCGGTGAAGTTCTGGTAGATAATGGCTTTATCACTGAGGATATGATCGTTCGTGCCCTCCAGATGCAGCTGGGGCTTAAAGTCGTTCAGCTGACAGGCGTGACGATCCCGAAAGAAGTCCGAAACCTGGTCAGTGTGGACATTCTTAAGAAATATACCTGCATTCCTTTTGAACTGGATCCCTACAACGCCAATATCCTTCATCTGGCAATGGCAGATCCGATGGATATGGCTGCAATCGATGACATCTCTATCGTGACAAACCTGCAGATAGAGCCTTACATTGCTACAACCAGAGATATTCTTGCGGCAATCGACAGATGCTACGGCGCATCGGAGACACTGGATGCAGCCAGACGATTTACTCAGGAGAGGGCACAGCTTCGTGGAGGAGCAGCAGACGACGATACAGATACGGATGTAAGTGATGCACCTATTGTGCAGCTGGTGCGTTCCCTTATTGAACAGGCAATCCGCCAGAGGGCCAGTGATATCCATATCGAAGCTCTGGAGAACAAAGTCCGCATCCGTTACAGGATCGACGGTGCACTCTATGAGCGTATGGTATATGACAACAGCCTTCTTCCTGCGATTTCCACCCGTATCAAGATCCTTGGAGGCATGGATATCTCAGAGAAAAGGAAACCTCAGGACGGACGTATGTCCATTATGGTAGACAGACAGGATTATGATATCCGAATTTCCTCTCTGCCTACTGTACACGGAGAGAAGATCGTAATGCGACTCTCTTCAAAACTGAACCTTACACGTAACAAGAAAGATCTGGGACTTCCACCCGATGAGATGGAACGTTTCAACCATATGCTAGCTAGTCCTTTTGGAATTATTCTTGTAACAGGACCGACAGGAAGCGGTAAATCCACTACCCTGTATACAGCATTAAGTGAATTAAATAAAGAAGCAGTCAATATCGTAACAGTAGAGGATCCTGTGGAGGCAGATATTGAGGGCATCAATCAGGTACAGGTCAACAACAAAGTAGACCTGAATTTTGCGTCAGCCCTTCGTTCCATTCTCCGTCAGGACCCGGATATCATTATGATCGGTGAGATCCGAGACAGGGAGACTGCTGCTATTGCAGTACAGGCCTCCATAACAGGACATCTGGTTGTTTCTACATTGCATACAAATAATGCAGTAGGTACTCTGAACCGTATGGCGGACATGGGAGTGGAGAGATATCTGATCGCAGATTCTGTTGTAGGAGTTATCGCACAGCGCCTTGTGCGTAAGCTGTGCAGCCACTGTAAAAAAATGCGTCCTGCCACCTCTGAGGAGAAGAGAGTGTTGAGGATGAACACACAGGAGGATGTAAATGTCTATGAACCCTGTGGCTGTGATTTCTGCAGCCATACAGGATATTACGGGCGTATCGGTGTGTTCGAGATCATGGAGGTCAATGACGAGATCCGCGACCTGATCGCAGAGAATGGCACAACAGAGGAACTGGAACGTGCAGCCAGAAACAGCGGTATGCGCACACTGAGAGAGAATGGTATCAGCTATGTGCTGAACGGCACCACCTCTGTGGAAGAGATGCTTAAGGCATCTTATGAATGATCGGGACTTATAGATTATTAATTTTACGACTATTAATATGGAAGGAATTCCTGCGGAACCGGAGTTCTCCGGAGATCCCCGGGAGTTACGAGGCAGATTAGGAAATATGTATGATTTAGATGAAATACTGATACAGTCAGTGAAGGTAAAGGCTTCCGATATCCACCTGACAACCGGTCGGCCGCCCAGCTACCGGATCGATGGTGTACTGACCCCCATAGAGGGAGAACGCCTTACCCCGCAGATGCTTGAAGACATTCTCATGCCCCTGATGGATGTCCGTCACAGAGAAGAATTACAGAACAATGGACAGACGGACTTTGCATATGCCATCTCAGGTGTGGGACGTTTTCGCGTAAATGTATTTAAACAGAGAGGAACACTTGCTTCCGTTATGCGAAGCCTTCCTTTCAATATCCCGGAACCTGAGGAACTTGGTATTCCTGCAGAGGTAGTGGAGATGACCACGCGGAAAAGAGGTCTCATTTTGGTAACAGGACCGACAGGAAGCGGGAAATCAACTACACTGGCTTCATTGATTCATGTGATCAACAGGAATTATCCTTACCATATTATTACACTGGAGGATCCAATCGAATATCTGCATAGACACGATAAATCTGTGGTAAACCAGAGAGAGATTGGAAGTGATTCTACAGATTATGCCCAGGCATTAAGAGCAGCACTTCGAGAAGATCCGGACGTGATTCTGGTAGGAGAGATGCGAGATCTGGAAACGATTTCCACTGCGATCACAGCAGCAGAGACAGGCCATCTTGTTTTCTCCACTCTGCATACGATCGGAGCAGATAAGACCATTGACCGAATTATCGATGTTTTCCCTCCAAACCAGCAGCAGCAGATCCGTATTCAGCTTGCTTCTGTGCTGGAGTGCGTAGTGTCCCAGCAGCTTCTTAAGAAAGCAGATGGAAGTGGGCGTGTGGCAGCATTGGAGGTACTTTTTGCAAACAATGCAGTGCGAAATCTGATCCGTGAAAGTAAGACGTATCAGATCGCATCCATCATGCAGACCAATAAACGTGCAGGTATGCAGACCATGGATGATGCGCTGTATGACTTATATATGAGAAAGCTTATTGATGCGGATAATGCGGTAACTTATGCTCAGGATCCGGTAAGCATGAATAAAAAAGTCAACTTTGACTTCTAACAGAGAATGATCTGGCAGACGACAAATAATTGACTGGACAGAAAGAAGTGATAAGATGCCAGGTTTTTCCTACGTGGCAGTAGACAAAAAAGGAAAAGAGAAGCGAGGAAGTATAGAGGCTGATACCAGGGAAAAAGTTGTAGACATTCTGAAGAATGACGGTCTCATCCCGGTCTCTGTCAAAGAACAGGGAGCCTTGAATAAAGAAATAGATTTTTCCATAGGAAAGAAAGTAAAGCCGCGAGATCTGAGTGTATTCTGTCGCCAGTTTGTCAGCATTACCCAGGCGGGTGTGCCGATGAAAGAAGCCTTGCAGATGCTCTCAGAGCAGACTGAGAATAAATGGCTGAAACGGGCGATTTCGGAAGTACTTCTCAGCGTGGAGAAAGGTAATACGCTGGCGGATTCCATGAGAGGACAGTCGGATGTATTTCCGCCGATGCTGATCAACATGGTAGAAGCAGGTGAGAACTCCGGTAGTCTGGAGATGGCTTTTTCCCGAATGGCAGTACAGTTCGAGAAGGAAGCCAAGCTGAAAGCTACGATCAAGAAAGCAACGATTTATCCGATCATTCTGATCATTGCAGCGATCGGTGTTGTTGCGGTTATGATGCTGTTTGTTATCCCGATCTTCATTGATATGTTTGCAGATCTGGATGTGGAAATGCCGGGAATTACCATGTGGGTTATGAATACCAGCAAATGGGTAACAGCTAACTGGTACCTGATCCTGGCAGGAATTATTATTGTAGTTGTGGCATACAAGCTGATCTACAAGACGGAACAGGGCAGACTTAGCATTGATAAAATCAAGATGAAGATGCCACTGTTCGGTAAGCTGACAGTGAAAACCGCATGTGCACAGTTCGCCAGAACCATGAGTACGCTGTTATCATCCGGTATTTCAACGATTGATGCGTTGGAGACAGTGGCGAAGATCGTCAACAATATTCATTATACGAATGCGCTGATGAAGGCGAGGGAGGAAGTTATGAAAGGTATTCCACTTTCCGAGCCTCTGGTTGCATCCGGGATCTTTCCTCCGATGGTATGTCATATGACTGGAATTGGTGAGGAGACTGGTAATATTGAGGACATGCTGGAGAAGCTGGCGGATTATTATGATGAAGAAGTTGAGATGACTACTCAGAGCGTGCTGGCGGCTATGGAACCGTTGATTATTGTATTTATGGCGTTGGTTGTTGGTACACTGGTTATCGCGGTTATTTCGCCGATTGGGGCTATGTATAATGGATTGGATAATCTGTAAGTTTCTTGCGATTGGGAACCGCATTAAAAGTTTCTGAAAAATTTGGATGTTTCATAGCTTGCATAGGGGCTGTGTTCATCATAGAAATCATGTAAATGTCGTGTTTTCTTAATGACATGGAAGGGGGCGCGTGGAAAAAGCGGGATTTAAGTGATTTTTGATTAAAAGAAGAAGTGATATTGCCGGGTGGACGCTCCGAGACGTAGATGTATTTGCCTACGGCTTCGGGGCCAGTCATGCTAAGTATGACTAAGACTCCTGCAGATGTAGGCAAATACATCTACATCTCGGAGCTGGTATTGGCAGTATTTTGATAAACAATATTTCTTCTTTTAATAAAGCGAAGACAAAATGTAACATGAAAACTGAATAACGAGTTTATAAACATAACTCCCTCCCTCCTGGAAAAGCGATTTTTACAGGGGGGGGGGTGGAGAGCCCGTCAGGGTTCTCGCTCGTTGAATCAATCATTGGATAGTGACATTCGTGATGACAGCAACAGGAGAGTTATGTATTCATCGAAAAGTTGAATATATTGTCTGGCATGTAATATGTGCTGCTCTTGTATCTTTCGACACGATATGACTCTATCCGGATTGAAAAAATTAAATTAGTTTTGAAGGAGAATGAGTTATGTTTAAATTTCTGAAAGACAGAAAGAAAGATAACAAGGGATTCACTCTTGTTGAGTTGGTAATCGTAGTTGCTATCCTGGCAATTCTGGTTGGATTACTGGCACCGCAGTACACAAAGTATGTTGAGAAGTCAAGAAAATCTGCTGACGCTAGTAACCTTGAAAATATGGTTAAAGCTGTAGAAATTGCAGCAGCAGATGCTAGCGAGAGTATTCCAGCAGGTACATATACAATAAAAATTAGTAAAACGGCTGCCGAAGGCTCAACTGGAACAACTGTTACAGAAAAAGATAGTAAAGGAACAACAGAAGTAGATAAAGCTTTAAAAGAATTTGTGAATGATACATATACATCTACTGTAACTAAGTCAAAAAAATGGTCAGAAGCAGGTGGAGCTTCAGATGGAAGTATAAGTGCTACTATTACTGTTGATGCTAATGGCGCTACAAAAGTTACTTATAATCCAGCTACTATAAAAGATTTAAGTTCTCAGAAATAAATTTAATTTTTCGATGAATGCATAACAATCTGTTGCTATGCATGAAAAGTGTTACTATCTCGGTATAACGAATGTTAAGGAGATAGTACAATGTTAAAATTATTTAACAAAAAGAAAAAAGATAACAAAGGTTTTACATTAGTAGAACTCGTAATTGTAGTTGCTATTCTTGCAATCTTAGTTGGCTTACTGGCACCACAGTATACAAAGTATGTGGAAAAAACCAGAAAATCTGCAGATGCAAGTAATATGGATGAGATGGTAAAAGTTGTAAAAGTATATGCAGCAGATCCATCTGTCACTTTGGCAACTGGAGACTATACTATAACAATACCTGCAACAGGTACAACTACCATTGCGCCACCGAGTGGAACAATCGCAGCAACTGATACCACTGGTCTTGGAAAAGAAATGTCAGATGCTATTCCAAATTGGGACAAAACAACAACTAAGTCAAAAAAATGGGGTAAGAACGGCGATGCGAAGTCTATTATAGCTGTAGTAAATGTAAATAAAGATGGTGGGACAAAAGTAACCTATAAAACCGAAGATGACGGAGATTCAGGAAATAAACTTGAAACCTATATGACTTCTGGTGAAGCTGGTAATGGAAATGCAAACTAATTTATATTTTTGAAAGGAACTAACCTATGCTTCTTTTCTTAGAACTAACCCCCTACATAATAATCTTCATATTCGGAATCACCATCGGCAGTTTTCTGAATGTCTGCATCTATCGAATCCCTCTTGGTGAGTCGATAGTGACAGCCCCCTCCCACTGTATGACCTGTGGGTGGAAACTGAAGTGGTATGATATGGTTCCGGTGTTTAGTTGGTTGGTGTTAGGCGGTAAGTGTCGTAACTGTAAATCAAAAATTTCAGTACAGTATCCGATCATAGAGGGTGTCAATGGCATCCTCTATGTGATGATATGTGCAGTGAATGGCCTCGAATGGAGCAGTGTGATTTATTGTTTCATGGCGTCAGCCCTTCTGGTTCTGAGTATCATTGACTGGCGTACTTATGAGATTCCGTTTGGAATCAATGTATTCCTGTTCGTACTTGGCATAGCAATGACAATCCTTGACAGAGGAAATCTTGTAGAGCATCTGATTGGAATGATCTGTGTCAGTGGTCTGCTGGGGATTTTGTATCTGTTAACTGGTGGCAGAGCTATTGGCGGGGGAGATATCAAGCTGATGTTTGCCTGCGGCCTGATCCTTGGATGGAAGCTGATCTTGCTCGCTTTTTTCCTGGGATGTATTATTGGTTCAGTGGTTCATATCATTCGTATGTCTGTAAAGAAAGCAGGACGTATGCTTGCGATGGGTCCATATCTGTCAGCGGGGATTTTGCTGGCTGCTTTATGGGGCAATGCATGGATCAACTGGTATCTGTCATTACTGGGATTGTAAAATTTTAACTGGAAATCGAAAAGTTTTTCAGTTAGAAAAATATATTTTAGCCGTGAGTTAGAATGTATTTTTGTAACCGAAAAATACGAGAGCAGCTGTTTGAAAAAATGGCAGGCTCTCATACGGAGGAACGCACAAATGGCGAAAATTTTAAGCATAGAAGTAGAGGCATCTCAGGTCAGAGTTGCGGAAATCGAAGTACGTGGTAAGAAAGGCAGGATTTTTAACTGTTTCTGCATTCCGGCACCTCAGGGAGCGGTGGAAGATGGACAGATCCGGGATACCAAAAGTCTTGCAGAAGTTTTGAGGGAAGAACTTTCTCAGAGAAAGATAAAGACAAAAAAGGTATATTTTGCAACTGGTTCTACCAGAATTGCCAGCAGAGAAGTTCGGATTCCGTTTGTAAAGACAAACAGGATTCAGAGCATCATTGAGGCAAATGCTACAGATTATTTTCCGATTGATGTAACGAAATATATCTTATCTTACAGCGTAACAGATGTAGAGACTCAGAAATCAGAAGATGGAAAAGAAGAAACCAAACAGTATCATCTGATGGTTTATGCGGCGCCGAAAGCGATTTCTGCAGCTCATAGTGAATTTGCTGAGAATGCCGGACTGACAATGGCTGGCATTACCTATACAGGTGACAGTGTTTATCATGCTGTCAGGGGAGAATATGCGACAGGAACACATATTCTGGTGAAGATTGAATTAAAAGGAACCAGCATCAGCATTATCAATAATGGCGAACTGGCTTTGCAGCGTAACATCAACTATGGTGTAGACAGCGCTGTTGAGACAGTGAGAGCTTTTCCTGAATTCGGAGACAGACTGGATGTGGGAGAAGCGCTGGAAGTACTTTGTAATAGAAGATGTATCAATTCTGCCCTTGACATGATGCCTGCAGATGAAATGACTTCTGATGAGGACAGAATGCTGGAAACAGCCAGAGCAGAAGTAACAGAGAGCCTGAGATATATGATCGGAAATATTTCACGAATCATGGACTATTATATTTCCCGCCATACAGATGCGACTTTTGAAACGATTGACTGCTGTGGTCTTGGCGCGCAGGTGCAGGGACTGATGGAGCTTCTTACCAATGAGCTTGGCCAGCCTGTAAAAGTTCTGGAAAAGGTGGAGAATTTTGCCCTGCCGTCCAGTGCCGAGAATGAGGACGCTTACCTTTATGCTGCGGTTATGGCACCAGGTATTTCAGGCGTAAACCTGATGGAAAAGACCAGCAGAAAAGCAAAAGAAAAGAAAGATACTTTAAGCGGCGCGACCGTTATTTTTGTAGTTGGAGCTGTTGCGGGCGTTGCGCTGACAGCTGCGGGATATGCAAATCGTATTTATCAGCAGCATGAGCAGGATCGCCTGAATCAGAGGATTTCAGAAGAGAGTTCTATAGAAGATATTTACAATGCTTATAATACAGCGAAGTCACAGTACGACAATTACCAGAATATGTATCAGTACACAAATACTCCAAATGAGGGACTTAAGAACTTCATTGAGGAGATGGAGGAAAAAATGCCTTCTGATATTACAGTGGAGAGTTTCAGCTCTACCGGAAGTCAGGTCAGCTTTTCCATGCGTGTAACCAGCAAATCAGCAGCAGCAAATACGATCATGCAGCTTCGTACTTTTGACAGTCTGGCAACTGTAGCCACAACAGGAATTGATGAGGCTGAGGACGGAACTGTTTCTATGAGCGTGGCGTGTACCTATGCAGATTCGGCACCATTGGATCAGAGCACAGAATAAGGAGGCAGATTAGAATGGACATGAATATTTCTATGCGAGATAAGAAAATACTGCTGATGTTTCTGGGATTAGGTATTTTTGCAGGCGGATATTTCTTTGGATATCGTCCGCAGATGGAAGAAGCGGAGAGTATCCAGGCATCAAATGTACCGCTGCAGGAGCGTTTGAATGACCTGCTTGATCTGGCAGAGAACAGAGAGTTTTATCTGGAAGAAACAGATTCAATTAATGCAAAGATTGACGAATATACATCAGAATTTCCGGCAGATATCCGTTCTGAGGATGGAATCGTACTTGCACAAAATATGGAAAGTTCTCTGGATATGAGCATTTCCAATGTAGGACTTGGCACCAGAGAATTTATCGCAGCTTTGGACGGAAGTACAGAGGATCCGCTGATTGATATGCCTGACGAAACTTTATCAGAGCAGGCAAATGCCCAGACCCAGTCTCAGATCGATGAGATCGAAGGTACTGATACACAGGGCGAGAAAGATCTGCAGAATGCTTCTGATGCAGAGGCTGAGAACGTAGCTATGACTCTGACTACTCCAGTACTTTACCGTACACAGGACAGCATGCAGTTTACAGGCACATACGCAAGTCTTAAGGATATGGTGGATTACCTCGCAGACCAGGTTGGCAGAATGACATTAGATAATGTAAATGCTTCCTTTGATTCCACAACTGGAAATCTCACCGGAAGTATCACTGTAAACCTCTTCTCCATGGCAGGAACAGGTAAAGCTTATACAGAACCAGATGCAGGAAGCGTTGCATACGGAACCGATAACATCTTCGGAACCATCGAATCCGGTAAGAAGAGTAAGAAAAGCAAAAAAAGCAAGAAAAAAGCAGCAGAAGCAGAGTCAGCACAAAGTACAGACAACACCGCAGACCAAAATGCTTCCGGCACTGGTGCTGACGGCCAGACGACAGACAGTCAGGGAGGAGAAAATACGCAGGATGCAGCAGCCCCTGCTGATACCGCCGAACAGGCACAATAAAGGAAAGTATGTTAGAGGGGAGAAATACAAGGCCCCTCTATCTGTGTTTTTATATAGAAAGAAATTCCTTTGAGATTTTTTGATTATATTAGATAAAAATCTGGTTGACAGATAGATTATGGATATCCGATCAATTAATAAAATAACTAGTGACATAAGAGAAGGGAGCATACAGTTGGACAGAAAAAAGAATAAGAACTCAAATGCAGGTATGACACTGCTGGAAGTAATCATTGCAGTGAGCATCTTTTCCATAACTGCGATTGTGCTCCTTCAGAGCTTTGTGACTTCCAGCAGGATTAATAAGAAATCGAATTTGTATCTGGAAGCAACGACTGTAGCACAGAACATTATGGAGGAAATCAAAGCGAAGAAATTTGCAGAAGTTTCACTGGCATTCAATTATCCTCTGGACAGCAGCGGCTCTTCCAGACTGACATTCCTGGATCCTCAGAAAAGCAGGATCAATAGCGGTGCTGCAGATGAACTGGGCGTAAGGGAGGTACTGGCGGCCAAAGACAATAGCGATTCAGTAGTATATAATCCAGTGCGAAAATATACAGATGGTGTAGATGAAACGAATGTAACGGCATCTGTAATATCTACAGATAACGGTAAAACTTATAAATTCAATCCAAGAAAAACTGGAGACAATGCTTCGAAATATTACTTTGAACTTACTAATGTAAATAATAACCATGAAACATTCGATGCACTGGTGACATTTGACGGAAGTAAGGATTCCGGATATAAGAAAAAAACGTCCACGAACAGCGAAGAAGGGAAGAATGATTATCTGGCGCCGAATATATCAAACCTTGATACGGATTCTAATGCACCGTTCATTGTAGAAAAGCAGAAATATTTAGATGCATTTTCTGGAAACGATGGGTTGATAGCGAAACAATTTAAATTTGCACATGATAAATGGGAGAGTGAACTGAACGCAGCATGTGGAACTGATACTGATGCAGAAGATTATGAACAAAAAAAAGAGGCATTTATTGCACAGCATAAAGAACCTCTGGCTTCAGACCTGAATGCGGAAGAAGTATTTAATAATGCGCAAAAAACATTATTAATTACGATTGATTATGATAAAGAGACTGAGAAGGTAGAAGTAAATGCAAAATATACGATTGATGCACATGGCTATGTTTCGTCAGTAAACCCGGAATATGGAAGAATGGATTTATGCCCGTGTGGTGGAGACCCGGATCAAGAGAATAGTGATCCAACTCAAAAATATTTTTGCTCAATTGTAAGTAATCAGAATATTTATACATCCAGCGCAGATAAAGTATTAAAGAATATTTATATTTTTTATTATCCTAATTATAAATCTCAGAGTAACGTAAAACCTCTGGATAAAATTATAGTGGAAAATTTGAATAATTATCCTGTGAATTTGTATATTGCAAAACAGCAGGATGAAAACAATAAAAATTCTATTCTGACAGATGAAAATAAATATCGCATGTCGTTAGTTATAAAAGAAAATCCGGAGACTTCGAATTGGAATACGAGTCCAAGCTTATATAAAAGCCAGATAAAATTACGTACAAATCTTGATTACAATATAAGTGATATTTATGATAAATTAGACAGACCGAAAATTAACCAAATGAGTTTAACTTATCAGGACAATTCTACACCAGTAAGGCATGTTTCTGGTATAGCTGCAAAGAAAATAGTTGATTATAATGGACTGGATGATAAAAAACTGGAAGATCGTATATATACAACCAAGGTTGAAGTATATAAAGCAGGTGCAGCAGAAAAAGGATTTCCGAAAGAAGATCTGGTGGTAACATTAGATGGAACAAAAGAAGATTAGCTTTTTTCAGGAGGCATAAATGGATAAACGTGTAACAGAAAAAAAAGAATATAATAAAGGATTTTCACTGTTTACTGTTATAGTCTCAATAGCTTTTGTGGGAATTCTTGGAATGCTTGTTCTGTATATGGCGATTGCCAATTTTCATATGAAGATCACCGATTTAAAAGGAAAAGACAGTTTTTATACAGCTGAACGTGCGATTGAAGAAATTCGAGTCGGTCTTCAGGAAGAAGTTGGAGATGCTATGTCTGAAGCCTATATAGAGGTCCTTGAAACATATGATCAGTCAGGGAAAAGCCAAGACGAAGTTCAGGATGAACTGCGTCAGAAAGCATTTAGACAGAGTTTTTATGATAAATTATATGATAAAATACAGGAAAAGGTAGGACATTTAAAAGCAGATTATGTTGATCTTACTGTAGGTGATAATGAGTCATTGGAAATTGTGGAACCGACGTTGTCTCCGGCTGTAAAGCTTAATAAAGATGAGGTAAAGAAAAGTAGTAAAGTAACTTTGAAAGATTTAAAAGCAGTTTATGTAGACGAAAAAGGCCGTGCGTCTATCATAAAGACAGATATCCAGATGGGTATTCCAAGTGTAAAATTTGCAACTCCTTCTTCATTACCGGATTTAATGGGAATGGTTGTTGTAGCTAACAGCGGAATTATATGTGAAAGTGACCCTATAAAAGACATAAAATTGACAGGAAATATATATGCTGGATTACTTGATGATAGTGATGAAGGTTTTCCTAAAGATAAAAAAACAAGTCTTTTGTTAAAAAATAATATAAATTTATCTATTATTTCTGCTGATAAGTTTGTATGTGAGGGAGATATTAATCTTGCAGCGGGAAGCTCATTTACAAGCAATGCAGGTGTTGAATTATGGGCGAAAGGTCTGACGATGACATCTTCGACAGCAAGTTTGCTTGGTGATACATATTTTGCAGATGATTTAACAGTTGCTTCAGGAAATGGAAGTTCAATAACTATAGCTGGAAATTATTATGGTTATGGATCAGTAGAATCTGCTAAAAAAAGTCATTATAAAGACCAATATGAGAATTATAGTGATAAAGATTTAAGTAGTGCGATTGTTATTAATGGAAAAGCAACAAAACTTGATATGTCAGGCGTACAAAAGCTTATGCTGGCAGGAAAAAATTATATTTCTCCAAATGAGACATCAAATATTATGACTGGAGAAAGTGTTACTGTAAAGGGAACTCAGCTGGCATATTTAGCACCTACAGAAATTTTGGGAGCTGATTCTGCTGATACTTCTGGTTATACGAATCCTATGACATATGAAGAGGCAGTAGCGAAAGGTTTGGCAGGGAATGCGATTCCTGTTAAATGGGATACTCCTGTGGAAGTATGGAATGGAAAAACTTTGCGGGATATTGGGGTTGATTCAGAGAATCCGATAAAACAAGTATTTTATCCAGATAATGCAAGTGGAACAGTTGTTTATTATTATCTTAATTTTACTGATGAAACAAATGCAGCTAAGTTTATGAGGGAGTATTATCAGGAAAATCCAGACATAAAGAAGCAGATGGACAAATATTTGGCATTCTATTTTAATGGTGAAAATTCGGGTATTTATGTAAAAGACAGTGAAACATATTTACTTTATGTCACAAACGGAAATATTCTTTCTTATTCCGGCGAGGATGAAGAGGGAAAAATGTACAGTGCAACACATCCGAAGCTGACAAATAAACTGATACAGGATCAGGTTGATTATCAGGATGAGTGGTTTGCACTTAATCGTAAGATGGTTAGCAATTATAATGATTTGGAGACAAGTGTATCGGATTCTGATAATACAATACCGCCACATAATGAGGCAGATCCATCAAGTACCGTATTTGATAATTTGGTAAATGAGGAGAAGCTTAAAGCGTTTGTTCAAAATGAAACTGGACAAAAATATCAGTATCCCAAAGGTGATTCTCCTAGTGTGATCATGTGCAATAATGGAAGTCAGGGAACAAATACAACACTTGAGATTACAAGTAAAGAAGCAGAAAGCGTCAGACTGGTTGTTTGCACTGGAGACGTTGAAATTGCAAAAGATGTGCAATTCAGAGGGATTATCATGGCAAAGGGAAAGATTATAATGAATCCGGGCGTACAACTGGAAGCTGCACCACTGGAAGCAGCGAAAGTATTTCAGTCACAGATTGAAGATGAAAATTCAAATGGACAGACATTAAAAGCACAGGATTTCTTCTGGCATGGAAATGAATATGTACTTGGAAATACTACGAATGATATTCAAAATAAAGATGGAGAATTAGCAACATATGATCTGGCAGATTGTGTAACTTACAGTAACTGGAAGAAAGAATAAAAGTTAAAAAGAGGTGGAATCAGAAATGCGAAAGAAAAATAAGGGATTTACATTGGTGGAAATGGTTGTAACAGTGTCTATATTTGCCATACTTCTCGGAATTCTGGTTCCATCTTTAAATTCTATTATTGGATTTCGTGTTCAGAGAGCAGCTAATTCTATTGCATCTGCGCTGGACAAAACTAAAATTGAAGCATCTAACCGTCTTGTGGGCGAAATGAGACTTGAAAAACGTGCAAATGGATATTATATAAGCTATATTCTTGATCGTGGAAAAGTAGACGGAAAAGAAAATATTAAATGGAACGAGGATGAAGAAAAAATTGCTCCAGCCAAAACTCTTATCAGTTATAAGGTTGAGAATAGTGATGAAGAAATTCCATTAAATGTAGGAGACAGTATTATTATTACTTATAAAAGAGAGACTGGAGGATTTCTGCCTTTACAGAATCAGAACGAATCATATTGGAATGATCTGGATGTAGCCGGAATTTTGGAAAAAGGATTTACAGGGGGAGATTACTGTAGTCAGATCATTATCAGCGGGGGCGGAAGAAAAAGAATAATTAACCTTTTTAAAGATACCGGGAAATATGAAATTCAGGCAGGATAATAGATAAAGGAGCGGTAACATGAGCAAGCATAAGAAGCAAAACGTGAAAGAAGATAAAGGTTTTACATTAATAGAAATGATTGTAACAGTTGCTATCATTGCAATTTTTTCTGGTGTAGTTTTGAATCTTATTATAAGTAGTTCAAGTTCATACCGAAATACATCCAGCAACGCAAAAGTTCAGATGGAAACACAGGAGACTTTTGATAAAATAGAGGATATGATCATTAATGCAAACCGCAATTTATATTATTTTACTGCCGACAAAAAGGCTATCAGTAATGATATTAAGGGAAAAGGCGCAGAAAACAGTTCTGGTGGTAAAATATTTATGGTTTCAGCTGGAGATGATTCAGAGCCAGATAGCCAGACAGATGATGACGAAGATGTAGCGGTTATGTCTGCAAGTAATACCGATACAGGCAATACAGCAATAGATTTGGGAAATACGGAGAATACAACAACAGTATTAAAAAATGAAAACGACAGACAGTGCATTGTCTGGGAAAAATCAACAGGTGAAGTTAAATATGTTCATTATGTAAAAGTGGAAAATAGCTGGAAAAGAATATCTCAGGAAGATGAAATTCTTGCAACGGGAATTCTGGATTTTCGTGCAGATATTTCAAAAGCTCTTAGTGATAGGATTGTCCGCTTTCAGCTGACAACTCAGAACGGTACAAAAACAATTGAAACACTTCACAGTGTAAGTCTGCGAAACGAGTTAGGAATTTCCGAGCAAATAGACATTGATCCGGAGATAGATCCGGTAGAACCAATACCAACTGAAACACCAACACCGGAACCAACGAAAGAACCAACACCAATTGAACTTAAAGCAGATATTGACTCAATTTTAATTGGTGCAGGAAATACGGTAGATTTAAATAAAATTATAAAATGGACGTTGCGTTATGATGATGGAACACAGAAACAGTCGGACTTGAATTTAAATTGGAAATCTAATAAAGACTTTGGTAATATTACATCAACGGGTAAAATTATTATTTCTTCAGATGCCGGAACTGAATCAAGTGGAGAATTAGAAATTACAGTTACGGACATAGATTCTGGTATATCTGGAACAGTGAAAGTTCGTATTGCCAGAATAGATATAAACAATCCTGAAAAGGGTGGAACCTATGCGGTAGGTGATGATAGGTCGCTTTCATATGTATACATGGAAGGCGGAACAAAAGTTGATAATGTAAAGGCAACAATAAATACGATACAAAAGCCAGAAGGTACTGAAGATTATAGCGGAGAGGGTCAGTTTGAACAAATAGATATTGGTACTTGGAGTGTCAAGGCGGAAATTGATTTATCCAGTAGGAATGGGTATGGTATAGTTAAAGATCAGAACACATTTTATGTTGGTGATAGATTGACGGGAGACGGTGAGATTGAAATTAATCAAACAAAATCTATTAATACTATTGTTGCTGGATTTGATTATGAATGTGCGCCTTCAGTTAATTGGGGATTTAATTTCTGGCCAAAGAATAAAGAAGATGCATGGGAGAATTATCGTATAAATTGGAGTCTGTTAGGTAAACATCCGGGAGTTAATATTACGCAGACAAGTAACTCGAAAGCAACCATTCATGTTGATTCTGCCATATTCTATAATGGGCAAGAAAAGAAGGATTATATTCCCTCAGGTTTTACTGTTCAGGCAGAATATATTCAGTATGCTAGAGGAGATGTGAATCAAACAACACCGATATATACAAAGGTTTCTACTAAGCAGGTGAATGTGGCTTATGGTATACATCTGATACCTACACAATCAGTAGCTTATGTAGATGAAGCTTATGCAATGAATATGCAGTTGCGGGTTTCAAAATGGGATGGAAGTAAGACAGTTATTCCTGTTTCAAGTACTGGAAATGGTGTTAAGGTAACATGGGAAAAAAGTGATGGCAGTGTGAGTGGTATTGTAAAAACTAATGCAAAAGGGCAATGGACATTTAAAGCTCCATCTGGCGTTGTAGATAAATCAATAATTGTAGGCGCTCATTTGCAAGAAATGGGAGGTATTTTTTGCTCGAAGACAACATTCTATTTATATGATACATTTACTGTTAATGTTGAGGCACCACCATTAACTGCACAAATTATACCTGATGGCGACGAAACGATAGAATATGGTGAAAATCAAGAACTGTATTTAAATATTCTGGATAAGCGAGACGGAAAAGCGGTAAGTAGAAATGTTACTTGGTCATTTGTGAATAATAACGAAAGCGCAGGAAGTTTATCAAAATATTCTACTGGTTCCGGAGAAAAGGAAACGACAGTTTTCTCTGCTAAGAAATCAGGAACATATACTATAAAGGCTGTATATGAAATAGTGGCAGGTAAATCAGTAACATTGCAAAAAACAATTACTGTCAGAAAACCAGAAGTGGAATTAATTATTCATGGTGATACAAGTGGATATAAAGGAGATTCAAAACAATATTGGTTAGAGGCTAAAATAGATGGAAAAGCAGTTACAGATTTGGATGTTGTATGGTATCAAAATAGTAAATGGGAAACAAAACTTGGAACGACAAAATCCAATGAAGACAGTAAATTTACAATTCAATACGGACTTTATCAGGGTAGTCCGTATAAATTACTTGCGCTTGTAAATATTGCTGGAGAAGAATATGAAAGAATGCAGGAGATTACCTTAAATGAACATCAATATGAGGCTATAGTAAAAGTAAGAGATGCTAATACGAAACAGGAGTTGGATACTGTTAATAAAGGCCAATATGTTGAAGTGTATATTCAGGCTACGATTGATGGGAATTTAACAGAAGAGTATGATGTTAAATGGGAGTATTATGGCAATAAAGAAGAAGATAAAGTGAGCATCGAAGACAAGGTAATGAAATGTACGCCTGCAAAGATAGGAGATTTAAATTATCAGGCTGTTGTTACTGTTGGAGATAAAACTTTCTATCTGAAAACTCAGATACCAGTTGTTGAATAATATAAATCAAAAGTCACAGATTAACTTTTAAAGTGTCTGTGGCTTTTGCACTAAAGTCTATTCAAAATACCTAACTTTTTAATATGAATCCAGTTGACAGTTAATATACGTTCTGCTACACTAAAACCACATATCTGGGAAAGTTCTAAGGTCGTTCGGTCAATCTGATTCCACGTATGAAATGAAAATAAATATGGTGGAAACAGTGTGACGGCACATATAAATTCTGATGAAATTATGCTGTTTCCTCCCTCATAAGGAAAGGAGCATATATATGCAGAATGAAAGAAAAAAGCTGGAAGACTTGAACCTGTTGGATGATTTTCTCTTTAATGCCATGATGACATATCCTGAAATGGGAGAGGAGTTTACACGAAAGATTTTGAAACTTTTGTTTAACAAAGAATTTCGGAATCTGAAAGTAATTGCACAGAAATCTTACGGAGGATTAAATACGGATTTACGGGGAGCCAGATTGGATGTTTATGTAGAAAGCGATGACAGTGCTGAGGAAGAAAAAGCGAAAGCACAAAAAGAAGCAGCAGAGGCATTAAAACGGGTTGAAGAATTAGAAAAAGAGTTAGAACGGACAAAATGAAATGAGAGAAGAGGGACTGAGGGTTTTACTGGTCTTACTTCATAATAAAAGAACTTACATTGTAAAAGCAGTTGGATTTGAGAAAATTTATTCTTAAATTCAGCTGCTTCTATATTCTGCTTTGTCTGTTAGATTAATGATAACAGATTTTCGAAAACCAAAAAGATTTCACAATTTTTACCATGCACCCACATTGAACTTGACAATGTTTTGTGATAGTCTATAAGAGTGAAAAATTACAAAAAAATATAGTATGATTTTACTAAGGAGAATCAAGAGATATATGAAGATCAAGCATAAGAAAGTGGCAGCATCAGGAATAGCAGTTGCTTTGGCGGGTGTTCTTGGAGTTGGGGCATTATTACAGACTAGCGTTTCTGTACAGGCCTCTTCAGCCATGATGCCCGGTATAGAGGAAATCGTAAGTGAAGCATCCGCGGATAAACCGTTTAAAATTCTTGAAATTGTAGACAATACACAGGATGCGGAAATTGGATATTACGTGTCCGGGCAGGAGCCATATATTAAATTGTATTCTTATACATATACGTACAAGGACGAGAATAATACTGAGCAGGAGGAAACAATCCATTTTCAGACGTTGGAGGAAGGGTTGGAGAAACTGCCATCTGACACTCTGCGCAAAGAATTTGCACAGAATGTAAAGATAGATGATGGAAATATTTCCGGAGAAGGGACAGGTATTAAAAATATCCAGAGTATTTGTTATCAGGACGGCAGCACCGGAGATGCAGGTGATTATCCGCTTTCCTATAGTCCATATGTAGAGCAATATTTTATTTCTTCTGATGAAGAAAAGAGCGGAAATTGGACAAGGATTGATTTCAAAGATGCGAAAACTGATAAGAGCAGAACAGATACCGTAAAGATCAACGGAGAATATCGGGAGAATTCTGCAGGTACTGGAGATTATACCAAGCAGGAGCAGACGTATTATCCTATACGTGAAGATTCTGATGATAAATCCAAAACAGATAAATATCGTGAAAATATCCAGAATTTTTATTATGCAGATGGTGGAGAGGCAAATACGCCTTATTTTCTTGAGTTTGAAGAAGTAGATAATGCAACGGTAAATGCAGCTTTTGATGCGAATCATAACAAAACAAATGGAAATAGTATTCTGTCAGAGTACAACTATGAAAATGGAGAATACGGTTATTATGAGAATGTTTACAGTGATCTGACACAAGAAATTGTCGAAAATATTACAAAAGGCACGTATACATTTCCTGGAGAGAACCCTGAGATAGATTTAAGTTCAGCGGTTCAGATTCCCAATATAACGAGCACTACATCTGTAAATGCAAGAACTTTCTCTGATGGTACAGGAGATTTTTCAAGTATCAATGAACAGAATCCAACTGATACAGAGAGCAATAATGCAGACCAGACCAATATTTCTGCGGATAACAGCCAGACAGCGGATGCTTTTTCGTCAGGGGATTTTTCAGATGGTGTTTCTGCAGATGGAGATATTGGCAATAATGACACCGTACAGACACAAAATGTTTCCGATACAGGAACAGATTCAGACTTTGATGCAGGGGCTAATCAGAATGCAACCACAGATCCTGCTCAGACAGATACAGCTCAGGCGACTGCTATAATAGAGAATGATAAGATAGAGCCTATTATAGCTTATACACAGAAAACAGATGGAAATGTAACTGCTATAGATGATTCAGTGGGTAAAAGTGAAAATCCGAAAGTATACTATGGCAGAACCATTGATCAATATCCGTATTATCAATATACACTGATCAGTGATATGAGGAAGGTTATTACCTGTGCAACGGAAAATCAGGAAGCGGTAGATAATGGTACATTTACGCCTGCTGCTGAAACAGATCCGGAGAAAAGAATAACTTTCCAGGACAATCAGTACTGGTATTGGACAGTAGAGGCGAATGGAACTGTTGAAAGAAACCCGATTTCTGTGGTTACTCAGCGTCAGCCGGTTTCTTACGATGATATCCGAGAGATTCCTCAGGGTTTGGGGTATAATTATTATTATAAAGTAAAACAGGCATATTTCTGCTGTAAAAAAGGAACAGAAACAGATAATGATCATACATATGAATATTACGGATGGTATTCACCTTCCTATCCTGATCAGAATAATGTATATATCAAAGTGTCAGATGGTGACGGAAAAGTTGCGACCCATTATATTTCAGAGGCAGAGTATAAACTTACACCCGGAATCGGAAACTATGATTTTGTGCCGGATGAAACGAAAGACCAGAAATCAGTAGAAGTAAATCATATGTATTATCAGGGTGGATATAAAAATAATGACTGGTTTAAACGTTATGTATTCCACCTTACTGAAGGTGATGAGAAATCTAAGGAACAGTTTGACAAATTTAATATTGAGGTTGATACGATTTCTGCGGAGGATTTTAACAAAAAATATGGAATTGCCACAACGAGCATGAATGGTACTGAAGCGGTGGATTCCGGACAGGCAGCAGATTCAGCACAGTCGGATGGTACAGATTCGACAGAGCAGGTTTCAGAAACTGGGCAAATTGAGAATACAGACCAGATGGATGATACCTCTACTATTTCGACAGATGGACAAGAAACAGAAGCAGACGGCAGTGTATCTGAAGTTGAGTCGATGGTCAGTGAGGCAGGAGTGGAACTTGTTTCCATAGAGAATGAAATCAGTGATGGAACATCAGCAGAGACCATAGCTGATGAATTCCAGGATGGAACGGATACAGAGACTCCGAATGTAGATGATGTTATATCTGATAACAGCAGTGCTTTTTCAGCAGGTGATGCATCAATGGTTGAAACAACAAGAGAGTTATTGGAATATGGTCTGGTTTATATAAATGGACAAGTTGATACACAGGGAATTCAGAACATATACAATAATTCTATTCCGTGCATTATTAATACGAATAAATTAGGAGACGGGAATACAACACTGGCAAATGCAGTTTCTTCTTATATTATAAAAGAAGATTCAGATGGGCATTATGTAAATACATATATGTATTTCTTTAAAAACAAATTTCCAGACTCAGATCAGGCAAGTTTAATTAATTCGAACTTTCATACAAATTTTAATCCGGATGGACAAGATAACAAGATGGAAGTAGAAGGGTTTGAAGAAATTCTGGAGTATATTGAAAGTGAGAATAAATACCGGCAATTAGGACAGACAAGCAGCATAAGTACTACATCCACGGAGGAAGAAGTATCAGATGGTACAGATCAGCTTTCGTCTGGAGATGTTGAACTCTTGGAAAAAGATTTGAGTCAGGCAAGGGTGATTGAATATATTATTAATTATAAATATAAAAGAATTACAAATAGAAAACAGGATATAAAAGTTCTGGAAATCATGCCTGACGAAAATTGCAGCCAAATTGATGATAAGACGGTTGTCAATTGGTTATCTGATAAAGAGGCAACTAAAAACGAAAAACAATATGCAGAAAATGAGTCAGCAGATGCTAATTGCTGGCATGGAAAAAATAATTCAAATATACGGAATCCAGACTCGCCTAATAAGGCAATAGATAATAATCCGGATACACTATGGCATTCAGCATGGAATAGTGATAGTGAATATAGTAATTGCAAAAATCATGAACATTATCTGGAGGTAACACTGAAGAAAGAATCAACAATAAATGGATTTGAATATATAGGAAGGAAGAATGCTGATGCGGGTGTTCTGAAAAAATATAGGGCGGAATTTTTTGATTCAGAAGGTAATTTAATTGGAAGTACGGGAAGTAAAACACGTTCGACAGGTATTACCAGGGATAATTATTCAACAATAGGAAAAGTTACATTATCTTTTGGGCAAACATTTACAGAAGTAAGCAAGGTAAGGATATACTTTTCTGAAACATTGGATACAGATGGATTTGCATCTTGTGTACAAATTAATTTCTTTTATGATCCATATGCAGTTTACCCTGAAATTACTCATATGACTGCTTCTGAATTTGCAGGTCATATTGATGATATTGGTTCAGAGTATGATATGATATATATAAGTGATGCGAAGACAGAGGCAGACCATTCTCTGATTACAGGCGGTGGAAATCTTAGATATGTACATGTGGGATCTGCTGTCAGTATAAAATCTAACGACCAACATCTTCTTAAATTATTGGGACAACTTGATAAGGATTATTTAAGTACGGATAGAACAAAGTTTGCTCCATATTCTACATATAATGAAAATGGTTCGGGATATTTTCGTGGTTCAGGTAATGATATGACGAAACAGCAGTACAATATGTTGATGGAATTTGTTAAAAGCGGTTATCCGGTTGTATTTGCAGATGGACTTGTATCAGGAAAGAAAGCAAATTCAGAAGAAGTTGATGCGTCTTCTTATTACAGCCAGTTTATTACGGATGCGTTGGAATATAATAATAATGTGTACACAAAGAGTGAATTGGATAACGAAGAAAATAAAGATATTTATTTCTTTTCTAATTTAGCAAAACCTGTAATAGATTTTGATGTAAATGGCAGACCTGTAGAACCGGAACGTTTGAATAAGAGTGTTAGTGATGGAACAGAGAATCATTATATTGAGGGTAAACTTGAATATACATTTACTGTTAAAAATGATTCAGATTCATCTCCAGCGACTACTTCATATGATTGTAATCTTTATCTTGATTTGAATTTTGATGGAAATTATTCTCGTAATGAGAATCAGAGCAAATATATTGAAATTAAGGATTCAGATGGCAATGTGTTATCACGGAATGATAATGCACAGTATGAATTAAAAGTTGGAAAAAAATATACTCTTACGCGAAAAATTCCATCAGATTATTTTAAAATTATTGCATGGAAACTTGAATTAACTAATAACAGAAACATGTATATTCATACTTCTGAGACTGGATATGCAAAGCAAAAGGGAGATTCAAAGAATAAACAAACCATAAATGTAATACAGCTCGTACCTGACAGGTGTACATGGACGTTGGAAGGAAATACGGATTTTGATACATATATGAATCGAGTGGAAGATTTTCAGCTTAATTTAAAGACTGTTTATGTAAAGGATATTAATGATGGAATTTATAAGATGGATGGAAAAACTTATATTAATTTAGCTGATATGCTAAAGGACCAACAGATGCTGATTATTGGATTTGCGGATGTATATAAAGATATAAAAATAAGTGATGTACAGGCCATTTTAGATTTTATTCGATCAGGAAGAAGCGTTATATTTTCTCATGATACAACATCTTATGTAAATTATAATTACAATGAAATGAATAAAAGTATACCAAAGAATAATTATAATAATTTAGAAGGAGCATATAATGTTCCTTACGATAATTACCTTCATAGTACTGCAAACAATGTAACATGGGGCTTATCCTTAAATACAATTCTTCGCTCTATTACAGGTATGGATAGATATGGAATTACATCTGATGAAGACATTAAGGGAACGAGTGTTGGTACTCTTTTGAAACAGGGAAATGCATTACATGATGGAACATCTGTAAATTTTGAGGAACTGATGAAGCTCGCTGGTGATATTGCGTATCAACAGAATGATAAAACAAGTAGTTATGCACAAACACAAGGATATACAAATGTGCTTCTTTTGAATAAACTAGAGTCACATTCTTGGAATGCAACCAAAGTTAATGATGGCGCTATTACACAGTACCCATACAAAATTAAAGATAATATTTCAATAGCAGAGACACATGGGCAGTATTATCAGCTTGCATTGGAACAGGACAGAGATATCAATGGAATAAGTGATGGATGCAATGATGTAGTGGTATGGTATTGTCTTCCAAGAGGAGCATATGGAAATTCTACAAATGATGTGCGCAATGATTATTATTTCTACAGTAAAGGTAATGTTATTTATACGGGTGCCGGACATAGTTCGATAAGTAATGCAGATGAGATACAGTTATTTGTTAATGCAATAGTTGCAGCAGCAAATGTTACAGCGGTAAAACCGGAAGTGTCTTTTGTTAAAAGTCTTAATCCATCGGCAGAAGTGGAGAATATCAGATATTATATGACTGATCAGAAATTATGGACGAATACTGACCAGAATACATTAGAAAAAGATATGGATTTCTATATCAATGTTAAAGATTACAATATGGTCAGTGCGGATTTAAATCAAGATGATCTTGATAAGCAGGAAATTACGATGCAGTTCTATATTGAAGATGACAAAGGAGAAGTACAGGACGGTAGTGGAACAAATCAGCGTCTGTTAGACATTACAAGACAAATACAAAATATCACAGAATATGGAGGAAATGAGAGTGGAATTAATGTTTCGAATGATGGCATGTTCCATACTCGAAAAAATAATGCCTTTGGTTTTTCAGTGAAAAATATTGAAGATTATTTGCATAATTCTTCGAATAATGATTATAAGAGTTCGTGCAAAATATATGCCAAAATATCCAGTACAGTATATCTGTACAATGTTCCGAAAAAACAAACGGTATGGACATCTATTGACTTGAAACAACGTCAGCTTTTTGATTTAGACTGACCTGATATCTTTACGATAAAATGGTTTCATGGTATCATAAAATAATGATACCGTGGAACCAATAAATAGACTCCCTGCTCAGTTGGAAACATTGCGTTTCTGGTCTGAACAGGGAGTTTTACTATTTTATCTCCGGATTCCCGACAGTTCATCCTCAATCCACTTATCCGTATTAAAGTTACTGTCAAAGAATTTAACAATCACACCATAAGGTTCCGTATCGCTGTTAAAAGCATTGGCTTCATCCGTATCAACGTGCATTGCCAGATGATAACTTCGATGTACTCTGACCACTACATCTGCGTAGATTAGAGCACGTCCATAGCTTTTGGTCAGGACGAAGACTTCGTCGTTGTCTTTTACATGCAGTGCCAGAGCCTCGTCGGGTGTCATATGGATATGGCGTTTAGCGACAAGACCACATTGGGGTCGCACCCTCTGTCGGGAAAATAAAGAAACGAAATTTGTTTAAAAAGTTTTCTAAAGAAAGTATAAAATTCAACTAAGTCACAGACTGGCACCCATCCAGCCTGCGGCTTTTTCACCCACTATTTTTGAGTTGACTTTTTGGCACATTGCGCATATACTAACAGTAGCTAAGGAATGTGGTGAGATTCCTTGAAGCAAAACAAAAGCCCTCAGAGTGCCAGCTCTGGGGGCTTTCTTGCTCGTTACGGTGAACTATTCCGTTTAGACTGTTGCTGGCTATCGTCTGCTGTCCAGCCATTTGCATATGTAGTAGCTAACTACGCCTGCTATAACAAAGACAAGAAATGTGGTGAGAATTTCTTCCATGGAGTCCACCTCCTTTCTGCTGGAGGTTCGACAACTTTTTTAGTATAACATGTTTTAGAACAAAGTGGAATAGTAAAACCCGACATGAGTTAACTGATAGAGGCAGTTGGAGTCAGAACCGGTTGAGAGCACCCCTCAAGGACTGTTTTTGAGGCGCTCCCTTTATGAAATTAAGAAATTAGGAAAAAATATTATTGTTGTACTGTATGATGAGTAAGTGGTATAATAATACAAGTTTATATTGCAGAAAAAAGCTGTTGTTCGTGAGAGGCTGGGTATAATGATTGAGTGGAAACAAATGACGATGCAGGAAGCAGAGAATAAAATGGAGGTGCTTCGGGAGATTTTTGATGTAGTCCGTCTCCTGAAAGGGAGTGATCTGCAGGCTGCCGGAATGGAAAGTAAGCTTGCAGGAAGAGAAAATCTTTGCCAGTGTTATGCTTTCTGGAATAAAGATAAAAGATGTGAGAATTGTATTTCCCTTAAAGCACTGGAGGAGAAGAAACAGACATCCAAAATTGAATTTCTTGATTCTGATATGTATCAGGTATTTGCAAGGTATCTGGAGATTGACAGTGAGCCTTATGTAATGGAAATGCTGAAAAAGCTGGACGAAAACACACTGACTGATGAGGAAGGATATGAAAAACTGACGGAAAAGCTGACTGTATATAGCGAAAAGCTGTATAGGGATGTGCTGACAGGGGCGTATAATCGCAGATATTTTGAGGAAAAAGTCAAAAATATGTCTTTGAATGCCGGAGTTGCAGTTATCGATCTGGATGATTTCAAATTGTTCAATGACACTTATGGTCATGATGGAGGAGATCTGGTACTGACAACCGTAGTAAATGTAATTCGACATTATATCCGTCGCACGGATATTCTGGTGCGCTATGGAGGAGATGAATTTCTGCTGATCCTGCCCGGAATTGAGAAGGAAGTCTTTTCACAGAAGCTCCGTATGATCCAGGAGAAGATCCATGCGACGCATATTCCGGGTTTTAATCGTCGGAAGCTTTCAGTGAGCATTGGTGGAGCTATGTTTACCCATGGCAGATTGGAGGAAGCAATCACCAAAGCAGACAGACTTATGTATATGGCCAAGGGACATAAAAATATAGTAGTGACCCGGTGGGAGCAGAAGCAAAATACAGACAAGATGGAAAAAAGAAACCTGCCTCAGCTTCTGGTTGTTGATGATTCTGAAATGAACCGTGAGATACTTAAGGAAATTCTGGGAAAAGAATACCGGATACTGGAGGCCTGTGACGGGGAAGAGGCTCTGAAGATGTTAGAGCAGTATGGAACTGAAATCTCATTGGTCCTGTTAGATATTATTATGCCCAAAATGGATGGATTTGAAGTACTCGCCTATATGAACAGAGATAAATGGATCGAGGATATACCGGTGATCATGATTTCCAGTGAAGGATCAGAGAGTTATATCCGCCGTGCCTACGAACTGGGGGCTTCAGATTATATAAGCAGACCATTTGATGCTAAGGTGGTATATCAGCGGGTTATCAATATGATCAAGCTTTATGCCAAGCAAAGGCGTCTGATCCATCTGGTAACAGATCAGATTTATGAGAAAGAGAAAAACAACCGTATGATGACCGGGATTCTCAGTCAGATTGTAGAGTTCCGAAATGGTGAAAGCAGGCTTCATGTGTTGCATATTAATATTCTGACTCAGCTTTTGCTAGAGAAATTGATGCGAAAATCAGAGAATTACGATCTTTCCTGGTCTCAGCAGCATATGATCGCCACAGCTTCCGCACTTCATGATATCGGTAAGATTGGAATTGACGAAAAAATTCTGAATAAACCCGGAAAGCTTACAAAGGAAGAATTTGAAGCCATGAAGCAGCACACGATCATAGGTGCCCGGATGCTTGACAGGCTGGAAATGTATCATGATGAAGAGATGATGAAATATGCCTATGAAATATGCCGCTGGCATCATGAACGTTATGATGGAAAAGGATATCCGGATGGCCTGAAGGGAGAAGAAATCCCTATATCTGCCCAGGTGGTATCACTGGCAGATGTGTATGATGCCCTGGTAAGTGACCGGGTATATAAGAAAGCATATTCTCATGAAAAGGCAATAGAGATGATCCTAAATGGAGAATGCGGAATGTTTAATCCTCTTCTTTTGGAATGTCTGGTGGAAATTCAGGATAAAGTACGCAAGGAACTTGATATTAAAGATGTGAATGAATGTCTGGAATATCTGGAAGAGAGAAACAGATAAAATCCCCCTGAAAAGAGCCTAAACTCAGCGATGAATGGGTGTACATTTCTGTAGATCTGAATGGATTAAAATGAGAAGACAGAGTGATCAAGTTGAACGTGTAGCCTGCGGCAGTGGGAAATCAATAAATTTCTATCAGATCAGAAGGATGCAGAGAATGTTGCGGCTTTGAAAATAATAAATGGTCATTACAGAGATCGATTCATGAAATGCAAAAATATTTTGTAAAAAATTTTCCTGAGTATCTTGACAGGGAATAAATAATCCTTTATAGTATAACACAGATTTGGTGTGTTACTGGACAGGCAGGCATTAACCGGTCATAAATGTTATTTTTTAATGTTTATGGGGGTTAGTGCCTTTTTTTGATGTATTTTATGTGGTAAAACGCGGAATAATCATATGTCAGAAGGTTTTAATCTCCCGGAAACAAGACGGTTTATTCGCACGAATAAGGAAAAGGAGACAAAAGAACATGAAAGACAAGATTTTTGGAGTTTTGCAGCGTGTGGGAAGATCCTTTATGCTTCCGATCGCAATTCTCCCTGTTGCAGGTTTGTTGCTTGGTATCGGCAGTTCCTTCACAAATGAAACAACTATCGCTACCTATGGATTGCAGAAGATCCTGGGAAGTGGAACATTACTTAATTCTCTTCTGATCATTATGAACAAGGTTGGAAGTGCTGTATTTGACAATCTGCCGCTGATCTTTGCGGTTGGTGTTGCCATTGGTATGGCAAAGAAAGAGAAAGAGGTTGCTGCTCTTTCTGCGCTGATTGCATATTTCGTTATGAATGTGGCTGTCAGTGCCATGCTTCTTATTAACAATGAAATCACAGCAGACGGTCAGATAGCAGCAGATGTACTGGAGGGAACCATTACTTCTGTATGCGGGATCCAGTCTCTGCAGATGGGTGTATTCGGCGGTATTATCGTAGGTCTTGGTGTTGCGGCACTTCATAACCGTTTCCACAAAATTGTGCTTCCGAATGCGCTGTCATTCTTTGGCGGCTCAAGATTTATACCGATCATTTCCACAATCGTATATATGTTTGTGGGAATCCTGATGTATTTTGTATGGCCGGTAGTTCAGAACGGTATTTATGCTCTGGGCGGTCTGGTAACAGGCAGTGGATATCTGGGAACTCTGATTTTTGGTATTATTAAACGAGCACTGATTCCCTTTGGGCTGCATCATGTATTTTATATGCCATTCTGGCAGACAGCAGTGGGCGGAACTATGGAAGTTGCAGGACAGGTGGTACAGGGCGGACAGAATATCTTCTTTGCACAGCTTGCTGATTCTGCAAATATAGCACATTTCAGTGCGGATGCAACCAGATATTTCTCTGGTGAGTTTATCTTTATGATTTTTGGTCTTCCGGGAGCAGCGTTGGCTATGTATCGCTGTGCAAAATCTGAGAAGAAAAAAGCAGCAGGCGGACTTCTTCTTTCCGCAGCGCTGGCATGTATGTTTACTGGTATCACTGAACCGCTGGAATTCTCATTCCTGTTTGTAGCTCCGGCATTGTTCGTAGTTCAGGTGATCCTGGCAGGTGCGGCTTATATGATCGCGCATATGCTGAATATTGCAGTAGGACTTACTTTCTCAGGCGGTTTCCTTGACCTGTTCCTCTTTGGTATCCTGCAGGGAAATGCAAAAACAAGCTGGCTGAGGATCATTCCGGTTGGTATTATTTACTTTATCCTGTATTATGTGATCTTTACATTTATGATCAGGAAATTTAATTTCAAGACTCCTGGACGTGAAGATGATGATACAGAGACAAAGCTTTATACAAAAGCTGATGTAAATGCAAGAAAAGAAGCCGGAAAGACAGCCGGTGCAGCTGCAGCGACCTCCGGTGATCCGGTAAGTGAACTGATCACCAGAGGTCTTGGCGGAAAGAAAAATATCGTAGATGTTGACTGTTGTGCGACCAGACTTCGTATCACAGTTGCAAAGCCTGAAAAAGTTCGTGATGAACTTCTGAAACAGACAGATTCCAGAGGAATCGTAAAAAAAGGACAGGGCGTACAGGTTATCTATGGACCTCATGTAACTGTTATCAAGGCGAAGCTGGAAGAATATCTGGAGACTGCTCCAAACGAATTCGCAGATGAGACCCCGGATAATGTACAGGTACAGGAAAATGCTGCAGCAGGAAATGCAGATGGACAGAACAGTGCAGAGGTTGAGGACAAAAATGCAGGTACAGCACAGACCTCAGCACCTGCAAAAGAAGAAAAAATCAGAAAAACAGCAATCATTTACAGTCCTGTAGACGGAATCGCAGCAGATCTTTCTACTGCACCGGATGAGGGATTTGCAGGAAAAATGATGGGTGACGGTGCAGTGGTGACACCAACAGAAGGTACTGTATATGCACCTGCAGACGGTGAAGTTGAGTTTATTTTTGATACAAAACATGCTATAGGTTTCCAGACAGATTCCGGTATCCCTATGCTTCTTCATATGGGAATCGACACTGTAAAACTGGAAGGAAAAGGCTTCGAAATCCTGGTAACAGAGGGTCAGAAAGTGAAAAAAGGTGATCCGATGATGAAACTGGATTTGGAGTTCTTAACTGCTAATGCTCCGTCTATCACTTCCCCTATCCTTGATACTGAACCGGAAGACAACCAGAGAATCAGACTTCTGGCAAACGGTGAGATCAAGGCCGGTGAACCGTTGTTTGCGGTGGAGACACTGGAATAATATTGTTATAATATAGAAATAACGAAGTTAAACATGTCAAAAAACAGTTGGATGATCAAAAGAGATGATATCTTGATTATCTGACTGTTTTTTTACGCACGTGAATTGAAAAGGATGACTTTTTTGCAGGAGGGATCTTGGAATCAAAAATGTAACAAATTTGTGTGACAGATAGGATTCTTATTCAAAATATGGTAAACTATAGCAGTCTTATGACCAAAGGGAAAATTATTATAATGGCAATAAATTTTTATAGAGGGGATTACGACAGAGATGTACAGAGTTAGCAAGGTATTAAATAATAATGGTGTTATAGCCATTGATATGGATGAAAATAAGGAGTATGTGATTCTTGGCAAGGGTGTTGGCTTTGGAAAAAAGGTCAGCCAGCGTTTTGATAAGCCGGAGGGATGCACTACATATCGTCTGGAACAGGAGACAGAGCGTGGATCTGCGAAGGAACTGGTAAAGGGAATAGAGCCGGAGTATCTGGAGATTGCAGATGCAATTCTGACAGAGTCACAGAAAGTGTTTGGAGATTCCATAGACAGAGGGATTCTTTTTCCACTTGCTGACCATATTTCTTTTGCAGTCGCAAGAATCCGCAGAAATGAGCAGATCAGCAATCCGCTGACAGAGGATATCAAGGTTCTTTTCTACAGTGAATTTAAAGTTGCGGAAACACTGAAAACAATTCTGAGAGAAAGACTTCAGATAGAGATTGATGATCATGAGGTTGGATATGTGGCATTGCATATTCATTCTGCAATTGGTGACGAGAAGGTATCTGTTGCCATGCAGACTGCGAGAGCAGTGAGAGAGTGTATAGATATGCTCGAGAAAGCAACAGGTAAGCCAATCGATGTACTGTCACTGTCCTATAATCGCCTGATGAACCATATGAAGTATATGGTAGCGCGTGCATCTACAGGAGAGAAGCTGAATCTGGACATGAATGAATATATGCTGGATCAGTATCCCCAGGCCTATAAGGTTGCCACTGACATCTGTAAAAACCTGGAAGAATGTATTGGACATAAGCTGGATGAAACAGAGACAGGATATCTGGCAATGCATATCCAGAGAGTGTATAAGGATGCGGTATGATCCGACAGTTTCTTTTAGATTATAGTAATTTCCAAGTAAATAGTAATGTATGATTTGACCGCGAGCGCAATTTTATTATTTTCGGTCAAGTTGAAACAGGTTTCAGGTTGACTGGAATTGCGCATATGCAGTATACGGTCAAGTTGAAGCAAGTTTTGGTTGACTGGAATTGCGCATATGCAGTATACGGTCAAGTCGAAACAAGTTTTTGGTTGACTGAGATTGCGCTTGTATTAAATGAAGTCAAGTTGAAACAAGTTTCAGGTTGACCGCAACAGCACTTGTATTAAAGGAAGTCAAGTCGAATCATATTTATAGTTGATCATGGTTATATTATTTACAATTTAAGCCAGGAATAGCCATATTTTTACTTGATCGTAAATGTCTTAATTGCTCGGACGTGAATTGCATCATATAAGGATAGAAACCAAAGAATAGAACGGTTATATTCAGACATTTGAGGTATACGCCTGATATGGATGCGCTGGAGACCTGGACTGCATCGACTTGTTGTTGAGATTGAATAGGATGATTCTATTAAAAGCAAAAATACACCAGTCTACGAGAGATTTTTTTCTCATAAACTGGTGTATTTGTCTTATGGGATTTAATTTTTCGACAATGTATCTTTGAATTGTGAATAATTACTATCTTCTGTAATTTTCTCTACGTATGCATCATAAGCAGCTTGTAAACTATCATATTTCGTACCCTTATCAGCAATTTTTTGATAACTCTCAGCATTATACTGATGATCTGCAATTACCTTGTATAGTGTTGTTATTTTATCTCCGGTTCGCTCGGCAGTTGTTGACTCGGAAACATAGTATTCATTATCTGCTCTGCAGATAATGACAGGAATTTTTGTCCCTGTCGGAAAGTTACTAACGTTTACAGAAGTCCAGAAAAGATAACGTCTATTCTTATTCTTTCCACTGTCCAGATATGCCCAGGTACCGTTTTTTAGCAGACTATCATTTTTTATTAATGTTGAAATCGCAGGAACCATTGTTGAGCTTGTAGCGTTAGAATCAAGTTCAAAATTATTGTTGTTATTCAATGTGCTTTTCAATAATTTTGAATCATTAAGTGGTCCCATCAAATTTTCATTCATATTAAAAGGATGTTTCTTTCCGCCACTTTCTTTTCCACCTGACCATTTAAATTTCACACTGTATCCCCAGTGCTACAGGGCAGGGCGGGCATGGGGAATCAAGTCCCATAAGTGCCTTATAGCATTTCACCTCCGGCTGGAGATTGGGGTACAGCTGTTTAGCAGTGTCGTTATAGCTTAGGATATTATAGTCTTTGTCTATGCTGTAATATCCGGAAGAGTGTGTGTTCATAGTTTTTACTTCTGGTGTTTAATACTTTAAAGTATACTCTTTTTACCCCAAAATAGCAATAAGCAGCCTCTTTTTCGTTCCCTGTAAAATATCTTTAAGTAAAGTATATACTTTACTTTATATTTTATAATATTCATGCTATAATGATTTTGTAAAGTCATTACTTTCATTTTTGTTAAATATTTTGAAATATTAAGTATAATATATAAATTTAATTAAAGGAGGTTTTTACTATGGAAATTGGAGGCTTTTTCCCCTATCAACCTGTTGACTCTGAGCCAAACAACTATGTGGAGCATACCTGCCCTGATCCCGGGGACACCGCTCATCTAATGTCCGGCCGTTGTGCCATTTATTACTGTCTGAGGGATCTGATGTTAACAGATCAAAAGCGTGTGGCATATCTGCCTTCCTATGACTGCGAAACAGTTCTGGGCTGCTTTGTAAAAGCAGGATATGAAATTCATTATTATGATTTTGACAAAAATCTTTCCCCTGTGTTTGAGGAAGAGATGATCCCGCAGATCAGTGTTCTCCTTGTCTGTGGATACTATGGTTATCCTACCTATGATGAGAACTTTGTCAAAAAATGTAAAGCCAGTGGCGTTTCTGTAATAGTGGATACTACCCATACAGCATTTTCTCCATTGCCGGCCTGTCCGGATTCTGACTATATTGCCGTCAGTCTCCGAAAATGGATGGGTGTTGCCTCCGGTGGTCTTGCCATCAAGCGAAAGGGCACCTTTGGCGTAAAACCTATTCCTATCAATAAAGAACAGTTTTCCCTTAGAGATCAGGCTCTTCAATCCCGAGAGACCTACGAGCATACAGGAAATGAGGACTATAATAAAGAAGGCAATGATGTTTTCTGGAAAGCGGAATTTATGCTTCGTGAAATTTTCGATATCCAGGAAGGGGATGAAGCTTCCCTTAAAACGATTCTTCATTATCCATTCCGGGATGCGATCCGTAAACGCCAGGAAAATTACCATTACCTTCTGGAACACCTGCCGGAACGCTCCGATATCCGCCCGGTATTTCCTTATCTTTCAGATGATATCTGTCCTATGTTTTTCCCTTTCTTTGTGGAAAACCGGGACGCCCTTATCAAGCATCTGGCAGACAGGCACATTCCGCCTAAAGTATACTGGCCTGTACCACCTTTTGTAAAGGTTGAAGACTATCCAGGAGCTCAATATATTTATTCCCATATCATGTCTGTCAGCTGTGATGAGCGCTTTAACACGGACGATATGCAGAAAATTGTAGAAGCCTTTGAAAACTATTAAAGATCTTAAAGCATTTTGAGAATATCCGTTTGATAAATCTAATCAGGCCACAGACTGGAAATCACCAGTCTATGGCTTCTTCATCTTCTCAGGTTGACATCCCATCTGTCGTTTGCTACACTAAAATCACATATCTGACAAAGGAATGGGAAGTATGAAGAAGAAAAAATTATAATCTATAAACCTGTTACTAATAATGGTAATCTTATGGAGAAAAAGTTGTTTGTCAATACTATCATAGCCGCATATAATGCACAGGCAGTTAATCCGGAATTGATGTTTGTAAAGCAGTCAGACAGAAATGCTGCACAGGAAAAGACTGTTTATTACACTCTTGACAATGTTAACTTCAATGAATCCCAGGAGCTTATTAAAAACAAACCACTTGAGTTCCATTTGAAGTGACAGATTCCAACCTGGTTGGTACTTCCTTTGCCGGAACAAACACAAAAGACCTGAAACTTCAATTGTACATAGAGTCTGATGACGGTACAAAAATTGAAGGAATTGGAGGAGAAAACACAAAGGTAAAAGAAATACATCTTCCGGTATATAAAGCTAGTGAAAAGCAGGCAGAATATGAAGATGGATATGTATATGTTAACAGTGGAAACGTATATGACTTTACCTTGAATGAACTACAAAACTATGAGAGTTATTTAAAAACAAGTGCAGGTTACAAGGGAAAGGTTACCCTGTATGCGAAAATTTCATGCAAGTACATTTACTACTGCACGGAAAAAGAAGCGCAATCCATTGCACAGATAAACATCTGTCAACGACAGCTCTTTGATCTGGATTGAGGTAAAAACTTTATAACCCCAAATTCTGAAAGCCTCAGACTGGTACAGTACAGCTACCCCGGTCCGGGGCTTTTGAAATGCGGAGATTATTGCCATGAGTATATTTGAGTATGACAAAGAGGAAGAAGAACAGAAACTTCAGGCAACTTATGAAAAGATTGGCGAAAAGCGAGGTGAAAAGCAAGGTGAATTAAAAAAGGCAAAAAGCATAGCCATTTCGCTTGCGCAGGAAGGAGAACCTGTAGAAAGAATAGCAAGAACCCTTGGTGAAACGGAAAAAACGATTAAAGAATGGCTGGCTGAAACGCATTAAAATTGGTTCCGCAGTATCATCAACTGAATGTTACTGTGGAACCTTTTTATATCTGTCTGCTATTTTAGCCGGGTAAGTCGGATTTTATCTGCGTATCCCTGACAGTTCGTCTTCTATCCACTTATCTGTGTTGAAGTTACTGTCAAAGAACCTGACAATCACGCCGTAAGGTTCTGTATCGCTGTTGAATGCGTTGGCTTCATCAGTGTCTACGTGCATTGCCAGGTGATAATTTCTGTGGACTCTGACTACTACATCTGCGTAGATAAGTGCGCGTCCGTAGCTTTTGGTCAGGACGAAGACTTCGTCATTGTCTTTGATATGCAGGGCAAGTGCTTCATCCGGAGTCATGTGGATGTGGCGTTTGGCTACGATGACCCCTTTGGGGATTTCGATATCACCGCATGGACCGGATAAAATACAGCCGGGAGTTCCTTCGATATCACCGGACTGGCGTATCACGCTTGGAATCCCCAGTTTTCTGGTGTCTGTAAGAGACATTTCTACCTGCGTGTCGCTGCGGAAAGGACCGAGAAGTGCCATGTTTTCGAAAGTACCTTTCGGTCCTTTGACAGTTACTCGTTCCCGGCACAGATATTGTCCGGGCTGGCTTAATTCTTTGATAAAATGTGGTTTGCTTCCTTCTCCGAATAATTTTTCAAAATCTTCCTGCGAGATATGCAGATGTCTGGCAGAAGTTTCTATAGGTATTTTGATGCTCATTTATTACAATACTCCCTCAATATGTTACTTGTATATGTCTGTCCGACATTCTGTTGTCTGATGGGATACAGAGCAGTTATACTTACTTTTTAGTGTATCTCTTTAATTGGAAATATGCAATGTTTATCTTGTAAGAAGGACAATTTTTATTATAAAATAGTGTTAACTTACTTTTATCGGTTTACAAGGAGAAGTGTTCTGGGCTATAATAAGATACATTAGAATAACAGTTACTGTTCACACACCACTATCCCGAGACATACAAGCCAAAATTCCATTGCCGCAGGCAATTCGGAATGAATTTTGGCTAAGTTACTGTGAACGGAGTGAACAGTAACGAATAACAATTCTAAATGTGACAAAACAGAATGAAATAGTAATGTAATATCAGACTTATAGAATAATAACCAAGAAGGATTATTGAATGAGCAAAAAGAGATTTTCCGGGCTGCGTCTGATTCTTATGGTGCCTGTGGTGGTGCTTTTGGCCGGTGGACTGATCATCGGCGGAAGAGCTTTGCAGGAACCGGGGGAAGTAAGGACTCTTAAGAGACAGGAGGTAGCGCAGACGGATGAAGGACATCAGGAGTATTATTTCGGCCTTCTTAATGAGAATGAACAGAGAGGCTACCGCGAGATCCTGGAGGGGATCAGAAGCTTTGAGGATAAATTTTATCTGTCTCTCTCAGGAGATAATGAGATAGACAGAGTGTATCATGCAGTGCTGAAGGATCATCCGGAGCTGTTCTGGGTACATAACCGGGAGAAAGTTTATAAGACGACTTATTCGGGCAGAGATTACTGTCAGTTTTCTCCGGGATATACTTATACAGAGGAGCAGAGACAGGAGATCACGCAGGCTATGGAGAATGCGTATCAGGAGGTGTTATCGCAGATTCCGGATGGTGCTGATGATTACACGAAGGTAATGACTGTTTATACTTATGTCATAGACAATACAGAATATGTGATCTCTGATGATGACCAGAGTATAGCAGGAGCTTTCTGGAAGAAACAGGCGGTATGTGCGGGCTATGCGGGAGCAGTGCAGTATCTGCTGGAGCGTCTGGATATCCCCTGTATTTATGTGGAGGGTGATGCTGCAAACAGTACCCAGGGACATGCCTGGAATATTGTAGAGCTGAACGGACAGTATTATTATGTGGATGCCACCAATGGGGACCAGCCGGACTTTCTGGAGGGTGATGCCACGCTGCTGGCAGAGCATAAGACAACAATCTATGATTATCTGTGTCCGTTCCCACAGGAGTACGAGGAGAATTATACGGCCTCTGATGAGTTTCCTGTTCCTGCGTGTACAGCGACTGACATGAATTTCTATGTGAGAAACGGCGCCTGTTTTGATACCTATGACTGGAGCAGTGTATATGACCTGTGCAGACTGCGCATTGACAGTGATGCTGCGGTGGTACGCTTTAAGTTTGGCAGCCAGGGGGCTTATGATGAGGCATATATGGATCTGATCGACAGTAATCATATCCAGGATATCGCAAAATATTATATGGAAGTCCATGGGCTGTCTCAGATTTCCTATCATTACGGCGTGATCGACAATATGAAGACCTTATACTTCATGTTCTGACGGGTTTAGCTCAGATGTGTCAGTTGATGATAAGGAACGCTATAAATATATAACTAAAAGGAGTGACTGAAAATTATGGTTAATATGACAGATATATTTGGAAATGCGCTGAGTATTGCCGGGAGTTTTATGGATTCAGATCTGGTGAACCGTTTTATGATGGTAATATTTGCAGTGATCCTTGTGTTTGGAGTGCTGAACTGTATTCTGGGATACAGGCTTCTGCGTTTCTGGATGATGCTGGGAGGTTTTCTGGTAGGCGGCGGTCTTGCGCTGGTGGTTGTACATACAATGGGAATACAGGAGAAATCAACAATGCTGATCGCAGCACTGGCGGCAGGAGTTGTGTTCGCAGTGATTGCATTTCTGATTTATAAGGCAGGTGTGTTTATCCTGGCAGCAGGTATCGGCTGGGCGGCCAGTATTTATTTCCTGCATCCTACCAGCTCCGCAGTATTTTTTGCATGTATTCTGATCGGCGTAGCTCTTGGTTCCATGGCGGTGAAATACTGCAGGGAAGTGCTGATCGTGGCTACAAGTTTGATCGGTGGTATTATGGCAGGGGTTTCCCTTGCACAGCTTGGAAATCTGGCAGATATTCCCTATGGACTGGGAATGAGTGTGGGATTTGCAGTTCTGGGTATGTTGATTCAGTTTGCTATCAACAAACCGGTTTCTGATGAAGAGGATGAAGAAACGGTTGATGAAGAAAGCACTGAGCAGATTTACAGGCGAAATCAGGACCTGAGACAAGACCAGAGTTTTAAGCAGTCTCAGGACAGAGACATGGAGGAATCAATATATGCCAGAGGACAGAAAGGACAGGCGAGAAAAAATGGCAAAAGAAGCTAAGACAAATGCAATGAGAATGCTGGACAGACAGAAAGTTAAATATGAGGCGTTCTCCTATGAATGTGATGAATTTATTGACGGGATCCACAGTGCGGATAAGATCGGTGCTCCCTATGACCAGTCTTTTAAGACTCTGGTAATGGAAGGAAAGAGCGGCGGTTATTTCGTTTTTGTAGTTCCGATTGAAAAGGAAGTTGACCGTAAGGCGGCTGCAAAGGCTGTCGGTGAGAAGACAGTGGACATGATCCATGTGAAGGATATCACAAAGATTACCGGATATGTGAGAGGCGGCTGCAGTCCGCTGGGAATGAAGAAACCTTATCCTGTTGTGTTTGATGCATCTGCAGGAGAATTTGAGGAGATTTATGTGAGTGGCGGTCGTATCGGACTGACACTGAAGGTTCCCCTTGCTGATCTGCTTAAGGTGACAGGCGGAAAGCTGGCGGATATTATCATGAAGACAGAATAAAATAACAGGGTACGGCTAAGCCGTACCCTGTATTTTATTCTTTAGTTATCGGAAGCGTCCTCTTCGTTGATCTCGAATACGTGACGTTTCTTAGCCATCTCATCACTTGCCAGATATTCATCGTAAGTAGTGATCTTGTCGATCATGGTTCCGTTTGGAAGGATTTCCATGATACGGTTGGCTGTTGTCTGTACGAACTGATGGTCATGTGAGGTGAAAAGGATAACACCCGGGAATTTGATCAGACCGTTGTTCAGTGCTGTGATGCTCTCCATATCGAGGTGGTTGGTTGGCTCATCCAGGATCAGGATATTTGCACCGGAGATCATCATCTTGGAAAGAAGACAGCGGACTTTCTCACCACCGGAAAGAACGCGTACACGTTTGATGCCGTCTTCACCGGGGAAGAGCATACGTCCGAGGAATCCACGAACATAAGTAGCATCCTTTATCTCGGAATACTGTGTCAGCCAGTCTGTAATAGTAAGGTCATTATCGAACTCTGCAGTGTTGTCCTTAGGGAAATATGCCTGGGAAGTGGTAACACCCCATTTATAATTTCCTTCATCCGGTTCCATTTCACCAACTAAGATCTTGAACAGAGTAGTGATTGCCTGTTCGTTGGCACCGACGAAAGCTACCTTGTCATCATGTCCGAGTGTGAAAGAAATGTTATCCAGAACTTTTACACCGTCGATGGTCTTGGAAAGGTTCTCCACCATAAGGACTTCGTTACCGATCTCGCGGTTTGGACGGAAGTCGATGTATGGGTATTTACGGCTGGACGGACGCATATCGTCAAGCTGGATCTTTTCCAGGGCACGTTTACGGGAAGTCGCCTGTTTGGACTTGGAAGCGTTGGCACTGAATCGGGAAATAAATTCCTGAAGTTCTTTGATCTTTTCTTCTTTCTTCTTGTTGGCTTCCTTCATCTGTT